>Ga0183098_10085_pt1 | contig 356174 bp, 342 predicted proteins | sample BioMet9_FD_128884 | JGI IMG/M metagenome (GOLD analysis project Ga0183098, IMG submission 128884) | Microbial communities from bioreactor (seeded with sewage sludge) at Lawrence Berkeley National Lab, California, USA - Biofuel... | ecosystem: Engineered > Bioreactor > Anaerobic > Unclassified ...
TCCCCGCATTATTCCGCAAGGAATTATTATTACGGCTTCGGCAGGCTGGATGCAGCCAGAGCAGTGTTCAAATCTACGAAACCGACAGTATCGGCGTCCTATGTCTGCGATACAAATGAACGAAGCATCACGATAAGACACAGCACTGTATCCGGCAGCGGCACGATCGATTATGAATATGACTATTATGATGCAGCATCAAAGAAATGGATCATTTTAGGCTACAATACTGCGAACGGGATCAAATTATCGGATAATATAAAAAGTGCTGTAACAGGGACTGTATATGCCGCCATAACTCCCGGCGTCAGATATCAGTTCCGCGTCAGAGCGTATGATGAAAAAACAAAATTGTATAATTGTTATTCGGCAACAAAATCAGTTATACCAAGAGTGGCTGCACCGACAGGATTCAGACTGACGACCAGCCCCGATGCCTCGAGCAGTGCGACGCTGAACTGGAATGCAGTGTCAAATGTGAGCGGATATCAGATCGCCAGATACGCAGATGGAAAGTGGCGGACAGTTCTGCATAAAAGTTATTCAGCAGGTGCTGCCGGTCTGAATTATTCTGATACCGGACTGACAGAAGGTAAAAACTACAGCTACAGAATAAGTACTGAATTGCTGATCGGCAGCAAATATTATTACAGCAGCTGGGTGATGATATCGCGGCCGGTCATCGGCAGGACTACGCTTACAAAAGTGAGCGCAGGACACAGGAAACTCAGCATATACTGGTCAAGGGTCGCTGGTGCGCATCAGTACAGGATCTACCGTTCGACCCGGGCAGGCAGCGGATATAAACTGGTGAAGACGGCTGCGGCGTCTTCTTCGAAATGGACGAACAGAGAACTGAAGGGCGGCAGGCGATACTACTATAAAATAGTCACAGTAAAAAAGACGGTCTCTTCATCATATCCTAATGGAGTGATCGGCACAGGCGCGTATTCCAACATCAGAAGCGGCAAAACAAAACGATAAAAGACAGATATTTGTCCCCTTGCATAAAGTTTATGCACAGCGGCATAGTGTTATCAGGTATAAACTAAGGACAGGAGCGGATGCATATGTCAAATGAAAAAAAGTCGGCAGACAGTACGAAAAAAGAAATAGAAAACATCCTCAGAGAAAAGGTGGATCCGATATTGAGCGGGCACTTCGGCGGATCTGTGCTTACAGGCTATGAGAACGGGGTCGCAAAAGTGAGATTGACAGGGGCCTGCGCTTCGTGTCCATCTGCCCAGGACACCATTGAAAGCATCGTCAGAGAAGAGGTGATGAACGGATGTAAAGCTGTAAAAGACGTGGTTCTTGACACTTCTGTAAGCGAAGATCTGCTGGATATGGCACGCAGGATTTTAAACAAAGAAATAGACTGAATATTGGCATAAGACTTGCATATTAAATAATTAAGAAAGTTATTAAAGGCAAGGGGCTGCATGTGTCGTGCAGCCGGTCCTATCTATTTTAAAGGAGGAACAGATTATGTTGATGACAGGCGAGGAGTATGTCGAGAGCTTGAGAAAACTGGGGACTAGAGTATATATGTTTGGTGAGAGAGTTGAAAACTGGGTGGATCATCCGATCATCAGACCTTCGATCAACTGTGTGAAGATGACCTATGATCTGGCGCAGGATCCGCAGTACGCAGATCTTATGACCGTTAAATCCAGTATTACGGGAAAGACTATAAACAGGTTCGGACATCTGCATCAGAGTGCTGATGATCTTAGGAAGAAAGTAAAGATGCAGAGACTGTGCGGACAGAAAACAGGCAGCTGCTTCCAGAGATGTGTAGGCATGGACGCGTTCAACGCCATGTTTTCTACAACTTTTGAAATCGATAAAAAATACGGCACCAGTTATCATGATAACTTCGTGAAGTATCTTGAATATGTACAGGAAAAAGATCTGGTGGTCGATGGTGCCATGACTGACCCGAAGGGCGACAGAGGACTTTCTCCTTCGAAACAGAAAGACCCGGATATGTTCGTCCATGTGGTTGAAAGAAGAGAAGACGGCATCGTGGTAAGAGGCGCCAAATGCCACCAGACAGGATCGATAAACTCTCATGAGCATATCGTCATGCCTACACAGGCCATGGGAGAAGACGATAAAGAGTATGCCGTAGCATTCGCGTGTCCGTCCAATGCAGACGGGATATATATGGTATACGGCAGACAGTCATGCGATACGAGAAAGCTGGAGAAGGATGCCGATGTAGATCTGGGCAATGCCAAGTTCGGCGGACAGGAAGCTCTGGTAGTATTCGATGATGTATTTATTCCCAACGATCATGTCTTCCTCTGCGAAGAGTATGAATTTGCAGGGATGCTCGTTGAAAGGTTTGCAGGATATCACAGACAGAGCTACGGCGGCTGCAAGGTCGGTGTCGGCGATGTCCTCATCGGAGCTGCCGCTCTGGCTGCAGATTACAACGGTGCGCAGAAGGCGAGCCATGTAAGAGACAAGCTGATCGAGATGACGCATCTGAACGAGACTCTTTACTGTTGCGGCATAGCCTGCTCGGCAGAAGGTTATCCTACAGAGGCGGGCAACTACCAGATAGATCTGCTGCTGGCCAATGTCTGCAAACAGAATGTAACCAGATTCCCTTACGAGATCGTGAGACTTGCTGAAGATATCGCCGGCGGCCTGATGGTAACGATGCCTTCACAGGCGGATTTCAGATCGGATGCCAAAGCCGGCAAGAACGGCGAGACGCTGGGACAGGTATGCAACAAGTTCTTCGCGGCGGCACCTACCTGTACGACGGAAGAAAGGATGCGGATACTGAGACTGATAGAGAACATCTGTCTTGGATCTGCAGCAGTAGGTTACAGGACCGAGTCGATGCATGGAGCCGGATCTCCTCAGGCACAGAGGATAATGATCAGACGTCAGGGCAATATAGAGGCAAAGAAGGAGCTGGCTAAAGCAATAGCCGGTATATCAGAATAGCTGTGCATTACTGCCGGCCGCAGGTCATATGATCCTGCGGCCGGTTTACGATAATAGATATGAGTAATATGTTCAGAGACGTCATAATGAGCTGTTTCCAAAAAGCACATATCATAGTTGACAGATACCATGTGGTAAGACAAGTCACATTGGCACTGGACAACGTTAGGAAGGATGAACATAAGAAGTTTTCAAAGGGCAAGAGACTGAATTGAGAAGGATCAGCTGACAGTATTGTGCGGGCCTCGTCCAGACTCAGAGAAGCATATCTGAGGAAAGTTGAATTCGAAAAAGTCATGGACAGTAACAGTAGCAAAGAAGCGAGAAAAAGATTTTCACAATGGATATCGTTCACATAGAATGCATATATACCGAAGCTCAAAAAATGTTGTGATATGTTTATCAAATGGGTGAATGAGATAACGGAATCATTCGATTATCCATATACCAACGGATACACCGAATGAGTGAACAACAAGATAAAAGTCATCAAAAGATCTCATTTGGCGTACGTAATTTATAGAGGATCCGCAGCCGGATCCTCTATTCTATAGCATAAGATACAATTAAAAACTGAAGAGCAGAAACCTGCCCTTCAGAAAAATACATTATTTGATTAATAATATACATGGCTCCGCACCAATATTTGACATAGAGCCTAAAGTTTATGACCGGGTCTGCTTATACAATACCCTGAGCCATCATAGCTTTAGCTACCTTCAGGAATCCTGCAATGTTGGCACCAGCGATGTAGTTGCCTTCCATGCCGTATTCTTTAGCAGCATCGTCGCACTTCTTGAATATCTCGATCATGATGTTTTCGAGTTTTGTCTCGACCTTTTCGAATGTCCATTCTTCCTTCTGAGCGTTCTGAGCCATTTCGAGCTGTGATACAGCTACTCCGCCTGCATTTGCAGCCTTTGCGGGAGCAACCAGAACATTCTTGGAGAGGAAGAACTGCTCAGCTTCGTTTGTGCAGGGCATGTTAGCGCCTTCACCTACAGCCTTTACGCCGTTCTTAACGAGTACTTCAGCCTTCTTGATGTCGATATCATTCTGTGTCGAGCAGGGCATTGCGATGTCGCAGGCAACTTCCCAGGGATTAGGTGTGTCAACATATTTTGCACCTTTCTTCCTGTTAACGTATTCTTTGATTCTCTTTCTCTCAACTTCCTTGAGCTGTTTAACGATTTCGATGTCGATGCCGTCTTCATCAACTACATAACCGTTGGAGTCAGACATAACGATAACGTTTGCACCCTGTGCCTGTGCTTTTTCGCAAGCGTAGATAGCAACGTTTCCGGAACCTGAGATAACAACTTTCTTGCCCTTGAAGTCCATGCCGTTAGCTTTCAGCATTTCTCTTGTGTAGTAAACTACGCCGAAACCTGTAGCTTCTGTTCTTGCAAGTGATCCGCCCCAGCCGATGCCTTTGCCTGTCAGTACGCCTTCAAATTTTCCTGTAAGTCTCTTGTACTGTCCGTACATGTAACCGATTTCTCTGCCGCCTACGCCCATGTCGCCTGCAGGTACGTCTGTGTCAGCACCGATGTATTTCTGAAGCTCTGTCATGAAGCTCTGGCAGAATCTCATAACTTCGTTCTCGCTCTTGCCTTTGGGGTCGAAATCTGAACCGCCCTTGCCGCCGCCGATGGGCAGACCTGTGAGGGAGTTCTTGAAGATCTGTTCGAATCCGAGGAACTTGATGATTCCCTGATATACGGAAGGATGGAATCTCAATCCGCCTTTGTAGGGTCCTATAGCACTGTTGAATTCATATCTGAATCCTCTGTTGACCTGGCATTTGCCATTGTCATCGATCCATGCAACTCTGAATACGAATCCTCTTTCAGGCTCGATAAGTCTTTCGATGATGCCTGCCTCTACATACTCAGGATGTGCCTCGAGAACGGGCTCCAGAGTTGTGAGAACTTCTTCAACAGTCTGAAGGAATTCAGGCTCATTAGCATTTCTTTTCTTCGCAATATCAATATATTGCTGAACGATGTTTGCCATTTTTTTTTCTCCTCTTTTCTTAAATATATTTGTTTTATTAGTTTATAAAACCTAACGCTCTTCAAATATATCACAATGTGAAAAACGCGTCAACCAGTGAATAGAAGCGCTAAACTTGTATACAATAGTCCGACTTTTACGACATTATATGAATACAGGAGAGAACATAAAAATATGCTGCCGCCTCATGCAGAAAACCTTGAAAAAAGAAGGTGTTCTGCGTTATAATTATATTTCGGCAGAAAGGAGGAGTTATCATGGAAGACAAAAGAAGTTTCGATGAATTTATGGAAGATATCATTGAGCTGCTCAAAGACAAACAATACAGGAAGACTCGTGAAGAACTCCTCGAATATAATGCAGCGGATATCGGCGAAGTTCTTGAGGAAGTCAAGGATGAAGTCGGACTGGATACGACGATCATCGTCTTCAGGATGCTGCCCAAGGATATTTCGGTCGAAGTATTCTCGTATCTGCCTGTCGAGGACCAGATAGAGATCATCAACGGCATCACAGACAGAGAAATAGACTATATAATCGACGAACTCGATTTTGATGATAAGATCGATGTTCTGGAAGACCTTCCCGCCAATGTTGTGGATAAGATACTCGCCAAGACTCCCAAAAATGAGAGACATCAGATAAATACATTCCTTAATTATCCGGAGAACTGTGCCGGGGCCCTGATGACTCCGGACTACATAAGTCTCAAAAAGAGCATGACGGTGAAGGATGCACTGGAGCACATCAAAGCGGTAGGCATGGATTCCGAGACCATATACACCTGTTATGTAAAAGACGATACGAGGAAGCTGCGCGGTATCGTATCGCTCAGGACGCTTGTGATCAGTGAGGGAGATGTGAAAATATCCGAACTGATGCATGATGATTTTGTGTCGATAAATGTTTACGAGGACCAGGAGGAAGTTTACGAACAGTTCAGGAAGTACGGATATCTGGCAATACCTGTCACAGATAATGAGGAACGCCTGGTCGGGATCATAACGATAGATGATATCTTCGATGTAATCGAAGAAGAGACCACTGAGGATATCGAAAGGATGGCGGGCGTTGTCGATGACAGCTCCGCAGAATACCTCGATACACCGGTCATGAAGCATGTAAGGAACAGGCTGCCGTGGCTGTTTTTCCTTATGCTTTCATATATACTTACCGGTGCGATAATAGCTCATTTCGAGGCAGGTCTGCAGGCAGTCATCTGTCTGGTGACATATATGCCGATGCTGATGGGTACCGGCGGCAATTCGGGGTCGCAGTCGGCGACGCTGGTAATAAGAAGTCTCGGCGTAGGCGATCTGGATCTCAAGGATTCTGCCAGAGTCCTGTGGAAGGAATTCAGAGTCAGCTTTACCATAGGCGTCTGTCTTTCCGCCTTTACTTTTGCCAGGGTCATGATAGAACAGAGAAATGACCCGAATCAGATGCTGATCGCGCTGACCGTATGTGCAGCCATGCTGGCAATAGTGGTAGTGGCCAAATGCGTAGGCGGCATGCTGCCGATGCTTGCTAAAAGGATAGGCATCGACCCGGCACTGATGGCGTCGCCTATGATAGCGTCTCTTACGGATATGGTTTCGGTAACGACATACTTTTTCCTGGCGACTGTTATTCTGGGGATATGATATGAAAGAGATAACAGAAGAACTCATTGCAGAAACAGCTGTGCGGCTGAACAGAAAAGAAGACTGTCACAAAGGTGACGCCGGGCGCATAATGTTTTATGCGGGAAGCGAAGGTATGACAGGCGCGGCGGTGCTGTGCGCCAGATCTGCGCTGCGGAGCGGTGCGGGACTGGTATATTGTTATGTGCCGGCAGCGATAATGCCGATCCTGCAGATATCTGTGACTGAAGCGATCTGCCTGAGGCGCGGGGGTGAAGCGGATCTGAACAGCATGGATGCGATAGCAGCCGGACCCGGTCTGGATGCGGGGCCCGAGAGCAGGGAAGTGTGCAGGCTGCAGGGCCTGCTGGAAAGATATAAAGGAACACTGGTGCTGGATGCGGGCGCACTGAGCATGATCGCTGCAGAACATATGGATGATGCGGTACGCAGCTCGAAGGCAGATATCATCATCACACCGCATGCGGGCGAGGCGGCAAGACTGCTGGGCAAAGACAGTATATCCGCTTCACATGATGGACGCACAGCGGCAGCGGCGGAACTGGCTCAAAGGTTTTCGGCAACAGCAGTACTGAAGGGACACGGCACACTGGTCGCATGTCAGGACGGGACGATGCTGGTCAATACCACAGGAAATCCCGGTATGGCTACGGCAGGAACTGGAGATGTGCTGACCGGGATGATCACGGCTCTGGCAGGTCAGGGACTGACTGCCGCGGAAGCGGCGATGACGGGAGTGTATGTACATGGTCTTGCCGGCGATATCGCCGCGGAAAGAGCGGGGCAGATATCTATGACTGCCGGAGATGTTGTCGGCTGTCTGCCGCAGGCTTTTAAGAGTGCTGTCAGGCAGTGCAGATAGTATCAGAAAGTAATTAATAATTGCAGATATATCATGAGTTATCACTTTTCAGCGTATACGGAGGAAATGATGAAGACGAACGAACTGAAAAAGATCGCCAATGATGTGAGGATCGACATAATAAAGGCCATTCATGCGGCCGGTTCAGGGCATCCGGGCGGTTCGCTGTCGGCGGCTGATATTATGACGGCCTTGTATTTTGAAGTAATGGATATAGATCCTGATGATCCTGAAAAGAAGGACAGGGATAAATTCGTGCTCTCGAAAGGTCATGCCGGCCCGGCATTGTATGCAGTGCTGGCAGAAAGAGGCTTCTTCCCTAAAGAAGACATGATGACGCTGCGGAAACTGGGCAGCAATTTTCAGGGCCATCCGTCGCGCGGGAGAGTACCCGGAGTGGAAATGTCCACAGGCTCTCTGGGACAGGGCTTTGCAGCAGCCAACGGCATGGCGCTGGCTGCCAGACTGGACGGCAGCAAGAGCAGAACATATGTGATGCTGGGCGACGGAGAGATACAGGAGGGCATCGTCTGGGAAGCAGCTATGGCGGCGGCTCACTACAAACTCGATAATCTCACAGCTGTACTTGATAACAACGGACTGCAGATAGACGGCAGGAACGAGGATGTCATGACAGTTGCACCGGTCGGCGAAAAATTCGCCGGCTTCGGATGGAATGTCATCCAGATAGACGGAAATGATATGGATCAGATCGTTGAAGGTTTCGCAAAAGCCAGACAATGCAAGGGCAGACCGACGATACTGATAGCAAAGACCCATAAGGGACAGGGCGTATCATTTATGACCGATCAGGTCGGATGGCACGGCAAGGCTCCTGATGACGAACAATATGCACAGGCGATGAAAGAGCTTGGAGGTGAGATCTGATGACAGAAAAAATAGCAACACGCGAAGCTTACGGCAAGGCTCTTGTCGAACTCGGCAAGAAAAACAGCAATCTGGTCGTTATGGATGCCGATCTGTCAGGCTCCACAAAAACGGCAGGCTTCAAAAAAGAATTCCCTGACAGATTCTTCAATATGGGTATAGCCGAGCAGGATCTGATGGGAACTGCAGCCGGACTGGCGCTGTCGGGCAAAACGGTATGTGCCAGTACATTTGCAATGTTTGCTGCAGGGAGAGCATATGAGATCATCAGGAACGCAATAGGATACACACATGCAAATGTCAAAATATGCGCTACCCATGCCGGGATAACTGTCGGAGAAGACGGTGCCAGTCATCAGACATTTGAAGATCTGGCGCTGATGAGAGTCATTCCGGGAATGACAGTGGTAAATCCGTCTGACGGAGTATCGGCAGCCAGACTGCTGGAACAGATCGTCGGCATAGACGGCCCGTGTTATCTGAGGCTCGGCAGATCGGCCGTTCCCGTGATATACAAAGACACTGATGAAATAGTTCTGGGCAGGGCAGTACAGCTGAAGGACGGCAATGATGTGACAGTGATCGCCACAGGCATAATGGTGAACGAAGCTCTTATCGCTGCCGAAGAACTTGCTGCTGCCGGGATATCGGCAAGGATTATTGATATGCATACTATTAAACCGCTTGACGAAGATATCATACTTAAGGCGGCAGGGGAGACGAAGGGCATAGTCACGGCAGAGGAACATTCCGTGATCGGAGGTCTGGGCAGTGCAGTAGCTTCTCTTACATCTGAAAAGCATCCCGCGAAGATCGCCATGGTCGGTCAGCACGATACCTTCGGAGAGAGCGGCAAACCGGAAGAGCTGAAGAAAAAATACGGCATGACTGCGGCCGATATAGTCGCTGCGGCAAAAACGATAGTCTGACGCCGGAGGATATGATGCAGCGGGGCATGATGAAGATCAGGCCCCGCTTTTTGATATGCAAAGCCTGCTGCGGACCGCAGAAGTCCCGGCGGACACCGATATGGAAGCACGGGCGCGCGGTATATTTTACACATTCAACACTTGAGGTATGAACAGCTACGTGGTACAATATGTAGTGTATATATTAACTTAATAGCGGAGGCTTTCCGAAATGATCGATTTTGACCATGTCACAAAAAACTACAGAACGAAAGTGGGAGATAATATCGGCCTTGACGACGTTACTGTCAGTATCGACAAGGGCGAATTTGTGTTCCTTGTCGGGCCGAGCGGTGCCGGAAAGTCCACATTCATAAAACTGATCATGAAAGAAATAGATGCGGATTCCGGCAGCATCAAGGTCAAAGGCAGGGAAGTCACGACTATGTCAAACCGCCAGATACCGATACATCGCAGGAATTTAGGGATAGTTTTTCAGGATTTCAGACTTCTTGAGAACAAAACTGTTTTTGAAAATGTCGCCTTTGCCATGGAAATAACGCATCAGACAAAGCGGGCCATCAACAGACAGGTGCCGCAGGTACTTAGCCTCATGGGCATCAGCAATTATGCGCAGAAATATCCCGGCGAACTGTCGGCAGGCGAGCAGCAGCGTGTAGCTATCGGCCGTGCCGTGGTGAACAGGCCGACTGTGCTGATAGCAGATGAGCCGACCGGAAATCTCGATCCGGATACAGCCTGGGAAATAATGCAGCTGCTGGAGCAAATCAATCAAAGAGGCACGACGGTGCTGATGGTTACTCATGCCAAGGATATAGTCGACAAGATGAAGAAACGCGTCATCACCATCGACAGGGGCAGGATAGTCGGCGACATGCAGGGCGCCTATGATCTTCATAAATATGACATAAGCGGAAAACATAAAGAAACCGAGAGCTTCAGGAGAGTAGGAGGGCTTCTTAACAGAAATGAGTAGAGCAGGTCATACTATAGCGCAGGCATTCAGACAGATAGGCCGGAATCGTGCCATGACAGCGGCATCGGTATTTGCGATAACAGCCATGCTGCTTATCCTCGGCATCTTTTTTATAATAATCATAAATGTCAATACAGCTGCAGAGACTGTGAAAAAAGACTATAACACGATAGAAGTGTTCCTTAAGGATAATACGCCTGCAGCCGCAGTCAAGGCTGCAGAAAACGAGGCATCAGCCTGGGAAAATGTCAAAACAGTAAAGTACAGGACAAAAGAAGAAGCCATGGACATACTGAAGAAACGCTGGGGTGACAGCGCCTATCTGCTGGACAGTCTTTCCCGTAATCCGCTGCCTGATTCACTGGTGATAACCGTCAGCGATCTGTCGGCTGCGAATGCTGTGGCTGAAAAGGCCAGGGGCCTGCAGGGCGCAGAAGATGTGAAATTCTACAAGGATACTGTCGACAAACTCATGAAGGCTACAAACGGCATACAGATAGCGGCCCTGATAATAATGGCTTTTCTTATACTGGTGTCGGTAGTCGTTGTTTCCAATACGATCAAGCTTACTGTGCTGAACAGGTCAGAAGAGATCAGCATCATGAAGTATGTGGGTGCGACCAACTGGTTCATCCGTGGGCCGTTCCTTGCAGAAGGCATCGTTATCGGAGCTTTTTCTGCTTTGATTTCATGGGGATTGGTGACGTTCATCTACGGCAGGATAATAGCCAGGATAGGGAAGGATGTGCTGTCCGTTATTTCCATGCCGCTGGTGCCGAACGCATTCCTGTCGGTCAACCTGCTGTGCATTTTTCTGGCGCTGGGGATCAGCATCGGTGCATGGGGAAGCATAATCTCGATGAGACGCTTCCTGGATACATGATGATGGAGGTGCGGCAATGAAAAAAAAATCGCGGATAATCACAGCTGTGATCCTTGTGATCACTATGGTATGCTGTACTGCTTCTGTGTATGGCTCTGTTAACAGTATCAATAAAGAAAAAAACAAAAAACAGCAGCAGCTCGATGCCGGACGTGCATATGAAGTCAAGCTCGCCAGGCAGATAAAGAAATTGCAGGCTCAGATAAGTTCTGATCAGGATAAGATCAGAGCGCTCAATTCACAGATAAAAAGCGGTGAAAAGAAAGTGACCCTGCTGACTGCCAGGATGGAGAAACAGAAAAACAGGGTCGACAAGGGTCAGACCGAGTTGGGCGGCAGGCTGCGCAATATGTATAAAAGCGGATCGGTAGGTTTTATCGATGTCATATTTTCCGCAGGCAATGTAGAAGAAATCCTTTCCAATATAGAAATGGTCAAGGAGATATACCGCAGCGACCGCGACATGGTAGCGGCACTGCAGAAAAAGTATGATCAGATAAAAGCCGATAAAGAACACATAGAAAAGCTTCAGGCGGGTATGAAGAGCAAAAGAGCTGAAGTGACTAAAAAACAGGATTCACTCGTATCTGCCAAGAACAAGATAAAACGCAAGAAACTCGAGATCGCCGAAAAGAACGAAAAACTTGAGATAGAAGTGGATAATCTTCAGGCGCAGGCGGATGCGCTGACGGACAAGATACGAAATTACGGCAGCGGCGGCTCGTACACGGGCGGCAGGATGATGTGGCCTACGGCCAGCACCTATGTGACATCGCCGTTCGGATACAGGATATGTCCGTTCCACGGCAGAGAATTCCATACCGGTATAGATATCTCGGCATCAACAGGTTCCAGGATAGTTGCCGCCAGCAAGGGCACAGTAATGTCGGCCGGATGGAACGGCGGATACGGAAACTGCGTGATCATCAGCCACGGTGGCGGTATAGTGACGCTGTATGCACACAACAGCAGTATTGTCGTCAGTGTCGGACAGCATGTCAGAAGAGGACAGCAGATAGCCAGGGCCGGGAGCACAGGCAACTCCACGGGGCCGCACTGCCACTTTGAGGTAAGGGTGAACGGAGGATATGTCAATCCGATGAATTATCTGCGCTGATTTGCTCCGCAGTATCGCTCCAAAGGTAAAGAATGAGAACTAATGAAGATATAATCGACCAGCTGTTAATAAAACGAGGCATCGCTGATGACCGAGAGCGCGAGGAATTCCTTTCGCCGAGACCGGTAAAGACTTACGATCCATTTCTTTTTTCCGATATGAAGGCAGGAGTGGATCTGATTTTGGATACGGCGGCGCATGGCGGCAGGATCTGCGTTTACGGCGATTACGATGCGGATGGAATGACATCTGTCAGCATCATGCTGACGGTGCTTCGTGAACTGACTGACAAGGCGGATTATTATATACCTTCGAGATTCACCGAGGGTTTCGGATTGAACAGGAACGCCATCCGGAAAATCCGCGACCGCGGTACGGATCTGATGATCACAGTTGACTGCGGCAGTGTTTTTCCTGAGGAGATAGAGTATGCAAAAGAACTCGGCATGGAGGTCATCGTCACTGACCATCATAATATCGACGAGGTACGTGCAGACTGCCTGCTGATCAATCCCAGGGATGAAAACTGCGGTTATCCGTTCGCAGGGCTGGCCGGCTGCGGCGTGGCATATAAACTGGCTCAGGCGATACAGCAGCAGGCAGGGCTGCCGAAAAAGATCATCGCAGATGTGCTGGATATAGCCGGTCTGGGTACAGTGGGAGACATCGTGCCGCTGATAGATGAAAACCGTACGATAGCTAAATACGGTATTTATAAACTGAACAGCAGCCCGCGTCCGGGAATAAGAAAGCTGGCCGAAAAACTCTCTCTGCATATAGGCGCCATAGGCTCCGAACAGATCGCTTACGCCATAGTACCAAGTCTAAATGCTGCCGGGCGTATGGCTACTGCGGATGACGGAGTAGCTCTGCTGATGACTGAAGACGAAGTCCAGGCTGAAAAGTATGCGGAAAAACTGATGCATTACAATTCCGAGAGAAAAAAGATGCAGGAGCTCTCATATGAGAAATGTCTCGGGCTTATCGATGAACAGTGCCGGGGCAGTCTGTTCCCGGTGATAGAAGCCGATGATGCCCATGAAGGCATCACAGGCATAGTTGCCGGCAAACTGAAAACGACTATGGGACTCCCTGTTGCTGTTGTCACTCCTGCAGGCGGAGGAATGCTGAAGGGGACTGCCCGCAGTATCGATACGGTCGATTTGTATGAGCTGGTGAGCAGGCATCAGGATATGCTGGAAAGATTCGGCGGGCACAGCCGTGCCTGCGGGTTCATGATAAATAAAACCGATCTGCAGCCGTTCAGAGAGGCGCTGGATAAAGATGTCAGGGACATGCTGGCTAAAGACAGCAGCCTGCTGGACAGGAGGCTGAACTACGATCTGGAACTTGTGCCCGGCGAAGCTACACTGGCGCTGGCGAAAGCGCTGGAACAGCTGGCTCCGTTCGGCAACTGCAATGAAAAACCGCTGTTCCTGCTGAAATCGGTAAGTGCGCAGCAGCAGCATCTCATGGGCAGAGATGACAGGCATGTCCGCTTCCGCGCTGCAGCGGCGGACGGTTCCGGAGTCGAATGTGTTATGTTCGGGGTCAGCAGTGAAGATAAAACCAGGCTGTTCAGCGGCAGGCCGCTGGATATCACAGCTGTTTTGAATATAAATATATGGAACGGCAGAGAAAAACTGCAGGCGATCGTAGAAGATATGTTATAATCAGTTTCTGCGGAGGAAAATAATGCTGATAAATAAGAAAAAATTCATCATACTGATAGTAGCGGCCGTGCTGATCGGCGCAGCGGGGACTTTCGGTATCCAACAACTGTTCCGTGCTGCGAATATCGGTTCGGTAACGATCAGCCGGAGCGAGTACAGCGAACTGAAGGCAGTAGATGCCAAATATGCCAAGCTTGAAAAGATATGGAAATTAGTCGATGACAACTATTACAAGGACGTCAATGATGATGACCTTGAAAACGGCATATACAAGGGCCTGTTTGCAGGTCTGAACGATCCTTATTCTGAATATATGACAAAAGACGAGTATTCCACATGGAAGAGCAGCACGACAGGAGAATTCGACGGGATAGGCATAGTATTCAGCGAGAAGAAGGACGGCACGTTTGTAGTCAACAGCACAGTAGACGGCAGTCCTGCACAGAAGGCAGGCGTGAAGAGCGGTGATAAGCTGCTGAAAGCCGACGGCAAAAAATACAAAAATGCTGATTCTCTGGGAGCTGCTCTGAGAGGCAAGAAGGGCACGAAAGTAAAACTGACATACAGTCACAAAGGCAAGACAAAAGAGATCACACTGACGAGGGATACGATAGTTACTGAAACTGTTTCAAGCAAAATGCTGAGCGGCAATATCGGATATATCAAGATATCCGCATTTGAGGAAAATACATCTGAAGATTTCAATAAGGCGCTTTCCAAAATGGAAGCCAAGGATGTCAAGGGACTGGTCATAGATCTCAGAAACAACGGCGGCGGACTCGTGGAGAGCAGCACCGATATAGCTGACAGGCTGATGGGAAAGGGAGTCATAACATATCTGCAGGACAGAAACGGCAAGAAGGAGTATTACAGGTCAGATGCGAAAAAGACGGATCTTCCATATGTGCTGCTGGTCAACGGCAACTCTGCCAGTGCCACGGAAATACTGACGGCTGCCGTGAAAGACAGCGGCTCCGGCAAAGTGGCAGGGACCAGGACATACGGCAAGGGAGTAGTGCAGTCTACTCAGGAACTGGGAGACGGATCGGCAGTCAAACTGACGATAATGCAGTATTTCTCGCCGCAGGGGCATAAAATCAATAAAAAAGGAGTCACCCCTGATTACGTGGTGAAGGGGTCATCTGCTCAGCTGAAAAAGGCTGTAGAGCTCCTTAAATAGATTTCCGATGATACAGAGCAGCAGCTGTTTCAGGCGTACAGGCCAGAGACGGCGCTGCTCTTTTTCTATGTTTTAACATGGCTGTGCAGGTATTTGCGTACGGCAGCTGAAGGAGCCCGCGGCATTGACGGAGGATAGCCGCTGTGATAGAATTGCACTGTAAAGTGTTAAAGCGGATGACGGCTGCTGCTCTGCCGGATCACACAGCGGCAGATAAGCGGAATATGTGAAGGGAGTCCCAGATGAGCTACAGGTCGAGATTCAAAAGAAAAGATATTGACGAATTGTTCAGGGCAGTGCTGACACTGGACAGCGAGGAAGAATGCTACAGATTTTTTGAAGATGTATGCACAGTCAATGAACTGCATTCGATAGCGCAGAGATTTCAGGTCGCCAGCATGTTGAATGATAAAAAAACGTATAACGAGATCGAGGCGGATACCAAGGCATCGACGGCTACTATCAGCCGTGTCAACAAATGCCTCGAATACGGAGCGGACGGGTATAAACTTGTTCTGGAGAGACTGCATGAGCAGAAAGATCCGGAAACAAAATAAAAAGGACAGGAAGACGATATGTATTTATTTATCTACAGAGGATGGAAAAAGCGTCGGGACATGACAAGCGATGAACTGGTCCTTAAGTGCCTGCGCGAATATGCCGATTGCACTGAGGATGACAGCATCGAACATGTAAATGTCAGGATCGAGAGAACTAAAGCGGGCAAGCCGTTTTTTTTCGGTACTGATGTGCAGTTTTCGGTAAGTCACACAGGAGCGGTGTGGGTCTGTCTCATGGGCAGAGGCGCTCTGGGCGTGGATATACAGAGAAAAGCAGCCGCGGATGTGAAGGGCATAGCAAAGAGGTTTTTCGGCCGGAACGAGCGCGAACTCACAGTCAGACAGGGAGAAGATGCATTTTTGAGGATATGGACAAGAAAGGAAGCCTGTGCGAAATTCGCAGGCTCCTCGCTCGCTGAAGTACTGGGCAGCTGCGATCTGGTAAAGGACGGCATGGTAGTTGACAGTACGGTGATAGACGGCAGCACCATATGCTTCCAGGAAACTGCAGTAGAAGACGATGCTGTCTGTGTATGCGCGTCGGAAAGAAAAGAGAAAATATGGACAAGGAATCTAAATCAAGAGCATATCTAGCCGGAGTCGTTTTTTCCGTAATGGTGGGATTCTCCTTTCTGGGAGTGAAGACATGCATCCTGTATTCTGATACTCTGCAGCTGATGACATGCCGGTATGATTTTGCCATGCTGTCGGTAGTAATAATGATGCTGGTTAAACGCAGCAGCATCGACCTCAGAGGCAAATCGAAAAGCAATCTGTTTTTCACCGCTTTCTTCTACATTGCCTTCATGGCTCTGCAGGCGATAGGTCTGGTGTTTTCAACATCCATCGAGGGCGCGATAGTGTTTGCGATAATACCGATATTCGTCAAGATAATTGCCAGCATATTCCTGAAAGAAAAAAGCACGGCGACACAGAATGCGTTTGTTTGTCTCTCGGTAGGCTCGCTTATTTTCATGATAATAATGAATGCCGGCGAGGTCTCCTTCAATGTGCTCGGGATGGTACTGCTGATGCTGTCGTCCCTGGCTATGGCGCTGAACAATGTCTGCATGCGTGCGGTCCGCAGGGAATATACGCCCTTTGAAATAACGGCGGCGATCTGTGTGCTCGGCTTTATCGGGTTCAATGTCGCCTCAGTAGTATGGTATCTGCATACAGGAGATATGCATCATTATATAGAACCGTTCATGAACGGAAAATTCGTGATAGCATCTGCTTATCTGGGCGTGTGCTGTATCCTTTTTTCGGCACAGCTGATGGCATACATGCAGGCGAATATGCCTTCGATGAATGCATCGCTGTTCGGGAATGCCTCTACGGCTTTTTCGATAGTGGTGGGAGCGATCGTTCTCGGAGAGACTCTGAGAGCGTATCACATCATATGCACGATCCTGATAGTTGTCGGTGTTATCGGTGTAAGTGTCGCGGGAAGCAGACGTGAAAAGAAACTTTCGGACAGGAGTGACGGATAATATGAAATTCACTTTTTTGACAGAAAATAAAACTCAGAAAGAAGGGGTGTTCGGTGAACACGGACTGTCGATCCTCATCGAGACACACGGCATCAGGATACTGTTCGATGCCGGGGCCAGCGACCTGCTGATAAGGAACGCAGAAAAAATCGGCGCAGATCTTGCGACTGTCGATCTGGCTGCGGTCAGCCACGGTCATTATGATCACACCGGAGGGTTTCCGGCGTTTCACAGGATGGCACCTGCTGCCCCCATATATATACACAAGGACGCTTTCAGGGAATATCACCCGTTCAGAAACGGAAAAGCAGGCGCCGGCATTACAGGCATAAGGTGGAGCGAGCAGGAAAAACAGGTGCTGCAGAAAGTGATCAGGCTTACGGACGGCCCGGAATGGATAAATGACGACATCGTGATCTCGGGCACAGTGCCCGACATACCTGGTATGCTGCGCTTCGGGACTTACTGCTATGAAGATAACGGTGAGACGGTGATCGATCCCATGACGCATGAACAGTTCATAGCAGTACGGGAAGCTGAAGGTGTGTTCCTCTTTTCAGGCTGCAGCCACAAGGGTGTCGCACCGATACTGAAATACTGCAGAGAACTCTTTCCAGGGGATGAAATAAGGGCCTTTGTTTCGGGTCTGCATCTGTACAGATCCGGATACGATATACGCAAAAGGGTCATCGGTGAGATAATGAAGGAAGATATCGGAGAGGTCTTTCCGGTGCACTGCACGGGGATAACTGCCATGTGCGAACTGAAAAATGCCATCGGCGATAAATGTGTAATACCGACTGCAGGAGAGACATATGAACGTTAGAGATGCCGCTTACTCATATCTTGAACACCGCGGCAGGAGCGTGCGCGAAATGCGGACGCATCTGTCGGATAAAGGCTTTGATGGGAATGATATCGAGGAAGTTATCAAAGAACTCAAGGTGTCAAATTATCTGAACGATGTCGAGTATGTCATAGCTTACATAGATTACGGTCTGAGGAAAAAACACGGCATGATGAGGATCAGACGAGAATTGTCGGAGCGCGGTGTGAGCAGCGATGATATCGCTTCTGGTATCGACGATTATGAGGAAGAGCGCGGCGTGGATCTTGCAGAAGAGGAGGCCGCGGCCGCAATGGCCGAAGCGCTGCGTATAACTGCAGACAGGCCTGCGGATGAAAGGCTCATGGGCAAAGTGGGCAGGAGACTGAGTACGCTGGGATACGGAACAGATACAGTCTATCATGTGATCGGCGTATTGATGAAAGGCGGCGGAGATGAGTGAGTGCAGCAGGAATGCAGCAGATGCCAGACATGCCAGGACAAGGATGCTGATTGGCGAAGATGCTGTGGAAAGACTTCGTGCCGCCCATGTGATAGTCTTCGGCCTCGGCGGAGTAGGCGGATCTGCTGCGGAAGCTCTGGCCAGAGCGGGGATAGGGACTATGACTGTAGTAGACAATGATGTCGTGGACATTACCAATCTCAACAGGCAGGTCATAGCGCTGGGCAGTACGATAGGCGAAAAAAAGACTTCTGTAATGGGCAGGAGGATCAGAGATATCGATCCCGACATCAGGGTCATAGAACGCGAAACATTTTTTCTTCCTGATAATTCAGGAGATTTCGACTTTGGCGAATACGATTATATCATAGATGCCGTGGATACAGTGACGGCCAAACTGGAGATCGTCACCAAGGCGGCGGAAGCAGGGATCAGGGTCATATCTTCAATGGGTACAGGAAATAAACTGCATCCGGAGATGTTTATGATCGCCGATATCGAAAAGACCAGTGTATGTCCGCTGGCCAAAGTTATGCGGAGGGAGCTGCGCGAAAGGGGCATCAGGCACCTGAAGGTCGTCTATTCAAAGGAACAGCCTGTCGAAAGGACGAATCCTCCAGGAAGCATTTCCTTTGTACCGCCGGCGGCAGGAATGATCATGGCCGGTGAAGTGATAAGAGACCTGATGCAGGAACAGGGGGCAGAAAGATGAGCTCCTCAAAAGTGAAAGAAATCAATCTTGAACGCGGGATGCCTGCAGTTGCTCCGGCGATGACCAGGCTGGTAAATGATCTTACGACTGCCAAGATGAGCGGATGCAAGGCGGCCGTGATCGTGCACGGATGGGGATCTTCAGGGACAGGGGGCGCCATCAAGGCTGCGACCGCAAAGAAGCTGAAGGAACCGCAGCTGAGAGGGATAATAAGAGATACAGTAAGCGGAGAGAAGTGGATGGAAAAGAAGAAAGATTTCATAAATATATGTCCGCAGCTGAAGGAGTTCAGCAGATATGTAGACGGCAACAAGGGCATAACTGTAGCTGTACTCAAATAAAGGAGAATGATATGAGTATGATCGTATCCAGAGGAGACATCACAAAAATGCATACAGAAGCCATAGTCAATGCAGCCAATAATACGCTTCTCGGCGGCGGCGGCGTAGACGGAGCAATACACATGGCGGCAGGGCCGGGACTGCTGGCGGAATGCAGGACCCTGAACGGCTGCGAGACCGGCGAAGCCAAGATCACCGGCGGATATGATCTTCCCGCAGAATATGTGATACACACGGTAGGACCGGTATGGCAGGGAGGCAGCTGCGGCGAAGAAGAACTGCTGAGGAGCTGCTACAGGAACAGCCTGGAGCTGGCGGCGGAACACGGCATAAAAACGATAGCCTTTCCGGCGATATCAACAGGGGTATACGGATACCCCAAGGAAAAAGCTGCCGCGGCGGCTGCAGCGGAGATAAAAAAGTTCCTGCAGCATCACGATATGGAGGTCAGGATAGCAGTTTTCAGCAGAGCCGATGAGCTTCTTTACAATAAACTTGTCGGATAATATAATAATGTTTCAAGGAGGAGATAATGATGACAGAAACCGGTACAGGCAAAAGCGTATTGCAGGAGAATATCGATCATTTCAATTTTGACATCATCGATGAATATAAAAGGGTGACGATAGATGTGCAGAATGATTCCCGTTTCGGATCCATCTTCAAGAAAAAGAATTACGATGCGACCATCAGACAGTTCACGAAAGTAAAAACGGACGCTCTGATGATCGATGTGGAAAATATTCCGACCGAAGATGAAGGCGGCGAAGAGATCAGAAATAGATTTGAAAAGGTGCTGTACAAATTCAATGCTCTGTGTGATGCCCAGATATATTTTCAGACACTGATGAAGAAAAAAGCTCAGAAAGACGGCAAAATCAAGATGAGTGAATGCAAGATAGCGGCAAGGAAGATCAATGAGAAAACTGCCCTGCTGCAGGATGCCACGTCGAATCTCGATGTGATATATGCCGATTATCTCGAGGGCGAAGATGAATAGACAAAAAGGAAGCAGGGGAGGCAACAGATGACAGATATCATAATAATAGCGGGAATTGCCGTTGTCATAGTGCTGCTGATACTTGTAATAATCATTTCCCGCTCTTCAGGAAGGAATACGGCCGACAGCGTGCAGAACAATATCAGGATGATGTCTGATATCATGTCGGAAAGCCAGAGGCAGAGCACGGAGAACCAGCGGATCGGAGCCGACAACCAGGACAAAAGGCTGGCAGAGCTGTCAAGGCAGTTCAATGCGATGAATATCGAAAATGAACAGAAGCTCGATATGATCAGGACAACTATGGAAAAGCGTCTGGCGGCTCTTCAGGAAGAAAACGGCAGACAGCTGGACCAGATGCGCAATACTGTGGATGAAAAACTGCAGAAGACACTGGAAGAGCGTATCGGCAAATCATTCAGTCTGGTAAATGAAAGACTTCAGGAAGTGTATGAAGGACTGGGAGAGATGACGAAGCTTGCCAAGGGAGTCGATGATCTGTCCAAGGTACTTTCGAATGTCAAGACCAGAGGCATCGTGGGCGAGATACAGCTTGGGGCTATCCTTGAACAGATCCTTTCGCCTGAACAGTACGAAGAAAATGTCAATACCAAAGGTACGGGCTCGGAACGTGTCGAGTTTGCTGTCAAGATGCCCGGAAGCGATGACGGGACAGTATGGCTGCCCATAGATTCTAAATTTCCGGGAGATACTTACTCTTATCTCATGGATGCATATGAGAATGGCGATAAAGCGGCTATAGATGCGGCCGGAAGGCAGCTGGAAACAGTTATCAGAAATTGCGCCAAGGATATTCATAATAAATATGTGGCTCCTCCGCAGACGACGGATTTTGCCATAATGTTCCTTCCGTTCGAAGGACTTTATGCCGAGGTAGTCAGAAGAGGACTCGTAGAGAAGCTGCAGGCGGATTTCAAAGTGAACATCGCCGGGCCTACAACGATGGCAGCGCTGCTGAACAGTCTGCAGATGGGATTCAGGACCCTGGCAATAGAAAAGCATTCCAGTCAGGTCTGGGATATACTTTCAGCTGTCAAAACTGAATTCTCCAAATTTGAAAGCGTACTGCTGCAGACGCAGCAGAGGATAAATCAGGCGAATACAGAACTTGATAAACTGGTAGGGACCAGGACGCGCAGCATCAACAGAAAGTTAAAGGATGTATCTGCACTCGGAGAGAAAGACAGCGGGACGATACTCGGCCTTGACGATGCCGGTGATCCCGCAGTGATGAACAGGCAGGCAGCAGATGCAGATGAGGAGTGAGCGGGCATGAGCATTTTTGCTGTGGGCGATCTTCATTTATCCAATGCTTCGGGAATAGACAAGCCCATGGATGTTTTCGGCAGCGAATGGAAGGATCATGCGGCCAGACTGGCTGCCGCATGGAACAAAGAGATATCAGCGTCTGATACTGTAATAATCGCCGGCGATATATCATGGGGCATGAAGCTGGAAGAGGCCATGCCGGATCTGCAGATGATACATGAACTGCCGGGCAGGAAGGTCCTGATCAAGGGAAATCATGATCTGTGGTGGACAGGGATAACAAAGCTAAATTCGCTGTATGATGATATGTTTTTTCTGCAGAATTCATGCTACGAGGCAGAAGGCAGATGTATCTGCGGGACAAGAGGCTGGGTATGCCCCGGGAGTGAAGATTATTCAGATGCAGACAAAAAAATATACGAGCGCGAACTGATGAGGCTGGAAGCATCACTGAAGGCCGCAGCTTCCCGCGGATGCGGTGAGATAACAGGAGTAATGCATTTCCCGCCTACGAACGATAAGATGCATTCGTCCGGTTTCACAGATCTGTTCAGTGAATACGGTGTCAGGAATGTAGTCTACGGACACCTTCACGGCAAAGATATATGGAAGAGAGGATTGACAGGAAATTTCGGAGGAGTCAGCTACCGGCTGATATCTCTGGACAGACTGGACTGCAGACCGCTGAAACTTTTCGATTAGCGAGATGCTGAAGGAGACATGCGATATGGAAATACAGAACCGCACAGGATACGGAATAAAAAGAGCAGTACTGATAGTCATGGACAGTCTCGGTATAGGCGCCATGCCTGATGCTGCTGATTTCGGCGATGAGGGCGCTGATACATTCGGTCACATCATCTCTTCATTTCCCGATCTGAAGATCGAGAATCTGAGGAGACTGGGTTTCTGCAACATCGAAGGAGCTGCAGCAGGACAGCTGAAAACAGGTGATGCTGCCGGAGTGTACTGCAGGCTGTCAGAAAGATCAAAGGGCAAGGATACTATCACGGGGCACTGGGAAATAGCCGGTATCGAGACCCTGACACCGTTCAAAACTTATCCGGACGGATTTCCGGAGAAATTCATAGAGTCATTCGAAAAAGCGATCGGCCGCAGGGTGATCGGTAATTATCCTGCTTCCGGGACGGTAATAATCGAAGACCTCGGCCCTGAACATGAAACCACAGGCAGACCCATAGTCTATACTTCTGCAGACAGTGTGTTCCAGATTGCTGCGGATACCGATGTCATACCTCTCAGAGAACTGTACAGGATCTGCGGCATAGCCAGAGAGATGCTGACAGGTGATCTGTCATGCGGGCGTGTCATTGCCAGACCGTACATCATCAAAGACGGCAGGCGAGTAAGGACGGCGGACAGACGCGATTACGCGGTGGCGCCGCCGCAGGAGACGCTTCTCGATAATATCGTCAAAGCCGGGATGGATGTCACGGCCATAGGCAAGATAAACGACATCTTTGATGGACACGGCATCACGAAGGCAGTGCATACGGAAGACAATGCCGACGGCGCAGCCAGGACTGCTGCGGCAATAAAGGAAAACACGAACGGGCTGATTTTCACAAATCTGGTCGATTTCGATTCCAAGTACGGCCATCGCAGAGACTGCAGCGGCTATGGACATGCGATAGAAGCTTTTGATGCCGTTCTGCCGGAAATAATGGAGGCCATGAATGATGATGATCTCCTCGTACTTACTGCCGATCACGGCAATGATCCCGTACACAGCGGCTGGGATCATACCAGGGAATATGTCCCTATGGTCGCATGGGGCAAAAAGATATCAGGCGGAAAAGATCTGGGAACAAGGGACTGCTTTGCCGACATCGGGGCGACACTGGCCGAAATACTGGGAGTAGAGAAGACATCAATAGGCAGATCGTTTGCTTCAGAACTGTTTCGCTGATGATGTGTGGTTTTGTTTTGCTGCCGGCACAGCAGCAGGCAGAGTGAGAAAGATACAGAAGGCGGTGTATTGCAGATGAATATGACAGACATAATTGTCAAAAAAAGAAACGGCGGAAAGCTGAGTGATGAAGAGATCTGTTATTTTATAGAAGAATATACTAATGGCCGGATCCCTGATTATCAGGCGTCAGCATTGCTGATGGCAATCTATTTCGTCAAAATGGACCGTGACGAAACATACAGTCTGACCAGGGCAATGAAAAACTCGGGAGATATAATCGACCTTTCAGAGATACACGGCATCAAGGTCGACAAGCACAGCACCGGCGGAGTAGGCGACAAGACGACTCTGATTGCAGCACCCATCGCGGCGTCCTGCGGGGTCTCAGTAGCCAAAATGAGCGGCCGCGGGCTGGGGTTCACAGGAGGGACCATAGATAAGCTGGAATCGATACCGGGAATGCGTACTGCTCTGGAAAGAAAAGAATTCGCAGATCTCGTTAACGAATGCGGTATTGCTGTTACGGGGCAGACCGAACAGACAGCAAAAGCCGACAAGCTGCTGTATGCGCTGCGGGATGTGACCGGTACGGTCGAAAACGCAAGTCTGATCGCTTCCAGCGTGATGTGCAAAAAGCTTGCTTCGGGAAGCGACGCCATACTGCTCGATGTAAAGTGCGGCAGCGGCGCTTTCATGCACACATATGAAGAAGCATGCGAGCTTGCGGAAATAATGGTGGATATCGGCCGCGGCGACGGTAAAAGAACTGCGGCAGCAGTTACTTCCATGGATCAGCCTCTGGGTAATGCTGTCGGCAATACGCTGGAGGTGATCGAGGCCATTGAGACCCTGAAAGGAAAAGGCCCGGACGACATTACAGAACTTTCGCTGCGCCTTGCCGGGCTGATGATCTACCTTGCTGACAAGGCGCCGGATCCGGACTCGGGAGCAGATATGGCGGATCAGGTGCTGACAAGCGGCGCTGCTCTTGCCAAGTTCAGGGATTTCACGGCAGGACAGGGCGGGGATACGAGAGTTATCGACGATTATTCCAGATTGCCGCAGCCGTGTCATACACTGGAAATACATGCAGAGCAGACTGGATTTGTGAGGACACTGGATGCAGAGATGATCGGTTCAGCATCACAGCATACCGGCGCCGGACGCGAAAAAAAAGACGACGATGTAGATCTTACTGCTGGCATCATCCTCAATAAGAAGAAAGGTGATGCCGTCAGGACCGGCGAAAGACTGGCGACATTGTACGGATGTGATGAAAACAGGCTGAAACAGGCGGAAGAGGAATGCCGCCGCGCTTTTGAGATATGCAGAGAAAGGCCTGAGAAAGACAGCCTGATCAAAACTGTGATAGGGATATGAAGGCATAATGATATAAAGCAGCGCCGGTACGAATACAGGGCGGCACGATGCAGATTTCTGATATGCTATTGTTATGAGTAATCTGAAAATAAACGGGTATACAGACCATACGTAATAGCTGAACAGGCGGAGGAAACTGCGATGAACAGAAAAAAAGCCTTAGTTATACTTATGGCCCTGATATTATCAGCAGCGGCAGTATTGACGGCCTGCGGACAAAGCAGCGGTTCGGAAGAAACCGCTGATGCTGATATGAAAGATTACGGTGATGTTTTCAGGAATATCGCGATGAAGGATATAGAAGGAAAGAAGTTCACATCGGGATATTTCAAAAAGAACGATGTGACTTTAGTGACCGTGTGGGGGACCTACTGCGGCTACTGTATCGAGGAAATGCCGGATATTGAAAGAATATATGAACATTACAGAGATAAAAAGGCAGGAGTCATAGGGGTCGTGATCGATCTGAACGACAGCAGCGGCAGCGAAGATGCCTCACAGGTCGAGGAAGCTGTAAAGATCACAGAAGAACAGGGCGTTGAATACCAGAATATCAATGTGCCGGAGAGCGCCTATGATATGTTCGCTGACATCGGCAGCGTACCGGCCGCATTTTTAGTGGATAGAAACGGCAAAGTCATTTCCGATATATATATGGGTATGAGGGCTTATGATGAATGGAGCAGTATCATTGATGAAAAACTGGGCAATTAGAGGGATCTTGCTGCTGACAGCCGGCGCAGTGCTCATCTGCGCAGGTATTTATCGCGAGGAAACAGCGATAATATTCAGAAAGGCTGTGCATGTGTGTCTGGAGTGTATCGGCATTGGATAAGGTGAGACTTGCAGTACAGATCGTTTTCACCGCGGTAACGAACGGATACTACAGGGGATTCGCGCAGGGAAGTCTGTACCAGGGAAAACTGAAAGAGATATGTGTGCCGGGACTCAACTGTTATTCATGCCCGGGTGCACTGGGTTCCTGTCCTGTAGGTGCCATGCAGGCGGTATTTTCTGAAAAGGGAAGTACAGTGCCTCTTTATGTCATTGGATTTCTTATGGCTGTCGGAGCGCTGGCAGGAAGAGCCGTATGCGGCTGGCTCTGTCCGTTCGGACTGGTGCAGGATCTTCTGCATCGGATACCGGTGCCGGCAAAGATAAACAATGTACCCTGGGACAGGCCGCTGCGTTACCTGAAATATGTGATACTTGCACTGTTTGTTATCCTGCTTCCTATGATGATCACGGATAAGTTCGGTATGGGAAAGCCATGGTTCTGTGAATACATCTGCCCGGCGGGAACGCTGGCAGCGGGATGGCCGCTGGTGCTGATGGACGAAGGCATCGCTGCCATGACAGGATTCCTGTTCGCCTGGAAGACTGTGATCCTGGCAGTGCTGCTCGTATTGTCGGTCTTCATATACAGACCGTTCTGCAGATATTTATGTCCGCTGGGAGCAGTCTACGGACTCTGCAGCAAGGCGTCGCTTTACAGATATTCTCTGGACAGCAGCCTCTGCGTATCGTGCGGGAGCTGCGCGGACGTCTGCGGCATGGGCGTTGATCCTTCAAAGGATCCCAACAGCGCCGAATGCATCAGATGCGGAAAGTGTCTGCAGGCATGTCCCACAGGCGCCCTGAGAAGACAGCCTGTGCGCCGGGATGCATGCAGGACATCCGTTGATTCCTGATTTCTGAATTCGGAGGTAAAGCAATGGCTGATAAAAAGAAAAAAAATTTATTTACGGCAGCCGCCGTTGCTGTGCTGCTGATCATGAGCCTGGTATTTTTCCTTATCGCTGCGCAGTGGGGAGGGTCCTGCGGCAGCAGACACGGCAGCACCTGCAAAAACGGCTCGTGCGCCATGAAATGGTATCAGGATCATAAGGAGGATTATTGAGAATAACAAGCCGCAGAGCATCTGCAGGTAATAATATATTATTCAGAAAATTGCCTCCGAAGTATTGATTTTGTGTAAAAAAATGTTAATATGATTATAACTGGTCCGTAATCCTTGGGAGAGGTTTTTGTGATGAAATCGATTTACAAAAGGATGACGGTTTTAATATCTGTTTTTTTGCTGGCGATGGCAGTGTTTCTGATATCGCCGTTTTGCTTAGGCGGCAAAGTCATGGCGGATACGACTGTCAGGACTGGGTATGTCAAATCCGGACCGCTCTTTGTCAGAAAGGGTCCAGGCGTATCATACAGCAGGGTCGGGACATTAAAGGAAAAGGCTGCTGTCAGTATAACGGGAAGCAGCGGCAGCTGGTATAAAATCAGATATAAATCGCTGACAAGATATGTATATAAAAAACATATCGCAGTAAAATATGTGACGGTGACATATTCGCCCAAAAAGCGTGCGAAGGTGATATCGACAGTTAATGCAAGAAAAGGCCCGGGTGCATCATATAAGAGTTATGGTACCCTGAAAATGGGCACCACGGCGATATTGGCAGGCTACACTACAAAAAATGGTTCCAAATGGTATAAAACCACATATGCCTCAAAGACCGCATATGCAAAATCAACTTACCTAATTATCACAGGAGCTGCGTCATCCGATTCAACGGATTTTGAATCATACATGAAGCAGCAGGGATTTCCGGACAGTTATAAACCTTACCTGAGGATTCTTCACAGGGATCATCCAAAATGGGTGTTCAAGGCGCAGGATACCGGCATATACTGGTCATCCGCACTGGCAGCCGAGCAGGGCCTGGGAGTCAGCGTCGTATCGAGTTCGACATCCAGCAAATGGAAGTCAAAAGAAACGGGAGCCTATGATCCGGTCAGGAAGAAGTACGTCGTTTTTGACGGAGCATGGAACCAGGCGTCTGACGCAGTCGTCGCATATTATTTGGATCCGAGGAATTTTATTACGGAAAAGGGCATTTATCAGTTCATGGGACACAGTTTCGATCCTGCTTCCCAGACAACGGCAACCATAAAAAGTCTGGTCGACCGCAATTCATGCTTCATGAATTCGTCAGGATATATCAAGGATCTATATTATGCAGGGAAAGACGCGGCAGTGAATCCGAATGTGCTGACCTCCATGGTGATCGTCGAACAGGGATGGAGAGGCGGTTCGGGTCTGATCTCCGGCAATTACAGCGGGTATAACGGATATTACAATCATTTCAACATCGGAGCATTCACTACCGCAAAGATGAATGCAGTCCAGCACGGCCTGTGGTGGGCCAAGGGCGCCGGCACCGGTGCAACGACATACGGCAGGCCATGGAACAGTAAATATAAATCGCTGAAGGGCGGTGCGGCTTTCTACTCTTCAAATTATTTGACAAATCATCAGTATACATATTACACTAAGCGTTTCAATGTATTGAACGGCTTGAAAAATGTAGCCAGGCACCAGTACAGTACCTGTATAACCGGTGCTGAGAGTGAAGGAAATCTTGTCAGATATGCCTACAGCAGCAGCGATGATTATCCGATATGTTTCTATATACCGGTCTACAGGAATATGCCGGCTGCAGTATATGCAAGACCGGCGGAGTGAGCTGTTCTGCAGATGGACCTATGAGCATGCAGCTTGGTACGGCAGCAGGACGGCAGATATGTATAAGAGATATAACCGGGCTTCAGGGAGACGGGCATGAAAAATATCGGAAAATTTATTTTTATATTTATCATCTCAGCATGTCTTGTCTTGCTTATGACAGGGCCGGCTTGTGCTGCATCTACCAGTGTGGAGATATCTTCCGGCACTGTGAAGTCTGGTTCTGTATCTGTGATCACTGTAAAGTATAAGGGAAGCGGACTGGGCCGCGTGAACGGAATGCTGAGGTATGACAGCGGATACCTGGAGTATATCAGCGGCGGCTCCAGCAGCGGCAACGGCGGGGCAGTGCAGCTCAAGGAAGGCAGCGACAACGGCAGGACTGTTGTTTTCAAGCTCAAATTCAAAGGTGTGAAGGCCGGCAGGACATCACTGAAGATAGATACCAGCGAAACGTATGATCTGGATGAGCAGGATATGGGGACCCCGTCTGCAGAAAAAACCGTGGAGATCACCGGCGCTGCCGCCTCGGAAAGTTCAAAAAGCGATGTCGGGAAGAACGATACAGAGCAGAAAAAGGATACTGAAGGGCAGGCATCTGCAGGGGACGCTGCCGTGAAGCAGACTTCTGATGACGGCAGCCTGCACGACATCCTCATCGTGTTCGGCAGTATAGCTGCAGCTGCAGTGCTGCTAATGATCATTATTGCGGCAGGAATGTCTGCCAAAAAAAGAAAACGCAGATAGGCGGACCTGTCTGCGTATATTATTATTTCAGTTTTTCGGGATTCAGACCTTCCAGTTCAGGAACGACGAAGATCCCGTCTTTTCTTATGAGTCTGTCATCCATCCAGATCTCGCCGCCGCCGTATTCTCCGCGCTGTATCATCACCAGATCCCAGTGCACAGCTGATTTGTTGCCGTTGGGAGCATCCTCGTATGACATTCCCGGAGTCAGATGGAAGCTGCCGGTGATCTTTTCATCAAACAGGGTTTCTTTCATGGGATGAAGTATATAGGGATTCAGGCCGAAAGAAAATTCTCCGAAATATCGGGCGCCTTCATCTGTGTCGAGAAGGGCGTTTATCCTTGTGCTGTCATTAGCAGATGCCTTGACGATCCTGCCGTTTTCAACTTCGAATACTATGTTCTCATATGTGAAGCCCTGCTCCTCGGACGGAGTGTTATAGGATATCGTTCCGTTCATCGAATCCATCACAGGCGCTGTGTAGACTTCTCCGTCGGGTATATTCATATGGCCGTCGCATTTTATCGCGGGAATGCCCTTGATAGAGAATGAAAGGTCTGTCCCGGGGCCCTTGATGCGGACTTTATCTGTTGATTCCATCAATTTTACCAGCGGCTCCATGGCGGCGCTCATCCTTTTATAATCCATAGTACATACATCGTAGTAGAAGTCTGCAAAACTGTCGACACTGGTGTTGGCCAGCTGCGCCATAGAATCATTAGGATATCTGAGTACCACCCATTTGGTGCAGTTGACTCTGCGGTCCTGGACGGGACGGAGCATAGTCGTGTATTTGTTGAGCTTTTCAGAAGGCACATCTGCCATTTCAGCTGTGTTGCGTCCGGCACGTACGGAAATATACGCCTGCATGCCTTTCATCTGCACCATCTGATATTCTTTCATGAACTCCAGCTGTTCATCGGTGCATCCCATAGCCACCTCGCGTGTGATCGATGAATCGCGTATTTCAGTATACGGATATCCGCCTGCGGCATAGACATCACGGATGATCTGCTTCACCAGAGGCCGGCAGCAGTCGCCCTCGTAACTTATCATCACCTTGTCGTTTTTTTCTACATGGCAGGAGTAATCCACCAGTAATTTTGAAAGTTTTTTGTCATTCGGATCCATTGTTTTCTCCCTTCGTTTATCTATTGTTTAAATTTTACATCTATTTTTACTATCTCGCTGTCGGTTCCGATACGCATGCACGGTCCGAAAGTACCGGCTCCCGATGATACTATGGAGGTCATATTTCCCACTTTTAATCTGCCGTATGAATTTTTCCAGATGATCCTGCTGAGGATATTTGACGGGAATACCTGACCGTCATGAGTATGGCCGGAAAGATCGAGATCGCAGCCGGCCGCAGAAAGTCCGGCCAGATCGGCAGGCGAGTGATCCATAACGATTATCGGTTTTGTTTTATTCATTGACGACAGGAGCTGAGAAGCGCTTTTTCTTTTTAAAGCGCCGCGCCCGGGTCTGTCATCATCTCTGCGCCCGGTGAGATAAAAATCATCAGCTATCATGACGCTGCGGTCCTGTAGCAGTCTGATACCGGATCTTTTCAGGAAAAGATCCATGCGCGGATCGCTCACGGGGTGTCTGCCGCCGTTGAATGTGAATCCGCACAGCAGAGGTTCGGAGACATCGTGATTGCCGTATGAAGCATAAACGCCGTATCTGCTCCTGATCTTTCTGAATGCGGCTTCGAGCTGATCGGGGTGTTCCATGGCATCATAATCGTTGTTGAAAATATCCCCGGCTATACAGACGACATCAGGATCCATTGAATTTATCGCGGCAACATCCTTCTTCAGGTCGCTGACGTTGGTATTGTAGCCCATATGCAGATCCGATATGAGAACGACAGTGATATCCGTTCCGGGTTTGTTTATGGAGACTTTATAAGAAGCCTTCTGCAGATCGCTGCAGTGCATAGTCCCGTAGATACATACCGCGAGAACTATGCCGAGCATGAGCGTACCTGCCGCCGCCAGCCGTTTCCCCTCGAGGGGTCTGGATACCGGTATTTTTCTGGTGATCCTGAGTATGATCCTTATTATGTAATATACTGCCATCGTCAGCAGGGTGTACAGTATCACTCCCAGCCAGAAGTTGCTGAACTCCTGGAGAAAGCGCTGCAGCCCTGAGGAAGGAAGCAGGAATCCCAGCGCAGGAACAGAGGCGACAAAAACGCAGAGCGAGATTACCGCGATCCTGCCCGGACGTCCTGAAAAACGGGCGCTGCAGGCAGAAAGCCATGACAGTGCACGTTTTGTAAGGAATATTATCAGTAGTATGTAAGGTATGATCAGAAATACAGCTATCATTATATCCTCTTTCGTAATGAAACGATTATATACTTAAACAAAGAAAAACAAAAGAGAAAAACGAATGTATTTCGGCGAGCCGCAGCCGCTGTAAAAAGGCTTTGACAAAGGGCGGTAGCAGGGATATAATCGAAATGTAAAATATTTACATTTAAGCTGATGAAATCGCTTGACTTTTAAGGTGAAGTAGTCTATCATAAAAAAGAACAAATGTTCACAAATGCATGGAGGTATTATATGAGCGTTAACAAAGACGAAAAAGACAGGGCCCTCGAGGCGGCGCTGAATCAGATACAGAAACAATACGGCAAGGGTGCTATCATGCGCCTTGGCGATGAAGGCAGCCGCATGAATGTCGAAGCCATATCCACAGGATCGCTCAGTCTTGACCTGGCGACGGGCATAGGCGGGATCCCCAAGGGCAGGGTGACAGAAGTATACGGCCCGGAATCATCCGGCAAAACCACTCTGACGCTTCACATGATCGCCGAAGCGCAGAAACTTGGCGGCAAGGCCGCCTTTATCGATGCGGAGCATGCTCTGGATCCTGAATATGCTGAGAATCTCGGCGTAAATGTAGACGAATTGCTGGTGTCGCAGCCCGATTCCGGTGAACAGGCACTGGAGATCTGCGAGATGCTGGTGCGCAGCGGTGCACTCGATATCGTTGTTATTGACTCTGTTGCTGCACTGGTTACAAAAAGCGAGATACAGGGAGATATGGGAGACAGTCATGTAGGTCTTCAGGCCAGGCTGATGTCTCAGGCGCTGAGAAAGATGACAAGTGTTATCAATAAATCGAACTGTGCGGTAGTATTCATCAACCAGCTGCGTGAAAAGATCGGCGTCATGTACGGCAATCCAGAAGTGACTACGGGAGGCAGAGCGCTCAAGTTTTATTCATCGATGAGAATAGATGTAAGAAGAATAGAGACTATCAAGTCCGGCGATCAGATGCTCGGAAACAGAACAAGAGCCAAAGTCGTCAAGAACAAAGTGGCTCCGCCTTTCAAGCAGGCTGAATTCGATATCATGTATGGAAAGGGCATATCAAGAGAAGGTGATATTGTCGATTGTGCTGCAGCTGCCCAAATAATCGATAAGGCCGGTTCGTGGTACAGCTTTGAGGGAGACAGGATAGGACAGGGCCGGGAAAATGTCAAAGCTTATTTCGTCGAACATCGTGATGTGATGGAGAAGATCGAAGCACTGCTGCTTGATTCGCTGAAAAAAGACAGTGACGAAAAAGCTGACAGTAATTCCTCGTCAGACAAGAAGGAACAGCCGGTGGTTGATGAGGACGGTGTAATCCACGAATAATTTTCTGCAGTTATTTTAACGAGAAAACAGAACACGCACCGGGACCTGCACCTGCGGAACCGGTATGATTTATAAAAAAACATATAAAACACAAGTTTGTTGGCATTGTCAGTCCTTAAAGCTTGTGTTTTATTTCGTTATCACAAAAACAACTAATAAATTTCTCTTTTATTGTGAATGTCGCACAAATAATTAATAATGTTGCTGTATCATAAAAGAATTACGCGACTAATTTGCTGTAATAGTAAGTAAAATAACGGATAATCTTCGCTTTTTTGCCTGGAAATCCTTTTGGCAAAAGTGTAAGAATGTTATACTCTCCACATAATGTTACAAATTTAACAAATATGGAGGTAATAATGGATATCCAAAACAAAGACAAAGACTGCCTTTGTAAAAAAGACTGTGAATGCCTGGATTTCACAGAACTGGACAAAGTGCTGGAAGAGTACAAGGATCTGCAGGGGAACCTGATAATAATACTGCAGGAAGCCCAGGGAATTTACGGATATCTTCCGCGGGAAGTAATTAAGAGGATTTCCGAAGCGACCGGTTATACTGAGGCCAAGATCTACGGTGTAGCAACATTTTATGCACAGTTCCGACTGCAGCCGATAGGCAAGTATCTGCTGATGATGTGTCAGGGCACAGCCTGTCATGTCAGCGGCTCAGAAGCAGTCCAGAAGGCTGTGGCAGAAGAACTCGATATCAAAGACGGTGAGACGACAGATGACAGGATGTTCACGCTCAACAATGTCGCCTGTCTGGGCTGCTGCTCTCTGGCTCCGGTGATGATGGTAAAGACAGATGACGGTGAAGAGACATATGGAAATCTGACCCCGGAAAAAGCTGTTGAGATAATCAATAATATCAGGGATAAAGAAGAAGGAGGTGCCGCATAATGAGAGTATTAGTAGGTGAGGGCAGCTGCGGTATCGCCTCGGGAGCAAAAAAAGCATACAATAAAATAGATGAAGTCATACGTGCAGAAGGCCTGGATGCCGATCTGGATATCACAGGCTGCATCGGCAGCTGCTTTCTGGAACCGATAGTCGATGTCTATGATGACAGCGGCGATCTTACCAGATATGTCCATGTCGATGAGGCTGCCGCCGCGAATATCGCCGAGTCGCATCTGAAAAACGGGAAAAAATATGAAAAGAACATAATACCGGAATCAGGTGAACGTTTCCTTGAGAAACAGACTAGAGTCGTACTGTCTAACTGCGGCAGCATAAATCCGGAAAAAATCGATGAGTATCTTGCGACAGGCGGATATTCGGCATTGAATAAAGCGGTGACTTCCTTGTCGCCAGATGAAATATGTCAGGAGATACTCGATTCGGATCTTCGCGGCCGCGGCGGCGGCGGATTCCCCGCAGGGAAGAAATGGATACAGGTAAAAAATCAGCCGGGAAACATCAAATATGTAGTCTGCAATGCAGATGAAGGAGACCCGGGCGCTTTCATGGACAGATCAGTCATGGAGGGCGATCCGCATAAAATGCTGGAAGGCATGATAATCGCGGGTTTTGCGACAGGCGCGCACGAAGGATACATATATGTCCGTGCCGAGTATCCTCTGGCTGTACACAGACTGAAAATAGCGATAAAGCAGGCAAAAGAACACGGCTATCTGGGAGAGGATATCCTGGGAAGCGGTTTCGACTTTGAGATCAATATCAATCTCGGCGCCGGAGCTTTCGTATGCGGAGAGGGCAGCGCGCTGACAGCATCGATAGAAGGAATGCGCGGCATGCCGAGAGTAAAGCCTCCGAGGACTGTCGAAAAAGGCTTGTTTGAAAGACCTACAGTACTCAACAATGTCGAGACATTTGCTAATGTTTCTTACATAATAAACAATGGCGCTGACGAATACAAAAAGATCGGTACACCGAAAAACGCCGGAACTAAGGCTTTTGCGCTGACGGGCAATGTCAATAATACAGGTCTGATCGAGGTACCCATGGGGACCACGCTCAGAGAGATCATATTCGATCTCGGCGGCGGCGTTAAGAATGGAAAAGAGTTCAAGGCAGTGCAGATCGGAGGCCCTTCGGGAGGCTGTCTTACCAAAAAGCATCTCGATATGCCTCTTGATTTCGATTCTCTGAAAAAGGTCGGAGCTATGATCGGTTCCGGCGGCCTGGTGGTTATGGATGAAGACACATGCATGGTCAGCATAGCCAGGTTCTTTATGAACTTCACACAGTCGGAATCATGCGGCAAATGCGTTCCCTGCAGAGAAGGCACACATATCATGCTTGAACTGCTTGATGACATCGTGGAGAACCGGGCGGATGAAACTACTGTGGAAACTCTGATGGATCTTGGCGACACGATCAAGAACACCGCCCTGTGCGGCCTGGGAAAAACTGCGCCGAATCCCGTTATGTCAACGATTAGCCAGTTCAGAGATGAATATATGGCGCATGTAAGAGACGGAATTTGTCCTACCGGTCAGTGCGAAGCATACAAGAAGATCGTCATCAATGACGAAGTCTGCGTCGGCTGCGGATTATGCAAAAAGACATGCCCGGCAGGAGCGATCTCCGGCGGGTCATATAAAAAACAGCATGTTATCGATAATGATAAATGCATCAAGTGCAAAGCTTGTATCGAAGCATGCAAGTTTGATGCGATAGATATTATTTAAGAAAGGAGGAGATCATAATGGCATTTATGGAAGAAGAAAAGAAATTCATCACGATCAACGGAGAAATGACTCCTTTTACGGATGAGAAAAACGTACTGGAAGTAATAAGAAAAGCCGGTATAGATATCCCGACGCTCTGTTATTATTCAGATCTTTCCACTTACGGCGCATGCAGGATGTGCATAGTCGAGGATGAGAGAGGCAGTATCATGACATCATGTTCGACTCCTCCGAAAAATGGAATGGTCATAAGGACAAATACTCCCAAACTCAATAAACACAGAAAAATGATACTCAAGATGCTGCTGTCAAGCCACTGCAGAGAATGCACCACATGTTCAAAGAGCGGACGCTGCAATCTGCAGGCACTGGCTAACAGATTCGGTATACATGAGGTCAGCTTCGACAAGAGCAATAAGGCATACAAGGACGAATATCCGATAGATATGTCATCGAATTCAATAGTAAGAGATCCGAACAAATGCATACACTGCGGAGACTGCGTGAGAATGTGCAATGAGATCCAGAATGTCGGTGCTATCGATTTTGCCGAACGCGGATGGAATCTGGAAGTCACACCTGCTTATCATGATCCTATCCATGAGACCGACTGCGTCAACTGCGGACAGTGTGCGGCAGTATGCCCGACAGGAGCCATAGATATAAAAAATCACATAAAATATGCGTGGGATGCGATCTATGATGATGACCTGCGCACGATAGTACAGGTTGCGCCTGCAGTGAGGATAGCCCTGGGCGAAATGTTCGGCATCGATCACGAAGAGAATGTTATGCCTCTTATAGTTGCCGCTCTGCGTAAACTCGGGTTTGACGAAATATATGATACATCTTTCGGGGCCGATCTGACAGTCATCGAGGAGTCGGATGAACTGCTGAGAAAAATAAAGAACGACGAAAAGCTGCCGCTGTTCACTTCGTGCTGCCCGGGTTGGATCAGGTATGCTGAAAACAGACATCCGGAGCTGCTTCCTCAGATATCTTCATGCAAATCGCCGATGCAGATGTTTTCGGCAGTTGTGAAGGAGGAACCGAAAGTAAACAGTGAACATATGAAAGATCTGAGGAAACCCTGGGTCATGGCAGTGATGCCGTGCACAGCTAAAAAAGATGAAGCGGCCCGTGATGAATTTCTGCATGATGATGAGGATGATACTGATCTGGTCATAACGACTCAGGAGCTGGGGCGTATGATAATACAGGCGGGAATAGATTTTTCAAAGCTTGAGCCCGAGGCGCAGGATCTGCATTACGGGATGTTTTCCGGAGCCGGCGTCATCTTCGGAGTTACCGGCGGTGTAACAGAAGCCGTGATCAGGAGACTGGCCGATGAAAAAGACAGCCGGACATTCAACAATATAGCCTTCAGCGGCGTCAGAGGACTGAACGGCGTCAAGGAGCTGGAAGTGCCATATGGTGATATAATAGTAAAAATAGCGATAGTCAACGGACTAAGGAACGCCGAAGATCTTATCAGAAAAATAGAGGCCGGAGAAGCTGATTATCATTTTGTAGAGGTCATGGCCTGTCCCGACGGGTGCATAGCCGGCGGCGGCCAGCCCAGATCGAGCAAGCGAGTGAAATCGGAACGTGCAGAAGCACTGTACGCAAATGACAAGCTTTCAAGGATCAGAGATTCCGATTCCAATCCGTTTGTAACGCGTGCCTATAAAGTTATCATCAAGGACAGAGCTCATGAACTGCTGCACGTGGAATACACGGAATAGAGAAATCAAGGTAACATTATAAATAACGGAGACAGTCTCCGAAGCAAAAGCCGGTGCATAATCTGCACCGGCTTTTGCATAGCTTTATACTATATGATAAAATAAAAAACAATTTAGAGTTAAAGTCACAGAAAACGATATGGCTGCAGCCTGAAGGAGGGTTCAAATGTCAGATGATGCAAAATGCCGTGAATATATCGGCGCATATATTAACAGGGCACGCGATGCCCAGAAAAAATTTGAAGAAATGAGCCAGCAGCAGGTGGACACCGCCTGCATGATCATTGCCAGGACAGTTTATAACAATGCAGAGATGCTGGCTGAGATGGCTGTACGCGAGACAGGTATGGGTAATGTCCATGACAAGACGGCTAAAAACAGATCGAAGGCCAGGGTAATATGGAACAGCCTCAAGGGCAAAAAGTCCAGAGGAATAATAGAAACTGATGAAACTTCAGGAATTACCAGGATCGCCAAGCCTATGGGCGTAGTTGCTGCGATAACACCGTGCACTAATCCGATAGTGACTCCCATGAGCAATGCGATGTTCGCTTTGAAGTGCGGCAATGCGATAATCATCACTCCGCATCACAGATCAGTGAAATGCAGCACCAGAACGGTTGAAATGATAAATGACGAACTCGATAAGGCAGGGATGCCGAAGCATCTGATACAGATACTTGATGAGCATTCGCGTGAAAACACCAGAATACTTACGGAGAGCGCCGATGTCGTTGTTGCGACAGGAGGTTCGGGCATTGTACATGCGGCTTACAGTTCTGGGCGTCCCGCTCTGGGCGTAGGTGCCGGCAATGTTCAGTGCATCATCGATCAGGAATATGATTTCAGAGAAGCGGTGCCGAAGATAATAGCCGGCAGAGGCTTTGATAACGGGATAATATGTTCAGGAGAGCAGTCTGTCATATGCCCGGCAGATGATTTTGACAGGATCATGGATGAATTCAGGAACGGCGGTGCATATGTGGCGGACGACCCTGATGAAATAACCGGACTGGAGAATGCCCTATTCGACGACTTCAAGGCCAGCAGACATTCAGTTGGGCAGAACGCAGTGAAGATAGCGGAACTTGCAGGCATGAAAATACCGCAGGAAACAAAAATAATAGTTGCATGTACCGGCAACCGCAGCGGAGGAGATCTGCTCGGCAGGGAAAAGATGGCCCCGGTGCTCGCCGCATATGCCTGCGATTCATTTGAAGATGCAGTCAGCATCGCCGAGGCAAACCTGGAAAATGACGGCAAGGGGCATTCGGTCGCAATCCATTCCGACAACAGAAAGCATATAGAATACGCAGGAGAAAGACTGTGTGTTTCAAGATTCGTTGTCAACCAGTCTTGCGCAAGCACAGCGGGCGGCAGTTTCTATAACGGCCTGGCACCGACTAACACACTTGGATGCGGATCCTGGGGGCATAACAGTATTTCTGAGAACCTCAGTTATAAGCATTTGATGAATATCAGCAGGATAGCTTATTTCGTTCCAGGCAACAAGGCTCCTGATGATGAAGAATTATGGAACATATGACATCATAACGATACTGTCAGTGAAAGGACGGCATATATCTTCAGATGATGAAAAGCAGAAAAATACTGAGTATTATTACAGCAGCCGCAGTAGCACTGTCTTTCTCGGTGATACAAACAGGCCCTGCGGCGGCAGCGTCGTCACAATATTGGATAAAGGTAAATAAAAGAGCAAATGTCTGCACTGTGTACAAAAAGCAGAGCAGCGGCAGTTACAAGCCGATACGGGCCATGCTGGTGTCATGCGGAAGAAAGGGAAGAACAACAACTACACCGTCAGGGACCTTCAGTCTTAAGAAGAAGTGGAAGTGGGAGCTTCTTTACGGAGGCAGTTACGGAAGATATGCGATGCAGTTCTACAGGGACTTTCTTTTTCATACCTGCGGTTATCATAAAAAAGGCAGCCCAGGAACTATAAATGTCGGCTTTTATAAAAAACTCGGGAAAAATGTGTCTGCCGGCTGCGTGCGCATGCAGTTCATCGATGAGAAATGGCTGTACAGGACATGCCCCAGGGGGACCAGGGTGACTGTTTACAGCAGCCGCAGGGCCGGCCCGCTGGGCAGACCCAAGGCAGCACCGCTCAAAACATCCAGAAAATATTATTACGATCCGACGGATCCGTCCAAAAAAAACAAGGCTTACAGTCTCAGGGCGCCGAGGATCACGGTCGGCAAACCGGATGAGATCAGCTATGGCACGCCCTTCGACCCTCTGGAAGGTGTGACGGCAAGGGACACCAGATCTTTTCAGGATCTGACTGCCAGGATCAAATATTCGCTCATGGCTGAAAAAAATGACGGCAGCTGGGCGGCAGCCGGCTCTGTAAATACTAATTTCGACGAGTCATTATATACCGGCAAGTACAGGATAACTTATACATGTTATTATTATTACTGCAGTAAAAAAACCGGGATCAGAACGTTCGAGCTGACTGTTGATCCTCAGGATAAAGAGGGCAACTGACAGCGGCCCGCTAGCGGCGGTAAAAGGTCGAAAAACATTGAAATATCAGTTGACAGCGGTCATGTCATATGATATATTATTTGACTGTAAGCCGCACAGAAAGGGCTATTTTAACATCCCGCAGAAAGCAGGGAAGGCCCCGATGGCGAGACTGGCATGAGGAGGAACAATACAATATGTATGCGATCATCGAAACCGGCGGGAAACAGTACAGAGTCACTGAAGGCGATGTAATAACTGTTGAAAAACTGAAGATAGACGTCGGTACAAAAGTAACATTCGACAATGTCCTGGTAATGGGCGAAGGAGAGGATGCACAGGTAGGCACTCCTTTCGTGGACGGGGCAAAAGTTTACGGAGAAGTAGTTGAAAACGGCAAGGGAGACAAGGTCATCATTTTCAAATACAAATCCAAGAAAGACTACAGAAAGAAACAGGGTCACAGACAGCCTTTTACCAAAGTGGAAATAACAGGTGTCGGTGAAGACAAACCCAGAGTAAAGAAGGAAGAACCTGCTGCAGAAACCGTTGAAGACACAGCGGCGGCGGAAAAGGTTGAAGCACCTGCAGAACCGAATTCTGCACCTGCGGATGATAAAAAAGCTTCCATGGCCATGAAGAAGGACGAGCTCATAGCTTATGCGGAGGAACACGGAATCAAGGTCGACAGCAAGGCGACCAAAGCAGTGATCCTCGAAGAAATAGAAAAAAATATGTAACGATATACACACATATAAAGGAGGTGTGATCCATGTCAAGTAAGAAAGGTGTCAGCAGTTCCAAGAACGGCAGAGATTCCGAGGCGAAGAGACTTGGTGTGAAGACCGGAGACGGAAAATATGTAACAGCAGGAAGCATCATAATGAGGCAGAGAGGAACCAAGATCCATCCGGGCAACAACGTAGGGATCGGCGGAGATGATACACTGTTTGCCAAGATCGACGGTGCAGTCAAATTCGAAAGAAAAGACAAAACAAAAAAACAGGTGAGCGTATATCCTAAAGAAGCCTGATCAGCTGATGCCCCCGGAGTCTCCGGGGGCTCTGTTTTTATTGTATTGAGTCTGTGCAGGCACAGACATTGCATGAAAGGCCGGACATGTTTGTAGACAGAGCAAGAATTACAATTATATCGGGCAGAGGCGGAAACGGTGCGGTGACATTCAGACGCGAACCTTTCGTACCTGAAGGAGGCCCCGACGGCGGTGACGGAGGCAAGGGCGGCGACGTTGTTTTTATGGCAGACAACGGCCTGCGTACGCTGATGGATTTCAAATACAAAAAAAAGTATAAGGCCACGAACGGCGAAAACGGGATGAGAAAGAAGAAATTCGGCAAGCAGGGCGAAGATCTGATAATCAAAGTACCGCCGGGAACGATCGTGACCGATGAAGAGACCGGCATGATCATGAAAGATCTGATCGAGCCGGGAGATTCTTTTGTTGCGGCCCGGGGAGGCAAAGGCGGCAAAGGAAATGTTCATTATAAAAACTCCGTACGACAGGCTCCCAACTTTGCAGAAGCCGGCGGCGAAGCCAGGGAACGCACGGTGATACTCGAACTGAAACTTATTGCGGATGCAGGTCTGGTGGGCTTTCCCAATGTAGGCAAGTCCTCACTGCTGTCTGTATGCACGCAGGCGAATCCCAAGATAGCCGATTATCATTTCACTACGATCGCCCCTAATCTCGGCGTCGTGAATGTGGCTGATACTAGTTTTGTGATGGCCGACATAGCAGGGATAATCGAAGGCGCTTCCCAGGGAGCAGGTATGGGATTTCAGTTCCTCAAACATGTTGAAAGAACTAAAATTCTTATCCATGTAGTGGATGTATCAGGAAGCGAAGGCCGTGATCCGATCGATGATTTCAACAAGATCAACGCAGAGCTGGCCGGATATTCAGAGGCTCTGGCGGCAAAACCGCAGATCGTATGTGCGAACAAGATCGATCTTATCGAAGAAGACGACAGCAGATATCTGGCTTTTCGCGATCATGTCGAAAAACAGGGGATAAAAGTATTTCCTGTGTCAGCGCCCATCAGTCAGGGAGTCAAAGAACTGATGGCTGCAGCGGCCGCGCTGCTCGATGCAACGGAATCAGAGCCGGTCGATTTCAGAGAGACCTTTGATTTTGAAAAAGACGACAATGATCCGGATTACCGTAAAGTCACTGTCAGAAAAGAGGATGAGGTATTCGTCCTCGAAGGCAAACAGCTGAAAAAGATATTCAATTCCACCAACCTCAATGACATGGGATCGCTGCGTTATTTATATAAATATATCGAGAAGAGCGGCGCGGTGAAGACCCTGAAGAAATTGGGACTCGAAGAAGGCGACACTGTTCGCATCGAAGATTTTGAGTTTGAATATTATGATGAATAGGGATCGGGCCTGAAAAGAAGGCCTGACGGATATAGGACGATCAGCAGATGAACAGACACCCTGACAGGCGTGAATGCCTGAAAATATTAAATGAATACGGCACACCGGATCATGTTATCGGTCACTGCTGTGCAGTGGCTGATGTTGCTGTACGGACAGGCAGTGCTCTGAATGAAAACGGATATCACCTCGACACGGAGCTGATCATGTCGGCGGCCATGCTGCACGATATGGCCAGAAAGTACGACAGGCACTGGGAAGTTGCCGCAGAATGGTGCAGAACACACGGCTTGCAGCAGGAAGCGGATATCATCAAAGTACACATGTTCTACCCGGCTTTTTCGGCCATCGATAAGGTAAATGAGACAGATATCGTCTGTCTGGGCGACAGGGTCGTGAAGTTCGATAAGTATGTCGGACTGGATGAACGTATCGATTACATCATCAATAAAATTCCCAGAAAAGAAAAAGACATAAAAATAATCATGGAAAAGAAGGCTGAAGCCGCACGTTTTATAGAGGACATAGAAAGGATCACCGGCAGATCGTTCGACAGCATCGCGGAGGGTGAATGATGGACAGAGATCTTGAAAAGATGCTGAAAAAAGTTGAAAAGCCCGGCAGATATACCGGCGGCGAAATCGGTTCGGTGATCAAGAAGGCTGCAGATATCGATCTGCGGTTCGCTTTTGCTTTTCCTGACGTATACGAAATAGGCATGTCATTCGCGGGGATGCAGATCCTTTATGATATACTCAATAAAGAAGAAGGTATCTCATGCGAGCGGGTATTTGCTCCGGCAGCAGATATGGAAGGATGCATGCGTGAAGAAGACCTCGGGCTTTTTACTCTGGAGACAAAAAGACCGGTAAAGCATGTCGATATACTGGGGTTCACACTGCAGTACGAAATGTCATATACCAACATACTCAATATGCTGGACCTTGCCGGACTGCCGCTGAAGGCGGACGAAAGGGATGCCTCCATGCCGCTGATCGTCGGCGGAGGTCCCTGTGCATTCAATCCGGAGCCTCTGGCGGAATTCTTCGATCTGTTCATGATAGGCGACGGCGAAGAACTGCTCCCTGCTGTATGCAGACTTTACAGAGATAGCCGGAACAGGAATGCGACACGCAGAGAATTCCTGGAAAAGGCTGTGAAAATGGACGGCGTATATGTTCCGTCTTTTTATGAATTCGATTATTATGGAAGCGAAGACAGCGAACTGTCCGGTACAGTCAAAAGCTGCAGAAAGCTTTTTGCAGGTGCGCCGGACCGCGTGCGCAAGGCTTTGGTCAGAGATCTGGAAACAGCTCCATATCCGGATAATCCTGTTGTGCCTTTCATCGATACAGTTCATGACAGGGTAGTTGTCGAGACTTTCAGAGGCTGCACCAGAGGGTGCAGGTTCTGTCAGGCAGGGATGGTATACCGGCCGGTACGTGAAAGATCATCTGAGCATATTAAGGATATCATCCGCAAACAGCTGGCTTCCACAGGTCATGAGGAACTTTCGCTGATGAGTCTTTCCACTTCCGACCATTCGGAATTCGAGAAAATGGCCATGGAAATAGCTGATGAGTGCAGCAAAAAAAATGTGTCGCTGTCGCTGCCCAGCCTGAGGCTGGATTCTGTAAGCTTCAAAGTCCTTGAAAAAATACAGGGATACAGAAAGTCAGGACTTACATTTGCTCCCGAAGCAGGCACTCAGAGGCTACGTGATGTTATCAACAAGAATATCACAGATGATGATATCGATGAGGCGGTTAGACAGGCAGCTGAACTTGGCTGGCGCCGGATCAAACTCTACTTCATGATAGGTTTGCCGACGGAAACATACGAAGATCTTGACGGTATAGCAGACATTGCCGGACGTGTAATCAGAATAGCCGGCCGCGGCAGATTCGATGTCAGTATCAGCATCTCGAATTTTGTACCGAAACCATGCACGCCTTTTCAGTGGGAAGCGCAGAATACGCGTGAGGAATTCATGGAAAAACATGATTATCTGAAAGAAAAACTCAAAATAAAGGGAGTGACTTTCAGTTATCATGACAGTCCGCTGAGTGTACTTGAAGCAGTATTTGCCAGAGGAGACAGGCGCACGGCGGCTGTCCTAGAAGCGGCTTTCAGGAACGGATGCAAATTCGACAGCTGGAGCGAATATTTCAATGAAAAGGGCTGGAGCGATGCTTTCGAGCAGACCGGGATCGATGCCGGCTTTTATGCTTCAAGGCAGAGATCCTTATCTGAGATCATGCCCTGGGACATTATCGATCCGGGTGTGACTGCAAACTTCCTGACAGCAGAAAGAGATAAAAGCAGAAGAGCGGAAACTACAGCCGATTGCCGCAGTGTATGCGGGAATTGCGGAATAAACAGGTGGACAGAATGCGGTATATGATAGAATTCAGCAAAAATGACAGGATGAAATATATTTCGCACCTCGATCTGATGCGTTTTTTCGTACGCGCTTTCCGGCGTGCAGGGATCGATCTGCTTTATTCTCACGGATATAATCCTCATCCAAAGATCGGCATCGCCCAGCCGCTGTCTCTGGGATATGCTTCCACAGGTGATCTCATGGAAATCGAAACAGCGAGAGAACTGACCGAAGAAGAAAGAAGCAGTTTTATCAGCGGGATGCCGAAGGGGCTCTCTATTGACGCGATACAGGGTATCGAGCCCGGCAAGAGCCTGGCGTCCAGAGTGACAGCAGCGGAATTCACGGCAGGTATACCACTCGAAGGCAGACCAGTACCGGATGATATCGATGACAGGTTCATCAGCCAGGAATCTATAGTAGTTACAAAGCCGCAGAAAAAGAAGGGCCTAGTTGAAATCGATATCAAAGGAATGATAAGAAGCTTAAACACTATTAAAGTTGACGATAATTTATTTATGACTATGGAGCTTGACGCCGGCAGCACATCAAACCTCAGTCCGGAGCTGGTTCTGCAGGCCTTTTACAGGTATATGCATTGGGAATTAAAACGTGAAAAGGTTGAAATCATAAGGACCGGCCTTAAAATGTAAATATTTTACTGGAAAGTATTGACAGCTAGCCTCCTGTACCGTAAGATGATGACATCAGACGGCAGGAGGTTATTTTGATGAAGATCAGCTTTACTAAAGAATATTTTGACGATAATCGTGAAAAGATCATGAAGACGCTTATTCTTCTGATCGTCCTGGCAGCAGCGGTTCTGGTGTTTCTGCTCAAAACAGGCAATGAAGAGCAGGTTAAAATTGAAAAGAATGCTGTTCAGGCCGCTGAAAAGACTGAGACCGCTGAAAGCCTCGTGGTTGACGTCGGCGGAGCCGTCAATGAGCCGCAGGTCGTCGAACTCAAACCCGGCAGCAGAGTATGCGATGCGATCGATGCTGCGGGAGGGCTGGCCGAGAATGCCGACATAACCGAGCTCAACCGCGCGGCGGAGGTAACGGACGGTGAAAAGGTCTATATCCCGGCCCTGGGAAACAAAGCTGCCGCTGAAAAGGGCGGCGACAGTTCCGAGACCGGTAAGATAAATATCAACAGCGCTTCCTCATCAGAACTGCAGACTCTTACCGGAATAGGTCCGGCAAAGGCTGAAGACATCATCGATTATCGAGAGTCCAGCGGCAAATTCAAAAAAATCGAAGATCTGAAGAAGGTGAACGGAATAGGTGATAAAACTTTTGAGAAACTCAAAGATAAGATAACTGTGTAAAGTGTGAGTAAAAGAAAGAGGAACGGGAGATGAGAAAAGCCAATATTATTGCGACGGCAGTATTGATCGCATCATTGTGTATCGTGACAGCCTCAAGTCTGCCGAGGGCGTATGCTGCGGCTCAGCCGTCGTCGGGAGACAGGGCGACTACTTCTTTCACCGATCAGCTCAGAGGCAGCGACGGCAAGTCGTACAAAGTCCTGGGATCATCAAGGAACATCCTATATGGCAAGAATGGAAGAATTTCTTATAATACTTATCCCAGCAAGCTGACGATGAAGCATTTCAGAGTGAAAACCGCCGGCAAGGGTCCATATGATGCGTACTGCATCGAATGGGGAATCGCATTCCATGACAACAGGAGCTATACGAGCAGCTGGGCAGGAACAGACGGATACTTCAAGGCGCTTCCTGCCAAGGCCAGAGCCGGCATCACGATGGCATCTCTGTACGGAAGGCAGCCGGGAAAGAAAGTGCCCGTGGCAGGGTGCAACGCTGATGACTGGTATTTCGCAACACAGTGCATCATATGGGAATATCAGCAGAAAATACGGACATCGCCGACAGTGATCAGGGGACGCACGGGAATGCCTGCAAATTACTTCAGCAGGCAGATGAGCGGCAGACCGGCATCGAAATGCTACAGATATATGCTGGCCAAAATGGCCGATTACAAAAAAATACCGAGTTTCTCGGCAGCCTCAGCATCGGCGGCCATGATACATATGCTGAAGCATGATAATGTAAGCGGGAAATTCACTGCGCTTCTTACAGACAAAAATAAGACAGGCAAGATTCCGGCGCAGCCGCGTAACGGGATATCACAGACAGTCAGCGGCAGCAGGTATCTCTACAGCACTTCGTCGCAACTGAAAAGCACGGTTGTGGTCAGGACGACAGATGTATCCAATGTCACACATAAACTTTTATGCTGGGGAGGTACGGCCGGAGGCCAGGCTCTGATCACGGGAGCTGGCGATTCAGTAGTATATTACACAGCTTTTCGGACAGAAGCCGAAGGAAAACTTAAACTTGTCAAAACATCCGAAGACGGCATCGTTTCCGATATTGGCTTTACTATAACCGGCAGCGGCATCACTCCGCTTAAAGTCAGGACCGACAGCAGCGGTCTGATAGAAGCAGACCTGTATCCCGGCACATATACTGTCACAGAGGATTTCTCAGACAAATATATCAATACAGGTTCAAAAGAAGTGATCATTAAAGAAAACCAGACAACTGAAGTGTCGTTCGAAAACAGGCTCACCCCTGGCGGCGTGCAGATCACGAAAAAAGATGTTGCAGATGGAGAATTGCTTCCGGATTGCGGAATAGAAATACTTGATGCCGATAAAAACATCATCGTCAAAGGAAAAACTGATGACAACGGTATTTTCAGATTCGACACTCTTCTCCCGGGCAAATATTTTTTCAGAGAATATGACGCGCCCGGAGGATATGAATTAGATGAAAAGCCGCATCAGTTCGAGGTCGGATCGGGCGGCAGGATAGTCAAATGCGAACTTACGGATAAAAAGACACCGGTGCCGCCGGACAAGCCCGGGAAAACAGCCGCGGTCGAAGAAAAATCGGTAAAAACAGGTGATAACCGTGAGGCAGCTTTCTGGCTGGCTGTGATGTTCATGGCGCTCATCGCAGCAGGCATAACTCTGATAAAAGCCAGAAAATAATACAGACCTCTTTATCCTATATCCATATATCCTACGGCAGGGCAGCCTCTTTTAAGAGGCTGTTCTGCTTTTTTGAGTTCATCACACGTGAATGTCGCTGAACACAGATGCCTGAATTATGATATACTTATTAATCATTCATACATGAAAGAGGAACTTTGCATTATGCAGGACGAAAGACTCGGCGAAGATCACGGAAATAAAACAGGCAGGAAAGCCTTTTCATTTATTCTGCTGATGGGAATAATCAGCATGTTTTCCGATATGACTCATGAAGGCGCGGCCAGCATCATGGGAGCGTATCTGAGTCTTGCAGGTGCATCGGCTGCTTCGATAGGGTTCGTGTCGGGGCTGGGCGAGTTCATCGGTTATTCGCTGCGCCTTATCACAGGACGTCTTACCGACAGAACAAAAAAATACTGGCCGATAACGATAACAGGTTATATCATCGACTGCGCGGCGATACCGGCTCTGGCACTGGTGCCCAGGGGCGGATGGGTGCTGGCCTGCATGCTGATCGTAGTGCAGCGTTTCGGCAAAGCGGTGAAAAAACCGGCGAAGGATACGATATTGTCATTTGCAGCTGCGCAGAGCGGGACAGGAAAGAGTTTCGCTGTGCAGGAATTCCTGGATCAGCTGGGCGCCTTCATCGGGCCTGTCATGCTGTTCCTGGTCGTTATCCTCAAGAGGGATCACGATCTCTATTCGACATATTCACTTTGCTTCATCTTGCTGGGCATCCCTGCCTTGATCACAGTGACCTTGCTGTTTATTGCCAGAAATCGCATTCCTCACCCCGAGACATTTGAGAAGCAGCCGGAAAACAAACAACCGCTGCGCAAAAACCGCACTTTTCATTTATATATTATTGCAATATCTCTGTTTGCTGCCGGATTTGCGGATTTTCCGCTGATCACGATGCATACTATGAAGACGGGGATCGTCCCGGCCGATATGCTCTCGCTGCTTTATGCTGGCGCAATGGCCGTTGATGCTTTTTCCGCTCTGCTTTTCGGCTGGCTTTATGACAAGTACGGCATCAGGATACTGATGCTGTCAACGATCCTGTCGGCCCCATTTGCGATACTGATATTCTGCTTTGACGTGCGGTGGATGCTTTTTCTGGGCATTGCCCTGTGGGGCATCGGCATGGGAGCGCAGGAATCGATACTCAAAGCTGTCGTCACTGACATAGTTCCAAAGGAAAACAGATCTTCCGGCTTCGGCATCTTTCAGACATCGTTCGGGATATGCTGGTTTGCAGGAAGCTGGGCAATGGGCCTGCTCTATGATCATTCCCTTGCAGCCATGGCGGCTTTTTCCGTGATATTTCAGCTGGCGGCCGTACCGTGTTATTACATATGCGGCAATGTACAGAAGAGAGCTTGACAGATTTTTAATAATCGATTTATTTTGAGTTAACATTTTTATTTTATTGTATAACAATGGCATAAAAAAGGGATTCATGATATGAAGAGATGATAATGTGAAGATCAGAGGATATGACCCTGTACTAGTCAGGGAAGATATAAAATCATGGCAGGTGCGGGCCGGGAAAAATATCAGGCTGCGTCCATGTACTGGTCAGGGAAAATCATATATCCCGGCTGTATATATGCCATGAAAGATATAAGGAGGGATACAAAAATGAAAAAGGCGGCGATTACAGGAGCGGTTGCGTTTGCTGTTCTGGGCTGGTCGATGATACCGACGGCGGCTGTCAGGATAAGGAATTTCTGCAGATCAAAGAAAAGCTGTGATGATAAATATATCTATCTGACCTTTGATGACGGGCCCAGTGACCGGTATACGCCAGAACTTCTGGATATGCTGAAAGCATTCGAGATCAAGGCGACGTTCTTTGTAGTCGCTTCTCAGGCTGCCGAAAATCCTCAGCTGATCGAAAGAATGAAAGACGAAGGTCATATGATCGCGCTCCATTCGCTCGAACATAAATGTCCGCTTTTCCAGAGTGCGCGGCAGACCCAAAATGATATGGAGCGTGCCGTGGATATCATGACGTCGCTGGGAGTCGATATACATTTTTTCAGACCGCCGTGGGGGACCTTGAATCTTGCCCTTAAAAAGCAAATCAGGGAGAGAGGTCTGGAGATGGTCCTGTGGTCGGTGATGGCTGAAGACTGGCAGGCCGATATCACTGAAGATGAGATATCCGAGAGGCTTTTGAGCCGTACAGGAAACGGGAGCATAGTATGTCTTCATGACGGAAGAGGCAGTAATGATGCTCCGGCACGTACGATAGCCGCGCTGAGAAAAACGATACCGGCGTGGAAATCAGCAGGGTACAGCTTCCTGATAATAGATGAAAGGGATGCAGGGGAGCATCAGTGTAAAAGCGATGACGCAGAACGGTCTGCAAAGGAAATGCGTCAGTAACGGGCAGTGAGAAGCGCAGGGCACCCGGACATAAATGAAAATACGCGACTGACGAAAGCGGCTCTGTGCAGGGCCGTTTTAATTTGACGAATAAGTGATTTTTTAGTATAGTCTTTTATGTACGTAAAAAAAGCGGAAAAGCACAAAGGAACACTTATGATCGACAAAGAAAAAATCGCGAGAATAAATCAACTGGCTGCCAAAGCCAGGACCGAGCAGGGACTCTCTGAGGATGAACTCCGGGAGCGCGATCTGCTGCGGCGCGAATATATAGATTCTGTAAAACACAATGTGAAGAAAAAACTTGAAAATGTAAAATTCGTGGAAGATCTTTCAGAAGAAGAACTGAAAGATCTGAAAAAAGGAAACAGCTAAAAAATCGCGGCCCGGCATGTTTAGAGTCGCTCATCTACAGGTATATTAGTAGAAATACGTTAAATAAGGAGACATCAAATAATGAGAGAAGTATATCTTGACTATTCAGCAACTACACCGGTAAAAAAAGAAGTCCTGGACGAAATGATACCATACTTTTCCGAACACTACGGCAATCCGTCGAGCCTTTATAATATTGCAGGTGATTCCAAAGCCGCCGTGGGCAAGGCACGCAGTCAGGTGGCCGAGCTTATCAACGCTGATGAAAAAGAAATCTTTTTCACATCATGCGGGACCGAGGCTGATAACTGGGCTTTTTTCGGAGTCGCTGATGCGCTCAGAGCAAAAGGAAATCATGTGATAACCAGTATCATAGAACATCACGCGATCATCCATACAGGAAACTACATGCAGAAGCATGATATGGATGTGACCTTCCTGCCGGTCGACAAGGAGGGCATGGTCGACCCGGATGACCTGGAAGCGGCCATAACCGACAAGACCGTTCTTGTATCGGTAATGTACGTCAACAATGAAGTGGGAACAGTTCAGGATATAAAAAAGCTTGCTGAGATCGCGCACAGGCACGGAGTGCTGTTCCACACCGATGCTGTTCAGGCTCTGGGAAACGTGGACTGCGATGTCAAAAAACTGGGAGTCGATCTTATGAGCATGTCGGCGCACAAGATCTACGGGCCCAAGGGTACTGGCGCTCTTTATATAAAAAAAGGAACAAGGATATCGAACTATCTCCATGGAGGAGCTCAGGAATCGAAACGCCGTGCCGGCACTGAAAATGTTGCGGGCATAGTCGGCTTCGGAAAAGCAGCTGAACTTGCCGACAAAAACTTCGACGAGCATGTCAAGCATGTTTCCGAACTGAGAGACTACTTTATAAAAAGAGTGACATCTGAGATAGATAATACCTATGTGAATGGTTCCATGACACACAGACATCCCGGAAATGCCAATATCACTTTCGAGTATATAGAAGGTGAGGCAATACTGCTGCTGCTCAATCAGAAAGGCGTATATGTATCGACCGGGTCGGCGTGCAGTTCGGCTTCGCTGGTTCCCAGCCATGTGCTGGCTGCTCTGGGCATCCCTGTGGAAATGATCCACGGAACGATCAGGTTCACATTTGGCGACTTTACAACTAAAGAAGACATAGATTACACCTTGGATGTTCTGAAGGAAGTAGTTGCAAAGCTGCGTTCCATATCCTCGGTAGATGAAAAGAAAGGCTGGTAATACAATGGGTATGTACAATGATAAAGTAATGGATGCATTTCTGAATCCTCATAATGTCGGAGAAATGGAAAACCCTGACGGTGTCGGAAAATACGGCAGCCCTGTCTGCGGCGACATGATGCAGATAATGATAAAGGTCGAAAACGACATCATCACGGATGCCAAATTCAAAACTTTCGGCTGCGGATCTGCTATCGCTTCTTCAAGCGTGGCCACAGACATGATCATAGGCATGAATGTAGAGAAGGCACTGGAACTGTCCAATAAGACCATCATAGATGAGTTGGGCGGACTGCCGGATGTAAAGATACACTGTTCGGTCCTCGCAGATCATGCCATCAAAGCTGCCATATATGATTATGCAAAAAAGAACGGCAAGGAATATGAAGGCCTCAAGGGATTCGATCCCGACGCTGATGACGAAGACGAGCATTGAGTCGTGTTTATGACAGATAGGAGATAGCACTATGGCTGCTCTGGACAGAAAAAAAGCAATAATGGGACTGAGCGGCGGCGTGGATTCATCTGCAGCCGCTCTGTTTTTGCGTGAAAAAGGTTATGAGGTGACGGGGCTTTTTTTCGATGTCAGAGGAGATAATGACGAAGGCCGGCGTGAAGCTCAAAGAGCGGCAGAACAGCTGGGAATCGATTTTATATATAAAGATGTCTCGCGCAGATTCCATGATGTCGTGATCAGGAATTTCTGCACCGAATATTCTTCGGGGCGCACACCCAACCCCTGTGTGCTCTGCAACCCCAATATCAAGTTCATGACTCTTTTGGAAGAAGCAGACAGAATCGGCGCCTACTACATCGCGACAGGCCATTATGCAAAAGTACGCTTTTCCCAGGCACTGGATGCATGGTTCGTAGAAAGAGCGGCCAGTGATGAAAGGGATCAGTCATACATGCTGTACAGACTGCCGCAGAACGTTCTTTCGAGACTGCTGCTGCCTTTGGCCGAGTCCAGGGACAAGGCAGATGTGCGTGACAAGGCCAGGGTATCCGGCCTGGCAAATCATGATGCCAAAGACAGTCAGGAGATATGTTTTATTGACGGCGATTATAAAGATTATCTGAAACAGGCCGGCACAGTCTGTGTTCCGGGTGATTTTATCGACATACACGGTAATATCATCGGCGAGCACCGCGGCATTATCAATTATACGCTCGGACAGAGAAAGGGACTGGGGACTTCATTCGGAAAACGTGTCTTCGTCATTGATATCGATGCCGAAAGCAATACTGTTACCCTGGGAAGCAATGAAGATCTGTTCAGAAATCACGTGATCTCTTCACACAACTTTTTTACTATGACAGGCAGCGGTGAACTGCCCGCAAGCATGGAAGGGACAGAGATCAGAGCCAAGATAAGATATGCCGCCAGACCGGCAGAAGCGATCCTGCGTCATGCAGATAAGGCTATGTGCGCTTCACTTGAAAAAGCCCGTACAGCAGACGGCTGCGGTCAGTTCATAGTCACCGCCTTCAAGGACAGACAGCGTGCTGCCACACCCGGCCAGTCGATAGTTTTTTATCTTGATGAAAAAGTGATCGGCGGCGGTATTATCGAAAAAGCTTGATAACACTCAGTACATTATAATGGCGCGTACAGGACAGACCGGTGCGCAGTATCCGCAGGTAAGGCATATGCTGTGATCGACTTCGGCGATGCTTTTTTTTTCATTGAATCTGATCGCCTTGTTCGGGCATCTTCTGATACAGGTGCCGCAGCCTTCACAGTCGCCGGGATCGATATGTATTTTCTTGCTGCCGGTATCAGGCTGGAATCCTTCCGGCAGTCTGTGTTCGGCATATGCCGCGGCATCATCGATCTCTTCTTTTTTCCCGAAGCCTATCATCATTGAAGAGATGCCGGGCAGAGATGACACATAATCGAGAGAGGCAAGATAATCCCCGGTGAGATTTCCTCCGCCGAATACCTTCATCGCAAAAACGCCCTTGCCTGCATCGGCATTGGCTTTTATCGCTGCCGCCATATCTTCTTTTCGACCGGGTCCGGCTCCGTATCTTATCCCGAGACTGTCCTTATTGATGAGCGGGAACAGTATGTCGCATTCCTTCACAGCGGCCATCTGTTCAGCGACATCAGCATGATGAGTAGATACTCCGATGGCACGGACAAGACCTTTGGCTTTGGCTTCATTCAGATATTCCCAGGCCCCGGCACGGTTTTCAAAGTCGTGATCATGCCGGACTTCGTGCATCAGAAAAATATCTATGACATCCATATCAAGTTCGCTTCTTGCTTCTTCGACGGCATCCCGCATCTCCGCATATGAGGCATCCAGGCATTTGCTGGATATCACAGGAAGCGGATCAGCATAAGCACGCATCTGCAGTGCTCTTCTGATATACGGATATGTCCGGTAATATTGTGCAGTGTCAAAAAAGTTTATGCCGATATCCATAGCATGACAGATGAGTTCAGCTCCTTCGTCTATCGGCAGGTCGAGCTGAGTATTGCCTACAGTCAGGACGCCGAAGCCGATCGGCGATACTTCTATGCCGGTGTTTCCCAGTTTCTTTATTTCCATTTAGCACCTCGCAAATCAGTGATGATCATTACCCGTACAGACAGTATAACATATATGATATGCGATTCCGCTATACTGCGCAGCAAAAAAGCTTAAGTAAAACATGGTAAAATTTTAGACAAAAGCATGCTCGTATGATAAAATATACCGTTGATTGCAGATTTTAGGAGGATACTAACGACAATGGAAAATCTTGGCCTTAACAAAATTAGAGAATTATTTCTCAGCTTTTACGAAAGTAAGGATCATTTCAGGAGAAAAAGTTTTTCACTGATACCTCAGAATGACAAAAGCCTTCTCATCATAAATTCGGGAATGGCTCCTTTAAAGCCCTATTTTTCAGGGCAGGAGACACCGCCGGCACCGAGAATGACTACATGCCAGAAGTGCATACGCACAGCCGACCTTGAAAATGTCGGACACACTTCTAGGCACGGCACATTTTTTGAGATGATGGGCAGTTTTTCGTTCGGCGATTATTTTAAAAAAGAGTCGCTGACCTGGGGCTGGGAATTCATAACTGAAGTACTGAAAATGCCGACAGACAGATTATGGGCCACGGTATATGAAGATGATGATGAAGCCTATGACATATGGAAAAACATTATCGGCATGCCTGAAGAGAAAATAGTCAGGCTCGGCAAAGACGATAATTTCTGGGAAATAGGGACGGGCCCGTGCGGACCGTGTTCGGAAATATATTATGACAGAGGAGAGCAGTACGGCTGCGGATCCCCGGACTGCAGGCCTGGCTGCGAGTGCGACAGATACATAGAATTCTGGAACCATGTTTTTACGCAGTACGACAATAAGGGCGACGGCACATATACGGATCTGGAAAAAAAGAATATAGATACCGGCCTCGGACTGGAAAGGATCGCCTGCATAATGCAGGATGTGGATTCCATATTCGCTGTCGATACGATAAAATACGTCCTGGATGCGGTATGTGAAGTTTCCGGTGTCAAATATGAAAATGGTACCGGTGAAAACGATATTTCAATAAGGATAATCACGGATCATGTGAGATCGGCTACTTTTATGATAGGCGATCATATCATGCCGGGCAATGAAGGCAGGGGTTATGTACTCAAGAGGATCATCAGGCGTGCAGTAAGACATGGACGAAAAATGGGCATCCAGGGCACCTTCCTGGCAGACCTGTCGGGCAAAGTTGTCGATACATGCAGCGGCGCATATCCTGAACTGGAGGAACAGCGTCTGTTCATCAATAAAGTAATAAGAAAAGAAGAGGAGAAATTCTCTGAAACTCTGCAGCAGGGCATGGATCTGATAGAAAAATATATATCTTCGGCGGACGGCAAGGCCCTGTCAGGAGAAGCAGCCTTCAAACTGTACGACACGTACGGCTTCCCATATGAGATAACTGAGGAAATATGCCGGGAAAAGGGCTTTGCAGTCGATAAGGCCGGGTTCGAGCAGTGTATGTCCGAGCAGAAGGAAGCGGGCAAGGAAGATGCCGCACGCAAAGATTTTGCCTGGAAGGATGAAGGGCTGAATAAGATATTCACAGGCAAGACGGAATTTACCGGTTATGATACAGCGACGGATTCAGGAACAGTCAAAACTATATATATGAAAGACAAAGCCGTAAAATCGCTCAAGAACGGAGAAAGCGGCAATGTCATCCTCGACAGGACGCCGTTTTATGCTGAAAGCGGCGGTCAGGCGGCAGATATCGGGCTTATATACGGAGATGATTCTGCTGCAGAAGTGACAGATGTGCAGAAATATCATGATGTATTCACTCACGAAGTCAGGATGCGCAAGGGCGAGCTCAGCGTAGGAGACAAAGTGGAAACTCTGGTGTCGGAGCCCAACAGAAACAGGACATCGCGTAACCATACGGCTACTCATCTGCTGCACAAGGCGCTGAGAGAGATTCTGGGAGACCATGTCCAGCAGGCGGGTTCTCAGGTCACCAGCGAGACTCTGCGTTTTGATTTCAATCATTACGAACCGATGACGGATGAACAGATAAAGAGCGTCGAAAAGATCGTCAATGACAAGATAGACTTCTTCCTGCCGGTAAGGACTGATGTCATGGCAGCCAAAGATGCCGGAGCAACAGGCGCGATAGGTCTTTTTGAAGAAAAGTACGGAGACGTCGTCAGAGTAGTTTCGGTAGGTGACTACAGCAAGGAACTGTGCGGCGGCGTGCATGTGAAAAACTCGGGGCAGATCGGTTCCTTCAGGATCATCAGCGAGACCGGAGTGGCCTCGGGAGTGAGAAGGATAGAAGCTGTGACCGGTACCAATGTCCTGAACAGACTGGCAGAAAAAGAGGCGCTGATCGAAGCCGCGGATACCGCATTGAAGACAACAGCCGACCAGTTGGAAAAGAAGGCCGCAGCAGTGATGACGGAGAATGCCGAACTCAGAAAGCAGATCGAGAAGTTTACGCAGAAGGCGCTGGGCACGGTTTCCGACAAGCTTATCGAAGACTCGAAAGAAGTGAACGGCATCAGACTGGTAACCAGGCTGTTCAAGGATTATTCGATCGATGATCTGAGAAAGATTTCCGACGATGTCAAAGCAAACAATGACAACGTTGCCATGGTACTGGCAGCGCAGAACGGTGATAAGATCACTTTTCTCGTTTCGCTTACAGATGATGTGGTTGCCGGCGGTCATCATGCCGGCAAGATGATACGCGAGATCGCGGCAGCAGCCGGCGGCGGCGGCGGCGGCAAGGCGAATATGGCCCAGGCGGGGGCAAAAGATCCTGCAAAAGTCAAAGATGCCTTTAAAGTTGCCGAAAAATTATTGTAAAATATATCGGCGTGCTTTATAATAATCTTACAGAAGGGAGGGTTCGATGATGGACAGAAAGAACACCATAATGTTCGACAATGTTGTCAGCAAAGAAGAAAGAACTCCGCGAGAGATACTTGAAACAGTTTACGATGCATTAGATGAAAGAGGTTATAATGCGATCGATCAGATTGTCGGCTATATACTTTCAGGAGACCCTTCATATATAACGAGCCACAACAATGCCAGAAACATCATCAGGCAGATCGACAGAGACGATCTGGCTGAGGAGATAGTCAGAAAGTATCTTGGAAAATAGTTAGGAAAAGAGGACGGACCAGGATATGGTCCGTCTGTTTTTTTGCCGGCAGCGATGCTGCAGCAGAATATATCCGGATTATCCTTGGGAAGGAATGCAGTATGAGAAAGATAGCCCTTGATGTCGGCGACAAGACCATAGGGGTAGCAGTCAGCGATGAACTGATGATAACAGCACAAGGCATCACTACCATAGAAAGAACAGGTATACGAAAAGACTGTGATAAGGTCATGGAATATATCAGAGAATACAGCTGTGATACGGTGGTCATAGGTCTGCCGAAGCGCCTTGACGGCACAGACAGTCCGCAGACTGAAAAAGTGTATAAATTCAAAGAGATGCTGGACAACAAAATGAAAAGTTCGGCCATGGCGGATATCAAAACAGTCTGGCAGGACGAAAGGCTGACCACTGTCCAGGCTGAGAAGGTTCTGCTGGAGGGAGATGTCAGCAGAGCCAAGCGCAGGAAGGTGATCGACAAACAGGCGGCAGTGCTGATACTGCAGAGCTGGCTCGACAGTCACTGAGAGGAGAACAGACAAGATGAAAAAGATCAAGAAATTATCTGTATTTCTGCTGATCGCAGCGTTTACTTTTTCGCTTACTGCCTGCGGCAGTTCCCTGAAGGGAAACAGCACTGATACCAAGACAGCTGCTTTGTTCCACGGCATATCCGAAAAAACAGGCTTACATATGAATATTGAAATCAAGCAGAACGGCGAGAACACGAAACTGGATGTGTCGTATAAAGATCCTGATATGTACATCAAAACGGCATCAAAGACGACGGGAGACGTGATAATGATCATCAACGATGAACATCTTTACATATTGTCGCCTGCTGCGAAGACCGGTACAAAAATCGATATGGACAGCAAATCGGCAAAATCAGCCGAGGATCTTGAGGACAGCATGGAAAACATACTTGATATAAAAGACGAGATCAATGACAAGGAATTTCAGGAAAGCACTGTTGTTATCAAGGATACGGAATATAATACAGAAGATTTCAAGGATGACAGAAGCGATAAAGATATGACCAGGTTCTGCTATGATGATAACAACGACCTGAAGTACATAATATATAAAGATGACGGCAGTGAGACGATCATGAAGATCAACGCCTTCGACGGAAATGTCGATGAGGGACTGTTCAAGGTCCCGTCAGGATATGATCTGTACTGATCGCCCGGTCAGACAAAGGCTGTCAATGAAAGGAGATAGAAATGGGAGACTGTATTTTCTGCAAAATAGCGAGCGGTGAAATACCTTCGGATACTGTCTATGAGGACGACCGGATCAGGGTTTTCAGAGATCTCGATCCGCAGGCGCCTGTACATGTGCTGATGATACCCAAAAAGCATATCGCTTCCACAGAGGATATCACGGCAGAAGATGAAGAGCTAATCGGATATATGTTCGGTAAGATCAAGACCATAGCAGCGCAGCTGGGACTCGAAAACGGCTATCGCGTAGTGATAAACTGCGGTGAAGACGGTATGCAGACTGTTAAACACCTGCATCTTCATATCCTCGGCAAACGCAAACTCACATGGCCGCCGGGCTGATCAAAGTTTGTTTGTGCTGTTGACATGACGGCCATATTAATAGTATAATATCAAGGCTGTCAAGCAAAGATATAAACGTCAGGAGGTGAGACGGGACATGGCACAGGTAATAGTAAAAGAAAACGAAAGTCTTGAAAGTGCACTTAAAAGATTTAAGCGTTCTTGTGCTCGCGATGGCGTTATGAGTGAACTCAGAAAAAGAGAACATTACGAAAAACCAAGCGTAAAGAAGAAGAAGAAATCAGAAGCTGCAAGAAAAAAAGCAAACAAAAAATACTGATAAGAAACAGAGGTGTTTTTATTGACCTTGAAGGAAAAACTGATGGAAGACTTCAAGTCGGCCATGAAGGACCACAATGAAGTCAGAAAGAACACGATAAGTTTTGCAAGAGCAGCGATAAAACAGGTCGAGATAGATACGCGCAGGGAACTGAAAGACGAGGACATCATACCGATCCTGGCAAAGCAGGTGAAGATGAGGAAAGATGCCATAGCCGAATTCAAAAAAGGCGGCAGGGAAGACCTTATCGATTCCTATCAGGCTGAGATAGATGTTCTGGCGGAGTATCTGCCTGAACAGATGTCTGATGATAAAATCAGAGAGATCGTATCGGAAAAGGCCGCGGAACTGGGCATCGAAAGCGGGAAACAGAACATGGGCAGACTCATGGGCGCTGTGATGCAGCAGGTAAAAGGCGTTGCGGACGGCAATGCAGTAAGAAACATCATCGAAAAATTTCTTTCGGAATAGTGTTGAAGAGTGACCCGATATGGCATCGGGTCATTTCAGTTAAACAGCACAATGCTGCGGAGATGATCCGGGCATGCTCAGGGAGGACAGTGTTTGGAAAACATCAAAAAGATCGAATTACACGAAGGGCTCGATGTTCGCGAGCTTTTCGGAAATATGGACAGCAATATCATCAGCATAAAAAATGCTCTTAAGGTCGATATCATGGAACGCGACAACGAACTGATACTCAAGGGCGAAGATACAGAAAAAGCCGAAAAGATGATCAGAGAACTGATAGCTGTCATCGATTCAGGCGAAAAGCTGGATGCGCAGAAGGTCAGTTATGTGATGTCGCTGATCGATAAGGGCATGAGTTACAGTGAATCCAATATCGATAAGGATATCATCTGCTACACACATACCGGCAAACCGCTGAAGCCCAAGACTCTTGGTCAGAAGGAATATGTGGCTTCTATAAGGAAAAAGGATATTGTGTTCGGGATCGGTCCTGCCGGTACGGGGAAAACGTATCTGGCGGTGGCCATGGCGATAACCGCTTATAAGAAGAAGCAGGTGGAAAAGATCATCCTTGCCAGACCAGCAGTGGAGGCAGGCGAAAGACTCGGCTTCCTTCCCGGTGATCTTCAGGAAAAGGTCGACCCGTATCTGCGGCCGCTTTATGATGCCCTGTATGATGTTATGGGAAGAGAAAGTGCGATGCGGCTAAAGGAAAAAGAGATCATCGAGATCGTGCCGCTGGCATATATGAGGGGCAGGACCCTTGACAATTCATTTATCATCCTGGATGAAGCCCAGAATACTACAAGAGAACAGATGAAAATGTTTCTGACGAGGATGGGCTTCGGCTCCAAGATGGTGATTACCGGAGATATCACACAGATAGACCTGCCGAGAGGGAAAAAATCAGGACTCGTTGAGGCCTGTCGTGTGCTCGAAAATGTAGATGAGATCGATTTCTGCTATCTGAAAGACATTGATGTAGTCAGACATCATCTTGTCAAGAGGATCGTCAATGCATACGAAAGATACCAGAAGCAATACGCGGAGGATGAAGATTGGAACTGATATTCAGCGGTGACAACGCGCCGGCAAAAAAAATCGTCGATCAGATGACGGCAGCGGCTGCCGCTGTTTTAAGTATCGAAAATGTGCGTCCCGACGACATCGAAATAAGCGTATCGTTTGTTGACATGGATGAGATAAGAGAACTGAACAGAAATTTCAGAGACATCGACAAGACAACAGATGTACTGTCATTCCCTCAATTTGAAGACAAGATGCAGATACCTGATGAGGGCGTGGTCTCTCTTGGCGATGTCGTTATCTGTACTGAACAGGCTATGCTTCAGGCAGATGATTTCGGACATTCTGCAGAGCGGGAGATAGTTTATCTGTTCACTCACAGTCTGTTTCATCTTCTCGGGTATGATCATATGAATGAAATGGACAAGGATGAGATGCGTCATGCAGAAGAAAAAGTTATGGCCATGACTGGCCTGGAAAGGCGGGATTGAATGTACAGAGAGTTATACCAGCAGGCAGAAGCCGTGATGAAGTATGCTTATGCGCCGAATTCCGGATTTCGCGTAGGCGCGGCCCTGCTCAATACCGACGGTACGATGTATACCGGAGTAAATATCGAAAATTCCTCATATGGCGCTACTATCTGCGCAGAGCGTGTAGCGGCGTGCAAGGCTATTTCCGAAGGGCACAAAAACTTTGAAGCTATAGCCATCTGTTCCTCAGCCGGCGAGGCCTGGCCATGCGGCATATGCAGACAGTTCCTTTATGAATTTGCGCCTGATATGAAAGTTATCACCGGCAAAGACGAAAGTCACCTTGAGGTGATCGAACTTTCGGAACTGCTTCCCAGAGGATTCGTGCTGTGAAGAGCGGATTCATAAGTATAGCAGGCAGGCCGAATGTCGGGAAATCGACGCTGCTCAACGCGATAATAGGCGAGAAAATAGCTATCACTGCGGATAAGCCTCAGACGACGAGGAACACGATCAGAGGCATATACACTGAAGATGATGTACAGATGGTTTTCATAGATACTCCAGGTATCCACAAGCCGAGAAACAAACTGGGCACCATAATGACTGACAGTGCTCTGGCAACATTCAACGAAGTTGATGTCATCCTGTTCATGATCGACGATGCACTTGAAGCAGGCCCCGGGGACAGATATATCCTTGAGCTGCTCAAAGAAGCTGATACGCCTAAATATCTTATAGTGAACAAGATAGATGTTCTCGGGCCTGAAAAGTATCGGAAAATATATGAAGAATATTCCGCGATGGGTGTCTTCAGAGATATCATCGGCATCTGTGCACTGAAGGGCACGAATGTGAAGGATGTCATCAGAGCTGCGGCTTCGGAACTGCAGGATGGGCCGATGTTTTTTCCCGCAGACATGGTTACAGATCATCCGGAAAGGTTCATCGTCAGCGAGATCATCCGGGAAAAGGCTCTTATGTACCTCGAAGATGAAGTGCCTCACGGTATTGCCGTGGAAATAGAATCTTATGAGGAAAAAGATAATATCACAGAAATCAATGCGGTCATATATTGCGAGCGAAAAACGCATAAAGGCATAATAATCGGCAAGGGCGGAAGAAAACTGAAAGGCATCGGCAAGGCAGCCAGGCAGGAGATAGAGGCTTTGATCGGCAGCCGCGTATATCTCAGGCTGTGGGTGAAGGTCAGGGAAAACTGGCGCGACAGCGATTTTGCGCTTTCCAATTTCGGATACAAGGAAAAGTGACGGGATGTATACTGATACTGAAGGCATAGTACTCAGGCAGATCAAAACCATCAACAGCCGCAGGATGGTTCTTTTGTTTTCCAGAAAGTACGGGAAGATCAGCGCCGGTTCGGGAATCAGTGAAAAGGGACGCGGCAAAAGTGCTTTGGCGATGCGGCCCTTTACGCTGGGAAGATACGAATTGTACAAGGGACGCGATACCTTCAATATCAACGGAGCAGAGACACTGAAGAGTTATTACGGCATAGGTGAAGATGTAGACAAATACATGAGTGCTTCATATGTTCTCGAGCTCACGGATAAACTGACTACAGAGGGGCAGCCTGTTCCGCAGCTGTTCGAACTTCTCAATGATTTTCTGCGTGAGATAGAACACAGAGACCAGGATCACGGAACGCTCGTCGCCGCTTTTGAAACCAAGGCCCTCAAGGCAATAGGATATCTTCCTGAACTGAGGAGATGCGTGATCTGCGGAAATACGGAAGATGCCGCAGTTTTCAGTATAAAAGACGGCGGAATTGTATGCAATCAGTGTATTAAAAACAATCGGATTGATACTAATGATACATTGATTTATGATATTTCTTTTGGTATAGTAGATGTGTTAAGATACTTTTTGGATAATCCGCTCGAAAGCCTTGAAAATTTAAGGCTTGACGAGAAAAGATTAAAAGATCTGAGAGCCTTGATCAAACATTATACAGCGTATTATCTGGACCTCGGAGAACTGAAAAGCGAAACATTTTTAACATGGAGGTAAAAAAGATGGAAATAACTTTGGAGAAGATCGAACTGGTCAAAGACAGGACAGGGGTAAGTTATAAAGATGCTAAAGAAGCTTTGGAGAACGCTGACGGCAGCGTTGTCGATGCTATTATCAATATTGAAGAGACAATCGACAGTATCGGCAGAAAAAAACTGGGTGCCCAGAGCATGGCAATAATGGACGCCATCACGGAGCTGGTGAAAAAAGGAAATGTTTCTAAAATATCAATCAAAAAGAAAGACGGCGAAGTGGTTCTGAATTTGCCTGTGAATGCAGGTCTTCTCGGAGTCGTGCTGGCTCCGGGCGGAGTACTGGCAGGTGTAATTGCGGCATTTGCCTTTAAATGCACTGTAGAAATAATCAAAACAGATGGTACTATCATAGATGTAAGTGACAGAGCCAGTGAAGCGGTGAACAAGGCCGTTGAAAAGGGTTCAGAGCTGAAAGAAACAGCAAAACAGAAAACCGACGAAGTCCGTGAAAAGGTCAAGGGCAATGAGACTTTTGACAAGGCCATGGGAAAAGCGGGAGATGCAAAAGACAAGGCATCTGATGCTTTTGAAAAGGCTAGAGACAAAGCGCAGGAAAAAACAGGCGAGGCCAAGGAAATGGCTCACGAAAAGGCCGAGGAAGCAAAAAAAATGGCTCAGGAAAGAGCTGAAGAAGCAAGAAAGAAAGCATTGGAAAAGGCCGAGGAAGCAAAAAAAATGGCTCAGGAAAAGGCTGAAGCGGCAAAAGACAAGGCCGGAGATGCTTTTGATAAAGCCAAGGACGCAGTTAAGGACACAATCAGCAAGAAGGAAGACGAGTAACTAAATATGAGCACAAGACCCACAATGGAAAAAATCGTAGCGCTTACCAAGGGAAGAGGATTTGTATATCCCGGCTCCGATATTTATGGAGGCCTTGCCAACGCCTGGGATTACGGCCCTCTCGGAGTTGAATTCAAAAACAACCTGAAAAAGGCCTGGTGGAGCAAGTTCGTTCAGGAATCGAAACTGAATGTCGGACTTGATGCCGCAATACTGATGAATCCCAGAGTCTGGGAAGCATCGGGGCATGTAGGAGGATTTGCAGATCCTCTTATCGACTGCAGAAAATGCAAGGCGAGATTCAGAGCAGATCATCTTATTGAAGAGCATATGGCTGCAGAAGGGATCACAGATGTAACTGTAGACGGGTGGCCCAAGGAAAAGCTTGAGAATTACATCAGTGAACACAGGATAAAATGTCCCGAGTGCGGTGAGAGCGATTTCACAGGCATCAGACAGTTCAACCTCATGTTCAAAACATTTCTGGGAGTGACAGAGGACACGACTTCAGAGATATATCTGAGACCTGAAACAGCGCAGGGCATATTTGTGAATTTCAAAAATGTCCAGCGCACATCCAGAAAGAAGATACCATTCGGCATCGGCCAGGTAGGCAAGTCTTTCAGAAATGAAATAACGCCCGGCAACTTTATTTTCAGGATCCGCGAATTCGAACAGATGGAGCTGGAATTTTTCTGCAAACCGGGAACAGATATGGAATGGTTCAGCTACTGGAAAGATAAGTGTGAGGATTTTCTTCTTTCACTGGGCATGAACAAAGAACATATCAGATTGAGGGATCATGACAAGGAAGAGCTGTCGCATTACAGCAACGCGACGACTGACATAGAATACCTGTTTCCGTTCGGCTGGGGTGAACTCTGGGGCATAGCGGACAGGACAGATTTCGACCTCAGGCAGCATATGGAATATTCCGGACAGGATATGAGTTATGTGGATTCTGCCACCGGAGAAAAATACGTTCCGTACTGCATTGAGCCTTCGCTCGGAGCCGACAGGATAGCACTGGCGTTCCTGTGTGATGCATATGACGAAGAAACAGTCACAGATGTCAACGGCAAGGAAGACACGCGTACAGTAATGCGTTTCCATCCTGCTATCGCGCCGTATAAAGCCGCAGTACTGCCGCTGGCAAAAAAACTCTCTAATATTGCAGAACCTGTCTATGAAGAGCTGCTGAAGCACTTCATGGTAGATTATGATACAACGGGATCGATCGGCAAAAGATACAGAAGAGAAGACGAAATCGGTACTCCCTTCTGCATATGCGTTGATTTCGATACCGAAACAGACGGCTGCGTAACTATACGCGACCGCGATACTATGGAACAGATAAGGCTGCCCATAGGAGAAGTCAAAAGTTATATCGAAGAGAAGCTTAAGTTTTAAGGAGCAAAAAAAATGGAGAAATTTGTTTACTCATTCAACGAAGGTTCAAAAGACATGCGGGAGCTTTTGGGCGGTAAAGGTGCAAATCTCGCTGAAATGACCAAAATAGGTCTTCCTGTGCCTTTCGGGTTCACAGTAACGACTGCGGCATGCAACAGATATTATGCCGAGAACGAGACTATCGGTGCGGATATCGAAAAAGACATATATGCCAAGATGGCAGATCTTGAGAAGGTTTCCGGAAAGAAGTTCGGAAGCGTAGAAAATCCGCTTCTCGTATCAGTAAGATCAGGTGCGGTAATATCTATGCCGGGAATGATGGACACCATCCTCAATCTGGGACTCAACGACAAAACAGTCGAGGGCATGGCTGCACTGACGGAAAACGAAAGATTTGCATATGACAGCTACAGAAGATTCATACAGATGTTCGGCGATGTAGTTATGGGCATTTCCAAGAGCAAGTTCGACGCCATATTCGATGCTCAGAAGGATAAAAAAGACTGCAAATCAGATCTCGATCTGGACACAGATGATCTGAAGAAAATAATCTCAGAGTATAAAAAAATGTACAAAGAGATAATCAAAGAAGATTTTCCGCAGGATCCCAAGGTCCAGCTGATGGAAGCTGTCAAGGCTGTTTTCAGATCATGGAACACGGAGAGAGCCATCCTTTACAGACAGCTCAATGATATTTCATCAACACTGGGCACAGCTGTAAATGTACAGTCGATGGTATTCGGAAACATGGGAGATACATCGGGCACAGGCGTAGCCTTCACAAGGAGCCCTGTAAACGGTGAAAACAAGATATTCGGAGAATTCCTGGTAAACGCACAGGGCGAAGATGTCGTAGCCGGCATCAGGACGCCACAGCCCATCAATGAGATGGCTCAGGCTTTTCCGGAAGTATATAAAGAATTCATCAAGATCGCAGAACTGCTGGAAAAACATTATACAGATATGCAGGATATGGAGTTCACAGTTGAGAAGAACAAGCTCTATATGCTGCAGACAAGAAATGGCAAGAGAACTGCTACAGCAGCTGTAAAGATAGCTGTTGACATGGAAAAAGAAGGACTGATTGACAAGAAAACGGCTGTGACAAGACTTGAACCGGCGCAGATCGATCAGCTGCTGCATCCCAAATTCGACACCAAGGCGCTGAAAGAGGCTGTGGCACTGACAAAGGGTCTGCCGGCTTCTCCGGGAGCAGCAGCAGGCAAAGTATATTTCTCAGCTGCAGACGCGCAGGCCGCAGTAGAAAACGGCAGCAAGGCCATACTGGTAAGACTGGAGACTTCTCCTGAAGATCTGGCTGGAATGGTCGTAGCAGAAGGCATCCTGACCGCAAGAGGCGGAATGACTTCTCATGCTGCAGTTGTAGCAAGAGGCATGGGCAAATGCTGTGTTTCCGGATGCTCCGAGATCAAGGTTGACGAATCCGAAAAGGAACTGGTGATCAGCGGCAGGACTTTTGAAGAAGGTAGCTGGATATCACTTGACGGTACTACCGGTGAAGTATATGAAGGCAATATTGCAACTGTTGCACCTGAACTGTCAGGCGACTTCGGACAGATAATGGATTGGGCCGATGAGATAAGAAATCTTAAGGTAATGACTAATGCAGATAATCCCAGAGATGCAAAACAGGCTGTAGCTTTCGGAGCAGAAGGCATCGGACTCTGCCGTACAGAGCACATGTTCTTCGACGAAGAAAGGATTCCGTATGTCAGAAGGATGATACTTGCAGATGACGAGCCGGAAAGAAGAAAAGCTCTGGCATCGCTGCTGCCGTTCCAGAAGAGCGACTTCAAGGGAATGTATGAAGTAATGGAAGACAGACCTGTGACCATCAGGCTGCTGGATCCGCCCCTCCATGAATTCCTGCCGCACACAAGCACAGAAGTAAGAGACCTTGCAGAACAGTTCGACATTCCTTATGAGAGACTGATGAAAAAAGTCCAGGAACTGCATGAGTTCAACCCCATGCTCGGTCACAGAGGCTGCCGTCTGGCGGTAACATATCCGGAAATCGCGGAAATGCAGACAGAAGCTATAGCAATGGCTGCCATAGAGCTCAAAAAAGAACAGGGAATGGATATCACACCCGAGATCATGATCCCGCTGGTAGGAGCAACTAAGGAATATGTCTATGTAAGGGATGTAGTAGATAAGAAGCTCAACGAGATCTTCGAAAGAGAAGGAATGACTCTGGAGTACAAGATCGGAACCATGATAGAAATACCCAGAGCATGCATGGTCGCAGATCATATCGCTGAGAGAGCCGAATTCTTCTCATTCGGGACCAACGACCTTACCCAGATGGGTTTCGGATTCTCAAGAGATGATACAGGCAAGATAATCAAGGAATACAGAGACAAGCTCATCTTTGAAGAAGACCCGTTCCAGACTCTTGATCAGGAAGGCATCGGAGCTCTCGTGAAGATAGCTGTAGAAAAGGGCAGATCAGCAAGGCCGAACATCAAGCTCGGTATCTGCGGAGAGCACGGCGGAGATCCGAAGACAGTGAAATTCTGCAACGATCTCGGACTGACTTATGTTTCATGCTCACCGTTCAGAGTACCTATCGCAAGACTGGCAGCTGCTCAGGCGGTAGTCGCCAAATAGCTGTTTCGGGCAGATACAAGATAAATCAAGGGGCTTCCCGCAAGGGAAGCTCCTTATACATATGCATAACAGTACAGGAGGTTATCATGAAAAAAATTATTATTGTCAATGGCAGCCCGCGTAAAGGCGGAAATTCAGATGTTATCGCGGAAAAAATGGCTGAACAGATGAGGGATGCCGACATTACCATGTTCAGGGTCCGCGAGAAAAATATCGGATTTTGTCACGGATGTGACGCATGCAAGAAAAAAGACAAAGCCGAATGTGTCCAGAAAGACGACATGGGCAGACTTATCCCGGAAATAGACGCCTGTGATGCGATAGTTGTGATCTCGCCGATATATTTCGGCCACCTGGCTGCACAGGCCAAAACTTTTCTTGATCGCATATACTGCTTTTTCGATCCTTCAAAACCGGATATGTCACTGGCTTCCGGAAGAGGCAAAAAGGCAGCCGTTATTCTGACATGCGGTGCAGGAGATGCTGAAGCATATCTCAAGGATGACGGCGAAAATACCGCCGGAGCCCTTGGGATCATCGGTGTCGATGAACACAGGACATATGTCTGCAGCGATGTCAATGCTCCGGGAAGCTGTGCCGACAACGCTGAATACATGAAAAACGTGGCTGAAATAGGAACATGGATAGCAGAATAAGATGATCTGAGTACGATCCGGCAGATCGAATTCTGTTAAATATTGATAAACACAGCAGCAGGCGCCCTGAACAGCAGGGCGTCTGTTTTATATGCCCTGAAAGATGCAGAGCAGCAAAAGGTCACATTGAAGCCATTTATTGACATTATATGGTAAATAATGTAATATGCATTTAGAGCGGAGGTGCGTATGGAGAACATCACGATTTTATTGAAAATGGCGGATATGGAATACGGCAGAGCGCTGCAGAAGGCACTGTCAGCGAATAACAGGCATTTCATTGTCAGGCTCGCAGATATCAGCAGTGATATCTCATCTTCCTATGGAGAAGATAAAGCTGCCTGTGACTGCGATATGATCCTCACTGAGCAGCTATCAGACAGCAGTGAGAAAGGGAAAGAGCCTGTCAGCTGTAAAAAGGGGAAAGGAGACAGCAGCATTGAGAACAGGCAGGAAGACTGCCCGGTCCCTGAGATGCTTCTCGTTGAAAAGGCCGCCGATGACGACTGGAGGAAAGCACGTTTTTATAAATACGGAAATGTCAGAGAGATCTGCGCACATTTACTGTTTGCATATACTGCGCACACGGGCAGAAAACTGACCGGCGTCAGCAGCGGACTGACAATCTACGATGTTTTCAGCAGCAGCGGCGGATGCGGCTGTACGTCTGTGGCGCTGGCACTGGCGCAGGAAATGAAAAAATACCGTGATCAAAAGGTATTCTTCATATCGCTCGAGCAGTTTGACACTGCGGATGCTTATTTTCAGACAAGAAAAGACTGCAGAGACATAGGCGAATATATATACTATTTGAGCACAGGGAAAAAAAGAGAACTGCTCTGCGATAGAAGAATTCACGATCACCGACGCCTGCGGCATCGAAAAGATGCCTGCGGCCAACGGCATCAATCCTCTTGTCAGAGAAGGCAGCGGCCGGTTCGATGAATTTCTGGAGGCTATAGCAGGCACATCGAGATATGATGCTGTCATCATCGACAGCGGTCCCAACATCTGCGAGGTCACGGCCAGAGCTTTTGCAGTCAGTGATGCGGCCTGTCACGTTTTCAGGACCGGCAGCAGATGCAGAAGACAATATATGGATCATCTGCGTATCATGTCGGGAACAGATAATGAAACACCTGTCATAGAAGTCGAGAACAGGATCACGGCAGTATCGACGCAGGAGGCTGCCCCTGATACTGCCGTACGGATATCGGAAGATCCGGACAGCTTTATGGAAGATGAGGCCGGGGAATACATTTCTCTGGCGGGCAGCTTCGGTAAAAGCATTCGCGGCCTGGCTGACCGTATCACCGAAGCACTGTGATGAATAGTTCTTATTCTTTTTATATTTAACATAAAATTAACATTCACTTAACTTAATCTGCTTTTAACATTTTGAGCAATACGGTATTTTATTATGCGGAAAGATGATACTGAATCAGTCAGCACGGCTCTGACCGCCGTCTGCTGATAGGAAAAGATTAAGAGGAGAGAATGAAATGAGCAATGAAGCTGTTCAGATGATAATGACATTGCTGGGAGGACTGGCATTATTCATTTTCGGTATGAATTATATGAGTGACGGCCTGCAGAAGGCAGCCGGCGACAAGATGAAAAACATGCTGTCGATATTGACGTCGAATCCCATATTCGGAGTCTTGGCCGGTGCGCTTACAACAGCTGTCATCCAAAGCAGTTCAGCTACTACGGTAATGGTCATTGGGTTCGTAACTGCCGGATTAATGAAACTGCCGCAGGCGATAAGCGTGATCATGGGAGCCAACATAGGTACTACCATGACTGCTCAGCTGATAGCTTTTAATATTGGAGATTATGCCTGGGCTTTTGTGTTCGTGGGCTTCGTTATGTTGTTTTTCCTGAAAAAGAAAGAAAAGATCAGCGAGATCGGACAGGTCGTATTCGGATTCGGCCTGCTGTTTGCCGGTATCAACACCATGAGCATGACCATGAAACCCCTGGCGGAATCAGTAATGTTCACTCATCTGATGCTGCAGGTGCAGGATATACCTGTGCTGGGAGTACTCATCGGCATGTGCATGACTCTGGTAGTACAGAGCAGTTCGGCAACTATCGCAGTGCTTCAGAACCTTGCCGCCACTGCCGGCCCTGACGGCGTTACGAGCATCATAGGTCTGCAGGGCTCGCTGCCGATACTGTTCGGCGACAATATAGGTACGACGATCACAGCAGTCATCGCTTCCATAGGAGCCAGCGTCAGCGCCAAGAGGACAGCTGTGGCTCATGTCGTATTCAACATCACCGGAACACTGATATTCATATGGTTCATACCGCAGGTGGCGAAGCTGGTCACGATAATATCGCCGCACGGCGCTGAAGTAAACGTCATCGCCAGGCAGATAGCCAATGCACATTTACTGTTCAATGTAACTAATACGATAATCTGGCTGCCTCTGATATGGCTCATGGTAAAAATAGTAACTAAAATCGTTCCGGGAAGCGATAAAGAAGAGATGACTTCCGAACCGAAATATCTTGACATCAATGCCCTGCATCAGTCGGTGTTTGCCATTCGGCTGGCTACCAAGGAACTGCTGAGACTGATGTCATTCACACAGGAGATGCTCGTCAAGGCTAAACAGGCATTTTTATCGAATGACATGGATACTGTCGAGGAGCTTTTCAAGATAGAAGATACTGTCAATGAACTGCAGGACAGCACAGTGAACTATCTGGCATCCATAATGTCTACCGACACTATAAATGACAGACAACGCAGCCGTCTCAGCGGTCTTATGCATATAGCCTCGGATGTGGAGCATATAGGGGATCACTGCAAGAATATTGCTGAACTGGCGCAGGATAAAAAGAAACACAACTACGAATTCTCCGATACCGCCTGTGCGGAGATATATGAATGTTTCGATCAGGCCTCGCGGATGCTCAATGATACCAAGGCGGCCCTTGACAGCGGCGACGAGGAAGCAGCTCTTGTGGTTTTGAAAGAAGAAGAGGAAATCAACAAGACAGAAAAACGTCTGCGGCAGAGTCATATGGAAAGACTGTATGACAATACATGTTCACCGGCATTTACAGTGGTGTATACAGATACCATCCATCAGATCGAAAAAATCGGCGACTGCTGCAATAATATAGCGCAGGCAGTCATCGAAGATGTCGACTTCGATAAGGAAGAGTTTGGTGAGCCGGTAAAAGTATGATAAGATGAATATAAGGGCGCGATAAGATCATTATGTGTATACTTCTGTGAAAAGAGATAGAGGCTATGAAAAAAATACTGATAATAGAAGACGAACCAAGTATAAGAGAACTTGTAAAATACAACCTCAAGACAAACGGCTACGAAGCACTCGAGGCTGAGGATGGGAATCTGGGCATGACTCTTGTCTACAGAGACCATCCCGACCTGGTACTTCTTGATATCATGCTGCCGGGCAAGGACGGTCTGGACATATGCAGGGAACTGAGAGCAGAGGGCAACAAAACACCGATAATCATGCTCACAGCAAAATCAGAAGAGTCCGACAAGGTCCAGGGCCTGGAATGCGGGGCAGATGACTACATTTCCAAACCCTTCGGCATACGCGAACTGATGGCCCGCATAAATGCTGTACTGAGAAGATATGACGAGAACATTGCCGAAGGCATCCAGAACGACCGTGATGACAAGGTGGAAGCCGGCGATATCAGGATCAATTTCAGCCGGCATGAAGCGACAGTTGCAGGCGAATCGGTTGAGCTTACAAACAAGGAATTTGAACTTCTCGGTTTTCTTGCCAAAAACAGAGGCCGTGTATATACCAGAGATGAACTGCTCGATAAAGTATGGGGCATAGATTATGCCGGTGAAAGCAGGACCGTCGATGTGCATGTGCGGTATCTGCGCAGAAAAATAGGCGATGAGGATGAAAAATACATCGAGACTATCAGAGGAAAGGGATACAGACTGAGATGAAGGCCAGATGCACAATAACAATATTGATCGCTGTTGTGCTGGAAGCATGTGCCGCTCTGTTTATCGACAGCAGATTGCTGCTCGCTGCGATCGAAGCATCCGTGGCAGCGGCCGCTCTTCTGAGCCTTACCATCTTTATCAGAGGACCGGTACGCGAGGTCCGCAGAAGGCTGGAAAAAACAGAAGAAGAGAACCGGCAGCTGGAGACGATGCGCAGGGAATTCGTGGCCAATGTCACTCATGAACTGAAGACGCCGCTCACATCGATTTCCGGTTTTATCGAAACACTGCAGGCGGGCGCTGTCAACGATCCTGAAGTAAGTACAAAATTTCTCGATATCATGTCTATCGAGACCGCCAGGCTGAAAAGGATAATCGAAGATATCCTGGTGCTTTCGGATATAGAGAACAAAAATGAAGTCATCAGGGAAGACGATATCGAAATATCCAGGGTAATGGAAAGTATAACCGAAATACTTAAACCTGTAGCTGACAGCCGCGGCGTGAAACTCGTGATCGATACTCAGGGAGATCTGCATATACGCGGTGATGAAGACAGATTCCGTCAGATGATGGTCAACCTCATCGAAAATGCAATAAAATACTCGAATCCCGGAGGGCATGTATGGATCACCAGCAAAAATGACGGCGACAAGACTAAGGTCTCTGTAAAAGACGAAGGTATCGGTATAGCTGAAGAAAACCTCGGCAGACTGTTCGAAAGATTTTACAGAGTCGATAAATCCAGGTCGAGGAAAGTCGGAGGTACCGGTCTGGGGCTTTCGATAGTAAAACATATCGCGGCTCTCTTTGATGCTGAACTGAATGTGGAAAGTAAATTAGGCGAGGGCTCAGTTTTTACTGTGACTTTCAAGAGCTGAATTCGAAGGAGGACATAATGGAAAACCTTGATTATTTTATCAAGGATCTGGCATTGATGACATTGACAGCAGGGGCCATAACCCTCATCTTCAAAAAAATCAAATTACCTGTCGTACTCGGCTATATCGTGGCAGGGTTTCTCATAGGTCCGAATTTCGTATATCTTCCTACGGTCGTTGAGACCGCAAATATCCACACCTGGGCAGAAATAGGTGTGGTATTTCTCATGTTCGCCCTCGGTCTGGAATTCAGTTTCACCAAGATAGCAAAAGTAGGGGTGCCGCCGATAGTGACAGCTATCACTGTAATAAGCTGCATGGTGGCAGCAGGATATCTCATTGGAACAGCGATGGGATGGAACAGCATAGACAGTATATTCCTCGGCGGCATGATATCGATGTCATCCACAATGATAATCCTCAAGGCCTATGATGAATATAATTTAAAAAAAGAAAAATTTGCTTCTCTTATACTCAGTACGATGATAGTTGAGGATATCGGAGGAGTTTTTATTATGATAGTTCTGTCGACTGCGGCAGTCGGCAAGAATGTATCCGGTACAGCTATGGTGCTGCACATAAGCATCCTCATGCTGATGCTCGTGATATGGTTAGTGCTCGGAATATTCCTGATACCTACCTTCCTGAAAAAGACAGTACATTTGATGAATGACGAATCGCTGCTGATAGTATCGGTGGCCATCTGTCTGGTCATGGTCGTGATATCGTGCCTTATCGGTTTTTCATCGGCGCTAGGCGCTTTCATGGCTGGATCCATTCTGGCGGGGACCGTTTCAGCAGAAAGGATAGACCGGCTCATCACACCTATCAAAGATCTTTTCGGAGCCGTATTCTTCATTTCAGTCGGCATGATGGTCGTGCCTGGAACTCTGATAAAATATATAGTGCCGGTGATAATAATCACCTTAGCAGTGATATTCGGGCAGATGATCTTCTCAACTTTAGGCCTGCTTTTCTCAGGACAGTCTCTGCATACTGCCGTCAAGGGAGGCACCTCGATGGTCCAGGTCGGCGAATTTTCTTTCATAATCGCTGCGCTCGGTACCAGTCTCAAAGTGACCAGCGATTTTCTTTATCCGGTAATAGTATGTGTTTCCGTCATCACTATATTCACGACGCCTCTGTTCATAAAGAACTCAGAGCCGATATACAGGATAGTGAAAAAAATCGTCCCGGAACGAGCGCAGGCTTTTTTCAGGCGCTATACTTCTGAACGGGTCAACACAAAGGAAAAGGATGATGACTGGAAAATATTCTTGAAGAGATATTCGCTGCGGACACTAATATGCAGCGGGGCTCTGTATCTGATATACATTGCCGGCATAAGGCTGGCAGCGCCATTTATAGAAAGCCGCTACAGCGGCACCGCTGCCGATATAGCCCTTGCCGCGGGGATGATAATTCTGATGGCTCCGTTCATCAGCCTGATGTGGCTGCGGCGCGGACACATATATAAAAAGCTGTGGCTCAAAAGCAGAGACAACCGTCTGCCGCTGATCCTGCTGTTCGCTTTCCGGGCAGCGATATCAGTGCTGTTCGTAGTGCTTACCTGTCATGCGCTCCTTGATATCCCGGTATGGCTGCTGACCCTGTTTTCTGCAGCTGTAGTACTGCTGGTGATGCGGTCTGATTTTCTCAAGGGCCGTTCGATAAGACTGGAAGCAGTCTTTGTGTCCAATCTGAATGAAAAGATACTTCACAAATGGAAAAAGGAACGCGGAGAAGCGGATGAAGACACCTGGCTGGATGACAGGCTGTTTGCTGTGGAATTCACTCTGCTCGATGCCGGGGAGCATAATACAGTAGAGGAACTCTATCACAGCCGCATGTTCCATGTCATGGCCGCCAGGATAATCCGGGACGGAAAGAATATCAACATGCCGATGCCTCATGAAAAAATATTCAAAGGCGACAGGATCCAGGTCATCAGCAGCAGAGAACAGCTGGAGGCATATCTGCTGGTGCTTGAAAAAGACGAACATATCAGAGAACCGGAAGAGCCGATGATCACACTGAAAGAATATATATGCGTTCAGACTGCAAGAGGTATAGAACCGGAAGAGCAGATAATGTGCTGTGCTGTGGAAGCCGAAAAAGGCAGCTCCTTCATACGGAAATCGATCAAATCCTCAGGCTTTCGGAATAAGTACGGCGGCTTCATAGTTGCTGTAGAACGCGGCAATCTGCCGATGATAGATCCCAGCATCAAAACAGTCATAGAAGAAGGGGACATCCTCTGGGTTCTAGGCACGCAGAATACAGCTGACAGGCTGCTGCATGACGGTCTTCTGGAAGAATGAGATACTCAGCACTGCAGATGTACAGAGGCTGAAATAAATACCATAATATTCCATTTAACACTTGCCAAACAGCGGCAGGTGTTTTATAATACGGTCATAACAGGAAAATAATGGTAATTATTATAAATTATGTATGGAGATCATGTCAGACAGTGCAAGAAAACTGAAAAGAGAATTAACAGAAGAAATCAGGAGATCCCTGACTTTACATAATGATAAGATCGGCGATGAAGAAGCCTTCGATTTCATTGAAAGGAAAGTGCTCGAACATGAAAGAGCGGCGTTATTCGATGCCGTTCAGAAAAACGAACTTATCATGGGGATATTCTATTCCATAAGAAAAGACCTGGACATACTGCAGCCTCTGGCTGACGATCCGGAAATTTCGGAGATCATGGTCAACGGCAAGCGCATCTGTGTTCCTGGTGATAATCTTTGCTTCGATGATAACGCTCACCTTTGCTTTCATTCATGCAGGGCACAGATCTGCTTCCATAGGCTATTCAGACAGCCTGCTGAATCTGGCAGGAAGATCCGTGCTTTCCGAATACAGCAGAGGTCTGAAAGACGAATACGGGATATTTGCTTTCAGAGGAAGAGAAAAGACTATACAGGACAAAATATCATGGTATGCCGGATATACGCTGGATGAAAAGAACAAGCCGAAGCTTGAAAAGCTCAGTGCTGACACAAGCCGCGGCTGTCTCATGAATATCGATGTTTTTGAAAGAGAGATACTGGATTATGTCAAGTATGCGACAGCCCGGGATATCATCATAGGCAAAGCTGATCCCTCGGGAGGCGGAGAGGGAAGACCCGTAGCTGCAGGTGAAGACGGCGCAAAGGAGAGAACCCTGAGAAATACTGATACTATAAAAGCATTGCCCTCGACATCTCTCGGCAAAAACGGCAGTCTCGTCGACAGAGTACGCGATGGCCTGTCAGATACCGGCAAAGTTTTCGAAGAAGGCAGCAAAAACTTTCTTGTCAACAGATATATCATGTCGATGTTCAGGAACGCCCAGGATCAAAGCATGAAAAAAAACACCTTTTTTAAATATGAAGCGGAATATATCCTCGAAGGCGCACATGCGGATGCGGATAACAGAAAGCATTTCCGCCGCGATGTCATACTGGTGCGTAATGCTGCCAATCTGATCTTCATCCTGACAGATCCCGAAAAAATGGCGGCCGTTGCTGCTGCAGCTCAGGCTGCAGCCCCCGGACCTCTGGGCATTGTCGCCCAGCTCGCGGTCGCGGAAGCCTGGGCTCTGGCTGAATCGGAAAATGATATGCGCCTGCTGGAACACGGCAAAAAAGTCCCTGTATATAAAACAGAGGCTGCCTGGGCCACTGATCTGAAAGCCGTCATAGACGGAAAAGCGCAGGGATATATCGACACGCACAGTAATACAGGTCTGACATATCAGGGGTATCTGCAGGTCTTCCTTTTTTTCGAGGACCGGGCAACAAAGCTGACGAGGATGATGGATCTCATACAGATAAATATGCAGGGCACGCATGACGGGACATTTCTGATAAGAGAGCACAATTCGGGATTCGATTTCAAAGCTGTCATAGACGGAGTCACTTACAGATATGAAGAAAGATACTAATGGATATTATGCTCTTGAGGCGGCGATCTTTCTGCCTATATTCATACTGGCGCTGCTGACTGTGGGCTATCTGCTCAAAGTAGAGTGCGCGGCTGAAGAAACGATGCACGCAGCCGCCGACGAATCGAGGGCGCTTGCCTGCAGAGCATATGTACAGAAAACCGCTCCGCTGTTCGAAAGCGGACTTGAAAACAGAATAATGAAAGACAACAGGGATATCACCTATGCAGATGTGAAGCGATTCAGCTATCTTCATTCACATGACGGCACTCAGGGACTTATATCCTTCAAAATAAATTACAGAGTGGATTTCAGGCTGCCTCTTCATCTTTATGACGGTGTCGAAAAAGAAGAAAGGCTGAGATGCAGGGCCTTCATAGGTGAAACAGGGCAGTGGTCGGCAGGAAGCTTCGATGACATGGAAAACAATGATGACTCAAAGACTGTCTGGGTCTTTCCCGAGTTCGGCATCAGATACCATAAGGAGAACTGCACCTTTGTTTCCGGTCATCCCTGTCAGGTGATGCTCAGCGATTCGATACGGGCAAAATACAAACCCTGCGAAAAATGCGATCCCGGAGGGCTCGGCAACGGCTGTCTGGTCTACTGCTTCCCTTACGGAGACGTCTACCATCAGGGCAGCTGCAGCACAGTCGATAAATATACAGTGACGATGAGCTGTAAAGAAGCCGAGGAGCGCGGATACACGCCCTGCAGCAAATGCGGTGGCGTATGAATATCATATACAGTGAAAGGAAAAGATAAATGAACAGAAGCGATCATCAAAAAAACGGCAGCCGTCCAGGCGGCCGGACAGCAGTCAGTCAAAGAGAAAAGGAAGTATCTGCGAAGGTAAGACATACAGTAAATGCAGCGGCCTACTATGAAGCGGAGAGCTACGAGATACAGCAGACTGTGGAAAAGCTGCAGATGCGGTCGCACATCATAAAAAAAGAATGCGAAACTGTGCCTGATCTGCGGCAGGCCGGATACAGGCTCGAATTCTGCGTCGATGACATACTTCCGTTTGAAGAAAAAGTGCTGGCTTCAGGTCTGTGTGATTTTGCACTGCCCATGAGTTTCGCCTCAGACGGCAGGCGAAGATATGTGACCTACGACTGCAGCGGTTATATGTCGCTGGCGGACATGAAGCTGTCGGGGGCGAAGCAGATATTCGAGATGATTGAAAAAACGCTCATTACTTATAATAAAACAGATGAGTTCCTCATAGATGCCGACAAGATGCTCCTGGCACGCAATACGGTATATTATCATATGAAATACCGAAATGTCAGACTCGCCTATATCCCGTCAGGGACAAAAAGACTCGATAATATACTGAGGTTCATTTCAGAACTTGCCTGCGGAGCCGATGCAGAGACACAGAGGTATCTGGCCCGAGTCTACAGGCTGGCAGAGACAGGCAACAGGTCGACAGAAGATATCATAAGCATGACAGGTCTCATACGCAGAGACGCCTTTTGAATGCGCAACAAAAATATCCATATTCTTGAATATTCAGAAAAAGTGTGTTATTATAACATCAGTTGAATATCCCGGATGACGATGGCCTGAGACATCCGTTCAGGAGGCCGAAGCGGAAAACCTGCATGTTCGCAGACATGCAGTCAAAACTGTCAGGCAAAAGGAAGGTCATCTGACGGATCTTTGGAGAGTTCATTGATACGAATGGCGCCAACGTGGAGATAACCAACAGGCAAAGAGACAGAGAAATATGCGGTCACCGTATATTTCTTTTTGTATATGCAGCAGTTGACTGCGGCGTCGTGATATCATACCATCAGTTATAAAACGAAGAACAGGAGGATAATATGAGTGAACAGCAAGTAACTCAAAACCAGCCTGCAGAAAGAACGACTGAGGGAGTCGGGGCATTAAAGAAAAGCAAAATGAAAGTCTCCAGTATCGTCTTCATGATCTACTGTCTTGTGGCAGCAGGAGCTTTCGGCATCGAAGAAATGATCCCCAACAGCGGACCGGGGCTGACTCTTATCATACTTATAGTGTTCCCGTTCATATGGGCATTTCCGATAAGTGAAATGATAGCGGAACTCGGCTCACTGCTGCCGTCAGAAGGCGGCGTCTATGTGTGGTGCCGTGAAGCCATGGGGGAATTCTGGGGCTGGCAGGTAGGCTTCTGGAACGGCGCCAGCATCTGGCTGCAGCAGGCGGCCTACTGTGCGCTGGTGACCGGATATCTGGGAAAATTCGTTGATATCAGTTCAAGCACGGAATATATATTAAGGATAGTAATGGTGCTCATTTTCACTTTCGTTAATCTGCTGGGGCTCAAGGAAGTATCTGTGGTCAGTACGGTATTTTCGATAATGGTCATCGTCGCTTTTGCGGCTGTCACCATAGTAGGGTTTACGCACTGGAATTACAATCCGTTCCATCCGATGATCAATCCTGACAGCGGACTCTTTGATTCACTGAGCGGCAGCCTGAGCATCGCGATATGGATGTACTGCGGATATGAGTGCATGGCGAACATGGCAGAGGAAGTAGAAGACCCGCAGATCATCCCCAAGGGACTGATCATAGCGCAGCCAATAATAGCACTTAGTTATTTCCTGCCGACAATGGCCGGCCTCGCCGCCATTGGACAGTGGTCGAAGTGGTCTACTGATTCCGGCCTCGGACAAGTCGGATATACAGATGTCATGGTCCAGAGTCTGGGCACCTGGGCTGGGATAATCTTCATGATAGTAGCTATACTGTCCAACTGCTCCATATTCAATTCATATATCACTTCAGGGTCAAGATGTTTCTTCGTAATGGCAGATGACCATCTGTTCCCGAAATTCATGTGCAAAGTCAGCAAATCAAGAGGCGTACCGCATGTAGCTATAATAATCATGGCCTGTGTGACTATAGTTCTCTGCAAATTCGATTTCACTACACTGATAATGGCTACCACGCCGCTGCAGCTGTACATATATATGGCACTGTCGATATGCATAATCAGACTGAGAAAAATGTATCCGGTGGAAGAGCGGAGAGAGCAGGGACTGTATGTGATGGTCGGAGGGAAAACAGGTCTGTATCTCATGACTATCATGCCTTTCGTGATATCGCTAGTAGCCCTTTATGTCAACGGGACAGATTATTTTATCGCCGGCTTCGTGCTCATGGCTGTCAGCCTGATACTGTATCTCGTATGCAAATGGGTGTACAAGGGCTGTGTCATAGACGATCCAGAGGCATATCCGCTCAATCCCAAGACTAAACTTTCTCTGGGTGATACTATCAATATAGGCGTATATGTATTCCTTTCGGGTCTGGCTGCATTTCTCGGCTCGATACTGCTTACGTGGTATGAGGGAGCAGACGGCCCTGCATACTACCTGGAAGAATACGGACATGGCTTCTTCAGTAATTTCAGCCTGATGATAAATACCTGCAGATGGGGAGGACTCATTCTGCTGATAGCAGGCATCTGCATGTGGGTCATCGGCAAAAAGACAGAAGGGCCAGCGCTGGTCGAAGTAAAGAAAAAGAGAAAGATCAGGATGGACAAAATGAAAGCCAGAGTCCATGGACTAGATAAATAAACTGACCGGGCTGACATCAGCCTTACATCGCTGAAAGAGCTTCCCATATCATGCGGGAAGCTCTTTTGACGATACAGGAAGCTTGACAGGCCCTGGCAGCACACTGCCCGCTCCGGGCTGTGGAATGTTGATTTTATGAACAGAATCTAGTATAGTAATAAATATATCCGCAGTATGTGCGGCAGCCGCTGAATGTATTTATTTGTTAATAAAAGAAAAGGTGAAGGATATGCAGGAGAACAGATCCGGGAATCAGGCGAATCAAACTGGCTATACTGATTTCGAAGGGAAAAAACACAGCATCAGACAAATGAAAGCCGTAGGCGTTATCGCCGGACTGCTGATCATAGCACTTGGTATTTTCATGCTGGTAAAGCCGGTATTGTTCGAAGAGATATTCAACTATATCGTAGGTATAGCTCTGCTTGCAGGCGGCGTGATCAAACTGATCAATACTCTGGTCAGGAAGGATGATATGCCTTTTTTCCCGGCCAGTATGGCAGCAGCCATCGCTCTGCTGGCGCTGGGACTTTTCGTTCTTATCTATGACGGAGCCATTATATTCATCATCGGCATCACCATCGGCATATTTGCATTCATACTTGCCTTTGACAGGTTCATGATGATAGCTTCCAGGAAACGCGAAGGGCTGCCCTGGGGACCGACTCTGGGTTTCGGCGTGATACATCTGATATTCGGCTGTCTGTTCCTGTATCAGTCTTTTGCCGCTATGACGGCACTTGTGATGGTCGCAGGTATATATCTGCTCGTGACAGGTGTGATGTTCATGGCTTCAGCATTGAAATTTACTGATTTTTAAAGCCTTGTCCTTAAGATCAGAACAGGAGACCATATCGGTATGATACCGCTTTCAACTAAAATGAGACCGCGCAGTCTCGATGAATTCGTAGGGCAGGAACACTTCATGTACAGGGGCTCTCTGCTCTATAATGCTATAAAAAACAAGACCTTCGACTCAGCCATTTTTTTCGGTCCTTCGGGAACGGGAAAGACGACTCTGGCCAGGATAGTTGCCGGAGAAATGGATGCCGGTTTTATTGAGATAAATGCTTCGGCGACAGGGATCAAAGAGCTGAAGCAGATAATAGAAAATGCTAAAACCAAGTTTTTCGGACTGCAGAAGGAGACAACATATGTGTATGTCGATGAGTTCCACCGTTGGAACAGACTGCAGCAGGATTCTCTGCTGAAAGCACTTGAAGACGGCGTTCTCCGCTTCATCGGCAGCACCACGGAAAATCCGTATTTTGCTGTCAACAATGCCATCATCAGCAGAGTGGGCAGTATTTATGAATTCAAAAGACTTTCGAAAGATAATATCATTTCTATCCTGCAGAGGACGATCTCCGATACGGAAAAGGGACTGGGAAATCTGGATATCAACTTTGAAGGAAATGCTCTGGAAACACTGGCGGATATGAGCAGCGGAGATGCCCGGGTGGCTCTCGATACACTTGGTTTCATCGCCGATAATCTTTCTGAAGGTCAGAAGATCGATAATGCCGTCATCGGTGAAGCGATGCAGCAGAAGACGACCTTTTACGATAAAAATGAAGACAAATACAACCTGCTCTCCGCTCTGCAGAAATCCGTCAGAGGCAGCGATCCGGATGCTGCCGTGCATTACCTGGCACGTCTGATAGAAGGCGGCGCTGATGAAAAAATGATCGGCAGACGTCTGCTGGTGATGGCGTCCGAGGATATCGGCATGGCATATCCGAATGCCATTACCATCGTCAGCTCATGTGTACAGGCAGCGATGATGGTCGGCTTCCCGGAAGCGCAGATAAATCTGGCGCAGGCAGTTATACTCATGGCTTCCTGTCCCAAATCGAACAGATCCGTGGCGGCACTCTATGCCGCACAGGCAGACATCAGGAACAGACAGACAGGAGATGTCCCCGATCACCTTAAAGACAGTCATTACAGCGGCGCCAAAGACAGGGGACTCGGGATCGGATACAAATATCCGCATGATTACGGCGGCTGGGTCGAGCAGCAGTATCTGCCTGACGATCTCGTGGGGACTGTATATTATGAACCTACCGAAAACGGCGGAGAGGCGTCTTTCAAAAAATATCTGGACAGCATCAGGAAGAAAAAATGAAAGAGATTATCAGAGCGCCGCATTCAGGCTTCTGTTTCGGAGTAAGACAGGCGATACAGACGGCCATGGATGTCGACAATAAAAGCAGGACTTACTCCTGCGGGCCGCTGATACATAACCGCATGGTCACAGACGATCTTGCCGAAAAGGGCATCAATGTGATCAGCAGTCTGTGTGAAGCAGAAGAAGGTTCTGCGGTGATAGTACGTTCGCACGGCGAGGGAAGGGCTTTTTATGTGCAGGCAGAGGAAAGAAAGCTGAAAGTCATCGATGCTACCTGTCCTTTTGTTACGCGTATCCATGAACTGGTGTCGCAGGCGTCATCCGAAGGAGAATATATAGTCATCGTCGGCGACGGCAGTCATCCGGAAGTGCGCGGCATCAAGGGCTGGTGCACTGACAGGGCAGTGACGCTTGCCTCGGAGGCGGATGTCCGCAGCTGGATATCGAGCGCTTACTGAACATGAAATATCCGAGCTGTCGTCAGACGGTATCTTTATGGTGGCACAGACGACGATCCTGCAGGAGACCTTCGATGAAGTAGCCCAGGCACTTGCTTCGGAAGGTCTTGATGTAAAAGCCAGGAATACGATCTGCTCGGCAACAAAAGAGAGACAGGACGGCTGCCGGGACACTGCCGAAATTTCCGATGCCATGGTAGTTATCGGCGATAAAAACAGTTCCAATACGCGAAAGCTGGCCGAAATATCACAAAAACATTGCAGAAACACCTTTTTTATTGAAAATATCGAAGATTTACCATTGAAAGAAATGCAAAAATATAATAGAATAGGAGTCGCGGCGGGCGCATCAACACCCGAAAACGCGATCAAGGAGGTTATTACCATAATGAGTGACAATATCACTGACAACAATCTCAGCATGGAAGATTTCATGGAGGATATAGAAAAATCCTTAAGACTTCCGCGCTCGGGAGAACTGGTTACAGGAACAGTCCATTCGGTATCGGACAAAGAGATCATCGTCAATCTCGGCTGTAAAAAAGACGGGGTCATTCCCTTAGACGAAATCACAATTGAAGGGGACGCAAAGCTCACCGACCTTTTCCATGAAGGCGATGAAATCGATGCAAAAGTGCTCAAGACCGATGACGGTGACGGGACCATTCTTCTTTCAAGAAAGAAACTCGAAGCCAGCGAACACTGGAAAGAGATCAATCAGGCTTATGAAGACAAGTCGCTGATCGAAGTCGAAGTTGTCAAACAGGTCAACGGCGGAGTGATCGCTGTTTACAAAGAAGTATCAGGTTTCATTCCTCTTTCTCAGCTGTCAGACAGATTCGTAGAAGATTCTTCGGAATTCGTCGGACAGACTTTGACAGTAAAAGTTTCAAGGGTCGATGAGAGAAGAGGCAAGGCTGTATTCAGTCACAAGGCTTATCTTAATGAAGAACATCAGAAGGCGCTTAAGGAAGTCTGGGAGAAGATCAGTGTCGACGATATCGTAGAAGGTACTGTAATGAGGTTCACTGATTACGGCGCATTTGTAGATATAGGCGGGATCGACGGACTGCTTCATATATCAGAAATATCATGGGGCAAGCTCAAACATCCGCAGGAAGTTCTTTCTATCGGACAGAAGATAACAGTAAAGGTACTGTCTATGAACGAGGAAAAGGGCAAGATATCGCTCGGCCTCAAGCAGACCGTTCCGGAACCGTGGTCTGTGATAGATGACAATTATCATGTCGGAGACATAGTCAAAGGCAAGGTAGTTCAAATCAAGGAATACGGCTGTTTTGTAGAACTGGAACCCGGACTGGACGGACTCGTTCATATATCGGAAGTTCGTCACAGAAGAGTTGCCAACATCAACGATGAGATCAGCCAGGGCGAAGAAGTCAATGCCAAGATCCTGGACATCGATAAAGACAGAAGAAGGATCAGCCTTTCCATAAAGGCCACGCTTGATCCTGAAGAAGAAGCAGCGGCAGATGCTGCCAGAGCTGCGGCTGAAGAAGCTCCTGCAGAGGAAGCTGTTCCTGCCGAAGAAGCTCCTGCAGAGGAAGCTGCTCCTGCCGAAGAAGTTCCTGCAGAGGAAACTGCTACGACTGAAGAAGACAAGTAATATACAAAGAACAAATGGGGCTGTCGCATTAAGGGATTAATTATCCCCTGATGCGCGGCTCTTTTTTCGTAGATTTCTTTTCGTCCGGATAGGTCTGCATCTCAGAATGCATTCCGTGCATTTTGGGGCGCAGTAAACAGAGGCCCTGCAGGATGCTTGCTTCTTCGTGAGGATTCAGGCAGCTGCCTCTGTGCAGAACAGATGCCGCCCTGTCGTTCCAGACTGTATTTTGTTGTGGAGTTTTTCGATATTGTGTGAGATTGCAAGAAGTGTGCTTTCCGCAAATACATTGGTACGGCCGCGGCTCATGAACCTTCTGAATCCTCTGTCCTGTTTCACATCGGCAAACGACCCTTCGGCCTGGATGCTTCTGTTGATACGCAGCATGCATCCTTCCGGGCTCGTGATCCTCGCAAGGCTTTCGGCTCTCTGCGCCGCAAGCCGCCTCGAGACTTCGAATCTCTTGGTACGCTCTTCCTCCGGTATCTTCCAGTTGCGGCCTTTTATGCATTCGCCGCGGTAAGGGCATCCGGTGCATTCCCGGCATTCATAGATCGTTTTTGTTGCGGTATACCCGTTTCTGCTTTTGCGGCTGTGTACGTCGCATGCGCATAGTCTTTTTCCGGCTCTGCATGTGTAGTAATCACCGTCCGCATTGTACGCCATGTTCTCCCGGCGGCTTATGTCGTTTCTGTATTTTCTCTTCTTCGATATTTCATAATTTGCCGGCTTGATGAACGCTGCCATGCCATGGGAACTCAAATATGAATAATTCTCTTCACTTTCATATCCGGCATCGGCAACGATATTTTTGTATCTTAAGGATATGTGTCCGTACATGTCTTCGATAAACGGCTCGAGCGTCTTCGTATCATTCGGATACGGCGTTATCGATATCCATGTGACATATTCAGAATCGACTCCGTGCTGAAGATTGTATGCCGGTTTTAGCTGTCCGTTCAGCATGGCATCTTCCTTCATGCGCATGAAGGTCGCATCGTGGTCCGTCTTGGAATAGCTGTTCCTTTCCCCGCATATTCTGATGCGGCGTTCATATCCTTTAAGCCGGTCAAGGTAAGCATCCAGAGTCTCGATATGTCTCTGGAGTTGTGTTTTGTGTGAGCCCTTTCCGTGAACGAAAGATATTCCTTCCTCATTTTTTATCCTGACAAGACGTCGTCTGAGTTTGGCGACATCCTTTTTTCTGACCTCTCCGTGCCATAGTGGTTTAAGGCCGTAGGTGCCGATGCATTCTTCCGTGAGTGCAGCCAGCTTTTCCAGGAGTATTTTCTGATTCATTGTCACGGATTTTTTCCAGACAAAAGTATATTTGTTTGCGCATGCCTCTATCTTTGTACCGTCTATGAATATGTCATGCCCCGAAAGTTCCCCAAGCTGATAAAGGAGCTCCGATGTCTGTGCCAGAAGCTCTTTTGCACATGGGGCAAAATGCAGGCTCCTGAATCTTGCGAATGTGGCATGATCAGGAACCGGCATACCCTCAAGCAGGTACATGTAGTTGATATCCCGCCTGCATGCTTTCTCCATTTCGCGCGATGAATAATGTCCGTCGAGATATGCATAGAGCACTATCTTGAGCATCTGACGCGGGTCTGCCTGATTTTCCCTTGTCCGGGAATACGTCGCATAAAGATCTGTAAGATCCATTTCCTCCACAAACTGACTCAGCAGCCTCACGCAGTCATTGTCCGGAATGACCATGCTCAGTTCCATCGGTATTTTTAATTGATAACTGCTCTCATTTAGCGTATAATTTCTTTGTAAAATATTTTTGTTCATAATTATATTTTACCAGAAGTCTTCGGTTCATTGCGGACCGGAGCTTTTGTTTTTTGTTGTTTTTTGAATGCATGAAAAAAGGGCCGCGCATCAGGGGATAATTAATCCCTTAATGCGACAGCCGCTTCTCTGCTGCTGAGTTCTATACAGGTATCCCTGGTGATATTGAAGCTTGACGCGGCTATGAGAGATGACTCGGCCGCACGCCTCTTCATGGCCTCGCGCTCATAGTTTTCCCGCAGCGATTTTTCTATGCCTGCATCCCGGAATACACCGTAAAACACATCTCCGCTCTCGCCGAACGGTTCATGCGAGGCGCGTATCCCTATCCACCTGTATGTCGCCCCGTTCCCGAACGCCATGCGCACATCTGCGTCCAGCAGGGAATTGTTTTTTATTGCATCATTTATCTTACGTGAAAAGACAGATACATCTTCAGGATGTATCTGCTTCATAAGGCTGTTTCCAAACAGCCTCCCGCGCTCTTCTCTCGAAGTGCCGAGAAGCTCAAAAAATCCGTCATTGAAATATCTGCCTGCCGTCTCGTTTCCTTCGACAACAAACATTCCGATCCCGCCGTCAAGTTTATCCAGCAGTCTGTCTACATTTGTTATATCATGTGCAAAACCTGTCATCCTAGAACCACCCCGTTACTTTAGAATACCTTAAGTATACACCAGTTTGGCAAATTATCCACTCCGGAAAAGATGTTTATGCTGACTTCTTTTCCTCTTTCATCATGTCGCGTATCTCTGTCAGCAGTTCTTCCTGCGTCGGCGGCTTCGGCTGTTCTTCTTCTTTCTTTTTTCCCAGCAGTGCGTCCATTTTACTGTTCATTCTGTTCACACATTTGATCACTATAAAGAGCGAAAAAGCTATCAGGAAAAAGTCGATTATCTGCTGTATGACAAGTCCGTATTTTATACTTGCTCTGCCCACTGTAAACACCAGCTCGGTGAAGTCGACACCGCCGATTATTACACCTATGACCGGCATGATTATATCCGCTACGAGAGCGTTTATGATCGCGCTGAAGGCAGCGCCGAGTACTACCGCTACTGCCAGATCCATTACATTGCCTTTAAAAGCAAAATTTTTAAACTCATTCCACATTTTCAATTACCTCCATATTTCGTTTAAATCATTGCCTATTATATTATTGTGTATTTCAGTTGTACAGTAAATGTTTTCATGATAGACTTATTTAAAGAGTTAAACGTAACTGAATAGGAGGACCATATGCATACAACTATAGTGTACTCGCACCCGTGGAACGGAAGTTTCAACAAGGCAATATTGACTTCCGCTGCTGATGCGCTCAATGAAAGCGAAAAAGAGCTTTTCCTGATCGATTTATACCGTGACGGTTTCGATCCGCTGATGACGCGTTCCGAGCTGGAACATTTCAGTAATGGAGAGGCAATCGATTCAATGGTTGCCCAGTACCAGATGATCCTTAAGAACACAGACGAGATAATATTTATTTTCCCAATCTGGTGGCACAATGCACCTGCTATGCTCCGCGGATTCCTGGACAAAGTCATGCTCAAGGGCGCCGCATATAACGAAGAAGGCAACGAGATGATCCCTATCTGGAACATCGAAAAGACTCTCGTCATTACGACATCCGAAGCAACTACGGACACTCTCGTAAACGACTGCGGAAACCCTATCGGCGGCACTTTTATCAGCGCTACCCTCAAAGGCCTCGGCATGTACAACGGAGAATGGCTCAACTGCGGACATATCAAGGAAACAACTGATCAGGAACGCGCAGATTTCCTTGAAAAGGTCAGAGAGGCAGTCACTAAATAGTGCCGTTATCCGGCATTCTGCACTGCTGAAAGTATAAGACATTGCTTAAAGATCATGCCGGCGTCATAATGATGCCGGCATATTTGCGCTATTTTATTTTCCCGCCGCCGGTTTCAGCTTTTCCGGCCTGCTCACGAACCCGCGGACGTTTCCGGTCCCGCATCATGACCGGCATCCTTTTCCGAACCTGATCCAGTGCCGGATCCGGCGCTGCCGCTCTGATCAAATAAATTTCCTAAACTGTTATTTGTATTTGCTTTTCCGCCGCCGGCGTTTCCGGCGGAGCCGCCGCTATTTGTATCCGAACCGCTGCCGGAACTGCTGCCCGGACCTTTATTAACTGCACCGCCGTTTTTGCTGTGCCGGCGCCCGGCTCTGCTTTCCGAGCCCTGGTCTGAGCCTGAACCCTGATCTGAGCCCGTGCCCGTTCCCGACGCGGATGCTGAAGAACCTGAACCCGCATTCTTACTGACGGGATCATTTCCGGCAGAGCCGCCGTTTCCGGCAGCGTCTCCGCTTTTATTCCGGTTCTTGTCTATCATATCTTTGACCGGCCTGCAGCCCTCATCGGCGACTTCATCCGCCGCCTTGCGGCTGTTCGATATTTCCCTGTTGGTTTTTCCGGTTATTTTTTTAGCCACCTGCAGCCGTCCCGTACTTATGCCGAGCTCTTTAGCCGTTTCGCGGTCGCCGATAGTCGCGTGTTCGACATCGACCGTTACCTTATCGCCGGTTTTTTCTTCTGTACCGGCCGACAGTGATTTCATAAGCGTGTCGGCGCGCGATTCGCTCTCTGATGCAACAGCTACTATCACATAGCCGGCAGAATCTGTTTTGAAATAATCATTATCCGACATTACTTCCATCGTGAGCTCCACCGCTCCCGTCACGGAACGACCGCGGACCCCGCGTTTTTCGAGATCATCCGTTACTGCTTCCGCCTCTTTGTTAAGAGCCTCCGTGCCGATGACCGTGTCGAAAAAATTAACCTCATATTCAATCGAAGGATTGACATCAACCGTTACATACGAGTACGGCGTGACCGCCGCCTTTACCGTCATGCCGCCGCTTAGAACGAGCACGAATGCCGCACACGCCGCCAGGATCTTCTTCACCGCGGATCTGCGCGTACCGGAAGAAAGCTCGATCGTATCACCGACCGCGCATAAACGCTGAACTTTGACGAACTCGCCGTTCTCTGCCAGAACCGCCGCAGTGCCGTTTTTGATTTCAACTACTATGCCTTTCATCTTTTACTCGCCTTCCCCGGCCATTTCCTTTCTTATGCTGTCCAGATATTCCGCGAGCACCGGATAATCCCCCGAGAGTATCACCGCCGCCGCAATTATGTATTTTCTGTACCTGTCGATTATCTTCCTGGAGACCTGTCCGGCAAGTTCAAGTTCCTTCACAGGAAGCTGTTTTGTTCGCCGGAGCTTGTCCATCAGATCCGGCGACTTCAGCAGCAGCGCTGTCAGTACCGCACAGGCCTTCTTAGTTTTCTGCGCCCTGGGCGAACATTCCGTAAGATCGAAAAATGTGAATCCGTAAGATTTCAGGACTTCATTCGCGGCTTCTATCTCATCTCCGGCGGATACCGCAGCGCCGCCGGCGCTTTTTCGCAGTAATTCTCCGTGTATCCCCGCATTCACTGATTCTTCGTCGACACTGCCGTCCATTGCCCACGGTTCAACCGGTATTTCATCGCCGTACTTCTGTCCGTGCCGCATTTCATCGATGAGACGCCGTCTGATGACCATCGAGGCGAACGCGCGGAAGCTGCCCTTCGACTCGTCATACGCCTCCGCGGCCTCAGAAAAAGCAAGGAGAGCGACCGACCATTCGTCATCGCTCTCCGTAATATACCTTCCGGAGCATTTAGACGCGCATCGGAGAATGAACTGTCTATTCTCTTGTATTAGTTCCTCTATGTCCTTCAACCCTGACCTCCGACGTCTGAATGCCTCAATAATTTCTTAAACTATATAGCATTTGGCGGTCAAGGTCAATGCCGCTTATCAGCCTGTATAGGCAATGCCGTTCACATAGAGAGTATGCCCGTTCGTATCTATGGTGCCGTTGTTTGTCAGACTCGAAATGCAAGAATCGCCTGTCAGTGTCCATTTGCATCCCGAAGCCACTGATACCGATACCGTGCCGCTCTGACCGGATGTGTTAATCTTTCCGCTGTAAGAAGAACTGCTCTGCAGTTCGAGTGCGAGCGATGACGCGGAATCGACCGTGACAGTCCCCTTCAGCTTCTGGCTGACTGCCTTAAGAGTCACATTGCCGCCATTGCTGCCTGCTGTTCCCCAGCTGTCAGCACTCTCTGTGAGGAGCATGCCGTCATCGAGATTCAGCACAGCATTTTTCAGCGTTATCACGCAGGTCGTGTTTGTGACATGGAACATCGCGCCGCTCTTCGAGGTCATCGTGCCGCCGTTCATCGTAAAGTCCGAAGCTCCCGTCGAAGCATCGCCCGACATCGACTGATAGATCAGGACATTATTGAGATATTTTGCCTGTCCGTTCTTCGTCGTGTTGTTTCCTGTGACATTACATTTGTTGAGCGTAATGCTGTTGCCGCCTTCGATGACCATCGCCTCGGACTTCGTTGAAGTAAGTTTGGCGCCGGTTACATCGATATCCGCCGTCGAATAGATCGCCGGAGAACCTGTTCCTGAAGTCTTGTATGTGCCCTTGGTCACATTGACATCGCCGCCGCCTCTGTCCGATCTTATGGCAGCCGAGGAATTGCCGTATGTTCTGACCGTGAGGTATTTCGCGTTCATGGTGCCGCCGCCCGTGGTCATTATCCCGCCGGAGTTATTCGACTTTGTTTTTATCTTCGTCTTATATACGTTGACCGTCGTTCCGCTTCCGTACGAAAAGACGCCGTTCGCGTGGCTCCCGTTCGTATAGACGTATGAGTTCTTTAGATTCAGAGTGCCGCCGTTCGTTACGAGTACTGCTGCATTCGTTCCGTAGAAATCAGCGTCTTCAGAGCTGCTGTTTCCGGTCTTCTTTACCTTGGCCTTGCTGATCGTTTTCGTGACCCCGCTGACGAGTATCGCATGCCCGCCGCTCGAACTGTCCGAATATGATGCCGCGTGAGCATATACCGGAGTCATGCATACCGCAACTGCGATGGCCAGTGCAGCCGCAGCATATCTTCTGAGTAATGTTTTTTCCATCACTATACCTCCTCTTTCCTATATATTTCGCAGAGGAAGGCCTAAAAAAAGGGGTCGGAGTGAAATCACTCCAGCCCGATCGAATCCGCTATATAATATTGCCAGCCGTTTTTCACGCACTGCTTCCTGATTTTCGCCTTCAGCGCGCTGCTCTTTGTATATTCGAGCAGATATATTTTCGCGCCCTTCGCGCCGGCCTCCTGCAGCCTGTGCACATAGTACCGCGTATCAGCTTTTTTCTGCACGCCGAACTTACCGTTCCCGTTATAGGAGCGTATCCTGCTGTATACGCTCTCCTGGTTCACAGCCGTGAACGCGTCCGTCACCGTGCTCCGCCCTTTCATGTATCTGTGAGCGAAGGTGTCGCCGCCGTTCAGCACAACGTCTTTCCCGGTCGCCCTGAGGCCGTGCAGTATCTGCACGAGCCCGCTGTATATCCCCTCTTTTTTATACTTGTAATACACATCGCTGTTGTCGCAGAAGAATCCGTCGACTCCCATGGCGAGATATTTTTCCGCCAGCTCACCGGTCACGAACTTCTGCCACGCCGCATCTGAAACATCGACCCACTGCTCATCCGGCCAGTTTTCATATCTGCCGAGGAAATCGCTCTTCCAGTCCCGGTAATAAGTCCTGTAATTCTCGACTGCGCCGATGTTGATGTAAGTGTAGACGGTGTGCCCCGCCGCGTGCAGCTTGTCTATCGTGTCCTTCGTGATCCCGGTGCAGGCCGTATCGGCATCTATGACGACGATGCGGTAATCCTTCACACGCTTCAGGATCTTTGCCTCCGCGCCGGCCGACGCTGTCCCGTTTCCGAGACCGAGGAACACGCCGTAAGGATGCGCGAAATGCGCAGTTCCCTTTTCCGCCGCATTCACGTCTGCCGAACCTCCGAGAAAACCGAAGCGTCCCGCAAGCCCGAACGCCGCCGAAACGATCAGTATTATTACTGCGATCAGAATAATGATCCTCGCTGCTTTTTTCATTTTACCGTTCATCCACCGGTCTGTCCTGATGGCTCAGGATGTCCTGGATTATCGACACTGTGTCATCGATTTTGAACAGTCCTGTATTCAGGCAGACATCGTAGCTCCCCATATCATTCCACTTCTGCGAGGTGTAGAAATTGTAATACGAAGCACGTTCCTTATCTATCTTTCTGATTTTTTTCCGCGCATCTTCTTCCGCAAGATTTTCTCTCGCCATGACGACCTTCACGCGTGTTTCAAGCGGAGAATAGAGGAATATTCGCATCACCTTGTCGTATTCCTGCAGCACGTAATCCGCGCATCGTCCGATAATGACGCACGGTCCCTCCGCTGCCACTTCCTTTATTGCATGGTCAAACGCCGCTTCAACATCGGTCCCGACCTGGTCCGCAGGCCCGCTCGTGTATCCGAACGAGTATGGATCCATCGCCATTGCATACAGCAGGCGCTTAGGTTTTTCGTCGAAGTCTTCGAATACTCCTTCGCTGAGTCCGCTGTCTTTTGCCGCCTTGACCAGAAGTTCCTTGTCATAATACGGTATGCCTTCACGCCTTGCCAGCTCGATGCCTACATCTCTGCCGCCCGATCCGTACTGGCGTCCTATCGTTATAACTGTGCTCTTAACCATCTTGTACCTCTTTCTGTATTTTCACTATTATATCATGCTGAAGCTCGTGTGCAAATTATTATGATATAATGTATCAGAACGAATAGCGTAAAGGAGGAAACACCATGGATACCATACAGCTTACCGAACTCTGCAGAACGATGCGGACCGACATAGTCACCATGCTGAACAGGGCGGGATCCGGTCATCCGGGCGGCTCGCTCTCTTCTGTCGAGCTTGTCGCCTGCCTTTATTTCGGCGGCGTGCTTAAGCATGACCCGCGCGATCCGGAATGGACAGAACGCGACAGATTCATTCTTTCCAAGGGCCACGCGGCGCCGGTCATATACAGCGCGCTTGCGCGGGCAGGGTATTACAGCATCGATGAATTATCTCATCTGCGCCGGCTCGATGCGATGCTTCAGGGCCACCCCCATGCAGCACGGATCCCCGGTTTCGAATGTTCCGCCGGCTCTCTGGGCCAGGGCCTTTCGATTGCGAACGGCCTGGCGCTTGCATTCATGGCGCGCGGTATGAGCAGCCGCGTCTACTGCCTCATGGGTGACGGCGAGCTGCAGGAAGGCCAGGTCTGGGAGGCTGTAATGACAGCGGCTCAGCACGCTCTTGACAATGTCTGCGCGATAGTCGACTTCAACCATGTGCAGCTGGACGATACAGTTGATAACATCAAAGCGCTGGGCGATCCGGCGCGCAAGTTCGCTGACTTCGGCTGGAACGCGATAGAGATCGACGGTCACGATATCGCGGCGGTAATGTCCGCCTACGGGGCCGCGGCGGCCTGCAAAGGCAGACCTTCTGTCATCATTGCCGACACGATAAAGGGCAAGGGTGTTTCATTCATGGAAGGCGATCCGGCCTGGCACGGCACCGCGCCTGACGATGAACAGCTTTCCGCGGCGCTCGAAGATATCCGCAGCGGTTACGGTTTTAAGGAGGTGCAGTAATGTCAGATTTAAAGATGATCCCGATGCGCGACGGCTACGGCAATGCGCTCCTGAAGCTTTGCGCGTCTGATGACCGCATAATGGTTCTTGACGCTGATGTCGCGAAATCGACGCGGACGGACTGGATAAAAGAAAAGTTTCCTGATCAGTTTATCGATATGGGGATTTCCGAACAGGATATGGTCGGCACCGCCTCCGGCATGGCGCTCGGCGGCATGATCCCTTTCTGCAGCACGTACGGTGTTTTTCTCGCCGGCAGAGCATGGGACCAGATACGGACGACCGTCTGCTACAACAAGCTTAATGTGAAACTTGCCGGCGCGCATGCCGGTCTTTCAGTGGGCAGGGACGGCGCGACCCATCAGGCTCTTGAAGATGTCGCCATTATGAGAACGCTCCCGAATATGACGGTGATCGTTCCCTGCGATGCAGTCGAAACCGAAAAAGCGACTCTCGCAGCTGCAGCCCTGGACGGACCGTGCTTCATTCGGTTCGGACGTGAGGCTGTTCCTGTGATCACCGGAGAAAAAACGCCTTTCCGTATCGGCCGGGCGCGTCTCGTCACCGGATACGACCCCGAGGATGTAAAACACGATTCAGACTGTGTGGTATTCGCAAACGGTCCGCTGGTGCACGAGGCGGTTAATGCGGCGGCTTCTCTTGCCGCGGAAGGCATTAATATCACCGTCTACGACCTTCATACCGTGAAACCTCTCGACTGCGCGACAGTCATCGCCGCCGCCGAAAAGGCCGGATGTGCCGTGACCGCCGAAGAGCATCAGAAAGCCGGCGGCATGGGCAGCGCGGTCGCGGAATGTCTTGCCGAACACTGCCCGGTCCCAATGCGCATCATTGGCGTCGACGACACATTCGGGGAATCAGGTTCACCGGACGAACTTTACGACAGATATGGCCTCCGCGCCGCAGACATCGAGGCCGCGGTCAAAAGCCTGCTGTAGCATACGGCGAGTGTCGAAGATCCGGGATGCTGACACCGGCGATCCGGAACGTAAATACGGTGAAAAGGAAAAGACTGCGGCATCGGGAAACGACCCCGGTGCCGCAGTCTATTTTTATGCTTTATATTTCCGATATTATCGGTGATGTTATCCGGCTATTTTGCTCCGGATGCCTTGACCGGTGCGGCTGCCGGATCTGCGCCCGGTGTGCCTTTTGCCAGATATTTGTAGATAACTGCCGCGAGTGCAGCTCCTACAAGCGGTGCCAGGATAAATACCCATACCTGCTGCAGTGCAACTCCGCCGGAGAGCAGTGCAGGGCCGAGGCTCCTGGCAGGGTTGACCGATGTGCCGGTGAATGGAACGCCGAAAATATGCACGAGTGTCAGCGTGAGGCCGATAACGAGTCCCGCGACATTGCCGAATTCCGGTTTCGCAGTAACACCGAGTACGGCGATGACGAACACGAATGTCAGTATGACTTCTACCAGGAACGCAACCCCGGCATTGATGCCCATTGCACTCTGTGCACCGTAACCGTTGGTTCCCAGCGCGTCATTACTGCCCAGAATGAGAACGAGCACTCCGGCTGCAATGATCCCGCCGATGACCTGCGCAGCGACATAGCCCCAGAAATCCTTCAATGTCATCCTGCCCGAAAGCAGCATGCCGAAAGAAACGGCCGGATTGATGTGGCATCCTGAAATATTTCCGATCGAATATGCCATGGCAACGATCGTCAGGCCGAATGCAAAAGCGATGAGCAGCGTCGAGTAAGCAAGCGGAAGCCCCTGTCCGGAATTTCCGAGCAGCGTATTGGCAGCTACTGCGCTTCCGCAGCCGAACGCTGTCAGTACAAATGTACCTATGCATTCTGCGATATACTTTTTCATATGAATTACCTCCTGATATGCTTTTATAATTCCTTCTGTAAATATAATGTCAAGAAATATTTTACCACATATATGCCGTCACAGGCAGTATTATGTTGCTGTCTGGAGCAAATATCGGTTTTATATAGCTGGCCAAATTTATAAAACATTATAGCATTTTAAATCAAAGATGTACACTTGCTCAATAAATATCACTGTTGACACACTGTCTCTCGTGTTATAATTATTATATGACTGCAGCATTATCAACAACTTTCTGGGGAAAGATCATAGCGACTGTGCTCACATCGATGCTTCCTGTAGCGGAACTTCGCGGCGGACTGCCTTTCGGTGTCGGACTGGGTCTGCCGGTATGGGCCGCGCTCATTGCCTCCATCATCGGCAACATGATCCCGATACCGTTCCTGCTGCTCTTTCTGGACCGCATTTTCACATGGATGAGGACCTTTGAAAAGCCCGGAGAATGGGCCCGCAAACTCGAAGAAAAAGGCCATCTCAAAGGAAATAAGATGACCCGCTACGGCGCATTCGGTCTGATGATACTCGTCGCCATCCCGCTTCCGGGAACAGGCGCCTGGACAGGCGCGCTTGTCGCGACCGTCCTGGAAATGAGTTTCAAAAAATCGATATGGCCCATATTTGCCGGTGTCTGCATCGCCGGTCTTATCGTTGCCGTAATAACCTACGGCGCTGTCAGCCTTTTCTGATCTAGTCTTCCTCGCCGCCCAGACGTTCCTGCTTGACCTTGTGATCGATCACGTGACGTTTAGCGAGTTCGGATGTTACCGCATCCAGCGGGATGCCGGCCTCGACCATCATAACCATTACATGATAAGCAAGATCCGCGACCTCATAGATCGTCTCTTTTTTGTCGCCCTTCTGGCCCGCGATTATTACTTCAGTGCTTTCCTCGCCGACCTTCTTCAGGATCTTTTCCATGCCCTTGTCGAACAGATATGTCGTATAGCTGCCCTCTTTCGGGTTCGTTTTTCTGCCGCTGATGAGATCATAAAGATCATCATATGAGAAAAGATTCTGTCCCTCGCTCTGATAGACTTCGTTGAAGAAGCAGCTGTCTGCGCCGGTATGGCAGGCCGGTCCGTCTTTGATGACCTGCACCACGAGCGCGTCGCTGTCGCAGTCTGCAGTAATATTCACGACTGTCTGGAAGTTGCCCGATGTCTCGCCTTTGCGCCAGAGTTCACGGCGGCTCCTGCTCCAGAAGCAGGTCCTGCCCTCTTTCAGCGTGATATCAAGACTTTCCCTGTTCATATAAGCAAGCGTGAGGACCTTCTTCGAAAAGAAATCCTGCACTATTGCAGGCACCAGGCCTCTGTCGTCAAACTTCACAGCAGCGAGTGCCTCTTCATTTACCGTTCCCTTGAATATATCTTTTTCGTTTTCCATTATTGTTCCTTCCCTGTTTGTCTGTCCGGCCGGCCCGGATCCGCCTAAATGCGGACTTCTATTCCTTCACTGCGGAGATACTTTTTCAGATCTCCGATGTTGACTTCTTTAAAATGGAAGATACTGGCCGCAAGTCCCGCGTCCATCCCGTCATGCCTGAAGAGCTCCGCGAAATCTTCCATCTTGCCTGCGCCGCCTGATGCTATTATCGGCACAGAAACCTTCGACGCGACAATATCCAGGAGTTCAAGGTCGAACCCCTCCTTCACTCCGTCCGTATCGATGCTGTTTATTACCAGTTCGCCGGCGCCCCGCGCGACACCGTCCACGATCCACTGTATCGCGTCTATCCCGGTGTCCGTCCGGCCGCCGTCTGTGTAGAGATGGAAATCACCGTCCACACGCTTGATGTCCGTCGACAGTACCACGCACTGATCGCCGTAAAGCTTCGCCGCCTCGCCGATCAGCTCCGGGTTCCTGATCGCGCCGCTGTTGACGCTGACCTTGTCCGCGCCGCACTTGAGCACCCGGTCGAAATCATCGCTCGTATTGATGCCGCCGCCCACAGTGAGCGGGATGAATATCTGCGATGCAACACTGGTCAGAACATCCGCAAATATTTTTCTGCCTTCTATGCTGGCCGTAATGTCGTAGAAGACCAGTTCGTCCGCACCGCTCTCGTTATAGAAAGCCGCCATTTCGACAGGGTCCGCGACCGCGCGCACGCCCTTGAAGTTCACGCCTTTTACGACCTGTCCGTCTTTAATGTCCAGACAAGGGACAATCCTTTTTGTGATCATTGCTTCTCTCCGCTGAGTTCTATTGCTTTGGCGAGATCCAGGCTGCCGCTGTAAAGCGCCTTCCCGAGGATCGCCGCGTATGTTATATCTTTCAGTTCAGTGATCTCCGACTCGAAGCTGATGCCTCCCGACGCCGTGATCTTCAGTCCGCAGATCTCCCTGAGCTTTTTGTAGGCGGCAATATTTGTTCCGCCGAGTCCGCCGTCCTTCGCGATATCCGTATATATCACTGCCTCGACCCCGATGCTTTCGAGGTATCTGCAGAATTCGAAGCTGTCCTCGTCAGTGACTGTCTTCCAGCCGTGGATCGCAACTTTGCCATCCTTCGCGTCGACTCCGACAGCGATCCTGCCGCCGTATTTCTGCACCATCGCCTCGAGAAAGTCTCTGTCTTCGACCGCCGCCGAGCCGAGTATCACTCTGCCGACGCCGGCGTCGAGATACTGCATTATGCATTCTTCATCTCTGATGCCGCCGCCGACTTCGACATACATATCCGTGCTCTCGACGATCGCCTTTATCGTGGTAAAATTCTTCAGCACTCCGTCCTTTGCCCCGTCGAGATCGACGAGATGGAGATACCCTGCGCCGGCATCTCTGAAGCTCTCAGCCACACTGACCGGATCATCGTTATATACTGTTTTCTGATCGTAATCGCCCTTCACGAGCCTGACCGCCTTGCCGTCGATAAGATCGATCGCGGGAAAAATTTTCATTACTGCCCCTCCGTTACTGTTCGCTGAAAGCTCTGAGAATATTCAGTCCGGTACTGCCGCTCTTTTCGGGGTGGAACTGAGTCCCGCATACGTTGCCTTTCCTCACTACTGCAGTAATATCAGTGCCGTAGTTTGTCGTGGCTGCGGTGTTTTCCCCCCTGCGCGCGTAATATCCGTGGACGAAGTATACATACTCGCCTTCTTTTATATATCTGAACAGCGGGTCGTCCTTTTCGAACTTCAGGCTGTTCCATCCTATCTGCGGGATCTTGAGGTCCGGGCTGATGTCGCCCTCGAGCGGCACGATGTCTCCCGGCACCAGGCCGAGTCCCCGGAACTCGCCGTACTCGAAGCTGCGCTCAAACAGAAGCTGCATCCCGAGGCAGATGCCCATCAGCGGTTTGCCGGCGGCGGCCTGCTCCATCAGCGTGTCCACAAGACCCGTCGCGTAAAGCTTCCTGCTCGCGTCCTCGAACGCTCCGACGCCCGGAAGGATGATCCTGTCGGCCGCCTCGATATCTTCTTTTTTATTGGTCACCAGGGTCTCGACCCCGATATATTTCAGTGATGATGCGAGTGAGAACAGATTGCCCACTCCGTAATCTATTATCGCTATCATTTACAGTACTCCTTTAGTCGACGGCACTTCGTCTGCGAACTTCGGATCTATTGACACTGCCTTCGCCAGCGCTCTGGCCAGACCCTTGAACATGGCCTCCAGGATATGATGGCTGTTCGTCCCGGCAAATTCCAGCACGTGGACGGTCAGGCCCAGTTCCCGGGAAAAGCCGATAAGGAATTCCTCTGCCAGCTCCGTGTCGAAATCCCCGACTTTTTCTGTCGGGATCTCCATGTCATAGTTGACTGATGCCCGGCCGCTCAGGTCAAGTGAAACCAGCACGAGCGCCTCGTCCATCGGCAGCAGCTGGTCGCCGTAACGCACGATGCCTTTCTTGTCGCCGAGAGCTTCTCTGAACGCCTGCCCGAGCGATATCCCGATATCCTCTACTGAATGATGGTAATCCACTTCCGTGTCTCCGTCGCATTCTATCTTCAGGTCGAACCTGCCGTGACGCGCGAACAGTTCCATCATGTGATCGAAGAATCCGCATCCCGTATCGATGTCATAAGCGCCTCTGCCGTCCAGATCCAGTGAAATACTGATTTTCGTTTCGTTGGTGTTTCTCGTTATTTCGCTTGTTCTTTTGTTTCCGCCTTTTTCGCCCCTTCTCATTTTCCGGCCTCCTTCAAAATCTCCTCTGTTGCCTTGAGGAGCAGATCCATATCTTCGTCCGTACCGATCGTGATCCTCACATAATCTCTGATCGGGTCTTTATCAAAATACCTTACTATTATATTCCTTTTTCTGAGTTCGTGGAAATAATCGGCACCGGCTATCCGGCCGCTCCCGGCAAAAACAAAATTTGTCTTCGAATCCGGGATATTAAAGCCCATTTTCTCCATAGCGGCTGTGAATCTTTTTCGCGTCGCCATGATCCTGCCCCGCGTCGCTTCGAAATACTCCGTGTCGCGCACTCCAGCCGCCGCCACGGCCAGCGCGATCCTGTCGACATTATACGGATTGAAGCTGAACTTCACACGCTTCATGTCACTGATGATATCTTCGCATCCCATGCACCAGCCGACACGCAGGCCCGCCAGGCCGAGACTCTTCGAAAGAGTCCGTATTACCATAAGATTATCATATTCCTTGATGAGCGGCGCCGCCGTCTCCGCACCGAAATCGACATACGCCTCATCGATCACCACGAGAGTGTCACTGTTCGCCTGCAGAAGCTCTTCGATCTCGCCGAGACTGAGCGCCAGCCCCGTCGGCGCGTTCGGATTGGCTATTACCACCGTCCCCGGCACGCCCTTGTATTTTTCTATATCAATGGAAAGGTCTTCTTCGAGCGGGATCTCATGTCCCTCGCACCCGAAGACATCGTTGAATACCGGATAAAAACCGTAGCTCGTTTCCGGAAACCAGATCCGCTTCCCGAACGCCATGAACATGAACGCCAGGATCTCGTCCGACCCGTTACCGATCATTATCTCCGCCGGCGCCACGCCGCAGTTCTCCGCGATCGCCGCCACCAGATCGGAGCCGTCCGGATCCGGGTACAGCCTCAGTGATCCGGCATCCGCGTCCGCCAGCGCTTCCGCAGCCTTCGGGCTGGGCCCGTAAGGATTTTCGTTCGTGTTCAGTTTGACAAGTCTGCCGACCACCTTCGGCTGCTCGCCGGGTGTGTATGGTTCAAGACTCCTGAGTTCCTCATTTAAAAATCTGCTCATCTTTATTTCCCTTCCTCCAGCTGATCTCCGAGCTTCGTCACCATTTCGCTGATGATCCTGTTCTGGAATTTGAAACTCGATTTGTTCGCTATAAATCTCGCGCTGATATCCTTGAATGCGTCAATAACAACCAGATCGTTGGCTTTCAGCGTATTCCCGGTCTCGACGATATCCACTATCACATCCGACAGACCCGTTATCGGGCCGAGCTCGATGCTGCCGCGCAGATATATGATCTCCATGTCTCTGTTCCGTTCGCTGTAATAATGCTTCGCGACGTTGACGTATTTTGTGGCTACGCGCAGTGTGCTCGACCTGTCGTCGGTGAATCCTCTCGGCGCCGCGACGCACATCCTGCATTTCCCGATCCCCAGGTCGAGAAGTTCATATACATCGGGCTCTGTTTCCAGGAGGATATCCTTGCCGACAATGCCGACATCAGCCGCGTGATGTTCTACATATACCTGCACATCTCCCGGTTTTACCAGCAGATAGCGCAGACCCTTCTTTGTATTCTCTATTACAAGTTCTCTGTTTATATCATTGTAGGCCGGGCAGTCGAATCCCGCCTTGTCGAGCATAGAATAGACCGAGTCCCCGAGTCTTCCTTTCGGAAGCGCAATATTAAGCATGTTGTGATCCTTTCTGATTTTTTTCTGTCAGTACGCCGTCCTTCAGTCTGTACACTTTTCTGCACTTCAGGCCCTTCGGTCTGCTCCTTTCGGCTCTGGCGCTCATTCCCTGCTTCCTCAGCGAAGTAATAGCTTTTGCTACATTGGCGATCGGTTCTTTCGCTCCGTATAGCATAAGCGCATCGACGTCGTATTTTTCTTCTTCGGTCCTGAGCAGGCTCACTTCGTTGAGATAAAGTCCGAATCCGATGGCGCCTGTCGTCCTGCCGAACTTCGCCATTGCTTTATCATACTGTCCGCCCGCGAGCACATGCTTTGCGAGCTCCTCGAAATATCCTTTGAAAATAATTCCGTTGTAATAATTCGTGTCGTTTACAATCGAAAGGTCGATCTGTACATTGTCTGCGGCATCCATTGCCCTGAGACCGTCAGTCACACGCTCGAGCTGGTCGAGCCCCTCCTGCATTTCCTGATTTATTACCAGCTTCCTCGCACGCTTCAGCGTCTGCTTAACCGGTCCGAAAAGCGAAGGTATTTCTCTGATATCGTTGATCCTGTCTTCCGGAACACCGATCTTTCGGGCGACCTTTACAATGCCCGGCGCATTCTTGCTCCTTATGAGATTCAGCATATGCACATAGTCATCATATTTGAGTCCGAGATCCTTCAGCAGTTCTGTCACGAAACTCATATGCGAGATCTCGAGAATATAATTTTTATCAATGCCTTTCAATGTCCTGACTGCCAGCGCAACGACCTCAGTAATACCGTAGTCATCGACATTTCCCAGGTATTCCAGCCCCATCTGCTCGATCTCCACGAAGTTGTTTCCTTCGCGGTCTTCTCTGTAAACGTTTTCAATGTAATAGAGTTTCTCGCTCGACTGGAGGTCAGCGTCCGAATCCTTGATGATGCTCAGTGTTACATCAGGCTTGAGGGCCATGAGTCTTCCGTCCAGATCCGTGAAAGTCAGGACCTTGTCACCCGACAGGAAATCCATATTCGACGCATACAGCCCGTACTCCTCGAATTTCCCCATCTTATATTTTCTGTATCCGAACTGCTCGTACAGCGCCCTGAGTTCAAACGTCGCTTTTTCAGCCGGTTTCAGTTTTGCTTTTCTGTTTGCCATATCCACTCTTTTCCCTTTTCTGTTCATATCAGCAGGCCCGGTCTCATGACCGGCATTCTTTGCTTCCGTGCAGCCGCGAGCCGCGGTTCACTCTTTATCCTCCACCTGATTTTACATTATTTTGGCAGAATAATCCACGCATCGCTTTAACGCGTTAACGCGTTAAATAGATGAAGCACATGGTGACATTATACCGGCATGCCCGCATGTTGTCAACCCCTGTTGCTTATACATCCGGGATTTTTGTGTCAGGCCATATAAGTCCGGGAATTATTATTTTGGTGTCAATATCTTTTTTGTAAATTTGCACCGCGATCCACCGGGCTGCAGCGATCGAGCGTTTGCTCGACGCATAATCCGGCCTTCTTCCTGTTCCGGAGCAAGCAATCGTTGAAAAGCGCGGTGCATCTTTCGCCTTATTTGATATTTACGCCACATTTTCTTCATTCCCGGATTCCGGCAATGTTTCAAGCGGGCACGTCCGGCACTGATATGCCGAAAAGAAAAGCAGGCCTTTTCAGGCCTGCTGCATTTCCGGTTTTATGTTGTTCTGATCCGGATAATCCATTTCCGGATCCGGGACTTTTAATTCCTTTCTGCCGGAATGTATCCTCATCATCGTGATATCAACTGCGGCAAGGTGCGCGGCGCAGAGTTTCAGGTCGTTGGCATCTTTATCGCTGATATTGCCGTCGCTCTTGTATTTCAGTTCGTGCTCCAGACTTGCCCATGTGTCCATGGCAATAGTACGTATCTGGATTTCGACCGGGACCCTTTCCACTCGTTCAGACTGAAATACAGGCACCAGCACAATAATGTGCAGGCTTCTGTATCCGCTCTCCTTCGGATTCTGAATGTAGTCTTTTTCCTGGACCAGTTCAATATCGCTCTGCTGAAGAAGCAGTTTTTCAATCGTGTAAACATCGTCGATATAATTGCATATCACTCTTATGCCGGCTATATCGGTGATTTTTCTGATATCTTTGTCATTGAAGGTATATCCCCTCTTCATTATTTTTGCAAAAGTGCTCTGAATCGATTTGACTCTGCATTCCATATGATGGATCGGGTTATAGTCCATCTTCGCATGGAACTCGTCATCAAGTATCTCGAGTTTGGTACTTACCTCTTTGATCGCGGAATGATATAGATTCCTCGTAAGCATAAACTTCTGCGCTTCATCGGCTACATCACGCAGCTCAGGCGGCAGACTGTTGATATCGATTTTAACATCATCCTGTTTTTCCAGTATCATAAATGTTCCCTCCTGCAGATATATATATTATATCATACTGTTCCTTAAACGATACTGAACAATAGATAACAAATATGTAATATATATTTTAAATAGTTGACTTGACAACTATTATATCCAGGAGTATATTAGTTGTCTAGTCAACAGTTGCCAAGTCAACCAATTGCAAAGCAAACTGTTTCAGTCAGAAAGCAGATTCAGGAGGTAATCAATGCATAACAGCATGTTCGGCGCTTTCTCGGTATTGTACAGGTACTCGAACAGATACGCCATAAAGCGAATGAAGGAAACCGGAATAGACAAATGTCATCCTCCGTATCTTCTGGCCGTTGCGCAAAATGAAGGATGCGGTCAGGAAGATATTGCCCGGACCATGCATATCGACAAGGGCCGCATCGCGAAGGTCACAAAAGATCTTATCAGCGAAGGCTATGTCCGGCGCGAACAGAATGAAAACGACAAACGCGGATACCGGCTCTATCTGACAGAAAAAGGCAGACAGGTATTTCCGAAACTCGGAAAACTCGAACGCGATTTCGAAAATATGATAACCAAAGGAATGAACGAAAACGAACGCAGAACGTTCCGGGAGCTTGCCACAAGAGCGGCAATGAACGCCCTTGATGCGGAAGGGCTTCCGAAACCTCCGTTCAGCGGCGAGTGCAGCGGCGACCACTGCGGCATATGTGAATCAGCCGATCACTGCAGCAGTAATAAAACGGACCGGCACGCCGACATTCCACACGACGGCACGACAAAAGGAGGGGAAGACGATAAATGAAAACAACACTTAGTTATTACAAAAAATATATACCTTTGATGCTCATCATCGTAGTACTGCTGTTTACGCAGGCTATGTGCGAGCTGGCGCTGCCGGGCTATATGTCCGACATCATCAACAACGGCATTATCAAAATGGACCAGAGCTACATCTATAAGATAGGCGGCCTGATGCTCGCAGTGGCTTTTTGCTCGGTGATATGCTCGATCTCGGCCAACGGTGTCGCCGCAAAAGTCGGCGCCGTGACATCGCGCGATCTGAGGAGCGCTCTTTTCAGACGGGTCACTGCATTCTCCAGAGCGGAACTCGAGGAGTTCTCTACGGCTTCGCTGATCACGCGTTCGACGAATGACGTGCAGAACATTCAGCAGACTACAGTAATGGCTCTGAGATTCATGATCTTCGCTCCATGCATGGGCATCGGCGCTCTGGTCAAGGCGATCAGAACAAGCCCGGATCTCACGTGGACGATAGTGCTCGGTCTCGTCGCTGTACTTATTATCATGGCAGGGCTGTTTGTCGCTGTTATGCCGAAGTTCAAAACTATGCAGACAAAGCTCGACAGACTGAATCTCGTTGTCAAGGAAAGACTCGAGGGTCTTCTGGTCATCAGGGCTTTCAATACAGAAAAACACGAAGAAGACAGATTCGGGGAAGCAAATACCGACCTCACAAAAATATACATCTTTGTTAACCGCGCGATGTCGATCCTCTTCCCGGCAATGACGCTCATCATGAGCATGATGGGCGTGCTGATCGTCTGGAAAGGCGGCCAGCTCGTCGACACGCACAGCATTATGATCGGAGAAATACTCGCGTTCCTGCAGTACGCTATGCAGGTAGTAATGTCTTTCCTCTTCATCACGATGATGTTCATCATGCTGCCGAGAGCGGCGGTTTCGGCCGGCCGTATCGGCGCAGTGCTCGACACTAAACCGACGATCAGCGATCCGGAAAGCAATGCCGGAACGAACGGCACCGTCCTGAAGCTTCCTGAAAAGAAAGGCTTCGTAGAATTCAAAAACGTTTCATTCGCATATCCTGATGCTTCGGAAAACGCGCTCGAAAATATCAGCTTCACGGCGGAGCCGGGACAGACTACAGCGATCATCGGCTCAACCGGTTCGGGAAAATCCACTCTGATAACGCTTGTCCCGCGTTTCTACGACGTCACGGGCGGAGAAATAGATATCGACGGGTTGAATATAAAAGACATTACTCAGCACGAACTCCACGAGAAAATCGGACTCGTACCGCAGAAGGGGCTCCTCTTTTCGGGCACTATCGCTTCCAACCTGCAGTACGGAAAATCCGACGCTACAGAGGAAGAAATGCTTGAGGCCTGCGAAACAGCTCAGGCCATGGAATTCATCAATGAAATGCCGGACGGTTTCGATACAGAAGTTGCACAGGGCGGCACCAGTGTTTCCGGCGGCCAGAAGCAAAGGCTGTCGATAGCAAGAGCTCTGATCAAGAAACCGGATATCTATATATTTGATGACAGTTTCTCCGCGCTTGACTTCAAGACAGATGCGGTGCTCCGAAAGGCGCTGAAGGAAAAAGTCGGCGGCAGCACTTTCATCATTGTCGCGCAGAGGATCAACACGATCATGGATGCGGATAAGATAGTGGTCATGAACGACGGACAGATCGCCGGGACAGGCACTCACAGAGAGCTGCTGAAGACCTGCGAAGTATATAAGGAAATAGCCTCCTCGCAGCTGAGTGAGGAAGAACTCGGAAGGGAGGGAGCATAATGAGCGAACAGCAGAATAATGCGCACAGCGCAAACAAAAAACCGCAGAGAGCGCGTCAGCGCGGCGGCGGGCCGGCGTCACAGATGATGCCGGGCGAGAAAGCGAAAAATTTCGGGCCGACCATGAAAAAACTTATGCATTACCTCGCCAGGTATAAGATAAGTATTATCATCGTTTTCGTATTTGCGATCGCAAGCACCATTTTCACGATCATTGCCCCGACAATACTCGGAAATGCGACAGATGAAATAGTTAAGGGCTTTATGAGTCCGCAAGGCATTAACTGGGACACTCTGGATAAGATCCTGATTTTCCTTACAATAATATACGGACTGAGTTTTGTGTTTTCGTTCGTGCAGGGGTGGATCATGTCCAAAGTCGCGCAGCAGGTGACTTATGAGATGAGGGAGCAGATCTCCTCCAAGATAGACAGACTGCCGCTGAAATATTTCGACGGCAGGACCCACGGTGAAACGCAGTCCAGAGTCATAAATGACATTGAGACGATCAACCAAACGCTCAACCAATCGCTGACACAGACTATTACTTCGGCGGCAACGATCCTGGGCGTGCTGATCATGATGATAAGGATCAGTCTGATGATGACAGTCGTGGCTCTGATCGTCCTGCCTCTTTCCGCGATCGTGATCAAGCTCGTCGTGAACCGCTCGCAGGGTCAGTTTAAGGATCAGCAGAATTTCCTGTCTGACGTGAACGGTCATGTCGAGGAAATGTACACCGGCCACATGATCGTAAAGGCGTTCAACAGAGAAGACGAATCGCTCGAAACTTTCGATGAAATCAACGAGAAGCTCTGTAAAGCAGCCTTCAAATCCCAGTTCTACTCGGGATTCATGATGCCTTCGACACAGTTCATCGGCAATGTCGGATATGTTGCCGTCTGCGTCCTCGGCGGATATCTCGCCATCAACGGCAAAGTGTCGATCGGCGATATACAGGCGTTCATCACTTATGTAAGATCCTTCAACCAGCCGGTGCAGCAGGTCGCAAATGTCATGAACCTGCTCCAGTCGACAGCAGCCGCGGCTGAACGTGTCTTCGACTTCATTGAAGAAGATGAGGAAGCAGACGCATACGGCACAGCTGCAGAGACAAAGGTGCATGTCGACATGGCGCATCATCACGGAGAAGTCAGCTTCAAAGACGTAAAATTCGGATACGAAAAGGACGAGCCGATAATCAAAGACTTCAGCTATGTCGCGAAGCCGGGTTCCCAGGTCGCGATCGTAGGACCTACCGGAGCCGGCAAGACGACGATCGTAAAGCTTCTCATGAGGTATTACGAGCTGGACGGCGGCGACATCTGGGTCGACGATCACGATATCACCGACTATTCGCGGAGCGAGCTCCGCAGCCTGTTCGGCATGGTGCTCCAGGACACATGGCTTTTCAGCGGCACGATCCGGGACAATATCAGGTACGGAAAAATGGATGCGACTGACGAGGAAATAGAAAACGCTGCGAAGGCGGCTCACATACATCACTTCATCATGACGCAGCCTAACGGATATGATATGGAAATAAACGAAGAGGCAACAAATATCTCGCAGGGACAGAAGCAGCTGCTGACTATTGCGAGAGCAATGCTTGCCAACAGGCCGATCCTCATTCTCGATGAAGCCACGAGCTCGGTCGACACGAGGACGGAAAAACTCATTCAGTCAGCAATGACCAAACTGATGTACGGACGTACAAGTTTCGTCATAGCTCACAGGCTGTCCACCATAAAGGAAGCCGACTGGATCCTGGTAATGAACCACGGCGACATCATCGAGCAGGGCACGCACGAAGACCTTCTCACGCAGAACGGCTTCTATGCGAACCTCTACAACTCGCAGTTTGCTGAGCTGGCCGGATAAACGAACAACTAATGAACATCTTAAGTACGCTCTTGGTATTCCCAAGAGCGTATTTTTTGAAAGGTGGTGCAGATCCGATTCGCCGCGCACTGTCCCTCAGTTGATCACATTCCTGACCCATTTTCCGGAGCGGATCCTGATCGTCAGGATAACGCACTTGATGAGGTCCTCGCACCTGACCGCGAGGATGCAGAAATAGATCGGCCAGTGCAGATACAGCGCGGTGATAAAAGCGGCCGGCACAGCGTACAGCCAGATAGTGCCCGTTTCGGCGATCAGAGCAAACCGCGTATCGCCGCCGGCTCTCAGGACGCCTGTAATGATCGTGCTGTTATAAACGACGATCGACATGAACAGGCCGTAAACGACAAGGATAATAAAAGTATAGCGCATTCCCGCCGGAGTGAAATTGAACAGGGAAATAATCGGCCGCGCGGCAGCAATAAGAAGGAGCCCGAGCACTAATCCGACAATGACCCCTGCCTTCAGCAGCCGCTTTGCCAGAGCCTCGCCCTTTTCCATTTCGCCGCGTCCGAATTGCTGCCCGACAAGGATCAGAATAGCATCGCCGATACTGAACGCCGCCATTATGAAAACATTCTGGATGGTGTTCCCCGCCTGCACCGATGCATATTCCGTGACACCGACACGCGCAAACGCCGCCACATACATTGCTGTGCCAAGACCCCAGAGACTCTCATTGAGCATAGTCGGCACGGAATTTTTCAATATCCGTCTGCTGAGATCGCCGGTCCAGCCGAAATAATCGCGCGGCCTGCCGGCCACGATATTCCTGCGGAAAAAAACGATAAATATCAGGACAAAAGTCTGCAGCACTCTTGAAAGCACAGTGGCCGCAGCAGCGCCTTCCACTCCGAGTGCAGGGGCTCCGAAATGTCCGAATATCAGAATATAGTTCAGTATCGTGTTGGCCGCGAAGGCAGTAACGCTCGATATCAGCGGCAGGTGTGTCTGCTGTGTCGCCCGCAGCGATGTCTCGAAGGTCTGTGTGAAGGCCATGATAAGGAAACACGGAGCGCCTGTCCTGACATAAACAGTACCGAGACTGACGATTTCCGGTATATCCGTAAATATGCGGATGATTTTTCCCGGATAAAATTCACCGCCGATAAAGAAAAGCACCCCGATCGAAATGCACACCATGAATGTGAATCCCATGCTTTTTTTAATGCCTGCCCGGTTTTCAGCACCGTGATACTGCGCTATGAATGTTGCGCACCCGCTGGAAAACCCGTAGATGAGCATGAAGAAAACCATGAAGATCTGCACTCCTACCCCGACCGCTGCAAGCTCGGATTCGCCGAGCGCGCCGACCATCAGATTATCCACTAAATTCAAAGAGGATCCGATCAGACTCTGGAGAGCTATCGGAAGCGCAACTTTTGCAAGCGTTTTATAAAGCCTGCGGCTTTCCTCATCCGTTTTCAAATATGCCATGGCGATATTGTATCATATAGTAACGCGTAAAAAAAGGAGCGGCCTTTCGGCGCGCCCCGGTAAGAATCTGTTTTACGGCTTCTATGCAGCAGGGTCTTCAGCCTGCTCCGTGAAGTCGACTTTTGTGGAATCGTTATATCTCACCTTAACAGTGACAGCTGCGGATCCTTCGCCGACCGGTGTTACGGTGTACGTGCCTCTCGGAAGAGCCTTTGCTGTAACGCCCGCTTCTGTCAGTGTCTTGGTAACGCTGATGCCTTCGCCCTTGATGCGGACCTGTGATCCGGCATCGCCCGCGACTCTGAGCACTCCCGCAGGAGTATATGTTCTGATGACAGCTACAACGCTCTGACCGATGTCATATGCGCCTCTGACCGCTACGCCTCTGCTGCAGCACGCCTGGATAACATCGCCGCCGCCGTAGTACAGTCCGCAGTGGCAGATGCCGCCGCCGGATGAATAAAGAACTATGTCTCCTCTGTGAGCATTGCCTATCGATCCGACATTGTTTGCCGATCTGTAATATGAAGCAGCCGTGCTTCTCGTCAGAGCAACTCCGCTCTTATGCATCGTATATGCGACATAACCGCTGCAGTCAAAAGCATAAGGACCTGCCGCGCCTGAAACGTACGGGCATCCCAGCTTTGTTCTTGCCTGCCTCATCATTTGATTTTCATTGTTTACTGTTGTGAAAGTTCCGTCGGAATTCTTGACTACTTTGACTGAAAGCTGATGTGAAAAACCTTTGGTGACTGATCCCGCATGCACCGGTGTAACAGGTGCAGCAGTGAAACATACTGCCAGTGCCAGTACTGCCGCTATTATCAGTCCTTTTTTAGTACCCATAGATATATACTCCAATCGTGCAAAAACTATGTAAGCTTTCCTTCTTTCTCAATTCTTCTTCATATTAATAGTTACGGAATTTTTCGTCAATGACATCCTTGTCACTTTCACAAAACGTTCACCTAACGTTCATTGTTAACCGAACTAAGTACCGCAGTTGACAGCGATACACATATATTGTACAATCGCTCTAACAGCTTAAAACGTTGAAAATCAGGCGAAAGGAGCCATAATGACAGTTAAAAGCGAGGTTTTGAAAGCCCTTATTGAAAATAAAGGAAAATCCGTATCAGGTGAAGAAATCGCCGACAGACTCGGGGTTTCACGCACCGCTGTATGGAAGGCGGTCAAGTCGCTCCAGGAAAGCAATTACACTATCGAAGCGGTCACGAACAAAGGCTATATGATGCCCGGCGATACAGATATCATATCGGCTGAAGCCGTCAGATCCATGACAGACTTTGACATTCCCGTATATTACTTCGAATCCGTCGCATCGACGAACGAAAAAGCAAAAGAACTCGCGGGGACTGAGGACCGTGCCGTCGTCATCGCGAACGAACAGACGCAGGGCAAGGGCCGGCTCGGGCGGACATTTGTTTCTCCCGCAGGCAGCGGCCTCTACATGAGCATCATCATAAAACCGGACTTTGACATCAGCAAGTCGGTGCTGATAACGACTGCCGCATCTGTAGCGGTCGTCCGCGCTCTCGAAAAGCTCTACGGCCTTGCTCCTGAAATCAAATGGGTGAACGACATTTATCTCGGCGGCCGGAAGATCACCGGCATCCTCACCGAAGCAGTAATGGATTTTGAAAGCGGTCAGATCGGCAGTATCGTCGTCGGAATAGGCGTGAACTGTTTTGAAAGCGACAGTCCGAAGGCTGCGGCGGATTCGTACGGATTCATAGGAGGCTCCGTTTCCCGGGCCGCGATAGCCGCACAGATAATAAATGAATTTATTCCTGTCGTCGACAATATCGAAGACAGATCTTTCATAGAAGACTACCGTTCACACAGCATGGTCATCGGCAAACGCATACTCGTATATAAGGCAGGCATGCTCGGCAAACCCGGCGCGAAACCTCTTCACGCAGAAGCCGAAGGCATTGACGAAGACGGCGGTCTTATCATTAAACACCCTGATGAAAACGGAAATACCGTTCTGGAAACGATCACAAGCGGTGAAGTTTCGATCAGACTGGAATGAATGGATCCCGCAGCAATCAAATAATACTTTCGTCATATTAATTCGGACGTGCCGTTTTATGGTATAATGGGAAAGAAATATTGAACCCGGAGGGAGAAAAAGAGTAATATGTTCAGTTCGATTTCCGAAGCGGCACAGCCGCTTATGAAATCTCTAGCGGCGTTATTCGAGTCCCATCCTCTTGTCGCTACATACTATACTACTGTGGCAAGATGGGTGTTCGTGCTGCTGGCCGTGCTGATCCTCGTACGATCGATCAGTTCTCTTTTGGCTGCAAAAAATCCATCTGAGATCTGGGCGTATCTGAGTCTTCCCGACGGCAGCGCCGTTCCGATCTCTCACTGGGAAAACGTGCTCGGACGGGCGAAAAGCGCAGATGTCGTGATCGACCTCATGACAGTATCGCGCAGCCACGGCACGCTGGTCCGCGAAGAAAACGGCGACTGGTATTATAACGATCTCGGCTCCAAAGGCGGTTCGCAGATAAACGGTCACGATGTCTATAAATCCACCCGCGTCAACATGGGCGACACGATATCCATGGGCGGCGCAGACTGTGTTCTGCTTCCGGCAAGTCTAAAAGAAAAACGCGAAAACAATGAAAAAAGGAGAATGACGACCAAGACTTTTTCGCCGTGGTTCTCCCTTGCTATATTGACGATATTCCAGATAATGATGGGCATCCAGTTCATCGCGGCGAGAGGATCGAAGCTCGACTTTACGGTCCTGCTCAGCTTCGGGCTCCTCACAGTTACAATGTGGGCATTCTGCATATTTCTGCGATCGCTCAAAAGGACCTCATTTGAAATGGAGTGCATAGCATTTTTCCTGTGCACGATCAACCTCGCGGTCGTCGCGACCACATCTGAAGGCGCCGTTTTCAAACAACTCATTGCCATTATTCTGGGCGTGGTCATTTTCTTCATCCTCTGCTGGTATCTCAGAGACCTTGACAGGGCGCTCAGCATCCGGCGCGCGCTGATAATAATCAGCTGTGTACTGCTGCTTGTGAACCTGGTCTTCGGCTCATCCACCAACGGATCCACCAACTGGATCAATGTTGGCGGCATGTCCATCCAGCCGTCAGAGCTCGTGAAAGTCGCCTACATATTCATAGGCAGTGCGACGCTCGACGAACTGTACGAAAAAAAGAACCTGACGAGGTTCATGCTTTTCTCGGTCTTCTGCCTGGGATGTCTGGCAGTAATGAACGACTTCGGCACCGCGGCGATATTCTTCGTGACATTCGTAATAATATCATTCCTGCGTTCGGGCGATTTCTCGAAACTGATCCTCATACTCGGTGTCGTCGCCCTCGGAGGCATGCTGTCGATAAAATTTATTCCTCATATCACCAGCAGATTCGCGACCTGGACGCACGCATGGCAGTACGCCGATGCGGGCGGCTATCAGCAGACGCGCGGCATGACAGCCGCGGCGAGCGGAGGACTGCTCGGGGTGGGCGCCGGCAACGGCTGGTTCCACTCGATATATGCGGCGGACAAGGACCTCGTGTTCAGCCTCGTCTCCGAGGAATGGGGCCTCATCATCGCGCTCCTGTGTGTACTGGCACTCGTTACATTATGTATATTCGCAGTAAGGTCGATCACCGCTGCACGTTCGACATTCTACTCGATCGCCGCCTGCGCCGCGACTTCGCTGATCATTTTCCAGACGATCATGAATGTTCTCGGATCGCTGGATATACTGCCGTTCACCGGCGTTACGCTTCCGTTCGTATCCAACGGCGGAACTTCCATGCTCGCATCATGGGGACTTCTGGCCTTCCTCAAAGCGGCCGATACGCGGCGGAACGCCAGCATTGCTGTGCGCCCTGACGATGAGGAAGAAGAAGATATACCTTTCGAAATAGAGACAGACCCCGAGGCGGAAAAAAGATTTGCCGCGGATCCTTACGCGACCAATTATTACTACACCGTAAAATCGCTGAGAGATCAGCCCGACGCGGAAGAACTGGTGCCCGACGACGACTATTACTACTCCGGCAACAGAGTACATCTTGACGGGGATGAGGATATAACTGATTTCGATCAGCTCGACAAATAACTGGAGGACTTATGAAGAAACTTGAGAAGCGTGCGATAATCTGTCTTATGCTCGCGGCGATGCTGCTGGCGGGTCTTGGTTATTATATCGTCAAACTCGCAGTGGACGGCAGTACGTGGGCAAGTTACCCGGCCAATCAGAGCATCTATTCGAACGGCTATATTTCCACCGGCGCGATCTATGATTCCAAAGGCAGACTGCTGCTGAGAAACGGCTCGACCGGCAAGCTCAAATACGGTGTCGGCAGCACTTCGAGAGCTGCGACGCTGCATGCCGTCGGCGACAGGACAGGCAATATCGCGACCGGTGCCGAGACTGTTTTCGCGAGCAAACTCGTCGGCTATAATTTCCTTTCCGGAACATATTCGACCAACAACAACGGCAGAAAGCTGTATCTTACTATCGACAAAAAAGTATGCCGGACGGCATATCAGGCTCTGGCCGGCAGGAAGGGCTGCGTCGGAGTTTTCAATTACAAGACCGGGGATATCATCTGCATGACGAGCTCCCCTTCATATGACCCGAAAACGGAAAGCGGCTCGAGCTACAGCGACAGCGACGGCGTCTACATGAACAGACTGCTTTCATCCACGTTCGTCCCGGGCTCCGTATTCAAACTCGTGACTGCGGCCGCGGGCATCGAAACCGTGGACAACGTTTCGAGCTATGCTGTGGACTGCACGGGCACCTGGCAGGTCGGCACATATTCCGGCGACAAGGTCACGGACCTTTCGGCGCACGGAACTGTTACCATGAGAGAAGCGCTGGCCGAATCCTGCAATATCTATTTCGGACATCTCGCCATGAAGATCGGCGGAGACACGCTCAAGGACTACACGCGGAAAGCCGGCCTCATGTCCAGCTATAATATCAACGGGATCCGCACGAAGAGGGGCACTTTCACGTTCCCGAACAGCGGAGTCAACCTGGCCTGGTCGGGCATCGGCCAGTATAACGACCTCGTGAATCCATGTTCGCTGATGGTCTACGCGGGAGCTATCGCCAACGGCGGCAAGGCCGCGAATCCGCGCATCATCCAGGCGGTGAAATTCTCCAACGGCTGGAGCACAGGCTTCCATATCAAGACGCAGACGAGCGAACTCATCAAACAATCCACGGCCAAGAAGCTGCGCATCTACATGCGCAACAATGTCAAATCTCATTACGGGCAGGATAATTTCCCGGGTCTCAAGATCTACGCGAAGACCGGAACGGCAGAGGTCGGGAACGGCAAAGAGCCGAATTCCTGGTTCGTCGGCTTCATCAAAAATGACGGATATCCGTATGCTTTCGTCGTCCTCGTCGAGAACGGCGGCTACGGTATTACTACCGCGGGATCCATTGCGAACGAAACGATGCAGGAAGTCCTCAAGACCGACCCTGTAGAGTAAGCCTGTTAAATAAACTAAATTTTCTGTTAGTTTTTTAGTATTCCGTTTATTGAACTCAATGTACCTTCTGATTAGAATTATCTGCATAGTATCGGCGTCCGGAGCGCATACTCCGGACGTCTTTTGATTTTCAGAGGAGGTATTTATGGATACAGGTGATTCAGGCTTCATGCTTATCTGCGCGGCCCTGGTCATGATAATGACGCCGGGGCTGGCCTTTTTTTACGGCGGGCTGGAGCGCAGAAAGAATGTTCTCAACACCATGATGCAGTCATTCTTCGTCATGGGAATATGTTCTGTCATGTGGGTTATCGTCGGTTATTCGCTGAGTTTTTCAGGAGATAACAGCGGACTGATCGGCACACTCCACAATTTCTGTCTGTACGGCATGGAAGAAGGAACGAGCGCTTACGCTTCGACGATACCGCCGTTCACATTCGTCGCTTTCCAGATGATGTTCGCGCTGATCACACCGGCGCTGATCACAGGTTCTGTCGCGGGCAGGATGAATTTCAAGGCGCTGTTCTTTTTTATCGTATTCTGGTCGCTGCTGATCTATTATCCGCTCGCCCACATGGTCTGGGGACATGACGGACTGCTCGGTTCAGTAATAGGCGCGCTCGATTTCGCGGGAGGCGATGTCGTGCACATCAGTTCCGGAGTCAGCGGCCTGGTCCTTTCGATAATGATCGGCAAACGCCAGGGATATTCACAGCTTTCCTATCACACTCACAATATTCCTTTCGTCCTGCTCGGCGCGGCGCTGTTATGGTTCGGCTGGTACGGTTTCAACGCAGGCAGTGCGCTTTCAGCCGGCACACTCGCGGCGCATGCGTTCATTACTACAAATACCGCTGCTGCTTCCGCTATGGCGTCCTGGATGGCCATAGACTGCATCATCCAGAACAAGCCCACGGTCGTGGGCGCGTCGACAGGCGCCGTCCTCGGACTGGTGGCCATCACGCCGGGCGCCGGTTTCGTTCCCGTATGGTCGTCGGTCATCATCGGCCTCGTGGTGAGTCCGCTGGCCTACTTCATGATCACGACCGTCAAGAAATATTTCGGCTATGACGATGCGCTTGATGCTTTCGGCTGTCACGGCATCGGCGGGATCTGGGGCGGCATAGCGACCGGTCTCTTCACGCAGCAGTCGATAAACCCGGCGGCCGGATGGGACGGACTGGTCTTCAGCGGCAATTTCCATCTGATGAGCGCGCAGCTGATCGCCATCGGTATGACGATAGTCATCGCCGCCGCAGGTACATTTATTATAGCAAAAGTGATCTCTCTGTTCGTACCGCTTCGTGTCGGCATAGAAGAAGAGAAACGCGGACTCGATATGGCGCAGCACGGAGAAAGTGCATATCCGTCATTCAACGGACTTGATTAGGAGGATAAAATGACAAAGGTAGAAGCGATCGTACGCGAAGAATTATATGAAGAAATCAAAGACGCCCTGAGCGGCATAGACATCCACGGTATTACTGTATCCCAGGTCATGGGCTGCGGCGAGCAGCGAGGCTACACGAACGTGGTCCGCGGCAGCAAAGTCGTTGTCAACATGCTGCCGAAAATCAAATTTGAAATCGTGGTTTCGTCCGATGAATGGGCGGACAGGGTGGTGCGCACAATAAGCAGGACTGCCTATACAGGCAGCCCCGGCGACGGAAAAATATTTGTTTACGACCTGAAAGACGCCGTCCGCATCCGCACCGGTGAACGCGGCAGGCAGGCGATCGTGTAAGGGCCGGTCCGCTGCTGTTACTTCCAGCTGTATCTGACGGTGTTGTCGATCATCTCCAGCCATGTCTGTCCCGGTGAAAGCTTGTATTCTTTGCCGTCGTTATCCTTGAAAATCATTGGCGAGTCGAGATCCGCCCGCGACCATTTTCCCCTGACGACTTTGCCCTGCGTGAACAGCCAGGCTTTTCCGCCCTGCGTCATATCTATGTTGAGGCGGCCGGAATTCGCATCATACATGGTGTAATTCTCATAAAACATAATGATGTTTGCGCATTTAATGACCTTGCCGTTGACTTTATCAGTGCATTTTTCGCCGTACACATAACGCGTGTACAGCTTCGAAGCGGGATCGTATTCATACTTATCCTGCGCGCTGACATAGTTGATGCTGATAGTCTGCACGGATTTTCCCGTGACTTTTTCTCCGTCACTCAGAAATTTGAAGCCCGTAACAGTCTTCTTGCCGTCCATGCCTTCGGACTTCATCTTGGCAGCGACATCCTTGCCGTTGCTGTACATGACGACCGCGGATTCGCTTTTGAAGATGTCGTAATAATCCGCCGCGGAGATATGATCTATCACTCCTGTAGAAAGATAGGCTTTGGCCTGCGGGCTCTGTCCGTTGTGCACGAGCACCGCCTTATATGCAAGCGCGAGATCTATGATATACGGTCTGACGCTCCTGCACGGTCCGATCTGATCAGGGACCTGCCCGTAGAATATCTGCTCGTACCTCGTGCCGCCGCCCTCGATCGGCACCTCGTATACGATATCGGCCTTCGACAATCCCGACTGAGGCCTCGCCTCTGAGCTGTCGTTATCCGTAGAGACCATAAACGGTCTGTTCAGCAGTTTCTTCACGCGTTCTCCGGTGAGAGGATCATAGACGCCTTCGGTCTTCGCCTTTTCTGCCGCTGCCAGTTTCTGCTCATATTTCCAGTAGCGGTATCCCATATATCCTCCCGCAAGCAGAAGCATCACCAGCATGAGCACGACAATCGTCACCGTTTTCTTTTTACTTTTCATTTACCCTACCTCCTGCAGAAGACAATTCCTCCGCAGCTTTCTCCCCGATCATCCTGTATCCTTCCCTTGTCGGATGCAGTCCGTCGCAATAACACGCGATACTTTTATACCATTCCTGCAGGTCGATGTACCGCACCCCGTTTTTTCCGCAGTAATGTTTCAGATTTTCCCGCAGCTTTTTCAGTTCTTCGTTTGCCTGTGCAAATTCGCCCTCGGTGATCCCCGCCCAGCTTGCCGCCGCGCTTACGGGATCGCACAGGATCGGGAAACATATCACCGGCGCCGCCCCGCCGCGCTCTGCCGCGCGCACCATCTCCGCGATATTTTCAAACGTTTCCTCACTGCCGCATATGCCGAAAATGTAATCATTCGTACCGCACAGGATCATTACTGCATCAGGCCGCTGTTTCATCGCCCGCGGGAAACGAGCGAGCACTTCGGAGGACGACTGTCCGGATATGCCGGCGTTGATGACTTTCCACCCTGTCAGACGTTCAAGCTCAGCAGGGAAACTCTCTGATCTCGCATACGGATATCCGTCTATCATACTGTCGCCTATGCATACCAGTTTCATATTTCTTGTCCTCTGTCAAATGTGCTATAATATGTGGATATTATACTATTTTATAATGATTATGGAAATAATGGGAAAATAAAAATGAGTCACTGGCTGATAAAAAAATTTGTAAAGAACTGGGAAGATGCTCATGAACCGGAAGTGCGCACAAATTATGCGAAGCTCGCAGGCACTGTCGGTATATTCACGAACTTTCTTCTCTGTGTTATGAAAATAGCGATCGGATGGCTCGCATCCAGTATCGCCATAATCGCCGACGGCGTGAACAACCTCACCGACGCATCGTCATCTATTATGACGCTAGTCGGTTTCAAACTCGCTTCGCAGCCTGAAGACAGCGAGCATCCGTTCGGGCATGCGCGCATAGAGTATCTTACAGGTGTACTGATATCCGTCGTCATTCTTATCGTGGGCATAATGCTGCTCAAATCGTCCGTTCTCAAGGTCATACACCCTGAAGAGCAGACTTATGACGCGGTCACGATACTCGTGCTCATCATATCTGTTCTTGTCAAACTGTGGCAGTGCTTCTTCTACAGAGGGATCGGAAAAACTATTAATTCGCTGACTGTTATGGCAGCTTCCGCTGATTCGAGAAATGATGTCATCACGACATCGGTCGTACTTATCGGCGTTATCATCAATAAGCTCATGGGGTATAATCTCGACGGCATACTCGGATGCGGCGTCGCGATATTTATTATGATTTCAGGTGTTCAGCTCGTGATGGAGACTATGAGTCCTCTGCTCGGAGAAGCACCAGATCCCGAACTCGTGAATCAGATAATCCGCATGTCGAAGGCCCATCCAGGGGTACACGGGATACACGACCTCATGGTCCACAATTACGGGCCCGGCAGAGTTTTCGCTTCCGCCCATATCGAGGTCGACTGTGAAGCCGACATGATGGAATCGCACGATACGATAGACAATATCGAGAGAGAGGTTTCTGCGGCTCTCGGCATCAATTTTGTCATACATATGGATCCTGTCAAGCTGCATGATCCGATCATAGATGAACTGAAGGTAGAAGTGGCGAGAGCGCTGAAGGATATGGACGGAGTGATCAGCTTCCACGATCTGCGGATAGTGCCCGGCCCGACGCACACGAACGTCGTGTTCGACGTCGTTGTCAGCCCCGACTGTAAGATTCCCCAGGAGGAGATCACGGCACACGTGGAAAGGCATCTCAGAAGAATCGACCCGCACTATTTCGTCGTGATAACTTTCGACAAAGCATATACGCATATTACGGAGGCTTGATAATGAAAAACAGTATCGGCAAAATCACAGCTGTCATCTGCTGCGCGGCGCTGGCTGCTGTGTCCTGCCTGTTCCCGGCCGCGGTTTATGTCCCGGCGCAGGCGGCGGTCCTTTCCAGATCGCAGATAACTGTGGCTATCGATCCCGGACATCAGAAAAAGCAGGATCTCGGCATGGAACGCGTGGATCCCGACAATGCAAAGCTCGGCAAAAAATACAAGATGGCCGGCGGATGTTCCTCCGTCTATAATCATATGGGCGAATACAGATATACTTTGATCATCGCGAAAAAACTCCGCGCTGATCTGCTGAAGCGCGGTTATAAGGTCTATATGGTCAGGACGTCCAACGATGTCGATCTCAGCTGCCGGAAACGCGCCAGGATGGTCAATGCCAGCGGTTCTAAGATATGCGTCCGTCTGCACTGCGACTCGTACGGGAGCTCGGCTCACGGCGTATCGACTATATACAAGCCGGGGCACAACAGTTATTACAGCACCGCCGATGCCGCGCGCAGCAAAGTCCTGGCCTCTTATATGCTGAACGGTGAATGCCGGACCACTGGTTTCGCGAAACGTTATAACGATGCGCGCAACGATATGACCGGTCAGAACTGGAGCAGGATCCCCGCCGCGCTTATCGAAATGGGATTTTTCAGCAATTACAGCGAAGCGAAAAAGATGAGTACCGGGAAATATCAGGACAGGATCACGAAGGGAATTGCCGGCGGCATCGAGAAGTACATGGTCAGGTATTACCATGTGGACGAGGCGCAGTGATGGCCGGACATTTTGTTTATATCTTAAGATGCGGCGACGGCAGTTATTACACGGGATGGACCACGGATGTCGAACAGAGAGTCGCAGCGCATGCCTCCGGCCGCGGTGCCAAATACACGCGCGGAAGGGGTCCTGTCGAACTCGTTCATGTCGAGGAATTCGACACTAAAAGCGAAGCTCTCTCTCGTGAGATCGCTATCAAGAAACTTTCACGTTCACAGAAGGAAGATCTTATCAATAGGCATTGATTTTTCGGCCGTCGAATTTTCTGTATGTTTTCCAGCACACATAACCTACCAGCAGTTTTGCGGCCATACCGAGATATGTCATGGCCGAGCTTATTGCCGCTCCGGTCCCTGATGATGAACCAAGAATATTCGATGCTATCCCGCCGACTATGTATGATATTCCGAACACTGCAAGGTAGATGATCCATGAACGATTGCAGAATATCTCGTGGTTTTCATCGCCCTGATCCTCGCCGATATCGGCGCAGCCTCTCAGCAGGTAATACACCATCAGCAGCGAGATCACTACCAGCGCTATCGCCAGCACTGCGGCCGCCGAGCCCAGCGCTATAAAGCTGAAGTAAAACGCCGCAGCCGTCATAAGAAACACAGCCACTGACAGCGCCAGCATCCAGATGATGCATATCTTCGCGCGTCTGAAATATTCAAATCTGGTTTTTATCATCACTATGCCGACGATATACAATACCGATGATACTACACTTATCCCGTATCCGGTGTAGATAAGCACTTTGCCGCCGGCAATTTCCAGTATTATACTTGCGACAGCATCACAAAGCATGCCGGCAGCAAAAAACAGCAATCCTCTCAGCTTGTAATGATTTATTTGTTCTGTCATATGATTTCCTTTATTATTATTTTTTGATTATGCATTTTCAGTATTGAATCTGCTTCCGTCAAGCAGTTCGCAGACATTTCCGAATCTCATCGTCGCCATAATATTGACGCCGAGCACGGCTACAGCCGACATGATTATCAGTACCAGGAAGGCGCTGTTATTATTCCCGGGAAGGAATGCAATGCATGGTTTTATGATAAATGCGATAATGCTTATTGTAATAAATATGGTTTTTGTGTTTGTGCAGGCGATGCCCAGACTTTCTTCCCCGCTCTGTTCGGCAAGCTTTGAACATGCGCCGAGCATAAATGCCGCAGAAAGCAGTTCCGATGCGAAGAGCACCAGATCTATTGCGAGCGCCGCATATCCCGAAGAAGCCGTGCCTGCGCGCAGGCCGAATATCATCGAGCCCATAAAGGCAATATCCGCAATGATCGCTATTATCACAAATATCTCGCTGCGCTTGAAGCACTCATTGTAATTCACTGTTCTGAACGAACCGATGAGCATGATCGCCAGTGCGGCAAGACTGATCAATGCTCCCGAAAAATTAATAACTTTTCCCGCATCAAGATCAATAAAATAATCCGTACCGGCAAAAATAATCATTCCGGCGCCGAAAAACCCCAAACCGCTCAAATCATACTTTCTGTTCATAATCGCTATCCTCTTCCCCTGCCATTCAAAAGTTTGCGTCCCCTGCCCAGCAGCCATACTATACGCATCTGATATGCGAAAGAAACGGCAGCAAGCGCCGCGGTGCCTATCCACTCCGCCATCTGCGGAAACACCGAGACTGCCGGTTCAAGCACCATTATCAGAAGCACTGTTACGACCACCGGTTTCCAGGTATATCGGCAGGTCTTCGCATAGCTGCTCTGTCCGGATTTTCCTCCGAGCGCTGCCAGCCCCTTCATGAGCTGCGCATATGTGAAAACAAGACCGATCGTCGAAAGGTATCCGAGAAAAAGTACTTTGACTTCAATAAATGTCTGATTTGCCATCCCCGACCGGTAATTATATACCGCCAGTGCAATTGCTGCCGCGCTGCAGACAGTGCACAGAATTGCCGCGGTCCTTACCCGTAAAAACTCAGGCCGGTACGAGGCGGCGGACAAAATCCCGCCCAAAATGAAAAGCCATCCTATGAGCACCAGAAACTGAGCTGCGAACTCTCCGAAAGCATAATACTTCCATGCTCTGAGAACAGCCAGCGCCGCTTGTTCGAGCGCTAAGATAAATATACCTGCTGATATCAGTTTCAGTCCTGTTAAATAGTATCCCTGCTTACTCAATAAAAGCCCTCCGACGCTTTATTATCACATATTTTTGTTTGTTTTTCAACACTTATCGGGTTTATGCTTGACAAAGTGACTCATTAGTTATATCGTAATTAGGCGATATAACCTGCGGCGCACGCCGCGGAAACGACCTGACAGGAGGACATAAAACATGCGAATAAGAAAAGACACCGACGATATCAACGAGCAGGAAGTAATGCTTATGGCCAGATGCTCGGACGCTCTCGCGCATCCGGCAAGGATCTATATATTCCGCTTCATCATGAAATGCAATACGGAAAGGACCAAAGTCTGCAATAAGGATATCGTTGAAGCTTTCGACTATGCCCAGGCGACGATCTCCCAGCACATCAACAAGCTTTCATCCGCCGGCCTCGTCGATGTAAAGAAAGAAGATAAGTATTCATATTACTATGCGAATATCGGCATGCTGATGAAGTATCTCGATATCACCAGAAAGTTTGAACTGTCGCTCTGAGGCGGCAGTTTTTTCACGGACCGGCACTTGTCCGCAACACGAAAGAAGAGCCCCGGGCGGGATGCCCGGGGCTTTCAAGTGCAATAGATTAACTATATTTTATCCGGCTATAGTCTACCAGAACCAGATGAACATATCGATGATGAATACCGGCTCGAGTATGGCCAGCGCCCATGCCATATATCCGAAGAAGGAAGGCATCTTGACGCCGTTCTCCTCCGCGATGGACTTAACCATGAAGTTCGGAGCATTACCGATATATGTGTTAGCTCCCATAAATACAGAACCGGCCGAAATAGCCATCAGGTCGATAGCCTGTACGATGCCGACCTTTGTCGCAACGCCCTGTGTAAATCCGACAGCACCTGCAGTCGTCAGGAATACGAGGTATGTAGGTGTATTGTCGAGGAACGATGAAAGTGCGCCTGATGCCCAGAAGAACTGCGCAGGATGCGTGATCCCGAGTGCAGCACCGTTCGACTTGAGCAGTGCCAGTGCAGGAATCATCGTCAGGAATATGCCGAGGAACAGCTTGGCAACCTCTGCGATCGCCCCGTAGTTGAACTCATTGGCCTCGTGGCATTCCGGTTTTGTCGTCTTGAGCGACAGGAACGCAGCCAGCAATATGATACCCAGTTCAAGAACATCATTCCACGGAAAAACAATATCATGATAAATATGAATACCTGTAAGTACGCCTGTGGTCTGATTCATGAAGGCAGGCAGCTTTGTAACAAGTCCCTGTAAAAGTACAGCTCCTACTATCATTACGAGGAAGATGAAATTGTGTGCGCCTTCGATCCTGATAGGCTCTTTTTCCATCTGATTTCCGGACATGTCCTGAGGGCTCTTGCCCGCAGCCAGATCCTTCTTGTAGTAGCGCGTATCCAGAATAAGGAATACCACGGAAAGGATCACAACGTTCAGAAGCAGTATTGGTAAAAGCTTCATTGTCCAGAAGAACGGAACGTTTCTCAAATAACCCATGAACAGCGGCGGATCTCCAACAGGAGTAAGGCATCCGCCCATATTGGCTACCATGAAGATGCAGAATACGATAACGTGTGCTTTCTTTTCTCTCCAGGCATTTGCTCTGATCAGCGGTCTGATCATCAGCATAGCCGCACCTGTTGTTCCTACCCAGCTGGCAAGTGCAGTACCTATGAGAAGGAGTATGAGGTTTGTCTTCGGAGTACCTACGATGGTACCCTTGAGCACGATACCTCCGGCAACTACAAACAGTCCGAACAGCAGTCCTAAGAACGGCAGGTAGTCAAGCAGCAGCATTTCCAGCGTCTGATACCACATTTCTCCGAATCCGTAAGCGATCGCAAATGGAACGAGGAATGTCAGCGACCAGAAAATCGCCACCCAGAGTTCGTTTTTCTCCCACCATTCTCCCTTTACAAGAGGTATAATGGCGATCGACAGCAGCATGCCCACAAACGGAATGATACTCCAGATAGGAAGTGATTTGCCTATCTCTACGGTACCCGGTTCCGGATGTCCTGCAGCCTGGGCCAGAAGGCCGCTGCAGAGTACGAGCAATGCCACAGCTAAGAACATTTTAATGTACTTTTTCTGAAACATAACTTTAAACATAACTAATTAGCTCTCCTCTTTTCTGATTAATTTAGTTAATCTATCTTTTTGCTCTTGTCTCTGAAACTCATACCCGTATTGGTAAAAGTCCAGGATGTCAGCATCCTTGACGATTTCCTGCAGAGGAGTTTCCTCCTCCGATTTCCCGGAATAGTTTTTCATAACTCTTCCTACTTGTGATACGGCTCGTGCTTCGAAATCCTGAAGCTCCTGTACACCTGCTCCAGCAGTATCACGCGCATGAGCTGATGCGGAAATGTCATCTTCGAAAACGAAAGTTTATATGCGGCGCGGGCGCTGACTTCATCCGACAGTCCGTTCGACCCGCCTATTACAAATGTCACATCACTCGTTCCGCCGAGCGCCAGATCGTCCAGCTTTGCGGACAGCTCCTCGCTCGTAAGCGCATTCCCCTTTATTTCCAGGGTGATCACATGATCATGGTCACCTATTCTTTTCAATATGTTTACGCCCTCTTCATCGATATCATCCGCAGGGCTTTCCTTCACTTCCTCAATGGTCAGTTCGCAGTAAGACCGCAGTCTTTTCTCATACTCGTGCACCGCGTCGGTCCAGTATCTTTCCTTGAGTCTGCCGACACACACGATTTTTATCCTCATCATGACTACACCTCGTACAGTCTGCTCAGGCGGTCTCTCATGACCACATCTACTCTGAGCGAGGAACCGACCTGCAGTCCCGCGTCTTCGAGGATATTCTTTACAGTAATGGCCGCAAGTTCCGGCGTGTTGTTGTTGCTGCTCAGGTGCGCAAGCAGGATCTCTCTGTCCTTATGCTGCTGCTCCTCGATCCTTATTATGCATTCAGCTGCCGCCTCATTCGAAAGATGCCCCTTATCTCCGAGGATCCGTCTCTTCAGGTAATACGGGTATCTGCCCGATTTCAGCACATCCGGTTCGTGATTCGCTTCAAGCGACAATATATCCGCCCCGCTTATTTCCCTGATGATGTCATCGCTGACATACCCGGTATCCGTAACAATGCTTATCTGCCTGTCATTACAATAAAAAGAGAAGCCCACCGGTTCCGCGGCGTCATGTGACGTCCTGAACGACTTCACACCGATATCTCCGATATCGAACATGCTGCCGCTTTCGAATATTTCCTGTCGGTCTTCTTCTACTAATCCTTCTAGCTTTTCCCAGGTGTTCTCATTGGAATAAACCGATGCTCCGGGACATCTCTTCGCCGCGATGCGCAGTCCTCTGACATGATCGCTGTGCTCGTGCGTTATGACTATCCCCTTTAGCATAGACGGATCTGTTTCCGTCTCGGCCAGTCCTTCCATTATTCTCTTGCCGCTTATCCCCGCATCTACCAGTACTGCCGAAGTATCGCTTCTTATCAGATAGCAATTCCCGCTGCTTCCGCTGGAAAACGAGCAAAATCTTAAGCTCATTCCTGTCTCCCCATTGATTCACGCATGGCTTAATAATACTATACTTCATGCCATTTTTCAAGTATGTTTGAAGAATTGCGACTTTTTAGACCGAAGCTCGTTACATTATTAACATTCAGCGCTGTTGCTTGTTTTTCGGGGATATGAGATACTGTTAATAATGCAGAAAGGAGAAACACATGGCTGTTTTGAAGATATACACGGACGGAGCGTGCTCCGGGAATCAGAATGAAAACAATACAGGAGGCTGGGGCGCCGTCCTCGAATACGGTGAACACCGGAAAGAACTCCACGGCGGGGAGAGAAACACCACGAACAACAGAATGGAAATGACTGCGCTGCTGAAAGCTTTTGAAGCCATTAAAACCGACGGCCAGACGATCGAGGTGTTCTGCGACAGTTCATATCTCATGAACTGCTTCCGCGAAAAATGGTATGCAAAATGGACGGTGAACGGATGGAAGACATCCGGCAAAAAAGATGTTGAGAACCGCGATCTCTGGGAAGCGCTGCTGCCGTTCCTTGACCGTCACAGCATCAGTTTCTTTCGCGTCAAGGGCCACGTCAGCACCGGCAGCACTGAGACGGTCCTGAAGAAAACCTACGCGAAATTCAAGGCCTGGAACGGAGAAAGATTCACCTACGACGATTTTATTTACATTACTGAGATGAACTGCCGCTGCGACGAGCTGGCGAACGAAGGAGTGGACGAACTGCGATGAGAGACGAGATCCTTAAAAAGCTTTTTGCCGCGCAGGACGCGGAATACAAAAAATTCAACGATATGCTTACACCCGGCACCGATCCTGCGCTGACTATCGGCGTCAGAAAACCCGCGATGCGCATCATTGCCAGAGAAATCGCGCAGGGCGATTTCCGGGGCTACATCAGTGAACTGCCGCAGCAATGTTACTGGGAGGAGCGTCTGATCCACGGTATGGTGACCGGCTATGCGAAGATGCCGCATGATGAATGGCAGGATATGATGTGTGATTTCATTCCTTTCATTCACGACTGGGCGATATGCGACAGTACTGTTACCACACAGAAACGCATAAAAAAAGAACGCGCCGAAACCTGGGGATTCATTGAGAGCTGTCTGCATTCAGCAGACGAATTCACTATGCGCTTCGGATGTATTGTATGTCTCGACTATTACCTCGATGAAGAATACATATCCCGCGTGCTGGATGAGGTCACTGACATAAGCCGCCGATTTATCGCCGCTGTCCCGCCGGAGAATCTGCGGCTGAAAAAAGGTCTCGTCCCTGATGACGCGTATTACACGATGATGGGCGCCGCCTGGTGTCTGGCTGAGGCCTGCGCAAAATTCCCCGCTGAAACTTTCAGGCTGTTAAAGAGCAGGCGCCTCGATGCCGTCACGCAGAACAAAGCAATTCAAAAGGCGCGGGAGTCTTTCCGCATAACCCCCGCGGACAAAGAAAAACTTCTGGAATTAAAAATCATCTAACGTATCACTGCGTGGAAAGGCCCGAACCGGAGATGTCTATTTTTTCACCGAGATAGGTCGGCGCCGGTTTTGTTATGCACTGCACAAAATCTTTGTCGCGGGCAAAAACTTCTCTCGCGCTGTAAAACAGCTGACCGCTGTAGATCTTCTGATTCGAGCACGCCCCGGCCGCATTCACTCCGAGACGCTTCGCGATATAGAGCGCCCTGTACATATGATATTTCTGTGTCACTATTATCATCTTCGACACTCCGAAAACGTCGCGCGCGCGATACACCGATTCATATGTGGAAAAACCCGCATGGTCGAGGAAAATGTCGTCCTTAGGCACGCCCTGTTCGACCGCATAGTTTTTCATGCATTTAACTTCATTATAGTAAGCCGTCCCGTTGTCTCCCGACAGCAGAAGCTTCGGCGCTATTCCTTTTTTATAAAGAGATATCGCGACATCGAGCCGGTCCCTGAGCATTTTGCTCGGCGAACCGTCAGGCTTGACCGCCGCGCCAAGAACGAGGATGCACTGTGCATCTTCGCTTTTCAGATTTTCTATCTGATCCTTCGAAAAAGATACCGATGTGTCTGTTACATTTGCTTCTATCTGCGAACCGCCGGAAATAATCACCACAAAATTGACGATGAGCACCACCGCAACGATGAATATTATCAGTTTAATTATAAATAAAAGCATCTTTCCGATAACCCGCATTGTTGTCTCCGTTTCTACATTACGAGCATATCTTAAAGATGCCTTGTTTTCAAGCGTTATTACACTATTGTAATTGTTATTTGGTCAGTCTTATCCGTGCCGCCGCGGCATGCCCCGATAGTCCTTCGCCTTTCGCAAGATTTTCAACCAGCGGCGCCAGTTCTCTGCTTGCCCGGGAGCTCATGCTCTGGTGCGTGCAGACCTTAAGGAATGTGCCGACCCAGACGCCTCCCGTATATCTGGCCGCGCCGAGAGTAGGCAGTGTATGATTCGTTCCCGATGCGTAATCTCCGAATACTTCGGCCGTATTCTGCCCGATAAACAGCGAGCCGTAATTGTGCACCGCCGCGGCCGTCCTGTCGGTGTCTTTTTCCGCAACGCAGATCTCCAGATGTTCCGGCGCATAATCGTTTGCGTACTGCACAGCCTCATCCAGATCCCGTGCAAGAAGTACTTCGCCGTAGTCGTTCCACGATCTCGCGGCAATGTCCTTTGTATCGAGCGTCTCAAGTTCTTTCGCGACGGCATCGACCACCGCACGTCCGAGCGCCTCATCCGTTACTACAGCAATACCCTTCGCCACCGGGTCGTGTTCCGACTGCGCGAGAAGGTCGGCGGCAATGATCTCCGGATCCGCCGTGCTGTCGGCAATGCACATCACCTCGCTCGGCCCGGCCAGAAAATCTATTCCCACTTTTCCGTAGCACTGGCGCTTTGCCTCTGTAACGTAGCTGTTCCCCGGTCCGACTATCATGTCCACGGGAACGATTTCCTCTGTGCCGTAGGAAACCGCGGCAATGGCCTGAGCTCCGCCCATGGCATATATTTCCTGAATACCTGCGATATCCATCGCGACAAGCGTCTTCGGATGCACTTTGCCCGTGCCCTTCATCATCGGCGAACAAGCGATACGCCTCTTCACGCCCGCAGCTCTTGCCGGGATCCCGAGCATCAGCGCTGTCGAATACAGGGGATACCCGCCCCCCGGCACATAGCAGCAGACATTTTCGACCGGGATGACTCTGTGTCCCAGATGAATCCCCTTCTGCGGCTGGAAATCATCCAGCGCGCTGAACGCGCCCATCTGCGCCCCGGCAAATGCCTCAATATTCGCAGCCGCCGCTTTGATGTCTTCAATCTCTTTTTCATCGACAGCCTCGTACGCCTCCTGTATCTCTTCCGCGGAAACTCTGAGTGAATCTCTTCTGCAGTTGTCGTATTTCTCGTTCAGTTCGTGTATGACGCCGTCGCCTTCGGCTTTCACGCGTTCTATGATCGCCCGCACATCGTCTGTGAGAGTCTCCGCATTGGCAAGCGAACGCGGCCTGGCTTTTTTTATCTCTTTCATTTTATGCTCCTGTTCCTGTTCCGGCTGCCTCAGTCACCGTAACAGTTATTTCCTTTCTGCTGATCTTCGATGCATCAGAAGGATCGTGCGCAACTATCTTGATCTTATATTCGCCTGCCGTCATGAATTTGTACTCCGACGCCTGCGCATATGTGTAAGCGCTGCTGTATTCCGTCTTGCCCGGCTCCATGATGTAAACCGACGCATTTGCAGTAATATCCTTCGATCCGAGTTTTACAGTCATGCCTGTAACGGCATTCGCGCTTCCGACTTCTGCCGTGCGGTCTTCCGCTGAAATGACAGGTGTGTCGGCCTTTTTGACAGTGACCTTGAATGTCGCTTTTGTCGTGCCGCGGCAGTATTTATCGGTGACCGAATAGGTTATCTTATATTTGCCCGGCTTCGTTGTCGAGAAACTCGCAGTTTCCCACGCGCCGTTTTTCCTTATCTGCACACTCGAGACTATCAGCTCGTCCGTAATATTCTGGAGCGCATTCGTGTTCTTCGCTTTCACTCCTGCTTTAAGATTATATGACGCTCCGTATTTTACTGACGTCTTCTTTGATGAAGATATCCTGATGACAGGCTTGCGCAGCTTAAAGTTCGGATTTCCCGCGGACGGATCAGTCGGATCCCAGTTCAGGCCCGTGCTCGAGTACGACTTTATCGCTTTCGGTTTTCCGAGCGGTCCCGCTGTTTTGCTTGAATATATAGTGACTTTCGTACCGGCCGGGCAGTTGTCATATATCCATTTCGCGTCTATGCATGCCAGTCTTACGCATCCGTGTGACGCCACTGTTCCGAGTTTGTTGAATTCCGCAGTCGGCTGTGATGTTTTCGTATATTGATAATACCATACCGAATGGAACAGTACCGAAGTAGTGATATTGGTGCAGTACTGCCCTTTTACATCTTCCATCAGCAGTCCCCAGCGCTGCTTTTTCCCAATGCTGAAGGTCCCCGAAGGAGTTTTCGATCCACCCGTGGAAACCAGCATAGCGCGGAACGCTTTCCATTTTCCGTCAGTTTTTTTATATACCGTAGCGACATTCCTGTTTTTGTTTACTTTTATCCAATATGTTGAGCTCGTCGCTTTGGCGGTCACAGCAGCATGGACATCCGGCGCGTTAAATGCCGCCGGTGCAGCAGTCATCGCAAATGCAACTGCGATCATGGATACCGCCGCTATGATCCTTTTTGCCTTATTCATAAAAACTTTCCCCTTTTTGCTGAATACTAATGTGTTTTTTATTATACCACAGCATTCAGCGATTGAAAAAGGCCATTATTTCATATGACAATATTGCAACGAACGCTGTCGGGGCGTGGAACCTGCCGGGGCGCAGATATTTCCGTCCCGGAGCTCCGGTTACCTCCGTATCCCGCTCCTCGCACACCGTTAGCGCTCTGTGATACGCGTTCGCAGACGGTATGCCCATAATATTGCCCGCGTTCCTGATTCCGCGGCATTGTATATACATTTTTTTGCTCTTACTTCATCCCGGACGGGCGTTCCCGGACTCTCCGGCACTGCACAAAAAAATTGTATTTTCTCACAATTTTATATGGATTTTTGTGTGGTTTTGCATTATATTCTTTATTAACAGAATGGTTAAATAGCAAAATGAGGGAAAGCAGAGGGAAAAGCTAATGAGTAAAAAGAATTTAGATTGGTCAAATATACCTTTCGATTATGTTGTAACAGATAAGAGATTCGAATCGCACTGGAAAGAAGGCGCCTGGGATGCAGGCGGGCTAACTGATGATCCGACGATGCATCTCAATGAATGCGCGCAGGTGCTTCAATATTCTCAATGTTGTTTTGAAGGGTTGAAAGCATACGAAACAAAGGACGGCAGCATTGTCATCTTCCGTCCGGATCTTAATGCGCAGAGAATGTACGACTCAGAAAAAAGGCTGGAAATCCCTCCTTATGATAAAGACCAGTTTGTCGATGCCGTCAAGACTGTAGTCAGGGCCAATGCCGACTGGGTCCCGCCTTACGGCTCCGGCGCTTCTCTTTACATCAGACCGTTCGTTATAGGCAGCGGCATCATGATCGGCGTCGCGCCTTCTCCTGAATTTACTTTCAGGATATTCTCAACTCCTGTAGGGCCGTATTTCAAAGGCGGTGTCAGACCTATTTCGGTAATGGTCGCGGATTCTGACAGAGCAGCTCCAAGAGGTACAGGCGATATCAAAGCGGGGCTCAACTATGCAATGAGTCTGAGCACAGTTATGGCTGCTCACAGAGCGGGCTTCGATGACTGCATATATCTCGATCCTGCAACGCAGACAACTATAGAAGAGGCCAGCGGAGCTAATATTATTTTCATTGACAAGGACGGCGGACTTGTCGTTCCTAAGTCGAACAGTATCCTTCCGTCCGTTACCCGCAGATCGCTCGTCGACATGGCGAAAGACACTCTGGGCATGAAGGTTACAGAAAGAGTCGTAAGATACGACGAGATAAAAGATTTTGCCGAATGCGGTCTCTGCGGCACAGCAGCGGTCATTGCACCTGTCTATAAAATCACGAAGGGCAGCGACGACATCATTTACGGATCATCTTCCGAGATCACGCCTGTTCTTGCGAAAATGCGCAAGACGCTCACCGACATGCAGGTCGGAGATATCCCGGCTCCGGAAGGCTGGGTAGTTCCGGTGGAATAACGATAACAACTGATCACAATATCTTACGAAGATATTTTAGATATAACTGATTTACAACCAGAACCGGCGGACCATTATGGTCCGCCGGTTCTGGTTTGGTAGTTTTACATTATATTATATTGAAAAGTGAAATCTTAATTATACTATCAAGCTATCTTGTCTTTATTGTCCTCGCCGTTCGTGTCATTATTTTCCCCTCCGTTTTTTGCCACGATGCCCTCATATCTCTTGTACATGAGCATTGCTACAACTCCGAAGAGTACAGGACCTGCGATCGACCAGATCGTTGTTATTTTGTCGCCGTCGATCCAAGGCTCAATGATCGCAAACAGATTTGCGAAACCGAGCATTGCTGTAACGATCACCGACCAGACCATTGTGCTTGTCTTCGATTTGAACATCTGAAAAGGTCTGTCGAGATTGTCAAGATTCTTGAATCTCGGAAATGCGCCTGAGATGAACATGTAAGGTATTGTCATTCCTACATTCACCATTGCCGTGAGGATGAGGAAGAACTTCGCCATGGAGTTGCCTCCGAAAGCTACGAGGAAAATCATGATGCATACTACGACGCACTGTACCCACATAGCGTTTACAGGCATTCCGTCTTCTTCTCTGACTTTACCCATTTTACCAGGCCAGAGCTGATCCGGCGTTCCGTCGATGATCTGCTTGAGCGGTGAATATGTCAGTGTGAAGAATGCTCCGAAAAGCGCCAGCGACATTGCCAGTCCGTAGAGTCTTGCCACGAGATGCCCGAGCATCAGCTGTGTGGCTGCAGTTGCTCCGAATACCTTGCCGAGACCGACACCGAAGTTTGTCATTACTATATATGAACAGTTTCCGAGGTTTACCATCGGGTTAGCCATAACGTCGTGCCAGTTTGTGAACGATCCTACGAGGAGGATGAGCAGTGAATAACCGACAACTACTACGCCTGCTGCAATGAGTACGCCTTTAGGGAATGTCTTATTAGGATTTTCTGTCTTGTCTACGAGTCCGCCGACTGCCTCAAGACCGCCGTATGCGAACAGCGCATATACGATGAATGCGAGCATGAGGATCGGGTTGCCTGCATAGTCAGGGTTTGTCGAATGAGTGAGTGAGCTGATTCCGTGGAACGGTTCAGCAAACTGTCCGTGGTTTCCGATAACGATCACGATCGAACCTACAAGTACGATGATGTTCGTCAGTACTACAGCCGTGCCGCCTATCGATGTAACTTTCTTGATCTTATCAAGACCCTTGGTACATGTAAATGTTACGAGTATGATGAACAGTACGCCCAGCACGCCGAGTGCTCTCGGTCCGGAAAGGAACTGGATACCCAGAAGATGCCATGACTGTGTGGTGTCTGCGCCGAACAGCGCGTTCGATACAGGTACCCAGAGTCCGGAACCTACATTTACCATCCAGATAACGTAAGATGTGTACCACATGAATGTGCCGATGAAGGCATATTTAGGGCCTACCGATTTTTCCATCCACGAATATATGCCGCCTGTTTCTTTCTTAAATGCCGAACCGTATTCAGCTACCATGAAAGCATATGGTACGAAGAATGTTATGCCGGCGAGTATGAACCAGGGAATTGATGCATAACCCATTTTGTAAAACGCTCTTGGAATGTTGTTGAATCCGTAAACTGATGTGAAGATCATCAGGATCAGCGACATAAGTCCGAGCTTTTTCGCGTCAATTTTTGCCATTGTGACTTTCCTCCTAATAATGAATAATGTTATAGAATAGTGGTAATAGTGCGATGAACTAGTTGAGATTTTCCGGGTTCAGACATATCAGCTCCGGAATGACGAACCTGCCGTCTTTCCGTATCAGCTGATCGTCGAAATAGATTTCTCCGCCTCCGAAATCCTCGCGCTGTATCAGCACGAGATCCCAGTGGATCGCGGAATCGTTCCCGTTTGGAGCGTCTTCGTATGACTGCCCCGGTGTCAGGTGGATGCTGCCGCTTATCTTCTCGTCGAAGAGCGTATCCTTCATCGGATTGAGTACATAAGGGTTGATCCCGAATGAAAACTCTCCGAAGTATCTTGCGCCCCCGTCTGTATCGAGGATCTTGTTGATCCTTTCTGTGTCGTTGGCTGTAGCTTCCACGATCCTGCCGTCCTTGATAAGGAATCTGATGTTTTCAAAGGTAAATCCCTGCTGTTCGGAAGGAGTGTTATAAGCTATCGTTCCGTTCATGGACTCTCTGACAGGTGCAGTATAAACCTCTCCGTCAGGGATATTCATAGTGCCGGCGCATTTGACTGCCGGTATGCCCTTGATGGAAAATCTCAGATCTGTTCCCGGTCCTGTGATCCGGACTTTGTCAGTTCTGTTCATGAGATTAACCAGCTTGTCCATTGCCTTGCCCATTTTCTCGTAATCGAGAGTGCACACATCGAAGTAGAAATCCTCGAAAGCTTCCAGACTGCTGTTGGAGAGCTGAGCCATGGCATGATTCGGATAACGGAGTATTACCCATTTCGTGTTGTTGACTCTGTAGTTCAGCGTCGGCGACATATATTTCAAATACTTGTTCATATTGTCGCCCGGAACGTCTGACATCTCGGATACGTTATCCGTACCTTTCACTTTGATGTAGCAGTTCATATGCTTCATCTGTGCGAGCTGTATTTCGTTTTCGAGTTTGATCTGCTCATCCGGCGCCTGCATGAGGATCGATCTCATGATGCGTGAATCTCTGTTTCTTACAAACGGGATCCCTCCCGCTTCATAAACATCATCCACGATTTTCGTAACGAGGCCTTTTGTGGCTTCGCCCTCATAATCAATGAGAACCTTTTCGCCCGGCTGCACATTTGTCGAATAATTCACAAGCAGATTCGACAGCTTATTGATCCTTTCGTCCATAGTTGTTTTTCCTTTGAATCGTTTGGTGGTTTTATATTAAATACATACACTTTGTGCCTGGATCTCTCCGGCAAGTGTCATTATATCCAATAAAAAAAGCGTGTCAACCCCTTGAAAAACAGGCGTTTTCACGCGTTAAGTCATTTTTGACTTGACTTTTATCCACTAACTTTTGCTTTAAGTCGCTTTCAACTTATATGTCCGATTTTAAGTTATTACTGACTTAAAAATTGAATTTTGTTTTTTTTTGTTTTTTTGAAATCCGGTTGTTCAGATCGTCATTTAATCCTGCCGATCCCGTATTTGCGCATCAGCCTCGACGCCTTCGTCTGCGACATGCCCATGGCTTCCGCGATCTTGTATGAGCTTCCGTACTGCCTGTATGCCTCTTCCAGAATACGCCTTTCATATGTTTCCACAGCATCTTCGAAATCAGGCGGCAGCTGCGCGTCAAAACTGCCGAGCGGCGCTATGATCGTGTCCGGCAGATCCGCTGTTTCAATAACATTTTCCTTCGAAGTGACTATCACCCGCTCGACCGCATTCTGCAGTTCGCTGACATTGCCCGGCCACTCGTATTTTCGCAGCGCGTACCTCGCTTTGTCCGAAAAGCTCTTGTTCATGTGATACTGATAATTGAACCTGGCAGCGAAATAATCCAGGAGAACATCAAAGTCCTCCTTCCGTTCTTTGAGCGTAGGTATGTTGAACTCGATGACTCTGAGGCGGTAATAAAGGTCTTCTCTGAAGCGTCCGTCTTTGATCTGGTTCTCGAGGCTCATGCTCGTGGCGGATATTATCCTCGCACTCACCTTTCTTTCCTTGGCCGCGCCGAGAGGCACATAAGTCCCGTCCTGTATCATCCGCAGGATCTTCCCCTGCACGGACAGAGGCATCATTCCTATTTCATCTATAAACAGAGTCCCGCCGTTCGCGATCTCGGCCAGTCCCGCTTTTCCGGCCCCGCCTATGTCAGGCCCGGCGCCCGGCAGATAGCCGAACAACACTGCCTCCATCTGATTCTCGGGGACGGCAGCGCAGTCGATCGAAACGAATTCTCCCTTTGACCTCTTGCTGCTTTCATGAATGAATTTGGCGAGAGTGCTTTTGCCCGATCCCTTTTCGCCCGAAATGAGTATCGTTGAATCAAATGTCGATATCCTCTCTATAGTCATCTTTATTTCATGCATCCTCGGGCTGATAAAAACCATACTGTCCGCGGTCCTGTCTGCACCCGAAAAATAATCTGCTGTCTCGTCAGAAGTTCTTCTGTCGTCATATATGGCTTCGATGACATACTCGATATTGCCTTCACTGTCTGTGACAGGTGTAGTAATGATGGCATAGTCTTCCCCGGACTTGTCCTGCTTTTCAACAATGACCGTCCTTTTGAGCTCAAGCACGCGCGGGAGCGCGGTTATCCGGTCAACATACACAGGATCGGTATCATATAGACTTTTCCCTTCATATGAATCGGCGCCTTCCATGAAAAGATCGGCAAAACCGCGGTTGCAGTAAATGATATTGCGTTCCGCATCAAATACACACACGCTGACCTGAAGCGCGTCTATGATTTTTTTGAAGAATATGTTTTTGTCCGCCATAATATCTTTCTCCTGCTGAAATTGTATCATCGGGAAGTCACGATTACAAGATTTTCGCACTGAAGACACTTTACACACCGCCCGCTAACCTATAAAATATTACTGTCAGCGTTTACACCGGAAGGGGCATATCATGGATTTCAACCAGGAAGTCGAATCTTATAAAGAAAATATCATATCAGACGTTCAGAAACTGATAGCAATAAAAAGCGTCAAGGAAAAAGCGGGGAAAGAAGGTGCGCCGTTCGGCGACGGAATTTCCCGGGCGCTTGACTTCTGTCTGGACCTGGCAGCGTCCATGGGATTCAAAACCAGAAACATCGACGGCTACTGCGGCTATGCGGAATACGGAGAAGGTCCCTCCTATATATGCGCCGTCACACACCTCGATACAATAGAAGAAGGCCGCGGCTGGAAACACGATCCGTTCAGCGGTGAAATCGACAGCGGCAAAATATACGGCCGCGGAGCGATAGACAATAAGGGTCCGGCAGTCACGCTTCTGTACGCGCTGAAAGCGCTTGCCGACAGCGGTGTCCGGCCGGGCAGAAAAATACGCGTGATCTTCGGCACTGATGAAGAAGGCGGTCTCAGCACCGACTCTCTATACCGGGATATTATGCATTACCTTAAAAACGAAGCTCCTCCCCTCATGGGTTTTACCATCGAGGCTAATTTCCCGGCTGTCTACGCGGAAAAAGGTCTGCTGTTCACGCAGTTCACCAAAAAGATAATGCAGCCGGACGATAAAAAAGTCCTGTATATTAAAGGCGGCGTGCAGCCGAACACCGTGCCGGCATACTGCAAAGCCAAGCTGATCACATCCGACCGCAGCGCCATCATTGAAAAAATAAGAAAATACGCCCTCGACAACATGCTCGATTTCAATGTCGATATGGAAGAAGACGGCGTTATTGTCGAAGCTTTCGGCAGTGAAGTACACAGCGGCTGGCTCGAATCCGGCAAAAATGCCGCGCTTATGATCATCAGACTGCTGGCCGAAACACGCTTCGGCGGAGACGACATGGCGGATACCATGCAGTTCCTGATCAATAAACTCGGCAGCGGCATCTACGGCGAGGGCCTCGGGATAGAATATGAAGACGAATTCTCCGGAAAACTCACGCACAATCTCGGCGTGATAGATTTCGACAACCGCTTCATCAGAGTGGACCTCGATTTCAGATATCCGGTCACCTGCGACTTCGAAGAATCCCTGGAAGTGATAAAAGAAGCCTTTGGCAAAGCCGGCTTCGATCTGAAGATCTGCTGCAGCCTGAAGCCGATATATTACCCTCCGCGCGATCACTTCGCGATCAAGCCTCTCGTGGAAGCTTACCGCGCGATCACCGGAGATGTCACCGAACCTATCGCCATAGGCGGCAGCACATATGCGAAATCGATGACCAATATCGTCGCTTTCGGTCCGGTATTCCCGGGCGAAAAACAAGTTGCCCATACAGTCGACGAGTACGTCAAAATCGACGACCTCATGCTGATGGGCAAAATATATGCGAAAGCTCTTTACGACCTTTCCAACGTATGATCAGAAATTCCTTTCAAGCAGTCTGACCAGAGTGCATACTGTTTCATTTCTCGGCACCGGATAACCGGCTGCCCGTGCACGGCGGACGATTTCGCCGTTCAGGCAGTCTATTTCCGTGCGTCTGCCGTTCATTATATCCTGAGCCATCGACGGGAAATGCCCTTTATGCGTGACCATTATCGTGCGGGCGCGGGCAAAAGCCGCCTCTCTGTCAACATTCACGCCGAGCTTTTCCGCCAGCCCCAGAGTCTCCTCCATGATATCGAACACGAGCTTTTCTCCGTCCCCGACCTCACAGAATCTGCTCTGCGGCAGGCGCGTGAGCGCGGACACAGGGTTGAATCCGCTGTTGAGAGCAGCCTTCCCCCAGATGACGCTGTACACATCATCCGTGATCTCCGCGGTCAGTCCGCAGGCGTTCATCACGCCGCATACTTCATGCAGAAATGTGCAGTCCTTTTCATCTGCCATGCCTATGTACGCTTTCCTGTCTGTGCCCATCGTTTTTATTTCACCCGGACCGGTGACCGATCCCGGCATAGTAAGCGCCCCGCAGATTATATGATCATGCGGAACGAACTTCCCGGCGCGCTCGACATTTCCGAGTCCGTTCTGCAGCGTCATAAGATAGGTATCGCTTCCTGTCATATCGCGGCATTTTTCCAGGACAGCGGCCGAATCCTGCGCCTTGGTAAACAATATCACCAGATCGAACTGTTCATGCAGACTGCCCGCCATCGCCGTTCTGACCTTTACGTATATATCCTTTTCATCCCACAGCATGTGGATTCCGTGCAGACGTATCGCCTCTTCCGTCTCTTTCCTGCCGGCGGTGACCATCGTCACGTCTTCGCCTCCGTCCGCCAGACAGGCTCCGAAAAGCATCCCCATCGCGCCCGTGCCTATTACTGCAATTTTCATGATCCGCTTCCTTTCTTTTTTGTGGTTTATACACAATATAATGCCTCTTTTTTATGTATTTTTCAAACTTTTTCTTTACATCACATTCTGAAAGTGTTATCATGAGAGAAATTATTAAAGAAAGGACACACGAAAAATGCATATTTCGGCATTTACAGCAGCATACGCTTACTATTATTCTTACTACTTTTTCGGTAAGAAGAGTTTGACTGTTGTGAAATGACGTATGCTGTCGTCCCGATAACATAAGTAAAATCATTGTCCGCAGGCGAACTCAGCCTGCGGATTTTTTTACGTCATCACAAACCATTATATAAAGCCGGCGGACCCGGCAGGAGGAAAGCAAAATGATAATTATACTGAGGGAAAATCCCGAACAGAAGCAGCTGGATAATCTCGTCTCATGGCTGAAAAGCATGGGACTTGACATTCATTACAGCAAAGGCGTCAATAAAACCATCATGGGTCTTATCGGCGACACAGCTTCCGTAGATGTTGACCTGATCCAGGCGCTCGACATTGTGGAAAAGGTAATGCGTGTCACAGAGCCTTATAAAAATGCCAACCGGAAATTCCATCCGCAGGATACAGTCATCACCGTCGGCAGCGGCGAAAACGAAGTAAAAATCGGCGGCGGCAATTTCCAGATCATCGCCGGTCCCTGCTCAGTCGAAAGTGAAGACCAGATCATCGAAGTGGCCAAAGCGGTCAAGGATGCAGGTGCAGGACTGATGAGAGGCGGCGCCTTCAAGCCGAGAACTTCGCCTTACGCTTTCCAGGGGCTGCGTGCGGAGGGACTCGATCTTCTCAGTCTGGCCAAGAAAGAAACAGGACTGCCTATCGTAACGGAAATCATGGATCTTTCGCAGCTCGAGCTTTTTGACGATGTCGATGTCATCCAGGTCGGAGCCAGGAATATGCAGAATTTCGAACTCCTGAAGGAGCTCGGTCACCTCGACAAGCCGATCCTCCTGAAGCGCGGCCTTTCCAGCACGATCGAAGAACTCCTCATGAGCGCGGAATACATCATGTCGGGCAGGAACCAGAAAGTCATCCTCTGTGAAAGAGGAATACGTACATTTGAAACAATGACCAGAAATACTCTTGACCTTTCCGCCATAGCAGTCCTCAAAGAAAAGACGCATCTTCCGGTCATCGTCGATCCGTCGCATGCAACCGGCGTGAACAGTCTCGTCAAGCCTATGGCTATGGCAGCCACGGCGGCAGGCGCGGACGGACTTATGATCGAAGTCCACAACGATCCGGAACATGCACTTTGTGACGGGCCTCAGTCGCTCAGACCGGAACAGTTCGCGGACGTAGTCAAAGCGGTCAATGCCATCCGCCCGTTCGCATTCGGAGTACAGAAGTAATATCGGAGGAAAGTGAAATGATGATAGGAGTAGTCGGTCTCGGCCTCATCGGCGGATCGATGGCAAAAGCAATAAACAGTCTGCAGGACCATTCCGTATACGGATATGATATAGATGAAACGATCATCCGCAAAGCCGTTCTGGTCAACGCCATAGAAGAAGAACTCAAACCGGAAATGATCCCTCTGTGCGATCTGATAATCATCGCGCTTTATCCGAAGGATACAGTCGCCTTCGTGGAAAAATACCAGGATGATATCAAGGAAGGTTCTGTTATAATGGACACATGCGGAGTGAAAAAATGCGTATGTGACGGCATAGAACCGATCGCCAGAGAAAAAGGTTTCTGGTACATCGGCGGACATCCGATGGCGGGCATAGAACACGCCGGCTTCGACCACGCGAAAAAAGCCCTCTTTCAGAACGCCTCGATGATATTGCTGCCGATGAAACGCACGCCTATCGAAGTCGTCGACATCATCAAGCAGCTGGTCGAAAAGATCGGCTTTACAAATGTCGAGATCACCGAAGCGGATGAGCACGATGAGATCATCGCTTTCACTTCACAGCTTGCGCACGTGCTTTCGAGCGCGTACATCAAAAGTCCTACGGCTGCAAAGCACCGGGGTTTTTCGGCGGGGAGCTACAACGACATGACGCGCGTGGCCAATCTGAACGAAGACATGTGGACGGAGCTGTTTCTCGAGAATCCCGACAACCTCGCCAACGAGATCGACGGACTGATCGAAAGGCTGCACGAATACAGCACCGCGATCAGAGACAATGACGAAGCGCGTCTCCACGATCTCCTGAAAACAGGACGCGAGCGCAAGACCTTTATAGATAAAGAAACGTTCTGATTGGAGATATCGCATGAACAAAATAACGATCAATACCGCTGTGCCGTATGATGTAGTAATGGAAAAAGGTCTGCTGTCGAGAGCGGGCGAACTCGCGCTCGGTGTTTCGGACCGGTGCAAGGTGTGCATCGTCACCGACGAAAACACGCACAGGCTGTACAATGACACCGTCGCGGAATCTATGGCGCTCAGCGGATTCGACGTTTACAAAATAACATTCCCGGGCGGTGAGATGACAAAAACAATTGACTATTTCAGCACTCTGCTCGAATTCCTCGCTGAAAATGAATTCACGAGAAGCGACATGCTCGTCGCCCTCGGCGGAGGAGTAACAGGCGACCTGACAGGATTCGCCGCCGCATCATATCTGCGGGGCATCGGATTCATACAGATCCCGACCACGCTTCTTGCGGCAGTCGATGCTTCCGTAGGAGGCAAAACGGCGATCAACCTTGTCGCAGGGAAAAATCTGGCAGGCGCATTCCATCAGCCGAAACTTGTCATCTATGATCCGGTGACGGCGGAGACGCTTTCACACGATATTTTTCTGGACGGGCTGGCAGAAGCGGCCAAAACGGGAGTAATTGATGACAAAGAGCTTTTTGACTATATACTGGCAGCTGACGAACCTCCGTTCAGCGAGTTTGTGATGAGACTCGTCGACAGTTCAGTCAGAGTAAAAGCAAAAATTGTTGAGCAGGACGAGTACGACGGAGGTGTCAGGCAGCTTCTGAACTTCGGGCACACTTCGGCGCATGCCATCGAAAGACTGAGCAATTTCGAAATCAGCCACGGACACGCCGTCGCCTCCGGCATGCTCATCGCCTCCAAAGCGGCGCTTGTAAACAAATGGTCCCGTTCAGACTGTTATTCTCAGATAAAGACTTTCCTCGTGAGATACGGTTATGATACGGAATGCAGATTCACACCGGAACAGATGGCGGCGGCTGCAGCGGTCGACAAAAAGAGACGGGGCGACATAATTTCTGTCGTCATACCTCTCGATATAGGGGAATGCGCCCTCATGGACATCCCGGCTTCCGGGCTGGTCGATTTTTTCAAGGCAGGTATATAAATGAACATCAGAATAAAACCACATTTGCTAACAGGAAATATAGAAGCTGTGCCCTCAAAGTCTCAGGCGCACAGAGTCCTTCTCGCAGCAGCGCTGACCGCCCTGCAGAGCGGTCAGGAAACAGAATTCCGCATCAGCGGAGTATCCGAAGATGTCGGGACAACAGCGCGTTGTGTAAAAGCGATCCGGGAGGCCGCGGCCGCTCCCGGGAAACCGCTGGTGATAGACTGCGGTGAATCCGGCACTACACTGAGGTTTCTTCTCCCCGTATGCGCCGCGCTGGGAATAGACACGACATTCACCGGACACGGAAGGCTGCCCGCAAGACCGCTCTCACCGCTCAGGGAAGAAATGGAACGCCACGGTGTGACATTTTCCGACCCTGCAGACACGGGTTCATCCGCGGCTGCATCTATCTGCAGGATACAGGGCAGGCTGAACGGCGGAGAATTCCGTCTTGCCGGCAATGTCAGCTCGCAGTTCATCAGCGGGCTCTTTTTTGCGCTGCCTCTGCTGAACGAAAGCGGCTCCGTGGTCATCACGACCGAACTCGAATCCACACATTATATAGATATGACACTTGATGTCCTCAGAGAATTCGGGATCGTGATCGAACTAACAAAGAAAGGCCCCGACGGCATCGGCAATACTTATATTGCAGCCGGCGGACAGCATTTCGTTTCGCCGGGAACAGTCGAACCGGAAGGAGACTGGTCGAACGCGGCCTTCTGGCTCGCGGCCGACAGCCTCGGGTCGGACATCGGCATTACAGGTCTCAGTCTCGGCTCGTCTCAGGGCGATAAAGAAATACTCAGAATAATAAGAGACCTGGACAGCAGCGATGTCATCGATGCGAAAAACATCCCGGATCTCGTACCGGTCATAGCGGTCCTGGCTGCTGTGAAACCGGGCACACGCACGATCACCAATGCGGCCAGACTGCGCCTGAAAGAAAGCGACAGGCTTGCATCCATGGCGAAATGCCTGGGTGCGCTCGGCGCCGATATTTCCGAACGTCCGGAAGGGCTGATCATCAGAGGCACCGGAAAACTTTCCGGCGGGACTGCGGACGGATGCGGAGATCACCGGGTAATAATGGCCCTGGCTATTGCCGCAACTGTTGCGGACGGTCCGGTCATCATAAAAGGGGCGGAAGCGGTAGCCAAATCATACCCGGGATTTTTCAGGGACTTCCGGAGACTCGGCGGTCTTGCGGAACAGATTTAAGGAGGATACGGCATGCAGTCGCGATTCGGAAACAATATCAGAGTAACAATCTTCGGCGGCTCACACGAACCGGAGATCGGATGTATCATAGAAGGTCTTCCCGCAGACATCATGTCGGAAATAGACATGGATGAACTGCAGACGTTCCTCGACAGGCGCGCCCCTGGCAGGAACGAATTCTCAACGCAGAGAAAAGAGCCCGACGTACCGGTGATAAGATCCGGGGATCCCCTGACGCTGGTCATCGAAAACAAAGATCAGCATCCGGGTGATTACAAGAAACTTGCATCGGTCCCGAGACCGGGACATGCCGATTTCACGGCCCGCGTAAAATACGGCGATACGCTCGAGATGTCGGGAGGCGGCCCTTTCTCGGGCCGCATGACAGCCCCGCTGTGCATCGCGGGCGGGATCGCGAAACAGCTTCTGAAAAAGAAAGGCATTACTGTATGCGCAAGGATAAACGCCATACACGGCATATGCGACATACCTCTCGATCCTGTGAACATTACTGCGGCCGCGCTCGAGGAAATCACCGCCAAGGATTTCCCTGTATTTGACGACGAAGCAGGCATGGAGATGAAGGATGAAATAAAGACCGCAGCGGCCGAAGGAGATTCCGTCGGCGGCATCGTTGAGGTCTATGTGCTCGGATGCCCGGCCGGCATCGGCGGGCCTATGTACAGCGGCGTCGAATCCGCGATGGCTGCTGTTTTCTTCGGGATACCGGCTGTAAAAGGCGTGGAATTCGGCGCGGGTTTCTCCGCCGCCTATATGAAAGGTTCCGAGAACAACGACCCTTTCTGCCTCAAAGACGGCAGAATCGCGACAATGACCAACAACTGCGGCGGGATACTCGGCGGCATAACGGACGGAATGCCGATAATCGCCCAGCTGGCGTTCAAGCCGACGCCGTCGATTTCTATCGAACAGGATTCAGTGGATCTCGATAAAATGGAACCCGCAAAACTCGTTATCGGCGGAAGGCACGATCCTTGCGTTGTACTCCGTGCGGTGCCTGTTGCAGAAGCTGCGGCGGCGCTGGCGATACTTGATCTGATGTCAGAGGAGAACGGCCATGCATGAAAATAATCTCGAACTTCTCCGCGGGGAGATAGACACGATCGATACCGAAATGATCGAGCTCTTCAAAAGGCGTCTCGATACAGCCGGACGCATCGCGGAATATAAAAAGGAAAACGGACTTCCTGTAGCAGATGAAAAACGCGAAATGAAGGTGCTGGAAAAGATAGCGGAAAAGGCAGGCGCGGAATACGCGGAATACGCGCAGGAACTTTACCGCACGATGTTCAGAATCTGCCGGAAATATGAAAGCAGAGGAATGTGAAAATGTCTTACGGACTCGTCGGTGAAAAACTCGGACACAGCTATTCGAAAATCATCCATGAAAAGCTCGGGCTCTACAGCTACGGACTTTTCGAAGTGCCGCGCAGTGAGTTCGGCGCTTTCATAGACGCGCGCGGATACAGCGGACTCAATGTCACAATTCCGTACAAGCAGGAAGTGATCAGCCATCTGGACAGCATCGACGCGGCGGCAAAGGAGATCGGCGCGGTGAACACTCTCTGCTTCCTTAACGACCGCGGGAACGCGGCAGGCAGCCTCCTGACCGGAGCCAATACAGATTATTACGGCTTCCTTTATATGGCGGACAAGGCCGGGATAGATTTCGCGGGACAGCATGTCCTGATCCTCGGCACCGGCGGCGCTTCCCTCATGGTGCAGAAAGCAGTAATGGACAAAAACGCGCAGATGTTTACTGTCGCCTCGAGATCACATCATGCATATATGGTCACATATGATGAACTTGCCGCTGACAGCGCGCTGCGACGGTCTGTCGGCATCATCGTGAATGCGACACCCGCCGGAACATACCCGGACAACTATGCCTCAGTCCTGGATCCGGGCGATTATCCGTCATGCGCGGGAGTGCTCGATCTGATCTACAACCCGTTCCGGACCAGACTGCTCCTCGAAGCCGAGGCGCATCATATTCCCAATTCCAACGGGCTCCCTATGCTGGTCGCTCAGGCCGTGAAATCAGCTGAACTCTGGACCGGCAGAAAACTTATGGATAAAACAGCAGCCATTATCGCTGAGCTCAGGCGCGAGCTCGGCAATATTGTCCTGATTGGGATGCCGGGATGCGGCAAATCGACTGTGGGCCGCGTTCTTGCAGATATGCTCGGCCGTAAAATGACCGACACCGACGAAGAAACAGAGAAACGCACCGGCAGGCATCCTGCCGAAATAATCAGTGAAGACGGCGAAGCAGCTTTTCGCAAAATCGAGACAGATGTCATCAGAGACATCTGCCGGGAAAACAGCCTGGTCATATCGACCGGCGGCGGCGCGGTCCTGAGGCAGGAAAATATCGATGCCATGCGTCAGAACGGGACCGTGTTCTTTATAGAAAGAAAGATCGAGGATCTGGCTGCCGACAAAAGACCGCTGTCCGGAGACCTGGAAAAACGACGCGCGCTGTACGGCAGAAGGCTGCCGATGTACATGAACGCCGCCGATCATACCGTTGACAACAACGGCTCTGTGGAAAAAACCGCAGAAGCAGTCATCGCGCTGCTGGGCTGACAGCATATCCCGCCGCACAAAAATACAGCCATGCATATCACACATGGCTGCATCGATAAATTCATTTTATTCCTCATCATCTGCCACATCGTCGAGCTCGGCATTTGCCGCGCGCAGAAGATCTTCCGTCCTTATTTCCAGCGACATCCCGATGCGCCCCGCGCTCACGCAGATCTTTTCCTGCGCCGCGGCTCTTGCATCCACCACTGTAGGCAGCGGCTTGCGCATGCCCAGCGGAGAACACCCGCCGTGGACATAGCCCGTCACCTTCATGATATCGGCCGTCTTCAGCATCTCGATCTTCTTTTCTCCGAAGTGCCTGGCCGCACGCTTGAGCGACAAATGCTTGTCCACAGGAATGACGCAGACATAATGCCCGCCGCTCTGTCCGACTGTCACCAGCGTCTTGTATGTCTGTTCATACGGCCGTCCTGTTATCTCCGCGGCATCCATGCCGTTCGTGAACCCGTGCGACATATCATATTCGATTATCTCATATTCAATGCCTTCGCTGTCGAGGAACCTCGCAGCGTTAGTTTTTTTATTCTTGTCCTTACTCATATTACTCCGTCGTACTCAGGATCGTATCGTTCTTCGTATCCGTCTGACTCACCTTCATCTTGGAGATATCCGATGGGTCGATATCCTCATTCAGACCGAGTATAGTCGGTCCGAGATACGTCGTCTTGAGCACCTTGTCTCCTACCGTGATCTTGCTGTACTCGGTGAAATTCTGACCCTTGATATAATACTTTTCGCCGATCTTGACTATCTTCTTGATCTTTATTTCTTTTACGCCCATTTTAAGCGCAACCGGTTTGAACGGATTCGTCCCGCCGTAGATATATTTCTCGCCGTAGAGCATATCATACTGCAGCATTTTCATCTCCGCCCTGTAATTTTTATCACTTCTGTGATCCTGCTGGAAGGTGACCATGGTTCCGTTGTGTATGCCTATCCTGTTGAGAAGCTCCGAACCGATCTGATATGCAGTCAGATCTTCGACCTTTCTGCTCCCGTACTTGTAATTGCTCCAGATGACATAATTCGTCTGGTATACGCTCCTGTTGCCGCTGAGATTATCCTCGGTCAGGTTGTCGAGGGCCGGCAGATGATCGCCGTACATGACAAGTATCGTCGGCTCGTCATACTTTTTGAGAGTCGTCGTCAGCTGCTTCACGAACTGATCCATTTCATATATCTGATTGGCATAGTACTCCCACGACCACTTCAGCTCATCCGTCGGCGCGGATGTGCAGGTTATAGTCGGATCAGCAATGACTTTTTCCGTCGGATATTTCCCGTGCCCCTGGACAGAAATAGTGTAAATATAATCGCTGCCCTTCGTGGACTTCAGCGCATCCATGATATTGTCCGTAAGGACATAATCACGCGCCCAGCCCTTAGGCGTCCTGCTGACATTATTCATATATTCCACAGAAGTAAAAGTCTGATATCCGAGATTCCCGAAGACTTCGTTCCTGTGATAAAAAGCCGCTCTGTGATTATGGATAGCATGCGTGGAATAACCCAGCTGCTTAAGATCATACGGTATGCTTTCGCAGTTTTCTTTCAGTAATATCGAATTGTACGGATATTCCCCCGGTCCGAAGAAGTGCACGCTCATCCCCGTCATCGATTCAAATTCAGTGTTAGCTGTGCCCGCTCCTACAGCCGGCACCCTCAGCTTGCCTGTAGAGCAGGTCTTCATCAAATAGCGGAAATACGGTATCGGATCCTGCGAAAGCTTGACATTTTTGACAAAGCTCGGGTCGATGAAAGATTCAAGCTGCAGGAATATAATATTCGGTTTAGTGACGCTCGTGGATGTTTCCTTGCCCGCGACCGTTGTCTTCATTTCCTTAGCCGTAAATATCTTCTTTACATTGGCTTCCGAATAATTCGCGGGCCTGCGCACGCCTTTGTCAAAACCTGTCGCCAGAAAACAGTACGAAAATCCGTTGTCTCTGTACCCGTAGTTGAGGTTCGGGAAATACGTGTCGAGGATGCCTGTTTTCACACATCCGAAAGTCGCCCCTATAGCTATCACTATGATCAGCAGCACCCGCGGGACCGCCTTTTTGTATATGACCTTCGCCGCCGACTTCTTGCTCTTGAAAAATATCAGCACCAGAACCGCAACAATCGCGGCGATGCCGGCCACGAGAAGTATGATCTGCATCTTCGACAGATAAGTCGTCGCGATCGAAAGACCGTCCTTGAGCTCCATGATATCATTCGTCGTGAACGGCGTCATTCTGTTGGCCTGAATGATGCCGTTGACAATACCGAGCACTACCCATATGCCTCCGAAAAGGATCAGGAAAAACCGCCTGTTCTTGAACAGGAGCGACAGCGACATGCAGGTGAAAATAATCAGCGAGTTGAAAAGAAAGATCAGAGGATGTCTGATCATAAATTCCAGCCCGGCCGCAGGTGATGTTGACAGTCTTGCAAAAGTCTCTATAAACAAGTTGACAAGGATCGCAAGTATTGCATACTGCGCTATGAAATTATGCCATATTTTCAGCCAGTTTGTTTTCAACTTACCCATTCGGAACTTCCTTTTTTATTCTGTTTGCCAGCCTGGCAAACTCTTCTATCGTCAGCGTCTCGGCCCTCCTCATAGGGTCGATATCTATCTCCTCAAGAAGCGAACGCATCGCGGCCTTATCCATTCCCTGAAGACCGGTCATGCAATTCAGCAGTGTTTTCCTCCTCTGTGAAAACCCCGCTTTTATACACACAAAAAACATATTCTCATCAATAAGATCCACCGGTTTCCCGCTGCGGACATCAAGACGCAGAACTGCCGAATCGACCTTCGGCCTCGGCACAAATACTTCCTTCGGAACATCCGCGACCTTCGTAACATCACAGTAATACTGTACAGCGACCGAAAGCGCCCCGTACGATTTTACACCGGCAGGCGCGCATATGCGCTCGGCCACTTCCTTCTGCATCATTACTGTAATACTGTCGGCGGGCGTTCCCTCTTCAAGAAGCTTCATGATGATCGGCGTGGTGATGTAATACGGAAGATTGCCTATCACCTTGACTCCGGTTATCTCCGGATCCTCCGCCTTCGCTTTTTCTATGATATCCGTAATGTCCGTCTTGAGCACATCGCGGTTGATTATTTCTATGTTGCTGAAATCCCCGAGCGTGACGCCGAGTATCGGTATCAGCGCCTTGTCTATTTCTATGGCAGTCACTCTGCGCGCGAGACGTGCGGCCTCGCATGTGAGCACTCCCAGTCCCGGCCCTATCTCTATCACGAGATCGTCAGGTCCTATGCCTGTCGCATCAATGATCCTGTCAATGATATTCTTGTCGGTCAGGAAATTCTGCCCGAGGCTCTTGGTCATTTTAAAACCGTGCGCCGCCCCGAGATTTTTTATCGCATCATGCGAATAAAGTTTCATCTGACTCATCTATTCAAATGCCTTTCAAATTCTTCTCTCGTTATCCCGTAATCGTTGAGCTTCCTCAGAAATCCGGCAGCATTGCCGTAGCCTATCCCGAGAGCCTTTCCCAGTTCCCTGCGTTTTGCCGACGAGCCTGCTTCTCCTGCCAGCCCTGCATCATACAGATCTTTCATGTCAAATACCGGCGCGCCTTCCCGTTTTGTTGCTTTCGCTTTCGCAAGAGCCTCCAGGATGGCCTCCGGTCCGGCATTTTCAATCCCGATGTCGCCTTTCTTCTCAGCCTCGTCTCTCGGCAGGAATGCCTGCCTGGCATCCGGGAATCTTTCTGTCAGCCTTGATCTGATAGTCTCGCCGGCATGATCCGGATCTGTGAAAATTATGAGACCCCTGGCACTGTATGCCTTCTCCAGCATCTCCCATGTTGCATCGGAGATCCCGAATCCGTGAGTCTCAATAGTATCTGTATCTAAAGCTCTTCTGACAGCCGCAGTGTCATCTCTGCCCTCAACGACTATCACTTCTTTTATCTTCATCTATTTGCTGTCCTTATCGGGCATAACATAAAGGGTCTCCCCCGGCATGACCATCTTGAGCTTGTCTCGCGCTTCCTCCTCGATATAGCCGGGATCATTCACCTTTTTAAGTTCTTCCCTCAGTTCCTTCTTTTCTTTTGTAAGCTTCTGCTGCTCTGCTACCAGCGTGTTTTTTTCTGTTTCCGCCTTGTATATATTATATGTCGAATACCCGACCATACACGCAAGAATACAGATCACGACAGCGTAAACCAGCGCACGCCTGCCGCTCATTTTTCCTGATACACGTTTCTTCTTTGCGTGTTTAGCGGCAACAGGCGTCTCTTTCGCCGGTGTTTCTTTTTGTTCTCGGCGCTCCTCACGGCTCTGACGTTCGCGATCTTTCCGGTATTCCCTCAGATCGACAACTTCATTTTTCTTATCGAATTTTGCCTTGCGCCCTTTGCTTCTTTTCGCCATCTGTCTTCCCTGATTACCATATTTTGCTTATTGTGATTATAACACAATACCTACATGAGTGCCATAATCAGAACGAGCCTTCTTTAAGTAAATCCAGCATGCCCGTCTTTCTTACCTTATGCATCGAATACCATATCGTCAGTGTCACCACAACCGCCAGACTCACTATGCTTATTGCAATAGCGCCCCACGGTATCACAAACAGGATGCTGTATGTGCCGCCGACAAGCCTGTACATTATATACGTCAGCAGCAGCGACACCGGCAGCCCGTACGCAAGCGCTCTTGTCCCGTAAAAAATGCATTCGAGATTTATCATTTTCTTGAAGCTCTTCGGCCCCATGCCCACGGCCTGCAGCATTGCGAATTCCCTTCTTCTCAGAAGCATATTCGTAGCTATCGTGCTGAAAACATTCGCCGCGGCGATCAGTGATATCAGCGTTACAAAACCGTACGAAAGAAGTTTTATCATAGAAATCACATTCCTGACGGTTTCATATTCAGCCTCCATATTCGTGACAGCCGACGAAGATATCCCTTCTGCTCTGCAGATCTTCTGCATATCGCTGTATGTCGCCGCCGGATCGCTGCTCCTGAAAAACGCCGCCGGCATCTTGCTCCCGTTGGACCCGGCATTTTTTATATATTTATCTCCCAGCATGTATTTCGCATTGCTCTTTGATGTATATATGCTCACAAGTGTGTTATAGGCATCAGAACCCATAGGCAGCTTCGAACAATATACCGCTTTAACAGAAAACTTCCTGCCGTTGTCGCCCGAAATCGTCAGTTTCTCACGGGCAGCAGATGAAATATCAGCTGTAAAGCTTTCCGTGCCGCTCTCTGAATACCCGTAAACTGTTCTCGAAGCGATGAACCCGCTGTCATCAGCCGCTGTCAGTCCGTTCTTTTTCGCCAGCTTTGCATATTGCTCATCAGGCATGACTATCAGTGCCGCATACAGCTCCGCCTTCCCCTTTGATACCGGGAACGATGAAGATGAGATTTCCTTTCTGTCCTGATCCGCAAAATCGGAGAGTGATTTCTTGAGCTTCATCGTATACGCATCGTAATATGCGCTGCCCGTCACTTCTTTCGCTTCTTTCAGCTTCGTATATCCCGAATACGAGACGTCGCTCATATAATCGATATCATAATCCATATCATTTCCGTACTGCTGCTCGATCCCGTCGGAAAGATAGCTGATCATTCCGTTGGCCGAAATGAAAAGCACCAGACTCAGAAAAAGCGATATGATCGCCGCTCTGTAGCGTTTTCTGTCGCGCTTGAAGTTTTTGCCCGCGAGCACACCTTCGAATCCGAACAGCTTCTGCGTCAGCTTCGAAGTCTTCAGCCGCCTGGCTTTGACCGTCTGGGGAATTGCGTTCCGCCTCATTGCCTCTTTCACGCTGACCCTGTATCTCATATGCGCAGGGAGATATGCGGACATTACCAGCATCAGAAAGGCCAGTGCTGCGCCTATTGCTACAAACCCCCACGAAATATGCATGTCGAACGGAGTAATATTGCTCCCGGCCACGAAAATATAGGCGAACTTGTTGCCGACGATCTTGATAACCGCATATATCCCCGCGATCCCGCTGATTATGCCGAACGGAATGCCGGCAGCGCCAATTACCGAAGCTTCAAACAGCACGCAGGTGCGGATCTGTTTCTTTGTTGCGCCGTATGCGGACAACATCCCGAAAAGGCCGGTCTTATCTGCAAACGATATCGAAAACGCATTATACAAAAGCAGAAGAGAACCTGCGGCTATCAGCAGGATCAGCAGCACGACCGCGACAAGAAGCGTTGTCATCTCATCGATCCCGCCGGAAGCTCCAAGATACATCAGCAGCACGTCGTTATATGTATAATTTGTCGATGAAGGCACCAGATCCGCAGTGAACGAGTAAATATCTCCGGGATCATAGGTCTTTATAAATACCGTATATTTTGCGTTCTGATTGTTGTCGGGGGCAGTAATAGCCGTGTAGCCGGGCGCGCTGTAATCCTCGATGCTCGGCCTCTCGCATATCCCGACCACGCGGTATGTCTTCTTCTTTGTCCCGGTCAGTCTTTCCTTTCCGTAACTGTATTCAATACTCTGCCCGAGCACAGTTCCCTTCGAAACAGCATTCCCGGCATAAGAAGTATATTTTTTCAGAGCTTTTCTGTTTCCTATATTGAGCGTGATTTTCTGTCCTATGCGGTAATGCACGCGTCCGTTCTCATAAAGATGCTCCGGTATTACGATCTCATCGCTCGTCCGCGCTTTCCGTCCCTCGACGATCCTGACTGCCGCGGTATCATACATAGTCCCGTCAAATCCTGTAACGAATATGTACGGCTTGTCGCTGTTTTTACTGTTCACATATGCATAGCCTATGTCCTCCGCCTTATCGATTTCCGACAGCCGGCCGTCGGCCTCCATCGTCGATATTTTCGTCGGCGATACCTGATCCGCACGCATATACCAGTCGCCTTCAGATGCTTCGGTGGACTTTACAAGAAAGCCCTGAAGACTGGACGCAAAAACAAACACCGCAGTCAGCATCGCAGTGGAAAGAATGACGCCGGCGATCATTACGGCAGTCCGCATCCGGTTTTTTTTCATATTTTCCAGTACTATTTTCCGGAATATATTCAATGTCCCACCACCTCGTCGGACGAGAGCCTGCCGTCGTCTATGGACATTATCCTGTCCGCCTGAAGGGCAATGTTCTCATCATGGGTTATGACTATCAGTGTCTGGTTATACTGTTTATTGGAACGCTTCAGAAGTTCTACTATCTCCTGACTGTTCTTCGAGTCGAGATTCCCGGTCGGCTCATCCGCCAGGACCATCATAGGTGAATTGATCAGCGCACGTCCAATAGAAACACGCTGCTGCTGCCCGCCTGAAAGCTGACTGGGAAAATTGAATTCCCGGTCCTTCATACCGAGATCATTCAGTATTTCATCGATAAGCCTTTCGTCCGGCTCCCTTCTGTCCATGAGAATGGAGAGAGCAATATTTTCTCTGACATTGAGGACCGGAATCAGATTGAAAAACTGATACACAAATCCGACCTGCCGTCTTCTGTATACTGCCAGTTCCTCTTCACTGCGTTCAAACAGATTCAGCCCGTCGACATAGACATATCCCGATGTCGGTTCATCCATGCCGCCTATCATATGCAGCAATGTGGATTTTCCCGAGCCTGAAGGTCCGATGATGGCGACGAATTCTCCTTTTTCCACGGTAAAGGAAACATCGTCGAGAGCCTTGACTTCACTCTCTCCGCTGCCGTAACTCTTGCACAGGTTCATAACTTTTAAAATTTCCATCGGCACCCGCTCCCTGTATCAGACCAGTTTTTTATAGAATTTGACCGTGAATTTTGCTCCCGGTCCGTCTTTTCTGTTTTCAGCCTTTATGCTTCCGTTCTGTTCACTTATTATCATTTTCGACATCGCCAGACCTATTCCGACACTCGTCGCGGCAGAGTTTTTGCCTTTATAGAAGCGTTCAAAAAGATGCGGAAGATCCGCGGGATCGATGCCGCTCCCCGTATCCTGCACGACGATCTCCGTGAACAGTTCATTTTCATGCACCCTGACCTCGACTCTGCCGCCGTCCGGCGTGTGCTCCATACAGTTCTTTATGATATTTCCAATAGCCTCGGTTGACCATTTGATATCTCCGATAAATCCCTCTTCTCCGTCCGCTATAAACTCGAATTCCTGATTTTTTATTTCAATCGGTATCAGAAGAGGTTCGACCGCCGCGGATATCAAATCGGCGATATCGACCTTTTCATGTCTGAAATCAGCAGTACCCGCATCTATTTTCGATATCTTGAGAAGTGAGGTTATCAGCCACTCTATCCGTGCCAGCTGCTGGTCGATATCTCTCATATACTTCATGCGGTCCTCTTCTGTCAGATTTTTTTTACGCAGAAAAGACATGATCAGATTGATCGTCGTGAGAGGCGTTCTCAGCTGATGCGAAATATCGGCTATTGAATCGTTCAGATAGACCTTCTCCGCTTCCAGCTCATGAGTTCTCTCCCTCAGGCGCAGCGTGAGCTTATATACCTCGCTTTTCAATATTGCCAGCTCGCCCTCTCCGCTGTCCTGCAGTCCGAGCGGTTCACCCCCGTTCAGGATCCTGTCGAGAGTAGATGAAAGCTCCGCGATCCTCCCGAGATCTCTGCGCGCCGTAAAGAGCGTGACAGTGATCATGCATGCGCAGGCCCCGATGATCAGCATCCCGCAATTGAACTCAATAAAAAATCCGGCGGCAGCAAACACTGCCGTCAGTATCAGTTCAAGCACCAGCGCCCTTTTGATCTCCGGATTTCTGAGCAGTTTCATATATTATTCGCCTACTTTATATCCCAGACCCCTGACAGTCTTTATGAAAGTCGGGTTCTGCGGATCATCTTCGATTTTCTCGCGCAGTCTCTTGACATAAACCGTAAGGGTATTGTCATTCACAAATTCTCCGGCGATATCCCATATTTCTTCCAGCAGCTTGTTCCTGGAAAGGATCTGTCCCTGGTGATTCAGGAATACCAGAAGCAGCCTGTACTCGAGTACCGAAAGGAATATTTCCGTATCGCCCTTATGCACAGTTCCCTTCAGCGAATCCACCTTCAGATCGCCTATTTCAATGACCGATTTCGCCGCGCCGCTCCTTCTCAGGACAGAATTGATCCTCGATACGAGTTCTTTCGGCCTGAACGGTTTTGTGATATAATCGTCCGCTCCCATGTCGAGCCCCGTGACCGCCGTAGTTTCGTCGTCATATGCAGTAATGAATATGACCGGGGTCCCGGCGTTCAAATTCGCTGCGTCTTCTGCTTTTATCGCGGAACATACCGCATATCCGCTTCCGTCCGGAAGGTTTATATCCAGCAGTGCAATATCGAATTTGGTTTTTTCTATCAAAGCCAGCGCCTCTGCCTGAGTCGCGGCTGCCGATACATCGAATCCTTCGCTGCTCAGCAGTTCATCAAGATTCGCAATAATATCCGTGTCGTCTTCGACAAGTAGGATCTTTGCCATTATCCGCCTCTTTTCTGTAATCCAATATCGGATTACATTATATCATTACGTATAATTACGGTCAAAGTTTTGGCGATAATGTGACAATCAAGTTATTATATGGTAAAATGCAAAAACCAGAAGAATCAGAAAGGTCGACACAAATGAAAGAATATGAAGCCAGAGGAATACTGACAAAAAATGCTTTTATCAAAGATTTTGTCATAAGATATTCGGATATAGATGAAAAGAACGGACTGAGTCCGGCTGAACTTGTAAATATACTGCAGTCTGAATGCATCAGACATTCTGCGGCAGCGGGGCATGACCTCGACTGGTTCAGGGAAAATAAACGCGGCTGGGCGCTTTCATTCTGGCACATCTGGATAAACGAGGCTCCGAAAGAAGGAGACGTCATCCGTGTTGAGACCTGGAGCAAATCCTACAGACGCACGCAGGCCCACCGTGATCTTTCTGTCATTTCGGAAGACAGAAGCGAACTCGTCCACGCATCGACCCGATGGGTACTGATGGATATGGAGACGAGACACCCTGTAAGCACAAAACCGATCATGGATCATTACTGCTTCGAGGAAGAACGCCCTTACCGGGACGAAACTTTCGATATCCCGGAATGTTCGGACGCCGCCGGCGAAACTTCGCGCGAGTTCACGATCATGAGGAGCGATCTCGACGTCAACAGACACACCAACAACAGTTCGTACGTGAAGTGGGCCATGGATGATATTTCCGACGAGATCTTCGCAGCGCACACGGTGTGCGAGCTCGTGGTGAAATATCACATCGAATCCTCTGAAGGTCAGAAGGTCAGGAGCATCTGCCGCACGGAGAAACTGGCTGACGGCCGCATCCTGGCAGTCAGCACACAGGTCGACGCCAATGATCCCGAAACAGTTCTGGCGATCGTCGCTTCTTACTGGAAATAGATTATATTATCTGAAGATCGCTTTCAGATACAGAATAAATACATAAACGACTGCCGCCGCCGCTGCCACGTACTCAAATAGAACGAGTAACGTCAGCGGCGGTATTGCCGCGCCTCCGATAACGCCTGCAGAAAGACCGTACGTGATGAACTGTTTCGATGCCATCGCCGGCAGAACCAGCGGAAATGTAAATGCCGTGAAAGAGGGCATAAACGGGAGTTTCAAAAGCCCCGGCAGCTTCACGATCACTATGAAATAAAGACACTGGCCGATCACAAACAGCACTTCAACGCGCCACAGATCCGGACCCGGAAGCCATCCTCTCCGGCAGATGACGATATATGCAGACAGGATCAGCGCAAACGGAGCCGCATAGAGAGTAAAAAACGGTCTCAGCGGATCAGGCACCGGAACTTTTACATATCTTATTGTCGCCGCAATAAGAAGCGGTATGACGCAGAACGAAGCGGCGGCAAACGCGCCGACCGCTATCGGCTTCGCCGCCGGGAAATCGAACGGGGCCGCTGAAACCGAAGCGACCGCAATGCCGATGAACGGTATCAGGTACGCCGGCGTGACTTCCGCCAGCGATAGTCCCTTCAGCCTTGCTGCTGCAAATTTTATGATAAGCAGGACATCGAACACAACTGCACATACAAAAACTGCCTCCGAAACTGCCGCGGGACAGCCCCATCTGGCGGCGAGAGACGAAAGCATCATCAGTGCCATGAAGAAAGTAAACACCGTACATTCCGCTGATGCCGATGCATGTATTTCCTTCATGGCCGCTTCACGGTCAGCAATAACTCTGACAGCCGTCGCAGTCTCGACAGCTGCAGATACAGCAAAGCATATGACAGCCGCCGAAGTGTGCCAGCCTCCTGTTTCAGCATAGAATAAATTCGCAAGTCCGGCAAAGGCCAGCCCGACCCCGAAAAATGGCACAGGGATCTTTCTCATCTGTCAGCGGCCTCGCGCGCGCGTTCGGCATAGCATGAGCATACGCTGCCGTCCTCCTTCACCCCCGTGTCTCCGCAGAGAGCACAGAGATGTCTGACATTCATGTAATCGACAGGTATATTGTTTTCCGTCATCAGCATGGCCTTTTCCCGCGAAAGATCAGCCGCCTTCGCTCTGATGCCTTCGAGTCTCTCTGATTTTCCGCCGCCGCCGATAGCTATCTTCATTAGTTCCGAATTCAGTCCGATGATCTCGTTTTCTATATCGCGTATGCGCGGGACCCTCGCGTATACTTCCTCACGGCGGTCCTCCGCCTCTTTTTCTTCATTTTCTCTGATCTCGTCGTAATACGCCATGACCTGAGAACGGCTGACGCCGGCAGGACCTCTGCCCGGACGTTTGGCAGTATTTACAAGCACACTGTTTACATAGTTGATATTCGGATTCGATATTCCGCTCGTCTTTCCGCACGCATTGAGAATATCATCCATCGAGCAGTTGAGTTCATCGAGCCATCTGTCGATTATCTGTTTTTCCTTTTCTGTTGCGAATCTGTTGAACCCGAGCGCCTTCATGACCCGCTGATAGGTGTAATGCCGCTGATCCTCCTCGCCGAGATGCGCTTCTATCTGCTCTTTCGTGTCGAGGTTTTTCCCGGCCCAGTCCATAACTACTTTTCCGACATAACGGACATTCATTTTGCCTTTTTCACTGCAGTAACGATATGCATATGCGATGGTTTCCGCCGATGCGCCGAAATCCGTCATCCAGCTGATGATTTCCTGTATCTCGCTCCCGGAAATAGTCTTTCCGGTCATCATCTCGATCTTCGTATAAAGTTCCTTCAGTTCTCCGCCGTCCGGCAGCGGCGTCGATTTCTCCTCCGGCGCGGAATGCGCCGGCTCTTCTTTTTCGGCATCGCCTTTTCTGGCACCGTAAAGTTTATCCTTGAGGGAAACAAACTCTATGCCGTCTTCCGTCCTTATTACCGCACCGGCATTTTCCCAGTACTGCCAGGCCTTCTGTACTTCCGGAACTCCGAGATGCAGAGTCTTGGCCGTCATTTCATCTGTTATTGATTTCCCGAGATCGGCGCACATCAAGGCAAGCAAATACACCTTCACATGATCGGAAGGTGCATCCGGCATATATTCTCCTATGAAAAGATTTTCCACCTCAGTATCGGCGAGGTATGTCGTCTTTGTTTTTTCACGTGTGAATCCCATGTTTTGACTCCGTTATTTCAGGTCTTTTACCTGACTTCTCCCTTGTTCACAAATCTTGTGAACTGGTTCTGCCATCTGACCTCTACGGTCTTCGTCGGACCGTTTCTCTGTTTAGCTACATTTACTTCGCAGACATTTGGATTTTCCGTATCCGGATTGTAGACTTCATCTCTGTACAGCATGAGTATGACGTCCGCGTCCTGTTCTATCGCGCCCGATTCACGCAGATCCGACATGATAGGCCTGTGGTCCGTTCTCGTCTCCGGTGCACGCGAAAGCTGCGACAGTACCAGCACAGGGCACTGCATCTCTCTGGCGAGCTGTTTGAGCCCTCTCGAAAGGGATGTGATCTCCTGTTGTCTGTTATCTGCGCGTCCCTGAAAATCCATCAGCTGGAGATAGTCGACCACGATCATATCCAGTCCTCTCTCGGCCTTGAGCCGCCGGCACTTGTTTTTCATCTCCAGTATCGATACTCCCGGAGTATCATCTATCATTATCGGCGCACTGCCGAGTGTATCCGCAGCCGCAATTATGCGGTCCCATTCGGCCTGGTCGAGCGTGCCTTTTCTTATCCGGTCACTGTCTACAGCCGCCTCCATGGAGATCAGTCTCTGTGAAAGCTGTTCCTTTGACATTTCCAGACTGAATATGAGGACAACATTGCCCTTGGCGGCGGCGTTTCGGGCCGCGCACAGCGCGAACGCCGTCTTTCCCATGGAAGGTCTCGCCGCCAGAATGATCATATCTGATTTCTGCAGACCTGTCGTGCAGTTGTCCAGATCGATCAGACCCGTCGGAACTCCGGTCAGGCTGCCCTTCATCTTCGCACGCTTATCGATATCCTCCATATTTTTTATAAGGACTTCTTCCAGCGGCACGAGATTCTGCGCGCCCTTGTTCTGAACAATGCTGAAGATCTGTCTTTCGGCGCTGTCGAGCACCTGCTTGGCATCGATACTGTCCTGATATCCCTCTTCCATGATATTGTTCGCAGCCGCGATGAGCTTCCTGAGCTCGGCCTTCTCCGCAACTATCTTCGCATATTCCGCGGCATTCGAAACAGCAGGCACCGCTTCGGATGAACTCAGCGAAGCCACATATGCCCTTCCTCCCGCGAGCTCAAGAGAACCTCTTTTGGAAAGCTCCTCGCACACAGTAACGATATCGACCGGCCTGCCGCTGTTGTTCAGTGAAGTGATCGCTTCGTATATTTCCTTATTGCCGTTGTTGTAAAAATCATCTGCCCGCACATGTTCCGCCACATCATAAAGGGCGTCCTTGTCGAGCATTGCCGCACCGAGTGCGGACCTTTCCGCTTCTTCGTTATGCGGAGGGATCCTGTCCATACTGCTTCCCCTTATTCCGTTACTACGTTCACCTTCATCTTCGCCTGGACTTCAGGATAAAGCCTTACGACAACTTCCCTGAGACCTGTTTCTTTTATCGGACTGTCAAGCTCGATCTTTTTCTTGTCGACTTCAATGCCGAACTGCTCCTGCAGTGCACCCGCAATATCTTTGGATGTGATCGATCCGAAGAGTCTGCCGCCTTCTCCGCTTTTAGTAACGATCCGGACCGTGACTTTTTCAAGCCTGTCGGCCGCCTCTTCAGCCGCCGCTCTGCTCTCGGCCTCCTTTTCTGCCATGATCTGCTTCTGCTTTTCGAGATTCCTTATATTGCCTTCCGTTGCTTCCTTCGCAAGACCTTTCGGCAGGAGCATGTTCCTGGCGAAACCGTCGCTCACCTTCACTACCTCTCCTGCTTTTCCTGTACCTTTAACATCTTTTGTAAGTATTACTATCATTTTCTTTTCTCCAATAATTCCTTTATCTTCTCTATCGCTTCTTCAGGCGGCATTTCGACCTGTGCTCCCGCAGTCGTAAGATGCCCCCCGCCGCCGAACTGCTCCATCAGCACCTGAACATTTATTTCTCCGAGCGAACGCGCACTTATGACTGTTCTGCCGTTCTGATCGCTGCCGGATACAAAACTTGCGGTAACGCCTCTTACTGTCAGCATTTCGTCTGCTACCTGCGAATTGATTATCTGCGCGTTATTGTTTTTCCCCTCGCATATCGAGAACGCCATGCCGTCGTCGGTAAATTCCGCTCTCGCAACGCAGTTTGCCCTCAGCAGAAATGTGTCTTTGTCCGTCTGGAAAAATTTCTTGACTTCTCCTGTATCCGCGCCCGCTCTCTTGAGCCAGGCCGCGGCTTCAAATGTCCTGACTCCGGTCTTAACTGAAAATCTGTTGGTATCCACCATTATTCCGGCGAGAAGCGCTTCCGCCTCCAGCGTTGTCAGCTGTTTTCTGTCGACTGTGTATTCGAGTATCTCCGTGACGAGCTCCGAAGTTGATGAAGCGTACGGTTCCTGATACGACAGCGACGGCGTCATGATCGCCTTTTCCGCTTTGCGGTGATGATCTATTACCACTACCTTGTCCGCTTTGTCAAGCAGCTTCGGACATTCAGTGAGACTCGGCCGGTGAGTATCCACGACAACAACGAGCATGCCCGGCTCGGTCAGTTCTTCCAGGCTCTTATTATTTATCAGATTGTAGCTCCCCGTATCGTTCGCCGCATTGTACATCATGTCGAGCGCTTCGTTGAATCCGTTCACCAGTATGTACGTGTCCTTGTTCAGCGGAGCCGCAAGCCTGAATATCCCCAGAGCTGCTCCGAAAGAATCCATATCCGGGTTGGAATGGCCCATTATTATGACTTTTGAAGCAGATTCTATGAGTCTCTTCATCGCATGTCCGATGATCCTTGATTTGCCCTTGTTGCCTTTTTCGACTGTCTGTGTTTTGCCGCCGTAATATGTGATCTTGTTGCCGTCCTTGACTACGACCTGGTCGCCGCCTCTGCCCAGCGCCACATCGAGCGCGTCCTGCGCGAAGGTGTCGTTTTCCTCCGGACTTTCCCCGCCTGCGCCTATGCCTATGCTCAGCGTCACCGGAAAATCGGCTTCGGTATCTATCTCGCGTATATCGTCAAGCACGCTGAACTTCGACCGCGCCTGTTCTTCGAAATACTTTCTCTCGAACATGGAAATGTATCTGTTGTTTCTGTATTTCGTTATGGACGCTTTCATTTTGGATGCCCAGAATCTCAGGACCTTGTCTATCTCAGAGTTGAGGCCCGCCTGATCTTCTTTGGCTGTACTCGATACGAGTTCATCGTAATTGTCGATCATGATGATCGCAATGCACATTTTTTCTTTCTCGTATCTGCTCTCGAGATCCTCATATTCGGTAACGTCCATGAAATATACCGCAAGACCTCCCGCTGAAGATTCGCCGTCAATAAACGAAGGTACTACGCGGAAATTCCGCTCATTCCTCTGAATAACATTGCTCGAACCGTTCTTCGCCGCTTCCGCAAGCTGTTCTTTCTTGATCCCCGTCAGCGCAAAAATATCCGCGCCTTCGATCCCGTCATAAAGAAAGACCTCTCCGATGTGCGGGCTCGCGCTCGTGACCTTGCCTTTCGAGTCGAGTGTACACGCCGGGAAAGGCAGTGATTCGGTTATTTCCATATCTCTTTTTTTATCCGCCATATGGACACCTCCGTTTTAATGCTGTGCATTATATTATAGCATATATATGACAAAATTGGCATAAAAACAGGACCGCTGTGACAGCGGTCCCTCAAATGTTCTGTTTTAGTCCTGTGTATAAGGGAGCAGAGCTACTGTTCTTGCTCTCTTGATAGCCTTTGTGACCTCTCTCTGATGTACGGCGCATGTGCCTGTGATTCTCTTCGGGAGGATCTTTCCTCTTTCAGTAATGAATCTCTTCAGAGTTTCAACGTCTTTGTAATCTATCTTAGCGTCTTTATCTGCGCAGAACTGGCAGACCTTCTTCTTTCTGAAGCCGCCGCCTCCGCCTCTTCTTTTGTTGTCCATCTTGACAATCTCCTTTCGTTAGAATGGTATATCGTCGTCAGGGATCTCCTGGAATTCAGGTGGTACTGCCGCAGGCTGCTGCGGAGCAGCGCTTCTGCTTTCCTGTACCGGCTGGCCGCCCGATGGGGCACCGGCGTTATCATTCCTGCCGCCTAAAAATTCTACTCTGTTAGCGACTACATCTGTAGTATAGACTTTGTCGCCGTTTTTATTAGTGTAGCTTCCTGTCTGGATACGTCCTTCGACTGCAACCTGTCTGCCCTTGGCAAGATACCTCTGGACAGTCTCGGCCTGTCTTCCGAACACTGTGATCCTCGGAAAATCTGCTTCCCTGGTCCCGTCCTGCTTCGGCGGTCTGTCTATCGCGATCGTAAATGTCGCAATAGCCATGTTGCTTTCAGTATATCTGACTTCAGGGTCGCGGGTAAGTCTGCCTATCAACTGTACGCTGTTCATGTATATGACCTCCCCTTATTTCTCGTCTTTGTTGACGATGATGTGTCTGATGATCGCATCCATGATCTTGAGTCTTCTGTCGAGTTCTTTCGGAACCGTCGGCTCAGCCTGGAATTCGATGACCACATAATATCCTTCGTTTTTCTTTTCGATAGGATATGCGAGCTTTCTCATGCCCCATTCGTCTACGTCTCCAAGTGTTCCGTTGTCTGAAATGATACCTTTGACCGTATCGATCGCTTCATTTCTGGCAGCGTCATCGAGAGTCGAATTGACGATGAACATTACCTCGTAATTTGTCATTCTATTTCACCTCCTGCGGACTAACGGCATCGGATACTTCCGATGCAGGAAAGTGTTCTGCCGAATTGCAGAATCACGCTTATCTATTATACATGAAATCCTTTGAAATGCAAGGATTTTATTTCTCTCCCGCCTGCTGCTTCTCGTAAAAACCGCGCCTGTCTTCTTTCTTGGGGATCAGATTCCCGCGGAAGTAATTGTAGGCGATGATCAGGCCGGCGGCTCCCATCATGAGATAAAAGCTGATCCCTCTGCTCAGTATAAGCGTCGGCTCGAGCAGTGCCTGCGGCACGATCACGCTGAATACGAACAGGAAGCCTCCTTCATTTGCTCCGACTGATCCAGGCAGCGGTATGAACGACATCCCGACCGAAACCACCGCCTGCAGCGTGATGATCGTAAAGAAGGAAAAGTCATCAATGCCCAGCGCCCTGAAGGCGAAAAACGTAGTGCTGTAAAGTCCCGTGACCTGCACGGCCGATGTTATAAGGACTTTCGCGATCAGCGCGGCATCCTGCCCGATGACCTTGCCTGTTTCCTGATACTCGTTCAGCTGCTCCTGCGCTCTTTTCCGGATATCGAAACGTTTCGCCCATTTGAATCTCATGAGCTTGTTCACCACGCCCATTACGAGTTTCTGCGAAATGATCGGCGCGAACAGCGCCGCTATCAGGAACAGAAGCAGTAATATATTCACGGCCATGCCCGCGATTATGAGCGAACGCATCGCTATCTGCGCGCGGAACAATATCGAATGCTGCGCGATGAGTCCCGTGACCGCGAATGCTATCGTGACGACCTCATAACTTATGAGATCCAGCATGAGCGTAACGCTCCCGTGTGAAATATGCACATTGTCATAAAACATATAGAATATCTGCATCGGCTGCCCGCCTGTCGAGGAAGGCGTGATGCCGCTGAAGAAGAATCCGGTGCCGGCATACTTCAGCGCCTGACCCAGAGTCACATTATAATCAAGACTGGCCAGGATCCGGCGCAGGTTGACGGCGTCGCACACCAGATAGACCGCAACACACGCGCATCCGCACAGCACAAAGCCGAGCTTCGAAGATTCCAGGATCTTCAGCAGCTCTTTCATATCGCTCCCTTTGAATATCACATAAAAAGTCAGCGCTACCAGGCCCAGAAAAAGAAAACCGCTTTTCCAGATCGTTCTCCTGGTTTTTTGAGATTTACTGACAGGCTCTCTGTCTGATTTTTTCATATGGGCCTTCAGCATCAGCATACCGTTCATAATATCATAACCTTTATTTCCAGAGTTTATCCGGATACAGTCCCTTGTCTTTCATCGACTGAAGAGCGTCTTTCACCGAATCCTTGTCTTCCCTGTAAGTGACGCCTCTCCATTTGTCCGATGATTTCAGGACTCTTACTCCCGCCTTTCCGTTCTTTATAAGCCGGTCCGCAACTGACGGCAGAAAATACTCCCGCGAAAGCGGATCATCCGCCAGAGCCTCTGTCAGAAACGCCGGGAAAGCATCCCACAGTTCGTCCATCATTTCCCGTGAGAATCCCCAGAAGTTCATGGAAACAGGCGTATCTTCATCAAGCGCCGTCCATGTTTTTCCATCGTCCTCGGTGAAACATATTGCTCCGTTCACCCTGGCTATCTTCGTTCTCTCAACAATGTCCGTCAGAAATCCCTCGTCGGAAACACTGCATATGCCCCTCGCGACCGAACCGTTTTCGGTTATCGTGTTTTTCAGCTTGTACGCCACCATGCAGAAATCGTATTTTCCCTTCTGCTTTCCGAGCAGAAGTTCTCCCGTAAGGTACTGGTACATGATCTGGAATGCCGACGGACCGTAATAATCATCCGCATTTATCACGGTGAACGGGCCGTCCGCCGCATTGCGCGCGGCCATTACTGCATGAGCCGTTCCCCACGGTTTTGTACGGCCTTCCGGAAGCTCGAACCCCGGCGGCAGATCGTCCAGTGTCTGATGCACATACTCCACATCGAAATATTTTCCGGCGCGGCCGTCGACCAGAGTCCGGAGATCATTTTCCATATCTTCTTTTATCACGAAAATGACTTTTTTGAATCCGGCCATCATCGCATCATAAAGTGAGAAATCCATAATGATTTCTCCGCTGTCTGTTATCTTATCTATTTGTTTCAACCCGCCGTAGCGGCTTCCCATCCCGGCAGCCATGACTACCAATACAGGTTCTTTCATTTTCTCATCTCCTGTTGCACTCGTGCGTTTTATTTTATAACTAAAGCGATATTACGTCAACTCTGTGGTATAATCCGTAATATATTACGGAGGATCTGCAATGAATTATTATGTTACGGGCTTCATCGGAAGCGACAGGATCGGCTGCGCGCAAAAGCTGGCCGCGGAGAACGGTCTGACTTTCATGGATATGAACAGCGAGATCGGCCGGCGCGACGGCCGGACGGTGTTGCGCATAGTCATGTCAATGGGCGAGCACGAACTCCACAACAAAGAATACGAATTGCTGCAATGGCTCGGTTCCCCTGAAGCCGCGGCAGTTTCACCCTCAGGTTTCGCAGTCGCCTGCGGCGACGGCATACTGTTTGACAGCGACTGCCGGGAGCTGATGGAAAAGGGAACTGTAGTGATTGCCGACCCGGTCGCTTCTCCCGATGAACTCTGGACCGCGGCTTCTGCTGACGAAGGCATTCCTTATGCGTTCATGATGCCGCAGGGGACCGGAGAAGACGGAACTGTTCTGCGCGGAGCGGATGCCCGCGATAAATTCGATAAACTATTCTTTTCGCGGAAAGCGCTGTACGACCGGTATAAATAAGGCGGGCGTTAACTGCGGTGCACGTCCGGCGGAATCAAAAATCTGCACCGCCTTCCAGACCGCGGCTGTCAGAATCCGGGAAACGCAAAAATGAGGCGGCAGAAAAAATGAAGAACTCGTCCGGTCAGCCGAACGAGTTCATTTTGATTGCTTTTTATTTATGTATTTTCAGCTTGCCCGCCTCGATTTTTTTGAGATTGACGCTGTCCGGATCCGGCACGACCCTCCGCGCCATTTTCCAGTTTTTCTTTTTTACGAACCAGCCGTATCCGATCATCACTATCATGGCGATCGCAAGGCCTTCAAACTGTCCGGCGATGACATCGCTGATGTAGTGAACGCCAAGATAGACTCTGCTGAGTCCTATGGCAACGGCTATTGTAACGATAGCGATCGTACATAGTTTTCTCGTTGCGCTCGGCTGCATGTATTTGATTATCAGCAGCGCCAGCAGCAGATAGACTGCAAATGCAACGGATGCATGCCCGCTCGGGCAGGAATATCCCCCTTCGTGCACGAGCCACATCGAACTGTCCGGTCTCGGTCTCATCATCAGCAGCTTGAGACCTTTGTTGATCGATACCTGCAGCAGCGCGCCAAGCGAAAGCGGTATTCCGAAAGTATAGATATACTGTTTATACATGAGAAAAAGCAGACAGACTATTACGATCGCCTGCCAGCATCCGAGATATGTTATCGCGGTCAGCAGCGTCGTGAGCCCCGGTCTCCTGATACCGTAGAACCAGTTCATCCAGGCATCGTCCGTGTTTTGCGTCGCTCCGCTGTGAACAGCCGCGAGCATTCCGGCCAGGCAGACTATTCCGACAGCCAGCCAGACGACTTCAGTAATAAACGCTTTCTTCTCTATGCTTTCGAGTGTGATTTTTTTATATTCGCTCATTTGTCTTCTTTCCGGTTCCCTGAAAAAAACTTCTTTCTACTTGAACTTTACTGCTGTGCCGTAGGCGATGATCTCGGCAGAACTCTCCATTACCGAACCCGATGCGTATCTGACCATGATGACGGCATCCGCACCCAGTTTTTCCGCTTCCTGTACCATTCTGTTTGTCGCGACCTCTCTGGCTTCGTTCAGCATCTTTGTGTAGCTGACCAGCTCGCCGCCGATCATGCTTTTAAATCCTGCGCCGATATCCTTGAACATGTTTTTTGATGTTACGATATTGCCCTTGACCACGCCGAGAGACTCTACTTCTTTCCCCGGAAAGTAGTTCAGTGAATTAAGTTCCATAATAATATCCTCCAAAATCATTTTGCGGGCTTTTCGAAAATGCTCTCCGGATTATCCGCAGCCAGCTTCTCGACGCCTTCTTTTATGATAACGTATACTTCATCTGCGAGTTCGGCTTCGCCGCGCCTCGTCATGCCTTTCGTTTCTATCGGCGGATGCACTATTATATCTACTCTTGCGGGTTTGATCATGCCGTTCCTCTCGAAGACATTATAGGTCCCGTTTATCGAAAGCGGAATAAGCGGCACGCCCGGTTTGACCGCAAGCTTGAGCGCTCCCTTTTTGAATTCTCCCATGGTCGAACACATTGCCCTCGTTCCTTCCGGAAAAATAAGCATCGAAAAACCCTGTTCGATATATTCGATCCCCTCCAGTATCGCCTTGAGCGAAGCTCTCGGGTCGCCTCTTTTTATCATTGAACTTCTGACTCTTTTGATCCAGTCGCCGTATTTCGGCACCTTCTCGAGATCGTCCTTGGCGACAAACCCGAACTGTATCTTCCGGAGTGCAGTAAAATAACACGGTATATCGCAGTAACCCTGGTGGTTGCTGACATAGCATACCGGTCCTTCGGAAGGAATATTTTCCTCCCCGTATACATGAAGATCTATGCCGAACTCCCGGACTATTCTCGGTCCCCAGCAGTTCTCGGCTTTTTTTATATTTTCTCTTTCTCTTTCGAGATCACCGTTTGCCCTGGCTTCGTCGATCGCATCTCTGAACTGCTGAAGTTCAGGCAGCGATTTGTACATCTTCACCACGGTCGGTATATTTCTGAATATTACCATGCTGACATTATATCATAAAACATATACCGGTTTCACCATTTATCGGTCACCCGCTACAGCTCGATCTCATGTCTGAGTATTTTCCGCGCGAAGTCCAGCAGCTCTTCATCTGTGCGCTGTCCGATCGTCACGGAACCGATTTCCGGGAATGCTTTTTTCAGTTCTCCCTCGATAAACGGCAATGTCTCCGTATCGGCCATCACGCAGCCTGCGCAGGCGCCTGTAAGCTCGATCTCCACATCTGCTCCGTTTATTTCCAGCACATGAACATCTCCTCCGTGTCCCTGCAGATGCGGTTTTACTTTTTCCTGCAAAACAACTTCTATTTCATTGACATCCGGCATGATCCATCTCCTCTTTTTCTCATTTAACTATGCTCCGCTCTGTATTTTTCAAGATTGTCAATAAATGCTGAATGAAAAAAGCAGCTCCACCAGCACGGCGTCCCCATAGGGCCGCTGCTCATTACCAGCATGTCGCATCCGTCTTCTGTCCACGCTTTTTTAATTTCGGCAGAACGTAAAAATCCTTCTCCGAGCAGATCCCCCTCACGGAGGATCTCTTCCTCGTCCTGCATCTCCGGCTCTGCACCGCGCCCGGGTGCATTTCTGACGAAACTGACACTGCCGCCTGTGATCAGCGCTGTTTTACCAGGGACCATCACAATATTTTCGCCTGCTCCCAGATGAAAAAGAAACGCGTTCATACATGTCATCAGGGTATCCAGATTTTCAGCGGCGATCCCTTTAAAAATATCATACTGTGTGTAATCTATCCTGTCTTTCATTAATTCACTCTCCGTCCGCGCCGAACAGATTCCCCGGGCAGAGGAGCCCCTTCGGATCAAGCGCCGCTTTCACGGCTTTCATTTCAGCAAGGCCTTTTTTTCCGTACATTATTCCCAGCATGAACGCCTTGTTTTTTCCGACCCCGTGCTCCGCCGACACCGCGCCGCCCATCGCCGCGATCTCTTCAGCCCACTTCGCCTGCAGCTCATGCTCGCGCCCGAATTCCTCCTCGCTGCGCGGAAGGATATTCACATGGACATGATTGTTGCCGATGTGCCCCCATGTCGCTGCTTCAAATCCGTATTCGGCGAGCCCTTTTCTGTACATCGCGAAAACATCCTTCAGCCTGTCGTCAGGCACCGACATATCCGTCCCGAGCTTCGCGATCCCCGGGTGATCCCTTTTCCTGACATCAATAAGCGCATTCACACTTTCAGGCACAGCATGACGGAAATCCAGCATATTCCTCATTGCGGACGGCGTATCGGCGACCCAGATATTGTCAGCATCCCCGCCTGTCTCCTCCACTATCCCGGCAGCCGCCTCGAGCTTATCATAGACCTCGTCCTCGCTGTCCTCCTGAAGTTCCGTAAAAATCGCCGCACCCGTACCGGCCGGCATTTCCCTCATATATGAACTGTCCTGATCGTTCCTGCTTCTCTCTGCGAGTATTTCCAGCGCATGCCTGTCGAAATACTCTATCGAAACAGGCCGGATATCGCTCTTACGCAAAGCATCGGTAAAATCCAGCGCGCATTCCTCGCCGGCGAAAAAAAACATCAGACCGATATCCAGAGCTTTTTTCTTCAGCAGTTCAAGTTCCGCTTCCGTAATGATCCCCAGCGTCCCGTTCGATCCGATGAAAAGATCGACAGCATCCATATCATCTGCCGCATAATACCCCGAAGTGTTTTTTGCGACGTCAGGCATACGGTATGTCGGAAGTCCGATGCTGTAATGCTGCCCGTTTTCCGCCGTGAGTTTGAGTTTTCTCCCGTCCGCTCTGTGCTCTCCGCGCTTCAGCACAACAGTCCCGCCGTCGGCCAGGACGACTCTCAGCGCTGTTACGTGATCCCTGACTGCACCGTATCGGAATGATTTTGCCCCGGACGCATTGCAGGCGATCATGCCCCCGATATCCGCCGTAGTTTCCGTCGGGTCGGGCGGGAAAAACAGATCCGGCCGCTTCACGCTTATGTGCTCATTCAGCTTTTCCAGGAGGACGCCCGGCTGTACTTTAATATGCGCCCCTCTTTCATCCTCTTCTATATCTCCGATCCTGTCCATTTTCGAGAGATTCATAAGATGCCCGCCGTACGGAACAGCCGCCGCCGTCAGTCCGGTGCGTCCTCCCTGCACAGTGACCGAAGTGCCCGCCTCCGCACACTCCTTCATTACTGCAGAGACCTCTTCTTCCGAGCCGGGAAACGATATGGAATCGGCCCGCCCCCCGCCGGTCCTCGATTCGTCGTGCAGATAGTCTTCGTATTCTTCTGTCATAGGTTTTATGATGCTCATGCGGTTTCCTCCTTTTGCCTAAGTCATATTATAGCAAAAGTTCGGCAAAAAGAACCCCGGATCAACAGAATCTGTTTCCGGGGCTCTTAAGATTGTGATTTTTTTGTAATTTGTAATATGTTGAGGGGTTGTCTGATCTGATTTTAGATCTGTGCAAATGCCTGGTCGAGGTCAGCGATGATGTCGTCGGCATTCTCAAGTCCGCAGGACAGTCTGATCATTCCTTCCGGAATGCCCGCTTCAGCCAGCTCTTCAGGGCTGTATGTTGAATGTGTCATCGAAGCAGGATGCTCGATCAGTGTTTCAGCATCGCCGAGGGATACTGCCAGTGTGCACATCTTGAGACTGTTGCAGAGCTTCTCGCCCTGTTCCTTTGTAGCAACTTCGAAGGAGATCATGCCGCCGAAGCCGCGCGTCATCTGCTTAGCTGCGATATCGTGTCCCGGGAAGCTCTCGAGTCCAGGATAATTCACCTTTGTTACCTTAGGCTGTTTTTCAAGATACTGAGCGACCTTCATGCCGTTCTCGCAGTGTCTCATCATACGTACTTCCATAGTCTTGAGTCCTCTGAGGATCAGGAATGCTTCGAAAGGCCCCATAACGGATCCGGTCATGTCCTTGACTCCGAACATAGCTACTCTCTGAATGAATTCTGCATCTCCAACTACGAATCCGGCGATGACGTCTCCGTGTCCGTTCAGATACTTTGTAGCGGAATGAACTACTACATCAGCTCCGAGCGACAGAGGCTGCTGGCAGTAAGGCGATGCGAATGTGTTGTCGCATACTACTTTGATATCCTTGTTGTATCCATGTGCTATCTCAGCTATCTTCGCGATATCCGTTATTTTCATATTAGGGTTAGCCGGTGTCTCGAGATATACACAGCAGGTATTGTCTGTGAGGGCAGCCCTGACTTCGTCCATGTTCGAGCAGTCTATAAATTCAACTTCTACACCGTACTGTGTAACGCCTGCGCTCAGCAGTGCGAATGTGCATCCGTACAGAGTCTTGTCAGCAACGATCTTCTTGCCTGCGCCTGCGATCGACCAGATGCATGATGAAATAGCGCCCATTCCGGATGCTGCCGCCTGGCATGCTTCGCCGCCTTCAAGTGCAGCTACCTTATCCTGGACCATCTTTGTTGTAGGATTTCCGAGACGAGTATAGATGAATCCGTCTTCCTGTCCCGCGAAACGAGCCGCACCCTGTGCGCAGTTTTCAAATACGAATGTCGATGTCTGATAAATAGGCATCGTCAGTGCGCCGAACTGTGTGTCTCTGATGTTTCCATCGTGAATAGCTCTTGTGCCAAATCCTTTTTCCGCCATGATAATTTACCTCCTGTTGATACGCGGCGCGCCTGTATACGCGCCGAAAAACAATTGATTTATTAGCCTGATCAATATCTGTATTTTATAAATTCAGTATATCATGCGGCAGAAATATCTGATAATTCTTAATATTGAAGATTGTTATCGATTCAGTCGATAACAAAACATGCTCATTTTTACCTGATCCTGAAGATCGTCTGTCTTCACATTTCGCATATAATGTTGAAAATCGCATAAATCAAAGGTATAATATAACCATAATATTATATTTTTTTATGGTGATCGTTATGACAAATACCGAAATCGAAGTTTTCCTGACTATTATCAGCAAAGGAAGTATCTCCAAAGCGGCAGAAGCGCTTTATGTAACGCAGCCTGCTCTTTCAAGAAGGCTCAAAGCTCTTGAAGATGAACTCGGGTATAAGCTTTTTGTGCGGGAAAAAGGCAGACGGGGGCTTATGCTGACACCGGAAGGTGAAGCATTTGAGCCTGTTGCCGAAAAATGGCGCGATCTGTTCCGCGAAATGAAGAACGTAAAGACCAAGACAAAAAATACGATCCTGAAAATCGGCTCGGTCGATTCTTTCAACACATACACCATGCCTATGATCTATCAGAAATATATGCACGAGATACACAATACCGATCTCGTTATCATGACGGTCCATGACTGGGACGCATATTCCTATATTACCGGCAATAAAGCCGATATCGCTTTTGTAAATTCTACAGAGTACAGCAAAAAAGTCGCGACAAAACCTGTCTTCAGTGAACGGATGGTGCTGCTTGCCTCCGGGCCGATGATCCTGCCGGATATCGTTCACCCTTCCGATCTCGATCCGTCGCAGGAAGTCAAAATGATCTGGGAAACCAATTTCATGCAGTGGCATGATTACTGGTTCGGCGCCAGTACGCAGCCGCGCGTTACAGTGAACAAGATGTCTCTGGTGGAATACTTCATGGGGGAAGGGGAAAAGTGGTGCATCATGCCCGCCTCGGCGTCATTCGCCCTGTCGAACAGCCGCGGCTTTACGGTGCACGAACTCGCCGAGGCACCGCCGGATCTTGTCTGTTACTGCCTCAGCACGGGCGGCAAAAAACACCCCGCGGCAGCAAAATTCGTGGAGTTCATGCACAATTATCTGGAAAATGTCGATTATGTGAATCTGATTTAGTTCCGGACCTGTCAGTCGTATTCGTCAAGTATCCCGCCGAGCATTTCGATATACTCATTGGCGTTGTCCGAAAGCGGCACATCCTGCAGTTTGATGTACCCGATTTTCATGACTTCCTGCTCTTCCTTGATCGGGATAGTCATGACGCGGTCGTCCGCATATCCCTCCGGGATGATCCCCGTGCCCGTAGTCACCGCGTCGCTGTTGGCCACAATGCTGTAGAACGATGCCCGGTCCGAAATGATTATAATCTTGTCAAAGCTGTATTTATCGCGGAGCGCGACTTCCTCAGAAAAACTGAATGCGCTGGTATCGCTTTTTTCATATGCCATGATCGGATAATCCCTGAGCTGCGCCAGTTCGATTTCTTTCTGCCCCGAAAGAGGATGCCCCTTTCTGAGAAAAACCCGCGGTCTGATCGGTTTAAGCTCACTGAAGACAACGCCGTAGGAAGAAAACAATTTTTTCATATACTTTTCCGTAGTCGGCGAAACGAAAACGATACCTAACTCGCTCTGCCTGCCGGAAACGTCCCTGATCACTTTATCCAGCTCGCATTCCTTGAACTGAAGGTTCTGCCTCTGCTCCGGATGCAGCTTCATAAATTCAACAAACGCCTTTGTACAGAACGGATATCTCTGTGTGGAAACAGAGAGCCTTACCGTGCCGGCCGAGTTTTTATCCTCGTAGTGCCTCGCGACTTTCTGACTCTGTTCGACTATCGGCTTTATCTGAGCGATGAGCTCATTGCCCTCCTCGGTAGGTATTATTCCTTTGTTTCCTCTGTAAAAAACAGAGATCCCCAGTTCGCTTTCGACTGCCTTTATAGCAGAAGAAATCGTGGACTGTGAAATGAACATTGCCTGTGCGGCCTTGTTCATCGAGCCCTGCTGATAGATCTCCATGATATACATCATCTGCAGTAATGTCATGATGTGCTCCTGTTTTTACTTTGCGAACTCTGTCCGGAACCTCTGACGTATGGCTTTCTCCGCACGAGAAATCGTCATCTGCGATACTCCGAGGTCCTTCGCGATCTCCGCCTGTGATTTTTCTTCTATAAATCTTTTTTTGAAAATATATCTGTTTGTCTCGCTCAGAGTGCCGAGCACTGTATCGATGATCTCGCGGTTTTCCAGACTGTCATAGCCTTTGTCGTCCTGGGCCGCGAATTTTTCGAATTTCGCATTGCCGCCTTCTTCGCTTTCTTCATCGAAAGACTGATTCAGTGAATACGTTCCGTAGGCAAGACTGCTCTCCATTGCCTGAAGTATATCATCTTCCTCAAGATTCATGTGGTCGGCAATTTCCCTGACGGTCGGCACGCGCCCGAGCTGCGCCGTCAGAATGTCCTTTACTCTCGGTATTGATACCGAGATCTCCTTCAGTCTCCGCGGAACTTTCATGCTCCAGCCTTTATCACGGAAATATTTTTTGATCTCTCCGATAATTGTAGGCGTGGCAAAGCTGCTGAATTCGAATCCCTTCGTAGGATCGAATCTGTCAACAGCAGAAATCAGGGCCATTGCTCCGACCTGATACAGGTCGTCGCGGTCCACGCCTTTGCCGAGATATTTCTTTATCAAAATGTCTACCATGTACAGATGATCCTCGACGAGGCGGTTTCTGAGTTCCGTATCGCGAGTTTCATAGTACTCTCTGAACATCTCTTTTTCTGTCATACACTCATACCATTAAAGGTTTTTCCTCTTGATCATTACTATGCTCTTGCAGCCCGATCCCTCTTTTTCGATGCTCACTTCATCCATTACAGACTCAATGATACAGATGCCGAGGTCACCTTCCTTCGGGCAGTCCTCGCATGGTCTTGCTCCCTTTGCTTCACTGTGACCCGAACCGTTGTCCGAGATCGTGATCTTCAGCATGTCACAGCAGAAATCACAGATGATTTCGTAATTTTCGCACCATGCATCGAATCCGTGACATGTTATACTTTTGCAGGCCTCGGCGACAGCCATCTGGATATCCTCCACGCAGTCGAAATCAAAGCCGGCCAGAGCCGCCGCGGATCCCACGGCGCTCTTGGTCACTCTGATATATTCCGGGTTGCCCGGTAATGTCATTTTTAGAATTTCCGACATTTGACTCTCCTATTATTTCTTTTCGGTGTCTATTGCGATCTGTTCGCTGCCGTCGTTCCCGTCACTTTCTTCGGGCTCTTCTTCATCAGCCTTCTCGATATCATCTTCCTTGATGACCTTGGCCATGGAAATGATATTCGCATCGTCGGCAACCCTCATGATCTTGACGCCCTGTGTCGCTCTTCCGAGTTTCGACACTTCAGACGCGGCGATCCTGATTATGATGCCGTCCGAATTGATGAGAAGCACTTCGTCGTCTTCATCGATGACCATGGCACCGATGAGCTCGCCTGTCTTTTTGAACTTCGCCTTGTCATAAGTCAGAAGTCCCTTTCCGCCTCTCGCCTGGAGCTTGTACTCAGTGAGCGGTGTCCTCTTGCCGTATCCCTTCGAAGTCACGACAAGGAGTTCTTCATCGGCCGAACCGAGCTCCATCGAAACAACTTCGTCATCGTCTTCAAGCTTGATAGCTCTTACGCCGACTGCAGCTCTTCCCATTGGACGTACATCTTCTTCAGAGAAGGAAATGCACTTGCCTTTTTTAGTGACGATCGTGACTTTGTCGTTACCCGATGTTTCCCTGATATCGACCAGTTCATCTCCGTCCCTGAGCTTGATTGCCACCAGGCCGGCTTTTCTGTTCGTATCGAATTCCGAAACAGGAGTTTTCTTGATTGTTCCCTTCTTGGTGACCGCGATGAGGAAATCATCTTCCTTGAACTCCCTGATAGGAATAACCGCAGTTATCCTTTCTCTCTGGAGCAGGTTGAGGAAATTCACGATCGGCGTGCCCTTGGACTGCCTTGAAGCCTCCGGTATCTCATAAGCTTTGATCTTATGAGCTTTTCCGAAGTTGGTAAAGAACATCAGATATTCATGCGTTGAAGTCATGATCAGGTTTCTCACGAAATCGTTTTCACGAGTCGTGACTCCTGTTATTCCTTTTCCGCCTCTCTTCTGCGTCTTATAGGTGTCGCTCGGGATCCTCTTGACATATCCGAGATGTGTCAGAGTGATCGCCACGTTTTCTTCCTCGATGAGATCTTCGTCGTCGATGTCCTCGACAGCAGCAACGATCTTCGTTCTCCTCTTATCTGCCCATTTTTCTTTAATTTCAATCATTTCATCTCTGATAACGCCCATCATTTTGTCGTCATCAGCCAGAAGTTCGTTGTAATAAGCGATCTTCTGCATGAGATCATTGTATTCGTTTTCGATCTTTTCACGCTCGAGTCCCTGCAGTCTCGCGAGTCTCATATCGAGTATCGCCTGCGCCTGGATCTCCGAAAGACCGAACCTTACCATCAGCTGTTCCCTGGCATCGTTGTACGCCGCTCTGATGACCTTGATTATCTCATCGATATTATCGAGAGCGATCCTCAGTCCTTCGAGTATATGAGCTCTCGCCTCGGCCTTGGCCAGATCGAACTTAGTTCTTCTCGTCACGACCTCAAACTGGAACTTCAGATATTCGCGGAGTATCTCGTCGAGCTTCAGCGTTTTCGGCTCGCCGTCGACGATCGCGATCATCAGCATGCTGTAGCTTTCCTGCAGCTGCGTATGTTTGTACAATTTGTTCAGAGTGATCTGCGGATTCGCGTCTCTCTTGAGCTCAATAACTATACGCATGCCGTTTCTGTTGGATTCATCCCGCAGATTCGAGATGCCGTCGATCCTCTTTTCCCTGACCATCTGAGCGATCTTCTCGATGAGTCTGGCCTTGTTGACCTGGAAAGGTATCTCCGTAACGACGATCTGCATGCGTCCTTTTTTAGTTTCTTCTATCTCGGCATTCGCGCGCACAAGTACTTTCCCCGTGCCCGTTTCATAAGCCTCCCTCATGCCGGCTTTGCCCATGATCATGGCGCCGGTCGGGAAATCAGGTCCCTTGATATATTTCATCAGGCCCTTTACAGTAATGTCCGGGTCGTCGATCATCGCAACGGCTGCGTCGATGGTCTCGCCGAGATTGTGCGGCGGTATCGATGTCGCCATACCTACGGCGATACCGTTCGATCCGTTCACGAGAATGTTCGGATATCTCGAAGGCAGTACTGTCGGTTCCTCTTCTTCTTCATCGAAGTTCGGCATAAAGTCGACAGTATCTTTGTCGATATCGCGGAGCATCTCCTGAGCAAAAGGCGTCATCCTGGCTTCTGTGTAACGCATGGCCGCGGCGCCGTCTCCGTCGACAGAACCGAAGTTTCCGTGTCCGTCGACCAGCATATACCTTGTGGAGAAATCCTGCGCCAGCCTTACCATCGCGTCGTATATCGAGGAGTCGCCGTGCGGGTGATATTTACCCATGACTTCTCCGACGATCCTGGCGGATTTTTTATAAGGCTTGTCGTAAGTTACTCCCATCTGACCCATTCCGTAGAGTATCCTTCTGTGTACCGGTTTCAGTCCGTCGCGGACATCCGGCAGAGCTCTCGCCACGATAACGCTCATCGCATAATCGATGTAGGAGTTCTTCATCTCGTTATGGATCTCATGCTGTATAAGTCTTTTATCTTCTATCAAATTATCCAATTCGTTTTTCTCCGTTTATTTATCAGAATCTTATTCAACTGCAAAACTATATATCGAGGTTCTTTACGTACTTAGCATTATCCTCAATAAACTTTCTCCTCGGCGGTACCTTGTCGCCCATGAGCGTAGTGAATATCGCGTCGGCGGCAGCCGTATCCTCGAGCGTTATCTGAACGAGAGTACGCGTGCTGAAATCCATAGTAGTATCCCAGAGCTGCTGGAAGCTCATTTCTCCCAGACCCTTGTATCTCTGGATCTCTATTTTTCCTCCCGGCAGATCTCTCATCTCGGCGAGCACTTTTTCCTGCTCCCTGTCAGAATACGTATAACGCTCCTCCTTGCCCTTCTTGTCTCTGAACAGAGGCGGCTGGGCAGCATAAACATAGCCTCCCTCGATGAGCGGCGTCATGTACCTGTAGAAGAACGTCAGCAGCAGAGTCCTGATATGAGCTCCGTCCACGTCGGCATCCGTCATGATTATGATCTTATGATATCTGAGTTTGCTGACATCGAAATCGTCTCCGATCCCGCAGCCGAACGCAGTTATCATATTCTTTATTTCGTCTGAATTGAGGATCTTGTCGAGCCTCGCTTTCTCAACGTTAAGTATCTTACCTCTTAATGGAAGCACCGCCTGGCGCGCTCTGTCTCTTCCCTGTTTTGCGCTGCCTCCCGCGGAATCACCCTCTACCAGGAATATTTCCGAAAGAGCCGGATTTTTTTCCGAACAGTCGGCGAGTTTGCCCGGAAGCGACAATCCTTCTATGAGGCTGTTCTTCCTCGTGATATCTCTGGCTTTTCTCGCTGCTTCTCTTGCTCTCGACGCCTGCAGACATTTGTTCAGTATGATCTTTGCCTGCGCCGGATTTTCCTGCAGAAAGGCCGTAAGATATTCATTTGTTGCGCTTTCAACAAATCCTCTCATTTCACTGTTTCCGAGCTTTGCTTTCGTCTGTCCCTCAAACTGCGGATTAGTGAGTTTTACGGAAACTACAGCGGTAAGTCCTTCTCTCACATCGTCTCCCGATAGTGAATCGTCAGAGTCCTTGAGAAATTTATTCTTTCTCGCATAATCGTTGAATGCACGCGTAAGAGCGGATCTGAATCCTACGAGATGATAACCTCCGTCTGTAGTGTTTATATTGTTCGCATATGAAAGGACTGTTTCGCTGTACCTGTCTGTGTACTGCATCGCTATTTCACATTCCATATCTCCCTTGCCGTCTTTTTCTTTGCCTCTTGCTTCGAAATAGATTATGTCAGGGTGGATAGGTTCTTTAGCCTCGTTCTGAAACGCGACAAATTCTTTCAGTCCTCCTTCATAATGGAATATTTCTTTTTTCTTTTTTCCCGGTCTCTTGTCTTCAAGAGTGATCTTTATTCCCTTATTCAGGAAAGCCATCTCTCTCAGTCTCATTTCAAGAGTGCTGAAATCGTACTCTATATCTTCGAAAATTTCCGGATCCGGCCAGAATGTAGTCTTTGATCCTGTTCTGTGCGCATCACCTATTATTTTCAGTTCTGTCTGAGTTTTTCCGCGCGCATATTCCTGCTCGTAGATATGACCGTTTCTCTGTATCTCAACCACCATTTTTGTGGAAAGAGCATTTACAACAGAAGCGCCTACACCATGCAGACCTCCGGATACCTTGTATCCGCCGCCGCCGAATTTACCTCCCGCATGAAGAACTGTATGTATTACTTCTACGGCCGGTTTTTTCAGTTTAGGATGCTCGTCTACCGGCATTCCTCTTCCGTCATCTTCTACTGTTATAGAGTTATCCTCGTTGATAGCGACTTTAATGTGCCTGCAGTAACCTGCCAGCGCCTCGTCTATACTGTTGTCAACGATCTCATATACTAAATGATGGAGGCCCTTTTCCCCTGTAGATCCGATATACATACCCGGACGTTTTCTAACAGGTTCCAGACCCTCCAGTACTTGAATCTGGGCAGCATCATACTGCTGCTCATTAGCTTTTGTTGGCATTTATAATATCACCTCGCAAATCTTTCTTTACAGTTTTTTATTATACAATAAAACAGCCGATTATACAATGTTTTCGACTGCTTTGGTAATTTAATTGTATTTTTTGATTTTAATGGTGTCAGAAGTTAAAATTTTCCCTGTTATGGTATAGTTATTATGATATATGACTATATCATAATTTCAACATTTTTCCATTTTCTATTTCTACTATTTTTCCCTCCGGAAAAGCTTCTTTCACCTCATCGGCAACTTCTGTAGTAGTAATAAACAGCTGTATCCCGCTGAGTGAACTTATGAGAAACCTTTGTCTGTCGGGATCGAGCTCGGAAAGGACATCATCCAGAAGCAGGACAGGTGTCGTGCCCTTATCGGCTTTTATCAGTTCAAGTTCAGCAAGCTTGAGCGCAAGCGCGGCTGTCCGCTGCTGTCCCTGTGATCCGTACTTTCTTATATTTATCCCGTCGACCATCAGTTCAATATCGTCTCTCTGCGGACCCCTCGTAGTAGTCCTGAGTTTTATATCTTCTTCGAGACTTTTTTCCATCTCTTCTTCCATGATTTTTCTCTGGGATGTAATATCTTCTCCGGCTTTTATATTCGGAGAATAGCGGACAACGAGGTCTTCCCGGCCGCCTGTTATACCAGCATGTATCTTCTTGCTTATTCCCGCAAGACGGTCAATAAATTCATTTCTTTCCAGTATTATTCTGATGCCGTATTTTATCAGATTATCGGACCATACTCTCAGAATATTTTCATCTGTTTTTTCTTCTTTGAGATACGCATTTCTCTGGGCAAGAACTTTTTTATAATTATAAAGATTTACAAGATATGACAGTTTCAGCTGACAGAGTTCCCTGTCTATGAAACTTCTCCTTTTTTCCGGTTCGTCTTTTACTATTTTCAGATCCTCCGGAGAAAAAACCACAACATATATGTTATCCAGAAAATCACTGGCCTTAGCAGCATTTCTGCCGTTTATTTTTGCCTTTTTCGCACCGTCTTTTCCTATTGAAATTTCTATCTTTCCTTCTCCGTCATTCTCATATTCCGCTTTGACCCTGCATATGTCAGATCCGAACATAAGAAGTTCTCTTTCTCTGGACGTTCGGAATGATTTTCCGACAGCGGAAAGATATATACTCTCAAGCAGATTGGTTTTTCCCTGCGCGTTTTTTCCTACGAAAATATTGACCTTCGGATGAAAGTCAATATCGGCTTCTTTATAGTTTCTGAAATTTTCCAGTCTGATATTTTTTATATACATTTTTTTACATTGACGGGATCCTTACAGGAAGGATCAGATATTCATATCTCTCCCCTTCCAGCGGCTGCACGACGCACGGTGTCGTGGCCGTATTGAATCTCATTTTTATCTGCTCGTCCTCGACTGCCTTGAGTGCATCCATCACATACGTGGAATTGAATCCTATTTCAAGATCGTCGCCGCTCTTTTCCATGATAATATCTTCTTTAACCCTTCCTTCTTCGGAATTTGATGTTATATTCAGAAGGTTTTCTTTTATATTAAATCTTATAAGCTTGTTTTTTCCCTCTTTTGCCATAAGTGATGCTCTTTCTATCGCATCTATAAGAATTTTCCTTTCTATAATAATATCAGTCTTATATTCTTTCGGAAGAATATCTCTGTATTTGATGAAATCGCCTTCCAGAAGCCTGACAATGATTTTTGTCTTCTCAAGAAGAATGACAGCTTTTTTGTCGCTTATGATCACAGCTATATCCTCATCACTTTCAGAATCTGTGAGAATTTTATTTATCTCGTTGAGATTTCTTGCGGATATTACGATTTTTTCTTCTTTTTCATACTGCATCGTCTCTCTGGCAACAGCCATTCTGAAACCGTCAAGAGCAGCCATGCTGAAAGAACCGTCTTTCAGTTCCATCAGAACTCCTACTATGATGCCTTTGGATTCATCTATGCTTGCGCAGAAAAATGTTTTTCTAACCATATCAGAAAACATTTTTTTATCGAAGGAAAGCTGCGCCTTGACGTCTTTCACTTCTCCTATATTCGGAAATTCCTCTGCAGACTGACCGTATATATCAAAATCCGAAGTAAGCGTCTTTATATTTACATTTCCGTTTTCTTTGACTTCTATATATACTTCATCATTCGGAAGCTTTCTGATGATTTCTGTGAACAGTTTTGCCGATACGACTATCAGCCCTTCTTCTTCGACATTGGCGTCGATTGTTTTTTCTATGGAAATGTCCAGATCTGAAGCAGACAGTTTGATTTTTCCGTCAGCCGATGCTTTTATCAGGACACCTTTTAATATATTTATAGTAGTTCTTGAAGAAACTGCTTTTGATACTGTGTTCAGCGCTTTTGACAAAGCCTGCTGGTTACATGAGAACTTCATTTAGTGCCTCCGTTCTTTATTTATTAATAATAGAATTTTAGTAGTTTTAGTAGTAGGGTCTGTGAATTCTGTTGATAACACTTCCGGATGTGCTGGAATCAGAGAATTTTGTTGTTTAAATCCTGTGAATTACTTGTGAATTTCCTGTATCGCATCCTGTGTATAAATCAGCCTTCGTTTATTATTTGTGTCAGTTCATCTATTTCAGATTTCAGTTCATCATCTGATTTTAACTGTGTGGTGATTTTTTTACAAGCATGAAGGACAGTCGTGTGATCTTTGCCGCCGAAAGACTGTCCTATTTTTGGAAAACTGCTGTCAGTCATTTCTTTGCAGAGATACATTGCTATCTGTCTTGGATATGTGAGATTTTTTGTTCTTTTTGTTGAATCCATATCTTTTATTGTAATGCCGTAATATTTTGCGACAGATTTCTTGACTGTTTCAATAGTTACTTTCATTTCTGCCGCGGAGAGTATTTCTTTAAGAATATCCCTTGCCAGTGCAGCGTTAATAGGCCTGTGAAGAAGCGTGGAAAAACTCACGATCCTTGTAAATGCCCCCTCCAGCTCACGCACGTTGAATTTTATCTTTTCGCATATAAGATTTATTACTGCATCGACATCCTCTGTTATTTCAATATTTTCAAGTTCTGCTTTATTTTTGAGTATTGCTACACGCGTCTCGTAATCAGGAGGAGTAATATCCGCAGAAACGCTCCACAGAAATCTTGAAGTCAGCCGTTCGTCGAGACTTGTGAGTTTTTTCGGGGATCTGTCCGAACTGATAACGATTTGTTTATTATTGTCATAAAGAGTATTGAATGTATAGAAAAATTCTTCCTGTGTTGAATCTTTTCCCTCAATAAACTGTATGTCATCTATCAGAAGGACATCTATGGTTCTGTATTTCTTTTTGAACGTGCTCATTTTATTTTCTCTGATGGCCGAAATAAGTTCATTCGTAAACATTTCAGATGAAACATAGAGCACTTTTTTGTTGTCATTGTGTTCCAGTATATATTTTCCGATAGCATGCATCAGATGCGTTTTTCCGAGACCGGATCCTCCGTAAAGGAATAGAGGATTGTACTGTTTTGCCGGCGCCTGCGCAACAGCATAGGCTGCAGAATAAGCAAATTCGTTATTTTTTCCCTGAACAAAATTTTCGAAGCTGAATCTCGGATTGAGATAATATTCCTCGTCGAGCAGGCTTTTAGTAATAGCTTTTTCAGGTTTCGGTTCCTCTACTTTGTCTTTTGTCTCCATCTGAAGACTGACTTTGTAGGTATCTTTGAAAGCGATCTCGACCGCTCCTTCAAGCATCTGAAGATATCTTTTATTGAGCATTTCAATTACAAAGTTGCTTTCAGCCCCAATATATAGGATATGCTGTTTTTCATCCGCGCGCAGAGGAATTAGACCAGAGAACCAGGCGTCGTATGCCGTCTCGTTAAGGTCGTCTCTGATCAGGCCAAGGGCCTGTTCCCAGTTTTTCGTTAATGATGTCATGATTTCTCCCTAAATAATAATATGGTACGTCTATCTTATACAAAAAGTTATCCACAGGCAAGAGCATACTGAAAATTAATTGTGGAAAAAAATATACTGACACTTATGCACAGCATGTGAATAAAATTGTGCACAGAATTCACACCACCACTACATCTAGTTATAGTGGTGCAATGGCTCAAATTTGTTGACATTACAGGGTTCAGACTATATAATAGTTAAGCATGCGCGGATTGAAATTAAGATTCGCCATATATATTGTATACGAAAAGGAGGTGTATAAATAATGAAACAGACATTCCAGCCAAAGACAAGACAGAGAAAAAAGGTGCATGGCTTCAGACAGAGAATGAAGACAAAGAACGGCAGAAATATCCTGAAAAACAGAAGATCCAGAGGAAGAAAGAGTTTATCAGCATAAAGGCCGCAGGTGTGGCCTTTATTGGTTTATGATGGAATTCGGAAATCAGGAAAAAAATGCTGAACAAAGAAGTCCTTCGCGGTCAGCGCGATTTCGATCGTGTTTACAGGCGGGGAAAATCAACAGGAGACAGATATGTGGTTGTCTTCTATAAAAAAAACAATCTGCCATATAACAGAACGGGATTCCTTGCGAGCAAAAAAGTGGGGAATGCAGTGGCCAGGAACAGAGCCAGAAGGCTCATGAAGGAAAGCGTCAGAAATATGAAACCGATCACTGCGGTCGGTTACGACATAATCTTCATTGCCCGGAACACTATAAATAATAAGAAATGCGCGGATGTGAAAAAATCTATTGAAGCCGCGATCAGAAGAACTGATCTAAACAGAAGGTGATCGAATGAAGAAAATATTCATTTTCCTGATAACGTGGTATCAGAGATGGATATCACCGATGTTTCCACCGACTTGTCGGTTCTATCCTACCTGTTCGACTTACTGTATACAGGCGCTTGAAAAATACGGTGTGCTGAAGGGTAGTTTTTTGGGGATCAAACGGATCTTAAGGTGCAATCCTTTTAATCCGGGAGGATATGATCCGCTCAAATGACGGAGGAAATTAGTTAATGAATGCAATAATGAACGCATTGGCTAAGCCGATAGGTTACCTGCTCCAGCTTTTGTATGGAGTCATAGGGAACTACGGACTGGCCATTATCATACTTACGCTCTTCGCAAAATTGCTGCTGTATCCGCTATATATGAAGCAGATGACATCAACAGCAAAGATGAGCGCAGTCCAGCCTAAAATGAAGGCTATACAGGACAAGTATGCGAATGATAAGGAAATGATGAATCAGAAGCTGTCTGAACTTTACAAAGAAGAAAAGTTCAATCCAATGGGCGGCTGTCTTCCTATGCTCATTCAGATGCCGATTATTTTCGGTCTGTTTGCACTTCTGCAGAGTCCTCTGCAGTTTATGGGAGATAACGACAGCATGATTTTTGCTGTACATCAGTCTTTCCTTTGGATGCCGGACTTAAGTCAGCCGGACAGATGGATTTTACCTATACTTGCAGGTATTGCTACTTATATATCTTTTTCGATGCAGAATGATCAGCAGCAGTCGGCGGCCGCAGGGGCCGGAGGCATGCAGGGTATGATGAAGATGATGAAATACGTCTTCCCTATCATGATCGTAATGATGGGCAGATCTTTTCCGTCAGGACTTACGATTTACTGGAGCATCAGCCAGGTCATTCAGATATTCTTCAACATGCGTATGAACAAGGTCAGAGCTAAACTTCTCGGCACGGACGCAAAAAAGAAGAAAAAAGGAGGCAAAAAGTAGCGATGGACTTTTCGGAAAAATGGGGCAAGGACATTGATGAAGCAGTCGATCTTGCACTTAAAGACCTCAAGCTCACAAGAGATGAGGTTACAATAGAAGTTCTTGAAGAACCTTCTAAAGGATTCTTCGGGCTCGGTTCCAAGCTTGCAAAAGTAAGGGTTGAACCGAAAACTGCGGAAGTGCAGGAAGAAAAGGAAACTTCTGTTCCTGAAACTGCCGCGGAGACGGAAAAGAAAGAAAGCAGAGATTTTACGGCGTTTAAACCGGAGGAGAATAATTCTCAGCCTGCTGAAAAAGATTCCGTTATATCCGGGAGACCGGGGAAACCGAAAGAAAGGAAGCAGCAGAAGCCGAAGAACAGTTCTTCTTCAAAAAAGAACAGAGTTCATGTAAATGAAAGACCTGCTGATCTCGCTCCGGTTGAGGAGCATGAGGCGCTTGTTTTTCTTAAAAAAGTGACTGAAGAAATGGGGCTTTCTCTCACATTCAAGGCAGAAGCAAATAAAGACTCCATGTACATAGACATCGAGGGAAGCGGAGTCGGATCAATTATCGGCAAGAGAGGACAGACTCTTGATTCTCTTCAGTATCTTACGAGTCTTGTGGTGAACAAGAAGAAGGATCAATATCTCAGAGTTGTTCTGGATGCTGAAAATTACAGAGAAAAAAGAGAGAAAACTCTCGAGCAGCTGGCGGAAAGGCTGGCAAACAAAGTCGTTAAGACCAGAAGAAGCGTTAGACTTGAACCGATGAATCCTTATGAAAGGATGATCATTCATGCGACTCTTCAGGATGATGACAGAGTTAAGACCAGAAGTGAGGGCGAAGAACCGTACAGAAGGGTCGTAATTGAACTCAATTAGAATACAAACCGGCCCGTGCTTTTCAGCGCGGGCTTCTTTACAGGAGATAAAATGGACGATACAATAGCTGCCGTTTCGACTGCGTTCGGAGAAGGCGGCATAGGTATAGTGAGAATAAGCGGAGAAGATGCAGGCCGGATACTTGATAAAATATTTGTATCTGATTTTGATATTGAAAACAGAAAACTCACTTACGGACATATTGTCGATCCGGATAACGGAGAGATGATAGATGAAGTTCTGGCTGTCTATATGAAAGCTCCGAATACATATACAAGGGAAGATGTCGTGGAGATCGATACGCACGGCAGCGTTGTGTCTCTCAGAAAAACTTTGTCATGTGTACTAAAAAACGGTGCACGTCCGGCCGAAAAGGGCGAGTTCACAAAGAGAGCTTTTTTAAATGGACGGCTTGACCTTTCGCAGGCTGAAGCTGTTATGGATGTTGTTAGCGCAAAGACAGACAGATCATTTGATGTCGCTCTTGGACAGCTTGAAGGACGTCTTTCGGATGAGATAGACAGGATTAGAAAAGCTATCCTCGACATGCTGGTGAATGTTGCGGTCAATATTGATTATCCTGATGAGGATATTGAAGAAATCGTATATGCAGATTTGTCAAATCAAATATCGCAGATAAACGATGCAATAAAGAAATTAGCTGCTTCAGCCGGAACCGGCAAGATGATCAGAGATGGTCTCAATGTAGCCATAATCGGTCGGCCGAATGTCGGGAAATCTTCTCTTATGAATGCTCTTCTTCGTGAATCAAGAGCCATTGTGACAGAGATACCCGGTACGACAAGAGATACCATTGAGGAAAATCTGAGCATCAGGAATATTCCGGTGAAGCTTATCGATACGGCCGGAATCAGGTCTGCTGAAAATGAGATCGAAAAGATCGGGATCGAAAAATCGAAGCAGAGTTTCAATAATGCTGATCTGGTGATTTTTGTTATAGATGCCAATTCTGATATCTCGGCAGAGGATCGTGAAATCATAAAAACCATAGGAGACAGACATGTGATCGTCCTGGCGAACAAGCAGGATCTGGGACAGAAAATCAGCACATATGAGATCAGAAAATTGCTGCCTTCTGCTTCTGTGATAGAAACGTCTATGGCTGATTATACGGGAATAGATAAAATCGAAAACGAAATAGAAAATCTTGTTTACGGCGGTATTGTCAGACAAAAGGATAGTCTTATTGTTACGAACGCGCGCCATGAATCGCTTCTGCATGAAGCGGTCTGTGCTCTTAATGATGCTCAGAAAATGGCTGATTCGGGTGAAGCGCTCGATTTTATTGATATTGATATAAGGAGAGCGTATGATGCGCTCGGACAGATTACGGGGGAGACAGTCGAAGAGGATATTCTTAATGAAGTATTTTCGCGATTTTGTCTGGGAAAATAATGGCTGAAGAATATGTAATGGGAAAATATGATATTGTTGTTGTCGGTGCCGGTCATGCCGGATGCGAGGCTGCTCTTGCTGGTGCCAGGATGGGAGCCAGGACATTGCTGCTGGCAATCAATCTGGAGTCGCTTGCTATGATGCCGTGCAATCCGTCGATCGGCGGTACCGGAAAGGGGCATCTTGTCAGAGAAATCGATGCTCTCGGCGGAGAAATGGGAGTCAACATCGATAAAACTTTTATTCAGAGCAGGATGCTTAATACTGCCAAAGGACCTGCTGTTCATTCTCTGAGAGCTCAGGCTGATAAACATCTTTATCATGTAGAAATGAAAAAGACTATTGAAAGTCAGCCGAATCTGGATATGAAACAGGGAGAAGTCGTTGATCTGATCGTTGAAAACGGCAGAGTACGCGGTGTCAGAATGAAGACGCATGCCGTTTATGAAGCTGAGGCAGTTGTCATTGCGACAGGAACATTCCTTGGAGGTAAGATTTTTATCGGTGACAGCTGTTACAACAGCGGTCCGAATGGTCTTTCGCCTTCTGTCGAGCTGGCTTCCAACCTGAAAAAACACGGACTTCCAATGCGCAGATTCAAAACCGGCACTCCGGCCAGAGCTTTGAGTTCTTCTCTTGATTATGATCAGATGAAGAGACAGGAAGGCGATAAGAAAATTGTTCCTTTTTCTTTCATGTCTGATAATATCGAAAAGGATCAGGTGCCTTGCTGGCTGACATATACTAATGAAGAAACGCATAATATTATCAGGAACAATTTTTCAAGATCAGCTCTTTTCGGCGGACAGATAGAAGGCATCGGACCAAGATATTGTCCTTCGATCGAAGATAAAGTCAACAGATTTCCTGACAAGAAAAGGCATCAGCTTTTTATTGAACCAGAGGGGCTTGATACTGAGGAGATGTATCTTCAGGGAATGAGTTCTTCTCTGCCGGAAGATGTGCAGCTGGCGTTTTACAGAACGATACCGGGTCTGGAGAATATTTCCATAGTACGGCCGGCTTATGCCATAGAATATGACTGTATCGATCCGCTGGATCTCAGGCAGAGTCTTGAAGATAAAACGATTGAAAATCTTTTTTGCGCCGGACAGTTCAACGGCAGCTCCGGTTATGAGGAAGCTGCTGCTCAGGGGCTTATGGCCGGAATCAATGCGGTATGCAAAATAAATGGAAAAAAATGGTTCGTTCTTGACAGAAGTGAGGCTTATATTGGCGTTCTGATCGACGATTTGACGGTCAAAGGTACTAATGAACCTTACAGAATAATGACGTCGAGAGCGGAATACAGGCTCCTTCTGAGGCAGGACAATGCAGATGAGCGTCTGACTGAGAAGTCTTACAAGATAGGACTGGCCTCTGAGGAAAGATATCAGAAATTACTCAGGACAAGGGCTGAATTCAGTTCGGAATCTGCCAGACTTGCTTCAACCTTTGTTATCCCGAGCGAAGTGAATGATTATCTGCAGACGATCGGCAGCGCGCCTCTTAATAACAGGATATCTCTGGCTGAACTTCTTAAAAGACCTGAGATTCATTATGATGATCTTGCTCCGATCGATCCTGATCGAAAAGAAATATCCGAGCATGCTGCTTCGCAGCTGGAGATTTCTCTTAAATATAAAGGATATATCGATAAGCAGCTTGCACAGGTCGCAAGGTTCAGGAAGCTTGAAAATAAACGCATTCCGGATGATATCGATTATCACGATATAGAAAGCCTGAGGATCGAAGCTGTGGAAAAACTTTCCGCCAGGAAACCCGCCTCGATAGGGCAGGCTTCAAGAATATCAGGTGTTTCTCCGGCTGACATAAATGTTCTTATGATATACCTGGAAAAGAAACGCAGGATCAGATGATGGATATATTAAGAAATGCACTTGAAGCGCTGGGCGCTTCTGATATAGACAGAAAGCTGATGCTGTTTGAAGGATACAGGAAAGAAATACTTTACTGGAATAAAATGGTAAATCTTACTTCTATCACTGAAGAAGAATTTAATGTCCGGCATTACGTGGATTCGCTTGCGATTGCTGATGAAGACTGTGTCAGGAATGCAGAGACCATAATTGATATCGGCACGGGAGCAGGGTTCCCCGGAGTACCGCTTGCTGTTTTGTATCCGGAAAAGAAATTTGTTCTTGTGGATTCTCTGAATAAGCGGGTGAAAATAATCACAGAAACTGTGGATAAATTGGGGATAACTAATGTTGCGGCTGTTCACGGCAGAGCCGAGGAACTGGCAAACAGGAAGGAATATCGTGAATCCTTCGACCTTTGTGTTTCAAGGGCTGTTGCCAATTTGAGCACTCTTTCCGAGTACTGCCTTCCTTTTGTAAAAACCGGCGGTTTTTTCCTGGCGTATAAAGGACCTGAATCTGTGGACGAAATTGCCGCAGCTGCCGGGGCGATCAGGACCTTGGGCGGAGATTCTCCCGTTATCAGGGAACAGTCATTCAGGAATAATCTTGAAGGATATGATCTCGATCATATTACTGTGATTATCAGGAAAGAAAAAGCCACTCCGAAAAAATATCCGCGAAAAGCAGGTACACCTTCCAGAGAACCGCTTAAGTAAATTACCTGTTCACAGGCATGATGTTTCACGTGAAACATCATGGTTTTTTACATATAGAAGTATTATGTTTCACGTGAAACATTGTGACGGCTTTTTCATTGTTTCACGTGGAACATTAGTGTATAATGACATTGCGAACTAGTTGCAGATAAGCTATAGGAGGAAAATAAAGTGGGAAAGGCAATCGCGATTTTTAATCAAAAAGGCGGAGTGGGTAAAACCACAACGAATATCAATCTGGCGGCAAGCCTTGCTATGAAAGGCAAGAAGGTACTTGTTTTAGATATAGATCCTCAGGGAAACACGACAAGCGGATTGGGAATAATAAAGAAGGATATGGAATACACATCATATGAACTCCTTACAGACGATGAAGTAGACATAAAAGATACAATTGTAAAGACGACTACAGAAGGACTTGATCTGATCCCGGCGAGTGTGTCTCTTGCAGGAGCGGAAGTTGAGCTTGTGAAGATGGACGGAAGAGAGAAGCGGCTCAAGAATGCACTTGATCAGATAAAAGACAAATATGATTATATTTTTATCGATTGTCCGCCGTCGCTCGGACTTCTGACAATAAACTCTCTGACGGCTGTCGATTCGGTGCTTATTCCGATACAATGTGAGTTTTACGCTCTGGAAGGTGTGAGCCAGCTGATGAGCACGATCGATATTGTAAAAAAGAATCTCAATCCGGGACTGGAAATAGAAGGTGTTATCCTCAGTATGTTCGACGGAAGGACGAATCTTTCAATTCAGGTAGTTGAAGAAGTAAAGAAATATTTTAAAGATAAAGTATATACAACGGTTATTCCGAGAAATGTAAGACTTGCGGAAGCGCCGAGTTACGGAGTACCGATTTTTCAGTATGATCCGCGCTCGACAGGAGCAGAGGCATATAATGAGTTCGCCGATGAATTTCTGAGTCTGGAGGAGAATAAATAATGGCAAAGAAAAAGAACTCCGGTCTGGGAAGAGGACTGGATGCGCTGTTCGGAGAAATAGAAGAAATCGAGAAGACCGATATACCGGCTGCAGAACGTGAGGGCATAGATAATGTCGGCATAGATGATATAAAGCCGAATGTCAATCAGCCGAGGAAAACTTTTTCGCCGGAAGGCCTGGAGGATCTGGCGGCGTCGATCAGAGAACACGGCGTGATCCAGCCGATTATTGTCAGACCATCGGGAAAAGGGTACGAGATAGTTGCCGGAGAACGCCGCTGGCGCGCTGCGCGCATAGCCGGTCTTAAAACAGTGCCGTGTCTGGTAAGAGATCTTTCCGACCGGGAAAATATGCTTTTTGCCATCATTGAAAACATGCAGCGGGAAGATCTTAATCCGATAGAAGAAGCCGAAGGGATCGAAGGCATGATGAAGGAATACGGACTGACGCAGGCTGAAGTTTCTTCAAGTGTGGGCAAAAGCAGACCGTATATTACCAATTCGCTGAGACTGCTCAGGCTTCCGGACGAGATAAAAGAACTTATGGCGGAAAAAGAGCTGAGCAGCGGGCACGGAAGAGCGCTTCTTTCTATGCAGGACAAGGAAAAGATGATCCGGCTTGCGGACAGGATCGTCAAGGAGGGACTTTCGGTAAGAGCGGCAGAGGCTATTGCGGCAGGACGCATTCCGGAAGCGAGAAAGAAACGCGGAAAGCCGGCCAGAAAAAATGAAGATGTGAAAAGAGTGGAAGATGAGCTGAAAACGGCTCTGGGAACAAAGGTAAACCTCCGTATGACAGGAGACAAAGGGCGTATAGAGATCGAATATTACAGCCGGGAAGAGCTTGAAAGACTGATCGAATTGCTGCGGGGAATATAAAATGTGGAAGAAATTGCTAGCGATAACATTATCTGTAATCATTACCGCCGGCCTGGCCGCCTGTTCGGATAACGCTGTCAGTATGGATCCGGACGCTGTCAGGACCGGAACGACTATCAGTACTAAGTTAAAGGCGGAAAAAGATAAGAAGTATCATAAAGTAACATATAAAGTAACGGCGATAGTACGCGATCAGAAGAAAGTCAGGAAATACATAAAGCATTTCAACGAAGCGGGGACTGCGTCAACTATACCGTCTCTCAAGAGTGATGAGCTGGAGTACTGCGTAATAAAATACAGTGTGAAATTCCCGGAGAATTATCCGCGGAGCGAGTTCGGCATCACAAATGTGACGCTTCCTTTCAGGATCGAAGGGGAGAACGGGGATCCGATAAAAGTTGGACGAAAAGTCTATAAAGGTCTGACGAAGACTTATGAGATCGGAGATGTGCCTGTCGGATACGATTTCGATGCCGGAGATACATATCACGGACGTGCGCTTTTCCTGATGGTTAAAGATTATAAGACATATGAAATAACCGAATCATATAAGTCGGGAGGCAAAAAGGTCACACATTATATACAGGGAATATAACGAAAACACAAAAGCCGGGACATCGTCCTGGCTTTTGTGTAAAGTGTGTGTGTGTATTCAATAAAAGAAGGAAAGTTCGTATGAATTAAATTCATACCCTTAACTCGCTTTAAAGTATAAAACAGTTTTGTGTTGATTCTGTGAAGAAAAGACAATAAACTAACACAATTTTCTTACAATTCTTCCATATGAATGATTTTTTCGAACATGATATCATCTAAGATATTCTGCTTGTCATAACTGACGCGGCCGGATAAAACAGTCATAACTGCTTCCGGCAGCACATGCCTTCTGGTCTGAGATCTGAACGGGTCATCGTTAAATATTGCCATATCGGCATATTTACCGGGTTCAAGCGTCCCGAAATCAGAGGCAATGCCCAGTTCTGCCGCAGCTCCGGAAGTCCTTTGCGCTATGACTTCCGCCGGAATAATATTTTCAGTGCGTGTATAGGCGCTGCTGTTATGCAGACTGTCAGATATGCTGAATCTGAAAGGGAGACCGTCTTCATGAACTTCATTGAGCAGCCCGGCAAATATGCCGGCAAGGTATTCCGGCGCGAATGTTTCGCAAAGATAAGTATATCCTTCCTCAAGATATCCCCGGGAAATATTTTTGACAGCTTCGGCCGCATCAAGTTCATCTATCGGTGCCAGGAGAGCAAGAAGGCGGGAGATATCGACATTTGAAAAATCATCAGTTCCGAAAGCCGCGGCAGCTGTACTGCGCGCCGAGGCACTGAGGAGGATCTCGCTGTTGCCGCTGCTCAGCAGTATGACTGAAGCTCCGTCCGCCGCTTCATCAAGCAGGGGAAGCACTTCGTCATGTTTGCCTTCAGTCAGAGAAGCAGAAAATCCGTAGCCGAAGCATCTGTTGACACCTTCACGCTGTTTTTCAAAAACAGCGCCCTCTATATCATCGATAACAGCGTCGACTGAATCGTCATCGAAGAGCGGAAGCATAACGCCCCGTCCGAAAGCCGTGATAACAGGAGATTCGGCGGTCTCAATAAATCCCGGCGTCGCGTATCTGCCTTCAAGATCGAATATTTCAGTCGAATCATCAATAATATCTTCCATGAGAGAAGAGGAACCAATGCGGATTATCCGTCCGCCGCTGACTGCTGCAGCTTCGACAAACGGCTGCTTTTCAGTCATCGTAGCTATCTGCCCGTTTTCGTAGATTATATCGGCTTTGAGGTTGTTCATTTCAATTTCCTCCATCGCAATATTATAACACAGATTGCATAATCAAAAAAGATGTGTTAATGTTGGCAATATGAAAATGAAAAAAACCGCAGCATTGATAATCGCCGCATCTCTCATATTCACAATGGCAGGTTGCGGAACTGGAAGCGGGAACTCTTCGTCTTCGGCCGGACAGTCTGTATCGGTATCACAGAGCTCCTCATCTTCAGCTGCAAAAAAAACCACAAAGAAAAAAAGCACTAAGAAGAAGTCAACAGGCAGCACAGCATCTGCCGAAAAGTCGTCTTCATCTTCCTCCTCGTCGTCCTCGGGCAGCAAAAGCAGTGTGCATTACTGCACTATAAGCATCACATGTCAGGAACTCGTCGACAACAAGGATAAACTTTCGGCGGATCTTGCAGCGCGTGTCCCGTCGAACGGAGTGATAATGCCTTCAGAGAAAGTGAAACTTAAGAGCGGCGACACAGTATACAAGATCCTTCTGAGAATAACTAAGAAAAAAGGCATCCAGACCGATTCGGACGGAAGCACTTCTTACGGAACGGCGTATGTCAGGGCTATCGATAATTTCTACGAGAAGGACGCCGGAGATCAGAGCGGCTGGATGTATTCGGTGAACGGCGCGTTCCCGAACAAGGGATGTTCAAAATACAAAGTTTCTGCCGGCGATAAAATCGAATGGCAGTATACTCTTAAGCTCGGAAACGATCTGAAGTAGGCGCATTATGGAGAAAGATATCGTATCGACATATCATCCTATAATCGAGTTTGCATATTTCGTGTGCATGATAGTTTTCAGTGTGATATTTCTGCACCCGCTGATGCTGGCGGCATCATTTGCGGGAGCTTTTGCGTATGCCGTTTTTCTGGACGGAAAAAAAACCGTGAAATTGTGGGCGAAATGGCTGCTGCCGCTGACTGCTGCAGTCACGGTCATAAATCCGCTGTTCAATCATTACGGAGAAACGATACTCGGATATTTCCGCGGGAATCCTATAACGGAGGAATCGATCATTTACGGCGTGATCTCGGGCGTGATGTTCAGTACGGTCATACTCTGGTGCAGATGCTATAATGCGGTCATGAGCAGCGACAAATTCATGTACATTTTCGGACGCGTGACGCCTCATCTTTCACTCGTGTTTTCAATGGTACTGCGCTTTATACCGAAATTCCGCAGGCAGATCGCTGTGGTTTCAAAGGCACAGGAATGCATCGGCCGCGAAGCATCTTCGGGGAGCATCGTGAAAAGAGCGCGCAGGGGCATGAAGATACTTTCGATAATGACGACATGGGCGCTGGAGGATGCAGTCGGGACCTCCGACTCTATGCGTTCGCGCGGATACGGACTGGGAGGACGCACGGCGTATTCCATATATAGATTCGATACGCGTGATGCTGTCATTGCTGCAGTAATGTTCGCGGCTGCGGCCGCGGTGATCGCAGGCGGCGTGCTCGGCATAAATACACTCACGTATTACCCGGCGGTAAAATATGCGGAGATCAGCGCGTCGACGGCGCCTGTATATGCAGCGTATGTGCTGCTCTGCTTCGGACCGGTCATACTCAACGGAAGGGAGGCTGTGAAATGGAGACATTTACAGTCAAGGATCTGACATTTACATATCCGGGGAAAGAAAGACCTGCTCTGAACGACGTCAGCCTGAAAGTAGGATACGGTGAATTCATCGTACTCTGCGGGAAGTCGGGCTGCGGAAAAAGTACACTTCTGAGGAATCTGAAATCAGTTCTTACGCCTCACGGAACAAGAAAAGGATGCGTGGAATTCTACGGCAGGAACATCGATTCGGTAACGGAAAGAGAACAGGCCGGCAGGATCGGATTCGTAATGCAGGATCCCGACAGCCAGATCGTGACCGATAAAGTGTGGCATGAGCTGGCGTTCGGACTGGAAAGCCTCGGGTACGATAATAAAACGATCAGGCTTCGCGTTGCGGAGGCCGCCAGCTACTTCGGGATACAGACATGGTTCATGAAAAAAGTCAGCGAACTTTCAGGCGGGCAGAAACAGATGCTGAACCTGGCGGCTGTGATCGCCATGCAGCCGGATGTACTTATACTGGACGAACCGGCCTCGCAGCTGGATCCGATAGCAGCTGCCGAGTTTTTCGAAACCGTAAAAAAAATAAACTGCGATCTTGGTACGACCGTCATCATCACGGAGCACAGACTTGAGGACGTTCTCCCTATGGCGGACCGTGTAATTGTAATGGACAAAGGCAGTATTATCGCGGATGATACTCCGGTAAATGCAGGCGCGATAATATCAAGCCTGGGCCACGATATGATCATGTCCATGCCGGCGCCTCTGCAGACATACGGAATTCTCTGGCAGGACGGCATAGGAAAGGAACTCACATGTCCTCTCAATGTGCGCGAAGGAAGGAACTATCTGACTGAGCTTCTCGCCGGCAGAGAACTGAGTGTTACGGAAATCGTGACGGAAGAAGAAAAAGAAAGCGGAAAAGACAGCCTGGCACTGGAGATGAAAGATGTCTGGTTCAGATATGAAAAAGATTCTCAGGATGTAATCAAAGGCTTGTCCGTAAAGGTCGCAAAAGGAGAATTCTTTGCCATAGTAGGCGGAAACGGAACCGGCAAATCCACGGCTCTTTCGCTGATCGGCGGAATGAACAAGGCCTATCGCGGAAAAATAAAGCTGTTCGGCAGACCGATCGGTGAATACAGCCGCCGCGAGCTGTCAGCGGAAACAGTCGGGATACTGCCTCAGCATGTGCAGTCGCTGTTCGTGGAAAATACAGTAGGCCGGGATCTCGCTGAAATACTTGACGGGAGAGGACTGACTGATGAAGAAAAAAAACTGCGGGTGATGGAAGCGGCGGAGCTCACCGATATCCCGGAGCTGCTGGACATGCATCCGTATGATCTTTCCGGCGGAGAACAGCAGCGGGCGGCGATCGCCAAGATCCTTCTTCTTGATCCGAAGATCCTGCTCCTGGATGAACCGACCAAAGGACTGGATAATTATCTGAAAGAAAAATTATCAGTAATACTTCACGGTCTTATGGATCGCGGAGTAACGATAATCATAGTGTCGCATGATATAGAATTCTGCGGAAAATACGCTGACAGATGCGCGATGTTTTTCGACGGAAGCATAACAATGACAAATTCTCCGCGGAAATTTTTCTCGGGTAATAATTTTTATACAACCTCGGCGAACAGGATGTCGAGGCATATATTCACGAACGCAGTCACACCTAAAGACGTGGCATATCTCGTCGAAGCGAATCTGGGCGGCAGTCCGCAGGACGGGGCTTCCGGGCCGGAGCACGGCGCAGGCAGCGCTGATCAGGGCGTAGACAGCGGCAGGTGCGGGACCGGCAGCGGTGCATCCGCAGCGGATAAGAAAGCTGAAGCCGATGCGGCGGATAAGGCGGCTGATGCGCAGCTGCGGCACGAAGAACCGATACAGACCAGGATCATCGGCGGGCATGAAAAAAGCACCGCGCGCGCGGCGGTCATTACTGCCTGCGCGATAGTATTCGCGGCGGTCACGCTTTTCCTAAGTCTGAAATACCAGCATTCACGCGGATATTACATTGTCAGCATGCTGCTGGTGCTTTATGCGCAGGTACCGTTTTTCGCCGCATTTGAAAGAAAACGCCCGCATGAAAGGGAAGTAATGGTCATGGCTGTGCTGATTACCCTGGGCGTGCTCGGCAATGCGATATTTTTCATGGCGCCTGAAGTGAAGCCGGCGGCGGCAATAGCAATAATCGCAGGCGCATGTCTCGGGCCTGAAGCAGGATATGTCGTCGGGGCGATGATACCGTTCGTCAGCAATTTTATGTTCGGCCAGGGGCCGTGGACTCCGTGGCAGATGTTTGCACTGGGCGCGGTCGGACTCATTGCGGGGATCGTATTCCGCGGCGGGCTCCCCGAAAAATTCAAAGCGCCGCTGTGCGTCTTCGGGTTTATTGCGGCATTCCTGATTTACGGACTTATCGTCGACATTCATACGATATTTGCAGTGACCCCGGAACCGACGATTGCGACAGCGGTGATGATATACGGAGCTGCGCTTCCGGTGAATACGGTCTACGGGATATCGACTGCAGTGTTCATGTGGTTCCTCGCGCGGCCCATGACAGAAAAAATCGAAAGAGTGAAATTCAAATACGGACTCATGGAAGGATAACAATAATATTCATTTACAACATGAGATATCGGTGATAAAATCAACACATAAATAAAGTTCATGTTCTCCCTGCGGGGAGCCAAGAGGGAATCGGGTGAAAATCCCGAACGGTCCCGCCACTGTAATAGGGGAGCGAAGTCCGAAAAAGTCACTGGCATCAGCCGGGAAGACGGACAACGCCGTGATCCCTGAGTCAGGAGACCTGCATGAAAGAGAGGATCGCCACGGGAGATGGCGGAGATCCTGTACGGACAGAAAAACGGACTGTGACAATCATTTGCCACAGTTTTTTTATTAGGGGGAGCTACGGAGATGAAAAAATATCTTGCCGCAGTAATGGCGTTTTTCGTAATGATTTCGCTGGCGGGGACAACGGTCCACGCAGGTGTCACGGCATCGTCGCCTGCGGATAAAGCAAATGCAGGAAAAATCAAATGGCAGGTGCGTCTGGGAACGAATCAGTTCCACGCAACTACACCTCCTGTCGCAGTCGGGAACAGTATTTACGAAGCGTCTGTAAATACGCTGTACAGGCTTGATAAGAAAACAGGCTCGACTGTTTCTTCGTGTATGCTCAGTTCTAATGTGGGTTTTGCGACAAAACCTGTAACATATAAAGACGGTGTAGTATATGTTCCGGAGGGGGACGGATCTGCGGAGAATCCGGGCAGGGTCGAAGCGGTCGCTGTCACAGACAGCGGACTCACGAAAAAATGGACGGCCTCATCGGGCAGCGGACAGACTATAAATGAGATAGCTTATAAAAGCGGCAGACTGTATGTCGGAAACAGCAGCGGAACATTTACCTGTTTTGATGCGTCTGACGGTGCAATAATCTGGACAGCTGAACATGCGGGCGGGTATTACTGGTCGAAGGCTTATGTCAGCGACAAGTTCGCCATAGTCGGAGGGGATAAATCCGGACGGAACAGCGCAGCGCTTTATTCATATGACGCGTCGACCGGAGCAGTTGCCGCGAAACTTGAAAAATTCAGCGCCGGCATCAGCAGCGACATCGTATATAAAAGCGGTTATGTGTATTTCACCTGCAAGGACGGATACTTTTATAAAATAGCTTTTGACAATGCGGCGGGCACTTTCGGGAATATCAAAAAAGTACCGCTCGGATCGCCGTCGACAAGTACGCCTGTCATATATAAGGGGCGGGCTTATTTAGGCACCGACGGGAAAAAGATCATGATAGTGAAAACTTCGACGATGAAGATCACGAAAAAGATCACGGCGCCGGGGCCGGTGAAAGCCGAACTTCTGCTTGCGACAAAAACAAAGTCCGGAAAAAAAGGCGGCGTGACTATATACGGGACATACAATACATCCACGGGAGGCATATTCTTTGCGGATGTGAACAAGAGCGGAGATGTTACTGCTAAAGGCGTTCTCTTTAAACCGCTGCACAGGCAGTACTGCGCGTATATCGTGACCGCTGACAGCAGCGGCACGCTGTATTATAACAATGACTCAGACTACACGATGGCTGTAGTGAAAAAATAGGAGGAAGACGATGAGTAAAAAGATTTTAGCAGCAGTCATGGCCCTTGCGGTCATGCTGGCAATGACGCCGGCGGTGACTTTTGTTTCCGTTAATGCGGAAACCGGCACTGTCACGGTGGTCGTGGAAAACAACTCGGCTTACAACAAGGCCGCAGGAGCTCCTTATCAGGGAACTTACAAAACAGTAAAAGTTGATTACGCAGCGGGAATGACTGAAGAGACTGCAGTCAAGGCTGCGATGAAAGCCGATACTTCACTTTCGGCAGTATTCACGAGCGGAACATACGGTGATTATCTCACAGAGGTAAACGGACTGAAGTCGGGCGACGCGACGACGGCCAAAGTCACGGGAGCATCGTATGACGGATGGATGATGTCGGTCAACGACTGGTTCCCGAATGTCGGAGCTTCATATCAGACAGTTTCGGCAGGCGATACAGTTACTCTTTCATATTCGCTGAACGGCGGAAAAGATCTGGGAGCGGACTGGGCAGACACATCGCAGACGCTTTCCGGACTCGTTCCTGACACCGGTACGTTCACGCCGGCTTTTTCCAGCACGACGACCTCGTACACGCTTACAGTTCCGGGCTCAACAGTTTCATATAAGCTCAATGCAACGGCGACGAACAAGAACAGACAGGTCACATATAAAACAGCGGATGGAAAAACATACGCAAGAAACGCTTCGATCCCTGTAAGCGGCGGCAATGTTACGGTCGTAGTTACAGATTACAGCGGCAAAACGCCGGTCAGCAAGGATGCGTATTTCGTCGAAGTAACGGATAATGCGAATGTCACGGGTGTTACGGTCACACCGGACACGCTTTCGCTGACGCCGGGAAAATCATCAACGCTGACGGCAGCGGTAGCAACGAAGGACAACTCCGCGGTAGGAGTTACCTGGAAGAGCTCGAACGAAAAAGTCGCGATAGTTTCCGCGGAGACAGGAACAGTAGCGGCGATCGCACCTGGAAAAGCAGTCATTACTGCAACATCGAAGACGGGCATGAAGTCGGCGGTATGTACAGTAATTGTCGCACCGGCAAAGGCGTCAATAAAGAAGGTCAGCGCGCCCGGCAGCGGCAAGGCGAAAATTTCCTGGTCAAAGGTCAGCGGCGCATCCGGATATCAGATCCAGGTGAAAAAGGCCGGCGGCAAATATAAGACTGCGGCATCAGTAACAAAGGGCTCGACTGTTTCGAAGACCATATCGAAGCTTAAGGCCGGTAAAAAATACAGTGTAAGAGTCAGAGCATATAAGAAAATAGACAGTGCAAAGACTTACGGCGCATGGTCGGCTGTGAAGACAGTAAAAATCAAATAATAAGGCGACGGCGGCAGTGTTTTTTTGAACATTTTCTCACATTAACGCACTAAAAAATATCTTCTTGAGGACTGTGATTGTGATTGAAAAGTCAATCTTCATAAGATATAATCATTAGTATGGTTAAATAAGGTCACAAGGAGAGAAAAATGTCTGAGAAAACAATGCGAACGAGGAGCAATCTATTAAACTCGACCATAGAACTCGTTGCTGAAGGAAGTCTTGAAAGTTTCACGACAAAACGTCTTGCACAGAAAGCACAGATGGCTGAGGGCAATCTCTATAATTATTTCAAAAATAAGGATGAGCTGCTCGAAGAAGCTTTTGTGTATATCGACAAGGATATAGCTGAGCTTTTTGAAGGCTATGCGGGACAGGCAGAGGAGATTTTCAAAGATATTCCGGCCGGCATCGAGATGATGTGGAGAGCGTATTACAAGTATCTTGTATCGAATCCGCAGAAGGCACTGTACTATTTCAACTTCAGGAATTCGCCGAGATACAGCGAAGCGGTCAGGAAACGTCAGTTTGATTATTTTACTGATTTCGTGGCCGTGATGAGAGGCATAGATGAGAAGTACAGTCTGTTCGAAAACTTCCCGTGGGAAGTCACCTGGATATTTGTCCTGGATATGACTACGACTTTTGCCTGCCGGGTAGCCAGGGGAGATCTTCCGGATAATGCTGAAACCGAAGATCAGATCTTTATGGTCATGGCTAAAGGAATGCTCGGTATGCTGGACTCGTTCAAATAGCGGAACGATGTCCTGCCGGCGGAACCGGCTTTGTCAGCACAATAAAAACAACACCCTCTGCGGAACCGGCATCTGAACGGGTCTGCGGGGGTGTTTTGCGTTTATAATTTCGAGAATTCCGGCGCCGTGTCGCTGCTCACGGTAATAGTGTATCCGCGGCCGGGGTCGGGGACCCATTTGAAGTAGCGCGCTTCCGGTTCAAAAAGGCTGCGCATTATGCAGGATATGGGACCGCCGTGTATCACGGCGATGGCTTTTTCCTCGCATTGTGAGGTAAGTTCGCTCCAGCCGCGCATCACGCGTTCGGAAAATCCTCCCATGGATTCTCCGTCCGGCATTGTTTTGCCGGCAGGATCGGTCAGCCATTCGCAGTACTGCGGATCGTCCCGGAGTTCGTCGTATGTGCATTTTTCAAAAATACCGAAGTTAAGTTCGCGCAGATCCGGAATGACGGAGTACGGGACATCGCCGTAGATCGCTTTAAGCGACTGTCTGGTGCGAAGCATTCCGCTCACATAAAAATCAGCGCCGGACGGATCCGGATAAATTTTTTCGGATGCGAGTTTTCTGAGGGCGTCGATGCCTTGCGGGTCGAGCGGTATGTCTGATGCGCCGTAATACCATTTTTTAAGGTTGCCTTCGGTGAGGCCGTGCCGTATGACTGTGATCTGTTTTTTCATATTACTATATGTTCTCCCTCGGGTTTGTTCGATGATGTCCGGCCGGCGGAACAGCCGGCCGTTAAACTATTCTAACATATTCATGCAGGTAATGACAGCCGCGGCTGCGCGAAACCCTGCACGTTTGCATAGTATTACTGCGCAATGTTATAATAAAAAAACAATGTAAAAAATATCGGATCAGGGGAGAAAAATCAATGAAGTACAGAAAGATTTTTGATAATTACCGGGGAGAGTCTTACCTGAAGGACAGCGGTGAAAGCACTGTGCTGCCGGATGATATGCTTGACAGTTCTCTCGGAGTGAATCCTTACGGGCACTCGAAGAAAATCGATAAGTGGATGGCCGATAATATAGACAAAATAAATGTTACGGATTATCCGGAATATCCCTATGCGGCACTGAAGGAAAAAATCGCGGATTATCTGAAGACAAATGTTCAGCTGGACGGCTGGAATATCGGTCTTTCGACCGGTTCGATCTGCGTGCTTGTTTCCATAAACAGAATGTTCATCGATCCGGGATGCCGGGTTCTGATGCCGGCGCCTTCCTTTTCCTCTTATGAGACTGATGTAAGACTTGAAGGGGGAGAGCTCGAATATTATTATCTGCCGGGAGAAAACGGATACAAGTTTGAAGCAGACGGATACTGCGCGAAGATGAACGACAGCTTCAGTCTTTTTTACATCGACAATCCGAACAATCCGACAGGGCAGATCATCCCGTTTGAGGAGATATGCAAGGTCGTAAAGAAAGCGAACGAGCTCGACATTCCGATCATTGTCGATGAGGCGTACGGAGAGTTCATGGAGATTTCGAATTCCGCATCCGGCCTGCTGGAAAAATACCGGAATCTTATAGTTGTGAAATCATTTTCAAAAGGGTTCGGCCTTGCCGGGCTGCGCGCGGGTTATGCTATGATGGATAAGGCTGCCGCTGATATTTTTTCGAAGGCCTGTTTTGAGATGTCGCTGAATGAGTTCGCATACCGCACAGTAGCAATGGCTCTCGAGGATACGCAGCATGTAAAGGATTCTCTGGTGAAGATCGCAGAGAACAAACGCGATCTGCTGGGTGTTTTCACGAAGCTCGTTCCGGCGTATACAAGCCTGACGACGCCGATCATGCTTCTGGAAACAAAGAAGAATGTCGATCTTTATGATATATTCATGAAGCATCATGTAATAAGCGAATCCGGCGCGGACTTCACTGCGATCGATAAGCGGTTCGTGCGGGTGAGGATCTCGGGCGACGACAGACTGAAAAACAAGATCCGGGAGATAGAAGCAGAGGAAGACATATAGAAAAACGTCTCCGGCGCAGTTTTGCTCCGGAGACGTTTTAAAATCGTTTTTCTATTTCTCAAGCGAGAATGTTTCAATATCGTAGTTTTTGGTGATGCCTTTCTTTTCAAGAAGCACCAGCATTCTTTCGCGGGCGGATTTCGTAAGCTGCGGCGCGATGATCGAATACGAATGGATCACTGCTTCGTGATTGATGTCTTCCGGATCGGTAATGCCGCCGACAAGACTGAAGAAGTTAGGCCATGTCTGACCGACTGTCCAGATATTGTCCGCCATGAACTTCTTTGTTGCTTCATCGGTCTGCTCCATGATGCCGGTTTCGATCCAGTTTTCGAATACGATTCTCAGCTGGCCGATCAGCTTTTCACATCTCGGTCTGTAGAGATCCAGCATTTCAGGGTCGTTCTTCAGCAGCGCATAAGGCTCCGAATAATAGAATCTGAATTTGTAGATCGCTCTGGAATAATCCTCGAAGAAATTCAGTATCCCGTTTTCGGAATGACCGAAATCTTCGCGGAAAAACAGCATGTCAGTATTCGGAATGATGTTTTCCGTCCATATCGATCTGATCAGGTGCTCCTTATTGTCAAAGTAATAATAAAGATTTCCCGGACTGATTTTGAGATACTCGGAAAGCTGCACAGTACTGACATTCGTTGCACCCTTGTCGTTGAACATCTCGATAGCAGCCTGTTTTATCCTATCTCTGGTCTTCATATGTTAACCTCCTTAAATCTGCGGCGTCCTGCGGATAATATCCTCACGGGCTGGTCCGTTCGAGACCATCGTGATAGGAAAGCCAATTAATTTTTCTATTTCGTTTACATAGTCCTGTGTCTCCTTCGGCAGTTTGCCGAATTCGCGTATGCCTGTGATGTCGCATTTCCATCCCGGCATTTTCTTCAGGACCGGTTTTGCTTTATAAAGATCTGTCGAATGCGGGAAGTTGCGGATCTCTTTACCGTTGAGTTCGTAAGCTACGCACATAGGGATCTCGTCGAGATATCCAAGAGGATCGAGGACTGTCAGAGCGACCTCTGTCGCGCCCTGCATCATGCAGCCGTACCTGGTGGCAACCGCATCGAACCAGCCGACTCTTCTCGGTCTGTGAGTAGTTGCGCCGTACTCGCCGCCGTCTCCGCCGCGTTTCCTGAGCTCTTCCGCCTCATCGCCGAAAAGTTCGCTTACGAATGCACCGCCGCCTACCGCGCTGGAATAGGCCTTTGCTACAGTAATAATGTCTTTGATCGCATAAGGAGGTATTCCCGCGCCTATTGTCGAATAACCTGCGAGAGTCGACGACGATGTTACCATAGGGTAGATACCGTGATCTGTGTCTTTCAGAGTACCGAGCTGACCTTCAACAACGATCTCCTTGCCGGCGTCGATCGCTTCATGAAGGAACACCGCCGTGTCCGCAAGATACGGTTTGATCTTTTCACCGAGCTCTCTGCACGTCTGGAAAAGTTCTTCCGGAACGAGCAGCGGTTTGTGATAAAGATGCTCAAGCATCACGTTTTTAAGCTCGCATACATTCCTGACCTTGTCCATGAGCTCGTCGTCAGGCAGGAAAAGCTCGTTCACCTGAAAACCGATCTTCGCATATTTGTCTGAGAAGCACGGCGCGATGCCCGACTTAGTCGATCCGTACGATCTTCCTGCAAGCCTGTCCTCCTCATATGTGTCCAGCAGAATATGATAAGGCATCATTACCTGCGCCCTGTCCGAAACAATGATCTTCGGTGCAGGCACGCCTTTGCTTTCAACATCTGCCAGTTCATTGATAAATTTATCTATATCAAGAGCGACGCCGTTGCCGAGAACGTTCGTAACGTTCGGGCAGCATACTCCTGACGGAAGAAGATGAAGAGCGAATTTGCCGTAACTGTTTTTGATAGTGTGGCCCGCATTCGCACCTCCCTGGAACCTGCATACGACATCTGCCTTTTCCGCCAGCATGTCAGTGATCTTCCCTTTGCCTTCGTCTCCCCAATTTGCTCCTACTACTGCTTTTACCATAGCTATTACTTCCTTTCGCCTGTATATGGAATCAACTGTTCTGCTTACTCACGCGTCGCCGCGCTCCCACTGCAGTAATGCAAATGTGTTTTATACATTGATTTCGGCTGTCATGCCGATAAGTTCTCTGTTCTTGTCGAGGATCGGTCTGATCACGTCATTCAGGTAGTCTTCTGTCTGCTGAGGCGCGCATCCCACGAAGTTCTCAGGCTTCATGAGCTTCATGATCTCTTCCTTCGTCTGCGGGAATGCGGGGTCCTCCGCGATCCTGTCGATAAGGTCGTTGTCGGCGCCTTCTTCCTTTACGCGTTTTCCTGCGGCCATCGAATGCACTCTGATCTTTTCATGCAGTTCCTGTCTGTCTCCGCCGGCTTCGACGGCGTCCATGAGAATGATCTCAGTCGCCATGAACGGCAGCTCGCTCATCAGTCTCGAATGAATCACTTTCGGGTAAACAACGAGGCCCGATGAAATGTTCAGATACAGTTCGAGGATGCTGTCACATGCCAGGAAGCCTTCTGAAATACTGACCCTCTTGTTTGCCGAGTCGTCAAGTGTCCTTTCGAACCACTGCGTCGCCGCAGTAATAGCCGGATTCAGCGAGTCGCAGATAAGGTATCTCGAAAGGCTGGCCATACGTTCGCTTCTCATAGGATTGCGCTTGTACGCCATAGCCGACGAGCCTATCTGTGTCTTTTCGAACGGTTCTTCGATTTCCTTCAGATTCTGGAGAAGTCTGATATCGTTCGAAAATTTATGTGCGCTCTGGGCGATGCCCGCGAGGACATCCAGAACTCTGGTATCTACTTTTCTGGAATATGTCTGCCCCGAAACCGGGTAGCAGGCCTCGTATCCCATTTTTTCCGCAATCAGCCCGTCGAGCTGTCTGACCTTGGAATAGTCGCCGCCGAACAGCTCCAGGAATGTCGCCTGAGTGCCGGTAGTGCCCTTTGATCCGAGCAGTTTGATAGTGCTCTGAAGATGCTCCAGATCCTCGAGATCCATGACCAGCTCGTTCATCCACAGCGTTGCGCGCTTCCCTACTGTTGTAGGCTGCGCCGCCTGGAAATGCGTGAACCCGAGCGTCGGAAGATCCTTGTATTCCTCCGCGAACTTCGCGAGCTGCGCGATAACGTTCACAAGCTTCGCCTTGACGATGTCGAGTCCTTCCTTAAGGATGATAAGATCGGTATTGTCTCCGACATAGCACGAAGTCGCGCCGAGGTGGATTATGCCCTTAGCCTTCGGACACTGCTGCCCGTATGCGTAAACGTGCGACATGACATCATGTCTCACAATTTTCTCTCTCTCTTTGGCTACATCATAATTGATGTCATCGACATGCGCTTTCAGTTCATCTATTTGTTCATCAGTAATGTCGAGTCCCAGTTCTTTTTCGGCTTCAGCGAGCGCGATCCAGAGTTTTCTCCAGGTCGTGAACTTCTTCTCCGGTGAAAAGAGATATTTCATCTCTTTGCTCGGATATCTTTCCGAAAAAGGACTGACATAGCCCTGATAATTGTCTGCCATTTTTATTCCTCCTGTCATTGTTCAAACTGTAGTTATAAAGAAAACTATATGTTCCGTTACATATGCATTCATATAAAACTACCAAAGAATTATAGCATTTTTAGAATATGAATACAAGTATCTGCGCAAGATACTTCACAGAAAAAACATTGTTTTTATTACTTTACAGCCTAAACAGAGATCCGACATGGCAATGAGGCCGGACGGCCGGGAAGCGCTTACGGTGTATTTCATCAGGCACTTTTCGCACAGCCGGCAGAGCGCTTGCCCTTGCAAATCAAACGCTGATGTGATAGTATAATCTTCGCGATTATATCGCGTACTGCGTCTCCGTAGCTCAGCTGGATAGAGCGACCGCCTCCTAAGCGGTAGGCCGGCGGTTCGAATCCGCCCGGGGACACCAGAAAAACTCTGCATTCAGATATCGGGATGCAGAGTTTTTATGTTACTTTTTAAAATATGGTGTGCTGCACGGCGCGTTCCACAGGCGTGTAAGTTCGTCATCCATACGGGCGAGGAACATCTGGAAGCCGGCTGTTTCCTGTACGGTCAGGAGATTGCCGATATGGTTCGCTGTGATGCGGATGTTCTTTTCACTGAGGTATGATGCGCATTTGCGGTACACAATGAAAAGTTCCATCAGAGTCGTTGCGCCCATTCCGTCCAGGATAAGCATAACATCTTCGCCCTCACTGATGTGCAGATCCCGGAGGAGCGCGTCGAGCATTATTACTGCTGTATCATCGGCGCTTTTGAGTTTCTGACGGCCGCCGCCTTCTTCTCCGTGCTGGCCCATGCCGATTTCCATATCATCATCGCCGAATTCCGCCAGCAGAACGCCGGTCACGGGATGTGTCGCACCGTTGACGCCGACTGCCAGTGTTGCCATCTGATCCGCGAAACGCTGTCCGATTGCAGCGACTTCATCCAGAGTTTTTCCTTCGGCCGCCGCTGCGCCGGCGATTTTATACAGAGGGATGCAGCCGGCCAGTCCGCGCCGGTCCTGTCCTCTGGATCTCGGAGCGCAGGAGATGTCTTCCTGTGTGATGATCTCTCTGACTCTGATCCCGCGTTTTTCACATTCTGCCAGAGAACGTTTTCCGGTCGCAAGATCGCCTTCGTGGTTAAGAACTACGAAAAGCACACCTTTTCCGCGGTCGGCGCGTTCCAGAGCTTTGATCGTGAGTTCCGGCCCCGGAGCGGCAAAAATATCACCGGCAACGGAAATATCGAGCATTCCGTCTCCCACAAAGCCGATCGGAGCAGGTTCGTGTCCGGAGCCGCCGATACTGACTACCGTAACGCGGTCGGCAGTATCGAGATTATTGCTGACGACCAGACGTTTGTCGGAGAGTGTTATCATATCAGCGTTTGCGCAGGCGAACCCCTCAAGAAGTTCATCTGTTACATCATTCGGATTATTAATAAATTTTTTCATGGCGGATCCCCCTGTTATCAGATAAATTTGCTCAGTGTCGAATAAAGCAGCTGTACATCAATAGGTTTGGTCGTATAAGCATTCATGCCGCAGTCGGTCGCTTCGCGGATGTCTTCTTCAAATGCATTTGCGCTCATTGCGATGATAGGAACATTGCTGTCAGGCCGGCCGGATGAACGTATTATTGCTGTTGCTTCAAGTCCGTTCAAAACGGGCATGCGGATATCCATGAGTATGGCTGTATAATATCCTGCAGACGAGGCGCAGAAACGTTCGACTGCCGCCTGTCCGTTTTCTGCGGTATCAACAATGAGGTTTGCGTTTTCAAGTACATGCCGGGCGATTTCCATATTAAGATCATTGTCCTCCGCAAGCAGCACACGGCATCCTCTGAAATCTATTATGTCCTGCTCTTTTTCTTTGATTTCATCGTTCTTCGGCTGAGGTCCGGAGTCACTGTCTATGCAGCGCAGTTTTACAAACACTGTAAATTCAGAACCTCTGCCGACCTCGGAACTGACAGTGATGTTACCGCCCATCATCGCCGCCAGACTTCTGCATATCGCCAGTCCCAGCCCGCTTCCTTTTATCTCGCCGTCGCTGAGCCTTTTTTCCTGAGAAAAAGAATCGAAAAGATACGGTATGAACTCTTTGGAAATGCCGCACCCGTTGTCTGTGACAATGAAGCGGACGAACGGAGAATCATTAAGCATTACTTCATCTGCATCAAGTGAAATACTGCCGTTTTCCGGCGTAAACTTAATAGAATTGCCGATCAGGTTAATAAGTATCTGCTGGAGTTTGAGAGAAGCTCCCTCATATAAAGAATGAAGATTATTTCCTCTGCGGCACATATACTTTATTTTTCCGGCGCTGCATTGCGTTGATACGATGGAGGAAATGCCGTTCAGAAAATCGTCAATGCTGAAGATATTCTCATTAAGAACGAGTTTGCCGCTTTCGATGCGTGACATGTTCAAAATATCGCTGATCAGCGACAGCAGATATTTTGAAGAAGCTTCCGCTTTCAGAAGATATTCTCTGACGTCGGGATGCAGTTCCCCGTTCTCAAGACTCATATCAGTATAGCCGATTATTGCATTGAGCGGCGTACGGATATCGTGACTCATCCGCGACAGAAATTCACTCTTGGCGGCATTCGCCTGTTCTGCCGCCAGAAGCGCAGCATGAAGGGTCGCGCGGGTTTCTTCGGATCTTGTGTGTTCTTCGGTAATATCGCTGCTGACAAGAGCAATGGATTTCGTTTCTTTGTCGATCCAGCTGAGCCAGATCTTTTTGTAGCGCAGAACGTTATTTTCATCGGTCAGGGTGCAGTAACAGTCTATGTCGCCGCGGTCTTCAAGTCTGTCGAACAATGCTTTGAGTCTGAAGTCCGCCGCCAGATGCTCGCGTTCTTCCGGAATAACATTTTTCATGATCAGATCGTGCATATCGGTTTCAAAATCCGTACCGCCTGCAGGGAGAAACGGAATCGTATGATCAGTATGATCATTTGAACCAAGGACCTGATATGTGTTATGTCTGCCGTCAATAAAACAGATATGCTCATATTGTTTCCGGACAAAAACATCCAGGATCTGTTTCTGAATATATAAGTTTTCAGTGTCAGCCGATGTATCCATAACTGCCATGTAAAGAGTGCGCTGGTTATCAGCGTTTTCTACGGTGCCGCTGACAGAGGCCAGAATGTAATCGCCTTTTACAGTCATGAGACGCACACTCTGCTGGAATCCGGAAAGATTCCTGAGCGCGTCTTCGACAATACGGATCAGATTTTCACGGTCGTCGGGATGTATACAGGCGGAAGGATCATGTCTGTATAGTTCCATGATATCTGCCGCGCTTCCCATCAATAATTTTTCCATGCCCTGGCTTATATAGGAAGGAATGAGTTCGCGGTTATTAATGGTATCAAAAACTATGATCCCGCCCGGAACATTATCCATGACTCCGAGGAGCTTTGAATAAGTCCGGTCAAGGCTTTTCTGACGCTTGAGCCTGGTATCTATATCTGTCAGCACAAGGCATAATATGCTGTTTTCTCCGGCCTGGAGAGCCATATTGAAACATATGTCGACCCATTTGTATCTGCCGTTCGCGGCAAGGATCCTGGCGGTATCATGATAGATGCCTCCGCCTACGCTTCCTTTATATAAAAGAAGTGAAATTCTGTCCGCATCGTTCCGGTGGATCAGCGGCAGCAGATCACCGCTCAAAAAAGCAGCAGCTTCATCGCCGGTTATTCCCAGCAGCGACGAAAAGGCATCATTGACATAAAGCGCCTTATAAACATCGTTTTCCAGCAGAAAATACCCTGTAGGCAAAGGAAGAAGATGCAGTATATCCCGGCAAATTCCGGCTTCGTTTATCACTTTTGCATTCATGTCGGATTCCCCTTTCGGTCGTTGCGCAGATGCCCGTATCGATTATGCTGATGCCATGCAGTGAAACAACAAAGTCAATATGCGGATCTGAGTCCGGAAACAAACTGATTCAGAGAAGCCGCAAGACTGCTCTGACAGAATATTTGTAATTATCTCCATACAAGTTTATTATAATTACAGGCCGTAAAACCGTCAATTGTAAATGAAAATCAAAGCGGACAGAGAATCGCGGAGAGGCGGGATATTTATGATAAAGATGAAAATCAAAAAGACAGCGGCGGTATTTACCGCGCTGTTCATGGCAGTAATGATAACAGGCGTTCTGCAGCCTTCCTGCGCATCCGGGGCGGCTGTGTCTTCATGCGTGCATGTCGTGAAATCGTGGAATATAGGCGGCAACGGGAAGACGTTTTATAAAAAGCCGCAGGCCGGCAGCGGAGTAAAAGCAACACTCTATTCCAGCGGAAAGCTGAAAATCACGGGGTCGGGAAATACGGCTGTCTTCAACGCCGCCTATGCCGCGCCGTGGACAAAGCGCGGGGCGGCAAATTACCGCGGAAAAGTGAAAAGCGTTACGATCGCCGCGGCTGTAAAACCTTCGGACATGTCATACTGGTTCCGGGACTGCGGCAGACTTGTCAAAGCGCCTAAGATACCGGAGACAGTGAAAAAAATGTCGTATACTTTTGCCGGAACAGCCATTGCGGCAGCTCCTTCACTGCCGGACAGCGTCACGGATATGACGGGTACTTTCGAGAACTGCACAAAACTTGTATCAGTACCTTCGATCCCGAAAAAAACGCTTCATATGGATTTCGCGTTTTCAGGCTGCAAGAGTCTGACATCCGTGCCGGTGCTGCCGGATACAGTCAAAGATATGTGCTGTACTTTTTCCGAGTGCTCCGCGCTGAAGACAGCGCCGAACATTCCGCTGAAGGCCCGGGATATCTCGGGAATATTCTACAATTGCGCAAATATCTCCGGCACGGTCATGATCAATGATCTCATTTTTCCCGACGGAGAGGAAAGCAATTCTTTCATCAGCTGCTTCACCGGAGCAGCCACGGCCGAGGGAACGAAACTGACGGTCAATTATACTCCGAAGTGCCGCTGGATAATGATGGCAGCAGCGACCGCCTCGGAAAACAGCCATGTCGTCCTCGGAGAAATGGACGGTACTTTCGGCCCCGGCGCGCCGGTGATACTGGACCAGACGAGCGGGACAGTCACAGCGGACAAGGGGAATGAAGTGACACTGGCTGTAAAAGCGTCCGGGAATGATCTGAAATATGTGTGGTTCGGATACGATCCGGTACGTGCGGTGATGTATAATGACGAGAATGTTACCTCTGCGAGCTGGTCGTGGCAGATCGGCGAAGAGGACAACGGCCGGAGGTACCGGTGTGTCGTATACAACAGCGAGGGGTTTGCCTCGAGCCATATAATTACTGTAAAAGTAACGTGACTGTAAAACTCTGCAGATGAATCCGGATATATTATTGTATAATTATCCAAATATGATAAAATCAAATGAAATAATATGTCAATAACGGGGACGTGAAATGGTTTTGAAGGCAGGTGGTCTTATGAAGCTTGATAGAGAACAGGTCAGGCAGATAATTGATCTGATACCTGAAAAGTGTGTACTGTATAAGGTCATTGGAGAACGTATTTCTGTATTGTATTCGTCAGCGGGCATAAGCGCTGTACTGGGAATAACCGAGGATAATTACAACAGTCGGCACTGTGAAAATGCGGCTGCATATATATTGCCTGCGGATCTGCCCGCAGTTATGGAGGCGGTCGGATGCTGCATCGAAACACGCGGGACGGTCACGGAATACTGGCGGATGAAATACGGGGAAAACGGATTCATATGGGTACGGGGAAACATTAATTACTGCGGTGAAGAAGACGGCTGTCCGCTTCTGTTTGTCGTGTACTGGGGCAGCAACAGCGACACGGATTTCTACAAGCAGGTCGTTGATAATTCCACGACAATGGCCATCGTCAGCGATACAGACACATATGAAATGCTGTATGCAAACAATGCCGCGCGAAAATATTGTGAAGCCGACGGCTGTAATATCAAGGGGAGTACGTGTTATTCGTACTTTTTCGGCAGAGACGAACCGTGCGTTGACTGCTTCGCTGAAAACATCAGATTCGGCGAGACTCTGACAGCCGAAAGGGAAAATAAAAAAAGCGGCAGATGGGAATACCTCTGCGGAAAGCGTATAAACTGGTGCGGCCGTGATGCGGTCATAAAGTACATACAGGATATTACTGAAAGCAAGTCGCTGCAGAAACAGCTGAGCGATGCAAAACAGAAATATGATATTGCGGTTGAAGGCGCCGGCCTGTTTGTCTGGGAGTACGATATCGAAAATCACCGGATCATCGGCGGCAATAACATATTCGGACTTTATGGCTTCGACAGAACAATTGAAAATGTACCGCTGTCTCTGCTGCCGAGGATCAGGGAAGAAGATCATGCGAAATTCATTGATTTTTACCGCAGGGTCGAGGCCGGAGAAAAAGACACCAGTGTAGATATCCGGCTCATAACCGGAGACGACCGGCCGGATATCTGTCAGCGCGTGATATACACCGTTATCAGTGATAAAGACGGAGTGCCGGTCAAGGCATACGGGGTCGCCATAGATATTACTGCGCAGAAAAAAGAAGAAGCGAGATATATAGCATCTATAGAATCGCTGATCCATGCTAATCCGGACGCGCTGTCGACATTCGAACTGAATCTGACAAAAGATGAATGTATCGATGTACGCAGCATATCGCCGCAGCTGGCGGAAGCGCTGGCATCGGATACAGCGGAAGAAGTCTGCAGCAGGGCATATGCGCAGATAATCGACGAAAACGGAAAACGCGATTTCGAATCGAAATTCAGAAGACAGGCGCTGCTGGATTCTTTCAGCGCAGGACATACTTCTGTTCAGAGTGAGTTTCAGAGATATAACGATTCCGGGAAACTCATCTGGGTCAGGGCATATATCAATATGCTGGAAAATCCGGAAACTTCGGATATCGAAGGCATCGTTTATTCTGTTGATATAACAGAGGAAAAAAGGAATGAAAAGATATTCCGCATCATAAGCGATGAGGAGTACGATTATGTTGCCCTGCTCCATCTCGGAGACCGGAAGATGCAGTTCCTGAATCTGAGTCCGCGGCTGCTGCCGAAATACCATGAAAACCTGGGTAATATGAAACTTATCGAATATGATAAGGTGCGCGAGTTCGGACTGGCTACATGGATCGCGGAAGAGGACCGTGATTTTTATTTAAAAAACAGCGCGATCGATGTGATAACACGTGAGCTTGACGCCAGCGGGCATTTCGAGCTGAGTGTCAGCGGGCATTATACAGGGCAGCCGGATATTTTCATGTACAGGAAGATCCAGCATTATTATCTTGATGAAAACAAAGATACTGTACTTCTGATAGAATCTGACATTACGGACACAGTGCTGCGGCAGAAGAATGAAACCGAACGCTTTAAACGTGAAGCCGAGCGTGCCCGGGATATTCTCGACTATATCCCCGACGGGGTATGCGTGCTCCGCATGCCGGACAGAGAGCATCTGCTGATCGAGTATTCCAATAAACAGATGCCGATACTGCTCGGGTTTACCGACGGCGTGCAGGAACCCGCTGAAATCAGCGGCGACACGGAAGAATCCGTAATACAATATTTCAGCAATGCTTTTCTCGGCGTGCATCCTGAAGACCTTCCGAGAGTAAGAGATGATTACCGCAGAGGCTATGACAAGAGTCAGTTTTCTGTTGCGGAATTCAGACTTATTACCGCATCCGGAGATTATATATGGGTATCTGTTGATGTTGCGCTGCGGGAGGAGAGAAACGACGGGAAGATATTTTACGGATTGTATCGCGATGTATCCGAAGAGGTACGCCTGAAAAAGGAAGTGGAGGAGCAGCAGAGAATAAATATCGAAAGGACAATGGTCGAAGCGATAGGAAGTCTTCCTTCAAGTTCAGTGCTGTTCAGGATCATGGACGACGGAAAAATCAGACCGGAACGCCTGTCGGAGGAATTTACTCATATGACGGGGTTCGGGCAGGAAGATGTTCAGATGATATCAGACGGCTTTGAAAAGGTATATCCTGCGGACAAGGATATCCTGATGGATATTATAAATGAGAACGCAGGTAAAAAAGATACTTTCAACGCAGTGTTCAGAATGCTGACAAAGGAAGACGGCATTATCTGGGTCAGCTGTAATTTCAATGTCTTTGTTTTCGGGGGAGTCAGATACCTGTATGCGGAGTATACGGATATAGATGATATCAAAGAACAGGAAAAACTGCTTGAAGAGCAGTACGACGCCGCAAAGGCATTTCAGGATTCCCTGACAGGCAGCTATATTGCCGCCAGCAGATTTGACATTACAGACAATATTGTTGAAGAGGTCAGAGGAACGGAACCTCTGCCGCAGGCGGCAGTGCAGGCGACGTATGACGAGTCGCTCGAAGTATTGCTTAAATCAATGCCGCGCGGGCACGATCGCGCGGCATGTGCGGATTTCTTTTCGCGCAGCCATCTGCAGCATGAATTCGAAGCGGGGAGACGTTCGCTTACGCAGGACTATCAGTACCGCGAGGAGGACGGCAGCATCAAGTGGGCGGAAGCAGTCGTGACGCTTACCGGGAAACCGCACAGCAGCAATATAATTGCCTTCGTGACAGTCAGAGACGTCACTGAAGAAAAGATGCTGGATATGACTATGGTCTCCATGGCAGACGACCAGTTTGACTACGTCTGCTGCACAGACGGAAATACAGGCAAGATCATCATGTACCGCTCGGGACGCGGCGTGTATGGCGATGTGGTCATAGAGAGCGGGATGGATTACAGTACTGTGACATTGGAATACAATAACAGATATATCGCCGGGGGCGATCTGGAATACTGCAATTCATTTATGGAACTGCAGAATGTGGTCGATATGCTGAAACGCGGAGAACGCTGCATCTGTTCATTTTCAGTCGACGAAGGCGCGGGCGTGCGCGCGAAGCAGGTAGAATATTTAATGCTTGACAGCGAAAGCAACATCATAGGGGAGGTGCGCACAGATTTTACCGATGCGCAGCAAAAACAGATAGAGCAGGAAAGCAGGCTGCGGGAAGCGCTGGATCAGGCGGATGAAGCCAACGAGGCAAAATCGGAATTCCTGTCGCGCATGAGTCATGATATGCGGACCCCGCTCAACGGTATTATCGGCATGACGCATATTGCGGGCCTGCAGGATAATCCGGAGAAGACGGCGGAATGCCTTAGAAATATCGACACTTCTTCGAAATTCCTGATGGGGCTGATCAACGATGTACTCGATATGACCAAGGCCGAGCAGAGTGAAATAATGCTCTATCCGGAACCGTATACTGTTGACGAATTCAACACCTATCTTGCCGCTGTCATCGAACCGCTCTGCAGAACAAAAAACCAGCGGTTCATTCTTGATGAAAAACAGGATAGTGGACGTGTGCCTCTGGCGGACAAGCTCCGCATCAACCAGATCATATTCAATCTGCTGTCAAATGCAGTCAAATATACGCAGGAAGGCGGCACGATAAAATATGAGATAACATACGAAATGCTGTCGGAATCGAGGATCGCAGTAACGCATATAATATCAGATAACGGCATCGGCATGAGCGAGAAATTCCAGAGTGTGCTTTTCGAGCCTTTTGTACAGGAAGGACGCAGAGAAACATCAGAATCAAGAGGTACAGGCCTCGGACTGGCTATCGTGAAGCGAATGGTCGATGCCATGGGCGGCACTATTACCGTACAAAGCAGACTCGGAGAAGGGACGGCCTTCACAGTCAGACTGGAGCACGATACAATATCAGCGGACGAAGTTGAAACGGCTTCCGGAAACGGAAAAGCCTCCGGAGACGAGATTGATACTCTTGCCGGCAGACATGTTCTGCTCTGCGAAGACCATCCGCTCAATCAGGAAATTGCCGGGAGTATTCTCGACGAATGCAAAGTCATTACTGAAATAGCGGACAACGGCGAAATAGGACTGGAAAAATTCAGCCGCTCACCGGTCGGATATTATGATGCAGTGCTCATGGATATCCGCATGCCGGTGATGGACGGATATGAGACGACAAAGATGATCCGGAGTCTGGACCGCGCGGATGCGAAGACAGTGCCGATAATCGCGATGACGGCGGATGCCTTTTCCGAAGATGTCCGCAAATGTCTTGATGCCGGCATGGACGGACATGTGCCTAAACCGGTCGAACCGGATCTGCTGTTCAGCACGCTGATATCGAAAATGAAGGAGCGAAAATGACGTTGATAAAACTTACAGACGATGATTTCGCGGAAATGATCCTGAATGCGCCCGGGGCAGTAATGGTGGATTTTTATGCCGGGTGGTGCAGGTGGTGCCGCGTGATGGAGCCGAATGTCGTCAGGCTTTCGGAGGATGCGGAGACGGCCGGAAAAGTTTTTGCGGCCGATATCGATTCGATGCCGGAGACAGCGGGTAAGTATAATATCAGAACAGTGCCCACGCTGATCGTATTCAGCGGAGGCAGAGAAGTCTGCCGGAAAACGGGCACCAGATCTTACCGCGCGATGAAGAAAATGCTTCTGACGGCGGCCGGTGAAAAATAATATTAGCGAAGAAGGAAAGACAATGCTGGGAATACTTGATGCCGGCGGCGGCATGAGAGCAGTATACGCCGCCGGTGTTTATGATTATCTGCTTGATAAGGGAATAGAGATACCGTACTGCATAGGAGTGTCTGCCGGTTCGGCAAACCAGGTATCGTATCTCGCGCATCAGCGCGGAAGGAACTATCCGTTCTATGAAGAATACGCCTTCAGATCAGATTATATGGGTCCGAAGAATTACGTCACAAAGGGGTCGTTCATCGATCTCGATTATATTTATTCCGTGCTCACCAACGAGGATGGGGAGAATCCGCTCGATTACGACGAATACTGCGGGAATCCGGCGCAGCATGTCATAGTGACGACTGTCGCGGAAACGGCGCAGCCGCATTATTTCCACAAGGAAGACCTGAAGAGGAACGCCTACGAACCGATCAAGGCGAGCAGCTGTATGCCGATGGTGTGCAGGCCGTGGCCGATAGACGGGGTAATGTATTACGACGGCGGAGTCTCGGATCCGATCCCTTACGCGAAGGCTTTCGGGGACGGATGCGATAAACTGATCTGTCTCGTTACGCGCCCGCGCAGTTTCCGGAAGGGAACGATGAAGGGAAAACCGCTGGCGAAATATCTTCTGCGCAGGTACCCGGCGGTGTACAGGACTCTTGAGCAGAGATATGTAAAATGGAATCATGATTTCAGAGCGGTACAGGAGCTGGAGCGTGAAGGGAAGTGTCTCCTCATCTGCCCGGACGACAGCTGCGGGGTGACTTCACTCACTCGCGACGCCGGCGCTTTCACGAAACTTTACACGAAAGGCTACACTGACGCCGCCGCAATAGAAAAATTCATCTGACGCACAGCGCGTCCGTTCATTACTGCATGGTTATGAAATGTATACGGAAGACGGCATTTATCACCCGTCTTCCGTTTTGATATAATCAATATGAAGAAAAATAGAAATCAATATCGGAAAAGATAAAATGATAAGGAGAATGAAATGAGTCAGAGAAAAGAAATGCTGATGAAAAATATCGAATATATCGGGTTCGATGATCTCAACGGCAGACCGGGATTCCAGATGGCGATGTACAAGACGCCGGAAGAGAAATATTATATCTACACTGCGTCGTTCAGACATAACGGCTGGAATATCATCGACGTGACCGACCCTGCCGCACCGAGAAATGTTAAATGGCTCGAAGGCCCGAATCCTTACGGCAACGAGGCGGCGTCCACACCTAAGATACAGATCGCGGACGGACTGATGATCACGGCGCACGGCGGCACGATGAAGGAACTCCACGGAACAGAACCGGGAATGCCTTTCTGGGGCGGTATTACTGTATGGAGTCTCGAGGACCCGGAAAACCCGCAGGAGCTCGGCAAGTTCGAGTGCAGAGGCGGCGCGGGCGTGCACCGTTTCTGTTATCCGGGCGGAAGATACGTATACGTTACGGGCAATGCGGAAAACTTCAACGGCTTTATTCTGAGAATCGTCGATATCAAAGACCCGTCGGCTCCGCAGGAAGTCGGCAGATGGTGGGCTGATGAGCAGTTCATGGGCAACAAGGCCGGTGACGCGGCAAGATACGGTTCCGCGGAAGCGCTGCACTCGCCGTTCCTGCACGCCTGTCTCTACAAGGATGAAATATTATACATGGCTTACGCAAACAAGGGCATGATACTGCTCGATGTAAAAGACAAGACAGCGCCGAGGATGATCGGCTGTCTGCCGATGAATCCTCCGTTCGGCGGCGGATCAGCCGGCGCGCCGTGCCATTCGATAATGCCTCTCGGCGACAGACCGTATATGGTAGTAACGACCGAAGGCGAGAGACCGAGGTATTTCTGCAATGAAGCGGAGGACGGACTTTTCAAAAAAATCGTGACGCAGCCGATGAACATGATCGGCATTGCCGAGATCACGGACCCGGCGGACCCGAGTCTCATATCGGTGTTCCCTTATCCGGAAGTCCCGGAAGGCTATACACACGGCACGAACTTCAATATCGTCGATGGCGTCAGGATCCCGTTCGGACCGCACAACATTTTTGATGCTATCCACGGAGACGTTTACGAGCATCGGGATGACAGAGTATATTGCTGCCATTTCGGAGCCGGACTGAGGATATACGACGTGAGCGACCCGTTCGTCCCGAAGGAGATCGCGTACTTCATGCCGCCTGACCCGGAGAAGCTGCTTTTCGACAATCCGACGCACGACCTCGTGCCGGGACCGCAGGTGGCGATAACGGAGGATGTCCTCGTCGACGACAGAGGCTATATCTATCTCGATACGTTCATGGACGGATTATATATCGTACGTTACACGGGCGACGACAAATAGCGCCGCATAAAGGAGAAAAATATGCAGTACCATCCGACAAGAAGTTTAATATATGTTGACTGTGTCAAAGAAGAATACAGAATCAAGCTGCAGAACTGGCTCTACAGATATCACATCCCGGACAGCATCTCGCAGTTCGAGCCTTACTGCACGAAGTACGCGTTTTACAACGCGCTGCCGATGCCGCCGGGCGGTGAGAATTACGGAACGGTCCGCATGCAGCTCACCGAACATTACTGGACGATAAACGAGTTCGAGGGTCAGCTGAAGAAGACGCTGACCGAGTACTTCCCTATGGATGTGCTCAAGTGGCAGGGCAATATCCCCGACGTGCAGCCTGACGATGTCGATTCCGGCAGGGACGATGCGGCAATGCTCAGCGGCGAGGAGGCCAGGGCGACCAGGAGCGACGAATGCATGCCGTTCATATTCGCTTTCGTGCCGATCTGCTGGGAAGACGATCTGAAAGGCGCCGGCCGGACGGTCGAGGACGGCCCGAACTACAGATGGCAGTTCATGCTCAGATATCCCGAGGGAGTTTCTCAGGAGGAGGGCGACAAGTGGTTCTTTGACGAAGTCGCGCCGAAGCTGACTGAAGCGCCGGAGGTGACGAGACTGCTCACGAGCAGGATAATGACAGAAATAAACGGCTGTCCGTTCAACCGCGTCGTCGAGGCATGGTTCGAAGGTCCGGACGAGTGGGAGGCTGCAGTAACGGGCAGGATCGCGCAGGCGGCGGCGAAACCGTCGTGGGCGCAGACAGATTCGTTCCCGTTCCTCAGACCGTACATCAACTTCGCGGGGATCTTCCTTTCAGACATCCCGACGAGCAACAACCTGACGCAGTACAGAGGATATATTACCATGAGATAACTCATAAAAAACCGCGGATACTCCGCGCAGACATTTGATACCGATGCCGAAAACCGCTGGAATCCAGCGGTTTTTGCTTGCAGGTTATTTAATGTATACCTGCCTCGGTATTGTACTGTTTTCAGAAGATTTGATATCATTTAATCAAGGAAAAGGCCGGTCAGGCTTTGCAAAATGAACTATTTATTACGGAGGTAATGAAATGAAAATAATTGGAATCTCAGGCGGAACCAGAAACGGAAACAACGACGCTATGTGCAGAGAAGCTCTCATGGGCGCGGAGTGCCGCGGAGCTGATGTCGAGTTTATCAGGCTCCTGGATCTTGATCTCAAACCGTGCACGGGCTGCATTGCCTGCGTGGGCAAGATCATGAGCGGAAGACCGTCGGACTGCGTTATCAGAGATGATTACGAGTGGCTGAGCAACAAGCTCCTCGATGCCGACGGCATCATTATGGTAATGCCTATTTTCGAAAGCGGCACGCCGGCGATCTATCACATACTGCAGGACAGATTTTCGGGACCTGCCCATGACAGAGGCATGAACTTTGTCTGCAGCCAGATCGCCAAGGACAACGGCGGCCCGGGCCCTGATCCGAGGATCATGCAGGACAAATTCATTTCATATATCGGCATAGGCGGTTCCGACTGGGCGACAAGGATCGAGGCGGACTTCGAAATGTTCTCGATGTCTCCGGCCTGGACTACGATCGATAAGAAAGTCTTCGGCTGGTCCAAGAGCATCTGCATGGAAGACGAGAAAGTCTCGGCCTGCCGCAAGGTGGGCATCGACCTTGCTGAAGCGTGCAAGGATCCTGAAAACGCGAAATACGTCGGCGATGCAGGTGTCTGCCCGCACTGTCATACAAAGGAATTCTATATCCATCAGGACGGTACGGCCGAGTGCGTGGTCTGCGGCATGAGAGGAAGACTCAAAGAGAACGAAGACGGATCGATGAGATTCGACTTCCCTGAAGAGGAACTGAAGAGAGCCCACGACACGATGAGCGGAAAACTTATTCACGCTTCCGACATCGGCAAATACGAGGGCAGGCTCGCGGATCAGAAAAAGTCAGAAGAATATAAAGCAAGGATGCAGGCATATAAAGACTTCATCGCCTCTTCGACTCCCGGGAGCGAAATCGTCAAGAAAGCATAAGACATAAAAAAGATCCGGCCGCGTGCCGGGTCTTTTAAATTTTGTTCACTGCAGGGGGAAATTCCGCCGCCCGGTATGGTAAAATGGAACTGGCAGATGTCCGCACGGAGCGGACATAAAGGAGGGTGTCGGAATGAATGATCTGGAAATCGATTATTTTATGGCGGTTGCAACGAACCTGAGTTTTACCAAGACATCGGAAGAGCTTTATGTTTCACAGCCGGCTATAAGCAGGCAGATAGCTTCGCTCGAAAAAGAGCTCGGAGTCACACTTTTTTACAGGACGAACAAGACGACTGAACTGACAAAGGCCGGTCAGCTTTTCTATGATTATTTCAGAGAAATGCGGGGCGGACTTCTGAATGCGAAGGTCGAAGCTGCGAAGCTGGATGAAAACAGCGAGAACAATATCCGCTTCGGGTGCCTGGAGGGATGGAATATGACATCCTGGTTCCCGGAGGCGGTAGAGGCTTTCGCCAGAAAATATCCCGGCGCCGGGATCAGCCTGTCCTGTCTCAACACGAAGGAGCTGGCTACTGCGCTGCTCCGCGACAATCTGGAAGTAATCTTGACTTTTCAGGATTCGGTGCTGAGGTTCAAGGAGTTCGATCTCGAAGATGTCGTCCAGCGCACGAAGGTCCTTCAGTATTCGAGTCTGCATCCGCTTGCGGGGAAAGAGGACCTGAGACCTCAGGATTTCCGGGATGAGGTTTTCTTTGTGCCGGTCGACGAGGACATGGAAGCTATCCGCCGCATAGTAATCAGATCGTGCCGGCCGTATGGCTTCGTACCGAAAATCAAATATGTGGATAATCCGGAAACGATGAACGCATCAATGCAGAACGGACTGGGCGTGTGCATTTCTGACAGATGGTCGTGGGCCCAGGGGTTCAGCGCGACACATGCCATAGATCTTAAATCATCGCAGATGGTGTCGCTGGCCATGAAAAAAGGATCGCGCAATGAGGCTGCCCGCGAATTTCTGAACATTACCAGGGAATGCATACTCAAACGGGGCTGAACGCATCGCCGGAACCGTTGATATTACTGCATAATACGCTCCTGCATATACAATAAATAACCAACAATGAATTATACAATCACGAATATTCAGACTAAACTATACATAAAGGATATCAATGATTTTATCGATTTGTGAAGGAGTAATTCATTATGGAAAAGAGCAAGAAACTTACCGCAGTATATGCGCTTATCATGGACCTGCCGCTGAGCATTATCATCACGCTGATCGCCGAGGCGCTGTCTGGTTCGCTGACTCTGCAGAACACGATCATGAACTTCTGTCTGGCATATGTGCTGACATTTCTGATCAACATGTTCATACCTGCGCCGAAGTGGGGATTCAGTTTTGCGGCGAAACGTTCTGTGATAGGTTCGGCAAAATTCGTATTTCTGCTGAATGTTGTCGTGGCGGCGGTGTTTGTAGTAATACTCGATCTGATCATGACGTATGTTGGTGTCGTTGCGTTCGGGCATCAGCCGATGGCAGTATATATGAAGGCGGTCCTCGGAGGATTTATTCCGTGCTATGTGCCGACACTGCTCATCGCGATCGTGTGGAACCCGCTTTCGGACAAGTGGTCGCGCGCTATATGCAATGAGCCGGCGCCGCAGATGAACGGACGTCCGCCTCAGGGACAGCCTCAGGCATAAATCAATAATAAAACAGAACCGCCGGGCCTCATATGGTCCGGCGGTTTTGGTTTCTCACACATTGCGCTGCGCCGTGTAGGTCCGGGACAGGTAGGGATCGATCTTCACAAGCAGAGCCTTGTAGAGTTCGACGAAAGCATCGTTCTGCCCGGGAGTGAATCTGATATCGTGTTTGGCGTTTGCAGTAAGAATCACCATCTGTCCGTCGGCGGCATATCCTGCCTCCCATAAATTGACCGAGCGTATGTCATCGATCGTGCAGACATCTTTCTGCATAGGAAATGATCTGATGACGATAGAGTCTCCGTCGATCACCACTGAACTTCCGAAATATCCGTCATACCTCTTTTTCATTGCTGCAGCCTCCGTTCATATTGGCAGCGCCTGCCGGTATACCGCCGTTTTGCATTTGATCCTTTTTATTCATTATAACTGAAAAAGCCGCGGATGATTTGTGTTTTTATGTAAAACGTATTATTATATTACGCAAAGACAGCCATTGAAACGGAGGGCAAAAAATGGACAAAATAATGCTTACGGGAGACAGGCCGACAGGCAGACTGCATGTCGGACATTATGTGGGTTCACTCAGAGAAAGAGTAAAACTGCAGAATTCCGGAGAATTCAAGAAAATTTTCGTCGAGCTTGCAGACGCGCAGGCTCTTACAGATAATGCGGATAATCCTGAAAAGGTCAGGCAGAATATCGTCGAAGTCACACTGGATTATCTTTCAGTAGGACTTGAGCCGGAAAAGACGACGATTTTCATCCAGTCGCAGATCCAGGAAATGTACGAGATGACTTCTATTTTTATGAATCTTGTATCGGTGTCGAGACTACAGCGGAATCCGACGATCAAATCCGAGATCCAGATGAGAGGCTTCCAGCAGAGCGTGCCGGTGGGTTTCCTCTGCTATCCTGTCAGTCAGGCGACTGATATCACGGCTTTCAAGGCAACGACAGTGCCGGTCGGAGAGGACCAGGAGCCGATGATCGAGCAGTGCCGCGAGATCGTCAGAAGCTTCAACAACACATACGGTGAAGTGCTGGTCGAACCGGAAATATTACTGCCGTCGAACGAGGCGTGCAACAGACTCCCGGGAATTGACGGGAAGGCCAAGATGAGCAAGTCGCTGGGCAACGGCATTTATCTTTCGGATGATGCCGATACTGTCGCGTCCAAGGTCAAGGTGATGTACACAGATCCCGAGCATCTGCGTGTCAGTGATCCGGGACATATTGAGGGCAACACGGTGTTCACATATCTCGACGCGTTCTCCACTCAGGATCAGATCGAAAGATTCTCCGGGTACCAGACGCTTGACGAAATGAAGGATCATTACAGCAGAGGCGGACTCGGCGATGTGAAGGTCAAGAAGGTGCTTACAGAGGTCCTGAACGAGGTACTCGATCCGATCAGAGCGAAGAGACATGAGTATGAAAAGGACATTCCTTATATCTATGAGGTGCTTAAGGCCGGCACTGAAAAAGCGCGCGGGGAAGTTGCGCAGACGCTGCATGAGATGAAGGATGCCATGAAAATAAATTACTTCGACGACGCTGCGCTCATCGAAGAGCAGGTGAAAAAATATTCACAGCAATAGTCCGGAGGTGATCATATGCTGACAGATCAGGAATATCGCGCAAGAAAAGACGCAATGTGCAAGAAGTTTTCAAGCTGCAAACAGGGCTGCCCGTTTTTCGCTTATTGTGAAGAGCAGGGGATCCATGCATGCGGTACGCTTTGCGAAATCGTCGAGTTCAAGGACTGGGACAAGGCGGTCGAGATAGTGGAAAACTGGAAGGAAGTCTGACATGATTTTTTATTTTAGCGGCACCGGCAACAGCAAATATGCGGCCAGGAAATTGTCGGAGGATGTCGGCGGCAAACTCGTGAATATGGCGGATGCGGTGAACTCCGGCGAATATTCGTATACTCTTGAAGAGGGTGAAGATGCCGGAATAGTATTTCCGGTATATTTCAACGGTATTCCCGCGGCAGTCAGGAAATTTCTAAGCAGGGTCGTACTCGGCGGCGCGCGGAATCCTTATGTTTATGCGGTCGTTACATGCGGCAGTAAAAGCGGCGCGGCGAACGCGATGACGAAGGAGCTGCTCCGGAAAAGAGATATTTCGCTGACAGCATTTTATTCGGTAAAGATGCCTTCAAATTATATTGTTGTCTACAGAATGGCGGCGTCTGATAAAATCGAGAAGTGTCTTGTACAGGCGGACAGGGAAATCGACAATATCGAAAAACATCTGCGTGCGCATCATGCCGGTACCATGGACAGGCACAGCAGCGCCGGCGGAAAGCGTTTAGGAACAGCCGGAAAAATCATGTATGACCGGATGCGCGTTACAGCCGGATTCAAGGCGGATGACAGCTGCACTAAATGCGGACTGTGTTTCCGGAGATGTCCGGACAGAATGATCACGATGACGAAAAACGGTCCGGTATGGAAAAAAGGCAAATGCGATCACTGCATGGCCTGCATCCAGGGCTGCCCTGAAGGCGCGATCCAGTTCGGTGAAAAAACCAGAGAACGCGGAAGATATATGAATCCGAATATAGATATATAAAAAAATGAAACCTGCTGCCGGATAACACCGGACGCAGGTTTCTTTTCAAATACAGATGTGCCTGATCTCTGTTGGAATTATCCCCTGTTTTCAAAAATAGGGGGAATTTTCGACTTTTTTATGTAAATGGCCGCCAAAGCAATGGGCTTATTTTTTGTATTTCCGGTATTTGAATCCGTCGGCATCTTCATGAACATCGAATTCGTCACCGGAAAGGATTATCGGCTGACCGGGACCGGGACTGCCTGCACCGCGTCCGTCGGCATATCCTGAAGCTCTGCCGTATCCGGAGCCGCTGTCAGCGGGCCGGTCGTATCTCGGCCCGTTATATTCCGATGAGTATTCGAAATCCTGGAAACCTCTGCCGTAGTGTGAACCGTGATATTTGCGTTTCCGGCCGAAAACATTCCCGAAAGGCGAAGCGGATTTCGCAGCAGAGCCGCGTCCGCCGGTGTAATTGCTGTAATCTTTTTCCCGCTCTGCATCGAAGCTGTAATAATCGTCTTCGCTGCCGAACTGCGCTCCTCCGCTGCCGAACTGGCCGAACTGCGCTCCTCCGAAACCGCGGCTGTATGCAGGCACTTTCTTTTTCCTGGACAGAAGATATCCTGCTGCGGCCCACATCCCGATTATCGGGAGTGTCTGAAGAGGTGATCTGCCTGTTCCGGAAGAAGTCGTGCTGCCGTATCCGTTGCTGCTGCCGCTGCCGGGCATTTGCCCGAACTGCTGCGTGCCGCCGGACGAGCCGGAGCCGTACTGGTCAGTGGTGCCGCCGGAGCTTTCCGAACCGCTGGAACCGCTCGATCCGGAATTGTACTGATCTGTTGTGTCTGCGGTAATAATCAGTGATGTGGCAGTGGCCGATGCGCCGGAAGAATCACTGCTGCCTGAACTGCCGGAGCCGTACTGGTCGGTCGTGCCGCCTGATCCTGAGGAACCGCTGCCGGGCATTTGCCCGAACTGCTGCGTGCCATCGGACGAGCCGGAGCCGTACTGGTCGGTCGTGCCGCCGGAGCTGCCTGAACCCGGCATCTGTCCCTGACCGAAATCAGAACTGCCGGATGAGGATGCCGACACCTGAGCCGGGAGCCCGAAGCTATATGTCGCAACGAGCCCGATACAGATGATAACGGCAGAGATAATGCTGCCGATGTGCCGCATCCCGCCGAAAGAGCCGGCGGCGCCGGGACGCCCTCCTGCTCTTCTGAACATTGATGTGATACGGTCCCATCCCAGTCCGATGCGGACTGAGAAGAGGATCATCGCTATATATGAAGTCCAGCCGGCCGCCGACGTAAGCAGTGTTGAGTTTGTTATGGTGACGACAGACGAGAACGTGCCTGAGGAAAACAGAAGCATAACCGCCGCCGCCGCGGAGACGAAAGCGCATGCCATGTCTGCGGCGCGGACACCGCCGCGGTCGGACACCGCCGCGATACCGGACATTACTGCAATACCGGCAAAGGCGATCATTCCTGCGGCCGTGCCGCCGGATGCTCCTGTGAAAGAATATGTTATCAGGACTGCCGCAATGACTGCAGCAACAAAGAAAATACCTGTTTTGTCTGTTCTAACGTTCATGAGTTCCTCCTTCGTTTCGGTTATATTAGCAGAGCAAGCTTAAAAAAATGTGAAAAGGTTGTGCTGAGCGGGTATAAAGTTGTAAAATAACACAGGGGGATCGAAATGAAGGGTAAAGTAAGAATAATCATTTTCATATGTTCACTGATATTACTGGTCGGATCGCTCGGCGTCATCGGGCACCATTACTGGGTTTCGCACCAGGAGCAGAAGGATTTTGAATCGCTGGAGGTCAACGGCGGACATAATGTCACGGCGCTGCACAAGAAAAACGGCGATATTGTCGGGTGGCTGAAAATAGGCGGGACGAGGATAGATTATCCGGTCATGCAGACACCGGACGAAAACGAGTATTACCTCCGCAGAAATTTCCGGAAAGAATCTTCGATCGCCGGCACTCCGTTCATGGATGCGGGCAGCGTGATCGGCACATCAAAAAATTATCTCATATTCGGGCATAATATAAAGAGCGGGACGATGTTCCACGATCTGCTTAAGTATGAGGACAAGGCATTCTGGAAAAAGCACAAGACATTCTCGTTCGACATGCTCGACGGACATCACAAATACAAGGTGATCGCGGCGTTCTACAGCCAGATCTATCCGGTCAAATCGAGCCAGTTCAAATATTACAAGCAGATGAGCATTACCTCTGAATCCGAGTATGTATCATACATCCGGAATGTGAAAGCACTGGCCGAATACGACACGGGCATTACTCCAAAATGGGGGAGACAGCTCATTACACTTTCTACGTGCGCGTATCAGGTGAACGACGGGCGGTTCGCTGTGGTCGCAGTCAAAATCAAATAATGATGATGCAGTAATGCCGGCTCCTGCGGGAGCCGGTTTTTTGTGCGTCAGATGCGCATCAGCTGTTCTGCAGAAGCGGACCGGGATCGGTATCAGACATCAGGCATGTGAACGCGCCTTTGGTGTTGATGCGTTTGATCAGATCTGCGAATGCGTCAAAATCGAGATCGTTGTTCTGCGCGAACCAGTGCATGACGATACTCATCTGGCCGCCGGAAAGGTATTCGAGGATATACTGCTGCTCGCATGAAAGACGGCTGCGGTCGATGCCCAGGAACCTGCAGATATTGGTCTGCGCGTAAGATTTCATGATATTCTGCAGTCTTCTGCTGGGACGCGTTTTGAAAAAGATGAAAAGCATTCTGTGGTTAGCCTCGAAAAAATCGGCATAACAGTCTGAGATGCGGCTGCTGTCGCCGCTGAGGAGCCAGGCGGCAATGACCTCGATCATGGCGGTGACATTGCTGATGAATTCGGTTTCGATCTGATTCAGCAGATCGTATATATCGGTATAATGATCGTAGAATGTGCCGCGGTTCACGCCCGCGGTCTCAGTCAGCAGTTTCACGCTGATTTTTTCTATCGGGTGCTCCGAATACAGATCGAGGAACGCGTTTTTAATCTTGTCTTTTGCAGTATACATATCAACCTCCTGCCGACATTTCCGGACAAACTGTCTGTTTGTTTTTTGCCAATAGTGTATTATCATTAAAATATACCAACACAGTGTCGGGTGCAAGGAGAATGTGATGAAAACAGTGGAACTGAGAGGCGTCTGCAAGGCGTACAAGAAAAAACAGATACTGCATGATGTCGATCTCGGCATAGAGGGCGGAGAGATATTCGGGCTCCTCGGGCCGTCCGGATGCGGAAAAACAACGACCGTGAAAATAATCGCCGGGATACTGAGCCCGGAAAAAGGCAGCGTCAAAGTGCTCGGGCACAGCATGCCTGATCTCGGGATCATGGGGCGCATGGGATATATGGCGCAGGCCGCGGCCCTTTATCCGTCTCTTACAGCTTATGAGAATCTTTCTTTTTTCGGGAAAATATACGGACTGAAAGGCGGCGTCCTTACAGAAAGGATAAATCATGCGGCAGAACTGGTCGGCCTGAGAGGCGAACTTAAAGAAGCAGTATCCGCTTATTCAGGCGGAATGATGCAGCGGCTTTCACTCGCAATAGCGCTTCTGCCCGACCCGGATGTCCTTCTTCTCGACGAGCCGACGGTGGGGATAGACCCGGTGCTGCGTGCGGAAATATGGAAAGAGCTCCGCAAGCTGGCGGACGGCGGCGCGACGATCCTGATCACGACGCACGTAATGGATGAGGCCGTCAAATGCGGAAGGCTGGCGATGATGCGCGAGGGCAGAGTGACTGCGGAAGGTACGCCGGCGGAGCTTATTGAGCGATCGGGGAAGAACAATATCGAAGAAGCATTCATATATTACGGAGGTGGAGAGCATGAGAGTCAGAGCGATAGCGGGCAGGATAATCAATCAGCTGAGGCATGACAAGCGTACTATGGCGCTCGTACTCGCGGCGCCGCTCATTGTGCTGACGCTGGTCTATTTCGTGTTCCAGAGCAACGGACAGACATTCACAGTATCCGTGATAAATGCGCCGAAGGACATGATCAGCGAGATCAGAAGCAACGATGACTACGACATAACAATAAGAAGAGACAATAAAAAAGCTGCAGTCGGGGCCGTGAAGAACGGCGATGCCGAAGCGGCATTCAGTGCGGACAAAGACTGCCGCAGGGTGAAGATATATCTCGACGGCAGCAATGCCTCCGACGCGAAAATCATCAGGGCCGTGATCGAGCAGAGCGCGGCGAAAGTCGTACGCGACAATGCGGAAAACGCTGTCAGCGACCTGAAGAAAACAATGGCGGACAACCCGGCCGCCCCGGACATCGACATCGAAATGGCGGAACCGGACATTACTGCAAAATACATTTACGGAACAGAGGACGGTTCGTTCCTCGACTCATACGGCGCACCGCTCATCGGCGCGATAATATTCTTCTTCGTGTTTCTGATAGCGGGGATCAACTTCCTCAACGAACGGAAAGGCGGAACACTTGAACGCATACTCTCGACGCCGGCAAAACGGAGCGAGATCATCGCGGGATACGTGCTCGGGTTCGGAGCGCTGGCCGTGGTCCAGACGATAGTGCTGACGCTGTTCGTGGTTTACGTGCTGGGCATGACCATGGAGGGAAGCATCGCGGCGGTGCTGCTCATCAACATTCTGACTGCAGTTGCGGCGCTGACCCTGGGCATGCTGCTGTCGACGCTGGCATCGAGCGAATTCCAGATGATGCAGTTCATACCGCTTGTAATATTGCCGCAGATTTTTCTCTGCGGGCTTTTCCGGCTTTCAGGCGGATGGGATGTAGCCGGGCATTTCATGCCGCTGTACTACACTGCCGACGCGCTCACTGCAGTAATGGTCAAGGGTCTCGGCTACAGCGATATCGCTTTTGATGCCGCAGTCCTGGCCGGCTGCGCGGTGCTGTTCATGGCGCTGAACGCGGGTTTCCTGAAGAGGCAGAGGACGATATAAAAAACCGGCCGCTCCCGTGAGGGCGTGCGGCCGGACTTCCGGTCATGTCCGATCCGGTGAAACGGCGTTCAGGATCGCGTAGAGATCTTCATAAAGTTCCAGAGCTTTTTTGTGCGGAAGCGGAAGGCATTGTCCGATATGAGAGGGAATGTCTTTCGCTTTTTCTTTGAGCTTTTCCCCTTTTTCGGTCAGAGAAATGATCACGGACCGCTCGTCGTCATCGCTTCGTCTGCGGGTGACCAGACCTGATGTTTCCATTCTCTTCAGGACCGGAGTCAGAGTTCCGCTGTCCAGGAAAAGAGTCCTGCCGAGGTCGCCGACATTTATGCTCTGTTTTTCCCACAGCACCATCAGAACGATGTAATGCGTGTATGTTATCCCGAGCGGTTTCAGGTACGGCGTGTACATTTTGACCACCATGCGGGAGCATGCGTACAGAGGGAAACAGAGCTGATTTTCAAGCTTTAATGCTTCATAATCATCATTGCTGCTCATGATATGCGCCTTAAATAAGCGATGCAACGCATTTTTCGACTTCGGCCATATCGGCTGTCGGCTCGAAACGCGCGATCACATTTCCTTCGCGGTCGATCACGAATTTTGTGAAGTTCCATTTGATTTCGGCGTTGTTTCTGAAGTCGGGATCGATCTTGCCGATGAAATCATTCATCATATCGGCAGTTTCACCTTCGCCGAAGCCCGCGAATCCCTTCTGGCTCTTGAGATATGTGTAAAGTGCGAGCTCTCCTTCGCCGTTGACCTCCGATTTTGTCATCTGCGGGAATTTCGTGTTGTAATGCAGTGTGCAGAACTGATGTATTTCTTCGTCTGTGCCCGGCGCCTGCTCTGCGAACTGATTGCACGGGATGTCGATTATCTCCAGACCCGCATCATGATATTTTTCATACATGGATTCGATGGTTTCATACTGAGGCGTGAATCCGCAGCCTGTAGCCGTATTGACGATAAGAAGTACACGTCCTCTGAAATCACCTAACGAAATTTCTTTGCCTGCTGTGTCCTTTACAGAATAATCATATATAGTCATTTGTTTTCCTCCATTTTTCCGGCGGCTGTCTTTCCCGGCCGCCTTTGTTTTATAACCGGCCGGTTTGCAGCCGTAATTTACATTTAATACAATTATATTGTACACAATATAATTCATAAGTCAAGCGATTTTCCACGAATGAGCAAAAAAGGTACTAATATTGATTTTTCTCGGATTTTGGTACCCTAAGCAATGGGTTACAGCGACCGGGTTGCCGGTTAGAAGGGGAAAAGCAGCATTATCGACCTGTGTTAGCCAAAACTAACCGCTGCAGCCCATTGAATAAGGTACCAATTCGGTCCCAAAACCGTAAATGGTACCTTTTGTGTAAATTTGTCATTTTCATGACCGGTTCATGACCGGCTTCTGTGAATCGATCATTGTGCGGGGGAGATCCAGGTGCAGAGATGATACGCAGCATCCGCAGATCACGCAAAAAAAACGATCCCCGAAGGGATCGTCCGGTGAATGCAGTAATATTTTCTATCCGTGTATGTTCCGGTCCTGCAGGTGATGCGTTGACCGTGAAGGCTTTGCTCCGGCAGTGCGCGGCACATGTTCCGCAGCCGGCAGAAGTTTCGGCCGTCCGTTAGAAAAGTCCTTCGAGCATCATGATGAGAATATTGTTGTCATAAAGTGTTTTTGCGACATAGGACCCGTCGAGCTGCGAAATGATAGTCTGTGTGGCATCCGGTGAAACGAAGTTCGCAACAGGGACCAGCAGAGCCAGGATTATGAAAACAAAAATCGCACCCTTGAGGATACCGAACAGCAGTCCGAAGAATCCGTCTGCAAATCCTCTGAATCCGTCGTTATAATCCTTGGACAAAAGCCTGAGCAACAGCCAGAGGATTATCTTTATCAGGACGAACAGAATAAAGAATACCAGTATTGTGAAAATCACATTTGCAAATGAAGTGGCGAGGCTGCCGACCATATCGTTCGAAAGATCGGTGACGCTGCTGCGGATATCGGTCGGCATGACCGTTATCGATGAGTTTGCAGCAGACAGCTGACCGTTGAATCTGTCGGTCAAAGTGTCTTTTATTGCATAATACAGACCGGTGTTCTCTTTAATGAACTTTTCGGCGAATGATGTGGCGAAAAAGGCCAGAGCCAGTGCGCCGACGGTGCCGCAGGTATGGATCAGTGTAAAAACAAACCCTTTCCTGAGCCCGTAAATGGCAGTCAATAACACGACTGCCAGTAAAATTATGTCCAGCACCATTTGATGAGTGCTCCTTTCATTTTTATCGTATCAATCTATATTACTAAAAAACGCTTAAAAATGCAATACTTCAGAGCACTGCAAAACCGCATACTTGTCGTGTTTGCATGCACTTTTCTGTTGAATACGCGTTCGAAATATGATACTATACTATAGCGTATGAAAAAGTATATGGAGGAAGCCTTAAAAGAAGCTGAAAAGGCGGCAGCGGTCGGCGAAGTCCCGATCGGGGCAGTCATCGTTAAAGATGGCAGGATCATAGGCAGAGGATATAACCTCACAGAGACTAGGCATGACCCTACGGCGCATGCCGAGATGCTGGCAATCATGGAGGCTTCGCAGAAACTGGGCACACCGCGGCTCGGCGGATGCGAGCTGTACACGACAGTTGAACCGTGTGCTATGTGCGCGGGCGCGATAGTTCTTGCGAGGATAGACAAAATATATATCGGGACACCGGATCCGAAGGCCGGAGCCTGCGGGTCGGTGTTTAACATTGTTCAGGACGAAAAGCTGAACCATTACGCGGAAATAGAGACCGGGGTCCTTCAGGAAGAATGTTCGGAAATCATCAAAGCATTCTTCAGAGAACTCAGGAAACGAAACGGAGCAAAATCGGAATGAAGACAAAATTACTGAAAAGACTGAGTGCACTGGTATGTGCTGCGGCATTGGTAGTAATGACTGCGGCGCCTGCAGCATTTGCGGCGACAGCCGGACTCAAGATAAACGAGTTCTACCCTAACGACGGCGCAACCGGCACGGCAGTTACGAATATGGATGTAAAGATCCGTTTTTCGGAGAATGTGTACAATACGGCGACAAACAAGTCGAATGCCAAGTACATAAAGCTTTACAATACCAAGACAGGAAAAGTGGTCGGGACACGTGTCGCCTTCAATAAGGATGAAAAGGATGTTGTCCTCGTTCTGGCGAACGGTACATCATCACGTACGCAGAACTCTTCGATCAAGGGTAATACGCAGTACACCTGTGAGGTGTCCGGCGGCTTTACGGCAGCGAACGGAGATACGCTCGGCACGACAGAGAAAACTACTTTCAAGACCATGAATCCGAAGACAAGCAGCTATGTCAGCTTCGGCATGATGGGCGTAATGATCGTCGGCATGATTTTCCTGACGATGAGAGAAACGAAAAAACAGACCAAAGAAGCCGAAGAGAAAAAACGCGGCGGCAAGACTCAGGAAGAAACAGTCAATCCGTACAAGGTGGCCAAGAAAACCGGTAAATCTGTAGAAGAAATCGTGGCTGAAGAAGAAAAAAAGAAAGCCAGAGCCAAAGCCAAAGCAGAGCGGAAGAAGAAACAGGAAGAGGAAGAAGAGGAAGAGGGAATATACAAAGTCCACGGACCGGCTCCTGTTTCAAAGGGCGGAAGTAAATATAAGACCGGAAGAAAGGCACTCGCCGAAAAAAAGAAAGCCGAAGCGGCTGCCAAAAGAGCTGAGCAGATAGAAAAGAAGAAACAGAGCAAGAATAAAAAGCTCAAGAAAAAGTAAGACATCGATAATGAGCGGCGTAATTCGCCGCTCATATTTTATGAGGTGATTATCGTGAAACTGATCAATCTGAAATCATGTGCCAAACTCAATCTCACTTTTGACCTGATCGGCAAACTGCCGAACGGATACCACGAAGTGAGGATGATCATGCAGCAGATCGAACTCTGTGATGACGTCTGTGTGAGATGGATACCGGACACTTCGCTCGAAGACATCATGATAGAAGTCCACACAAATAAGTATTATCTTCCGACTGACAGGCGCAATAACGCATATTCTGCGGCTGAAGCGATGATAAAAAGATTCGCCGGCAAAAGGCGCGGCACAGTCAGAATAGACATCCGCAAGAATATTCCGGTCGCGGCCGGAATGGCCGGAGGAAGCGGCAACGGTGCGGCTGTCCTTCACGGCCTGTCATTTTTATGGGATCTCGGCCTTTCGGTCCGTGAACTATGCGGGATAGCCGCTGAACTCGGCGCGGACATGCCGTTCTCAGTAATGGGACAGGCTGCAGTGAACACTGAACTCGGGCTTGCGGGCGACCCGATGGCCTCATGCTGCGCGCTGGCTGAAGGCGTGGGAGAAAAACTGACCCCTCTGCCGCCTCTTGAATCCCTCGTTGTAGTCTCGAAACCGAAGATATCTGTATCGACAAAAATAGTCTATCAGGGGATGGATAAAATATTTATCGAGGACAGACCCGATGTGGATGCGATAGCTGCAGGGCTCCGCGGGCACGACCGGGAGAAGGTCGAAAGCAATATGGGCAATGTACTTGAATTGTATACGCTGAAAGAATATAATTCTGTGTTGTATACAAAATGCAGGATGGCCGGCACAAAGAATATAGGAAAAGTGCTGATGAGCGGAAGCGGTCCGTCGGTATATGGACTTTTCACGAGCCGCAGGGATGCTCAGGACGCTTATGAGGTCATGCGCAGAATCAATGACGAGACATATCTTACGCGCACGACTATATAACAAGGAGAATAATATATGCTGGATTTAGGCGCAACAAATCACAGACCTCTTCGCGAGATCGTCTATGAAGAACTGAAGATGCAGGTCCTTACAGGACAGATAGAGCCGGGAAGCAGAATGATGGAAGTCGAGCTTGCCGAATCGCTTGGCGTGTCCAGGACACCTATCCGTGAAGCAATAAGGCAGCTGGAAAAAGAGGGCCTTGTCACGATCGAACCGAGACGCGGGGCCTATGCTTCACAGGTGTCGGTCAGCGACATGATCGAGATACTTGAGGTCAGAGCCGATATCGAAGGCTTTGCCGCACAGCTTGCGGCGGAAAGAATGGACAATGATGCCAAGGGCAGACTTTACAGCATCGCCGACCGTTACGCGCAGGCGGTGCGTGACAGCGATACCGGCGCGATGATCAAAAGCGACACAGATTTTCACCATATTATAGTAGAAGGAAGCAACAACCGGATATTGCTGAACATGGTCGAACAGATACAGGAACTCGTTCTGCGGTTCAGATATATCTATTATGATGACTTCAGAAGGATCGAATGGATGCCGCGCGAGCATCAGGCGATCGTGGATCAGATAAAAAAAGGCGATGCGGCCGGTGCAAGAGCCGCTGCGGAGCAGCATGTCAACAAACTGAAGACGGTAGTGGCGAGCGACTACGGATTCGCCAAATAACGCATTATACGGAACACTGAAAAAGAGCTGCGCATCAGGGGATGATCAATCCCTTAATGCGACAACCCTTTTTTTATATTATATATGTCAGTTGCTGCTTGATGATGACGGTGCCGTGCCCAGTGTTTCGGTAATAGTCAGTTTCTTGCCGTCCCGGTAGACGACGAACTTGACCTTGTCGCCCGGGTCGTGCGACTGTATCGCCGCCTTGGCCGATGCGAAATCGGTAATGGTCTTGCTTCCGATTTTGACGACTCTGTCGCCGACTTCAAAGCCCGCATTCTTCGCATTGTCACTAGTGACCTCTGCGATGTAAACGCCGGGTTCGCTGTAGCCGTACTGCTCCGCTTCACTCGTCGTCGTCGGGTTCACATAACTCATTCCTGAGTAGGCGGTGCTCGATGAGCTCGAGCTTGAACTGGAACCTGACGAAATATTTCCGCCGTTCTTGATTATTTTCGCTGCCACTTTGGCCGCCGTATTTACCGGGATGGCGAATCCGAGTCCTTCGACATCTGTGCCGGATGACTTCGCGACTACCACGCCTACCAGCTGTCCGTGACTGTTGAACAGTCCGCCGCCGGAGTTGCCTGGATTGACAGACGCATCGGTCTGGATAAGATTCATCGTGTTGTTGTCGAGCGTTATTTCCCGCTTTGTCGCGGAAATGATCCCTGCCGATACCGAATCACCGAGAGAACCGAGCGGGTTCCCGACTATTACTGCCATATCGCCTACGCTCAGCCCGTCGCTGTCGCCGTAAGTGACAGGAGTGAGACCTGTCGCATCGATCTTGATGACTGCAATATCATTATCTTCATCATATCCGACGACCTTGGCCGTGTACTTCTTGCTGCTGTCGTTTGTGACAGTGATCTTGCTGGCGCCTTCGATGACGTGATAGTTTGTCATGATATAACCGTTGCTCTTGATGATGAGCCCGGACCCTGCGCCTTCGGTGACATACTGGCTCGCCCAGTTGTCGGTCGAAACGCTCTCTGTCGTTATTTCAACTACAGAGGAGGTGACGGCCTTTGAAATCTGCGAAACGGTCATGCTGCTGCCTGTGGCGGTTTCCAGCGTGTAGCCGTCGGTCGAACCTGTGACCGAACCGGTGCTTGCATAATTGTTGTACGCCCAGACGGTGCCGGCGCTCGCTGCACCGGAGAATACCATACACGCAAGAACGATGCAGGCGATCTTCTTTTTCGTCATTTTGATCTCGCCGCCGGCGTTTTTTCTGCCTTTCTTCTTGCGGTAATGCCTGTTGCCGAAATCTCCGCCGCCGCCGTATCCGCCGAAGCCGCCGTTCCCGCCTCCGCTGAGATCGTCCATGTTGTAATTAATGTACGAGTCGGGGTCGTAATTGTTTTCGTAAGAGTTTGCCTTATATCCGTAATCGTTCTGTTCTGCGTGTCTGTAATCATTTTGCCGTGCACTGCCGTAAGGGCTGTGATCCGCAGTATCTGAACGCGGCGTGAATCCCGTGTCGTTCGCTGCATTTGTTCCGGTGCTGCCTGCGTTTACCGATGCGGGATCGAAATCTGTGCCGCGGTCCTGACCGTTAAAATTGTTGTTGTCATTATACATCACACATCCATCCTTTCTATCTTCGATGTTGTGTCTATGATAAAATAAGAAATTGAAATTTAGCTTAAAAATCAATAAACATTATAACACGTTTGTGTATTGGGAAGATATCTGTTAATATATACGGTACGAAAGAGAAGAAATATGAACAAAGTACTGATAGGAATGGACAGATCCGGGTCATACCGGCTGTACCTTACAATAACGACCGGCATGGTCAGCGAAGCAATGGCACTGCATCACACCTCTCCGACCGCGACAACGGCGCTCGGCAGAGTTCTTACCGGCACGGGACTCATGAGCCTCCAGCTCAAAGAACCGGAGGACAGACTTACTGTGCAGTTCAGAGGAGACGGACCTGCGCGCAGCATTGTCGCCTGCGGATATGGAACGGGGCAGATCAAGGGTTACATCGAAGACCCTGCAGCCGATCTGCCGCAGAGAGCAGACGGCAAGCTCGATGTCGGCGGACTCCTCGGGACAGGGGAACTCACAGTTGTGAAAGACATCGGACTGAAGGAGCCTTACAGCGGCACGATAGCGCTGGTATCGGGCGAGATCGCCGAAGACCTTACCGCATATTACTACATTTCCGAGCAGCAGAATACGTCGATAGCGCTCGGAGTGAAAGTGTCCCGCGAAATGGAAGTCACCGCTGCGGGCGGCATGTTTATACAGATGCTCCCTCAGGCGGAAGACGGCGCGGTCGATGCTCTCGAAGCGGTAATGAAGGAAATGAAGGCGGTGACGTCGGTGGTCGAGAAGGTGCAGCTCGGGTCGGCAGGCCTCACTGAAGAAGGAATGCTGACAAACATGTGCGGCGAGATATTCGGCGGCATGCCGGAGGAGTATATGCCGGAGACGCTGGAATTCAGAAATATCGAGCTGAAGTGCGACTGCTCCGGACAGAGGATCGAAAGAGCGCTTATGGCAGTCGGCAGTGAAACGCTGAAGGAACTGATCGAAGAAGACGGAGAGGCGGAACTCAGCTGCCGCTTCTGCGGAAAAAAATATCACTTCGACAAGGAGGAGCTCGAAAAGCTTCTGGCCGAAACGCAGGATAAGGGGAAATAAATGAAAAACGTTACTCTGAAAATATCGGGTTACCATATATATGATGACAAAGAGGAAAACCAGCTCGAACTGATAACGGAAGGCAAGCTTTACACGCGCGGAAATTCGATCTTCATCACTTATGATGAAAGTGAATTCTCGGGGATGGTGGGATGCAAGACGCGTCTGCAGTTCGACGAGTACGGTGTGAAGATGACGAGGCGCGGAAGTTCGGTCGGCATCGACACAGAGATACATTTTGAAAAAGGCAAACGCTACAACGGATATTACGACACGGTCTACGGTCCGGTCGAGATGGAAGTCCTGACGAACGGCCTTACGAACAGCGTCACGCCCGAGGGCAACGGCGAAGTTGATATTGATTACAACATCAGCCTCAAAGGTCTTTCCGAAGGCCGCAGCAGACTGAATATTAAAGTCCATGAAGTATAGGAGGGGACATGAATATTAAACAAAAATGGGTCAGAGTCATGGCCATTGTGCTGGCGATAGCAGTTGCTTTTGCATTTACGGTAATGGTCGCGGCCTGGATGTTTTAGGGACCGGATCAGGGGATAGAGATGTACGGGCAATTTTTTGTGATGTTCGCAATGATCCTGACGGGATACATTCTGCGGAAGATCGGTCTGATAAAGGAATCGATGAATGAGGGGCTGAATAATTTCATCCTCTTCTTTTCGTTCCCGTGTCTGGTGATTGAAAATGTCGGCACGCTCAGACTGAACGGCAGGATCATAGAGATGTTCGTAGTAATGGCTCTGCTTTCTTTTGTTATTACTTTCGGAGGAACTTTTCTGTGCCGCGGGTTCTGCGCGCTGCGTAAATATCCGAAACGGGTGCGGACGATAACGGAGCTTTCGATGAATGCGCCCAACAGCGGATTTCTCGGATTTCCGATCGTGCTGGCTCTTTACGGACAACACGGGCTTCTGCTTTTTATTGCCTCATCGTTTGCTTTCAATATCTATATGTACGGGTATGCCGTGGCCTCATATCACAGATACGACGAGAACAGAAAGAAGGAAAAGGGGGCCGCGGTCAAGATCGCCGCGAAAACCATGATCAACCCGAACATAATCGCGCTGTTCATAGGGTTCGCGATATCATTACTGCACCTGACGATCCCCGCACCTGCCGAAAGCTTCCTGAATTATATGGGAGGTGTCGCTACGCCGATGGCAATGGTCTATATCGGATCGTCGCTGACCGGCACTAAGTTTACTGAGATGTTCAAAAATCATATCGTCTGGGAGTCGGCTCTGATGAAGCTTATCGTTGTGCCGGCAGCAGCTCTGGCCATGGTTTACTTCCTGCCGATCGATGTTCTCGTGAAGGAGTGCCTGGTGCTGATGGTGGCTTTTCCCACTGCTGCGCTGGTCCCGATGCTGGCGGACATGGAAGGCAAAGAGAACGACATAGGAGTGCAGTCGCTGTTTTTTTCGACAGTGCTGTCGATGGGCACGCTGCTGCTCTGGATATTCGCGATTTCTCAATTATTGTATTAATAGATTGCAAAAGATTCGGGTAATATGTAAAATAGGCTTGTTACCTAAAAAAAATATGTTATAATAGGTTTACCTAAGTAGTTAATTAATTAACAACAAGTTCATTTTAAGTTAAACGAGCTCGTAAAGGAGGAACACTCAAATGAAAAAAATCGGCGTAATCGGCACAGGTACAATGGGAGCAGGCATCTGCCAGGTTCTGGCTATGAAAGGCTATGAAGTAGTTACAAGATCAAGACGTCAGACTTCAGTTGACGGCGGGATCGCAAGAGTAGATAAGAATCTCTCAAAACTGGTTTCAAAAGAAAAGATCACAGAGGATCAGAAGAATGAAGCTATGGCAAGGATCTCCGGATCAACAGATCTCAGCATCGTTGCAGACTGCGATCTTATCGTTGAAGCATCCACAGAAAACATGGAAGCAAAAATAGCTCTTTTCCAGGAACTGAATGAAATCTGCAAGCCTGAGACGATCATTGCTACAAATACATCGTCGCTCTCGATCACAGAGATCGCACAGGCATCAGGCAGAGCTGACAAGATCATCGGCATGCATTTCTTCAATCCTGTTCCGATGATGAAGCTCATCGAGATCATCGAAGGAATCAATACATCAGCTGAGACAAAGCAGACTGTTATGGATCTGGCAAAAGACATCGAGAAGACACCGGTAGAAGTATCGGAAGCTCCTGGATTCGTAGTAAACAGGATCCTCGTTCCGATGATCAACGAAGCAGCATTTATCCTCAACGAAGGAATCGCTTCGGCAGAAGACATCGATACAGCTATGAAGCTCGGTGCTAACCACCCGATGGGCCCTCTGGCTCTCGGCGACCTCATCGGTCTCGACGTAGTAGTTGCTGTTATGGACGTACTCTACAACGAATTTGGTGATTCCAAGTACAGATGCTGCCCGCTCCTCAGAAAGATGGTAAGAGGCGGCAAACTCGGCATGAAGTCAGGCGAAGGTTTCTACAGCTACAACAAATAGCTCAGATATCTGAACTGACGGATACGAAAAAGAAAAGAATGCAGCGGTCCCGAGCGGGCCGCTGCTTTTTATATGGCGCGGCCGGCGGTTTGATTGAGGGACCGGCAGCTTGATAGCGCCTTTATTGGAAAAAATAATCAAAATTTCCCCCTTATTTGAAATCGCGGCAATGCGTATATGCGCATTCTTGTTGAAAAATCAATGTGTTGTCAGCGCTGGCTATAAGTGTTATATTATAGAGTAACTGAACTGAAGGAGGTTCGATGTGAAAACTTATGGAATTGAAAAGCTGGGAATTAAAAACCCGGCGGCAGTTCACAGAAATCTGGCTCCGGCAAAGCTCGTTGAGGCAGCTTTGCAGCGTGGGGAAGGTGAACTGAGCGACACAGGCGCACTTGTTGTTACAACCGGAAAATATACGGGAAGGTCGCCTGATGACAAATTTATCGTTGATACCGAAGGCATACATGACGATATCGACTGGGGCAAGGTCAATCGTCCTATATCGAGAGAAGTATTCAATCAGATCAGAGACAAGGTGGCTGCATATTTCGAAGGAAAAGAGGTATTCCTCTTCGACGGATTTGTAGGCGCTGATCCGGAATGCACGAGAAAGTTCAGGATCGTTAATGAACTTGCGTGCCAGAACCTGTTTATCAGGAATCTGCTCATCCGTCCGACGGCGGAAGAACTCGAGGCTCTGAACGATTTCGATTTCACAGTGCTGTGTGCTCCGGGATGCAAAGTGGATCCTGAAGAATTCGGTGTACACAGTGAAGCGGCCATCATTATCGATTACGAAGCAAGAATGGTCGTTATCGCCGGATCCGCATATGCGGGAGAAATCAAGAAGAGCGTATTCTCAGTCATGAATTACCTCATGCCGAAAGAAGAAAACGTACTTCCGATGCACTGCTCGGCGAACATGGATCCTGAAACAAAAGACAGCGCGGTATTTTTCGGGCTGTCGGGAACAGGCAAAACGACGCTTTCCGCAGACCCTGCCCGCATACTTATCGGAGACGATGAGCACGGCTGGACAGACCACGGCATTTTCAATTTTGAAGGCGGGTGTTATGCAAAGTGCATAGATCTCGATCCGGAAGGCGAGCCCGAAATTTTCGGCGCGATCAAATTCGGCAGCGAGGTGGAGAATGTCATACTCGATCCTGAAACCAGGAAACCGGACTATGCGGACAGAAGCATTACTGAAAACACAAGAGTAGGATATCCTATTGATTATATTCCGAATGCAGCAATACCGGGAGTCGGCGGCGTGCCTAAGGTCGTCATCTTCCTGACAGCTGACGCGTTCGGCGTGCTCCCTCCGATCAGCAGACTCGGAGCTGATGCGGCGATGTATCATTTCGTTACGGGCTTTACAGCAAAAGTCGCGGGAACGGAAAGAGGCATTACCGAGCCGGTGCCGACATTCTCGACACTGTTCGGACAGCCGTTCATGCCGCTCGATCCGTCGGTCTATGCGAACATGCTCGGAGACAGAATAGAAAAATACAACACCAAAGTATATCTTGTAAATACAGGATGGTCCGGCGGCCCTTACGGAGTCGGCAGCAGAATGAAGCTCAGATATACGAGGGCGATGATCACGGCGGCGCTCAACGGAGAGCTCGACAGTGTTGAATACAAGCACGACGAAGTATTCAACGTTGACGTTCCGCAGAGCTGTACAAATGTTCCGGCCGAGCTCATGAATCCGCGCGATACATGGGAAGACAAGGCGGCATACGATGCCCAGGCGAACAAACTCGCCAAGATGTTCGCGGACAACTTCGAGGCGAAATACCCGAACATGCCGAAGAACATAGTGGCAGCAGGCCCGCAGCCTAAATAACCGCAGATAATTTCATATGGGAAATAAAAATAAGAACCTGCCGTCCTGACAGGTTCTTATTTATATGATGCGCCGCCCGGCGCATATTTCTAATCATTGAAAGCCCGGGGTCCGCCGCCGGAGATCAGCCCTTTATATCGCTGACGATCGCGCCGACGAATGCATCGAGCTGCTCTGCGTCATCAGAATCCGCTGAGGATGTGATGTGCGCCTGCGGATCGAGCAGCCTTGATTTTTTGAGGTCCTCAGTACAGAATTTCTTCAGCAGATCTCCTGCTCTCGGCGCCCATGTGCCGTTGTATAGCACGGCGAATGTTCTGTTCTGCAGTGCGAGCATCTTCATGTCCGTAAGATAGCTGTGCATAGGCGGATAAATCTCAAAGTTATAAGTAACGCATGCGAGCACGATGTGGCTCACGCGGAACGACTCCGCGATCAGCGTCGAAATATGCGTACTCGAAACATCGTACATTACTACATCCGTCACGCCATTTTCAACCAGCTGCTGCGCGACATACTGCGCCGCACTCTCAGTACCGCCGTACATGGAACCGTAAACTACCATTACCGCACCTTCATCCTCCGGCGTGTAAGTGCTCCACTTCTGATATTTATCAATGAAGTAAGGAATGTCTTTTCTCCAGACCGGTCCGTGAAGAGGCGCGATCATTTTGATGTCGAGACCCGCGGCCTTCTTGAGCAGCGCCTGCGTCTGCGCGCCGTATTTGCCCACGATATTGCAGTAATATCTTCTGGCGTCATCAAGTTCGGTGCGCGCGAAGTCCATTTCGTCCGCGAATAGTCTGCCGCCCAGAGCTCCGAAAGTCCCGAATGCATCAGCCGAGAAAAGGACACCGTTCGATGTGTCGAACGAAACCATTGCTTCAGGCCAGTGGACCATAGGCGCTCCGACAAATGCGAACTCGTGCTTCCCGAAAGACTGAGTGTCGCCTTCACAGACCGTTACCGCACGGCTGTCTTCTCCGAGCCCGAACTGCTTCATGAATGTGAAAGCCTTTGCCGTGCTGATTATCTTAACGTCCGGCCAGCGGAGAACGATCTCGTTGATCGTTGCGGCGTGGTCCGGTTCCACGTGATTTATTATGAGGTAATCGAGAGGCCTTCCTGCGAGGACGTGCTCAACGTTTTCGATGAACTGACGGCCGATCGCCCAGTCACACGTGTCCACAAGAACAGTTTTTTCATCCAGAAGAAGGTACGAGTTATATGATACGCCGCGCGGGATCGGATGGATGTTTTCGAATAATGCGAGCCTCCTGTCATCGCCGCCGACGTAATACAGATCATCTGTTACTTTTCTGACACAATACATTTATTTCCTCCTTGATACGAATGTTTTTCTTTACAACATATATATTGCCTTCTTCGGGGCAGGAATGCAAGAAAAAATAACGGCCGGCGCGCATTAGATGTTCTGCCTAGCGTGAGGCTGTTGAGTATGAGGGTCGTTGAGTACGAGGCGTTGAGGTTGAGCATGAGGCCGCTGAGCATGGGGTCGATTACTGTGCAGCGCCGGGCATTGCTGGATGCGGAGGAAGGAAGATCGAACGCGACAACTGTGAGCGGACATGGCGGCTGTCATAGGTATTGCCGGCGGTCGCTTTGCGAGCCTGCAGACCTCATCTAATCGCGGAATAGGGTATACAAACAATCACGGCTGATGGAGAAGTGATCTCCACTTGCGCGGAGGTCAAAAAATAATGGCGTTATTAAGGTAAAATAACCCATAAATTGACAATACGCCGCGCAGGGTATATTATTATCTAAGCGGGATTCTCCGCATCATTCCAATCGCGTAAAAAAATGATTAGAGATGTAGGTATGCGTTTTTGCGTGCCGGAGAGAGTAGGTATACATATATGGACGAACAGACTTTGAAGTCGAAGAAAGTCGCTGATCTGCGTGAGATCGCAAAAGCGGCGGGCATCTCCGGCTATCAGAAAATGAAGAAGGCCGAGATCATCGAGGCTCTTGTTTCCGGTGCGGCAGAAAAAACGGCGGCGTCAGAAAAGCCGCAGGCAGCGAAAAAACCGGCGGCTGCAGAAAAACCGCAGGCTGCTGAAGATACAGCGCAGGCGGAAAGAACAGGGGCACCTGAAAAACGCAATAAACCGGGGAGACCGAGAGGATCGAAAAAGGCGGAGAAAGCCGACCGTCCGGCTGCAGAGGAAAATGCAGCAATGTCCGAAAAGACTGAGACGGCGGAGAGCAGTGAAGAATCCGGAATGGAAACAAAACGTCCGGGAACGAGGAAACGCATCAATAAAGAGAAGGACGTCAAAGAAGAGCGCATTGCCGAGATCAAAGAAGAGAACGGTAAGAAGCTGATGTCCAAAGCGAAGCCTCAGCTCAAAAGAGGATCGAAAAAAGCGAAAAAGGCGGAAGAAGAAAAAGAAGAGGCCCGTATGGCCGAAGAGACTTCCAGACCGCGCAGAGGAAGAAAGAAAAAATACGAAGCGGAAAATGAAGCTGTCCAGCCGGCCGATGCGGCAGCGGCGGCATCGTTCGACGGCAGTGATGCCGAGGGTGCAGGACATGTACGCGCTGCGGACGGCAACGTTCGCGGAGAGTATGCAGACGGCGCCGAAGGAACGGACCGCGGCGGGGCAGACCGTGCGGATATGAACGAGCATGCCGAAGGAGCAGACCGCGGAGAAGGCGCTGAACGCAGTGATAAATATCACGATGAACGTCCGGAAGTCGAGGGAATACTCGATATAGCGGACGGCGGATTCGGGTTCCTGCGTTTTGAAAATTTCTATACGAGCGACAATGATATTTATGTATCGCCGACACAAATCAGGAGATTCAATCTCAAGACAGGCGATATGATACACGGCATTTCGAGGAGACCGAATAAAAACGAAAAATTCGGCGCCCTTCTTTATGTCAATACAGTCAACGGCGAAAATCCGGGCGCTGCCAGACAGAGACCGGACTTTGAACGCCTCACGCCGATATTCCCTAACGAACGTCTGTATATGGAAAACGGCATGGACCTTTCAATGAGACTCATAGACCTGATTTCACCTGTCGGCAAAGGACAGAGAGGACTTATAGTCGCACCTCCGAAAGCCGGCAAGACTACATTACTCAAAAAAATCGCACGCAGCATCGAGACCAACTACCCGGACGTAAAAATGATCGTATTACTTGTAGACGAGAGACCGGAAGAAGTTACGGATATGAAAAGGACACTCAAGAGCGGCGAGGTCATTTATTCGACATTCGACGAACAGCCGTCGCATCATGTAAAGGTCGCGGAAATGGTCATGTCGAGAGCTCAGCGTCTGGTCGAGCACGGCAAGGATGTAGTAATACTACTCGATTCGATCACAAGACTTGCGCGCGCATACAACCTGGTCGTTCCGGCATCCGGCAAAACGCTGTCCGGAGGTATCGATCCGACGGCATTGTACAAACCGAAGAAATTCTTCGGCGTGGCCAGAAATATGGAAGAAGGCGGAAGTATTACTATACTTGCGACCGCGCTCGTGGAAACCGGATCGAGAATGGACGATGTAATATTCGAGGAATTCAAGGGTACGGGCAACATGGAGCTTCACCTCGACAGGAAACTGTCGGAGAAACGAATATTCCCGGCCATCAGTCTGAACCTCTCCGGCACGAGACGTGAGGACCTTCTGATGACGCAGGAGGAAATGGAAGCTGTCTGGTACATGCGCAAGGCGCTCGGCAACGGCGATCCGGCCGACGTCACAGAGCTGATAATCGACAACCTCTCGCAGACCAGAAACAACGCAGAGTTCGTCCGCCTGATCCAGAAGGTAAGGCTCGACGTTCCGACAAGAAGATATTAGTACGAAAGGCGGCGGATCCGCGGACTGCGGGCGCTGCTGATAAAGGATAGAAAATGAGTTTACTTGTACAAGATATAGTAAAAATGGCGATCAAACAGATGGAGGCGGCGGGCGTTCCCGACGCGAAGCACGATGCGGAAACTATTTACTGCTGGCTCATGCATGTGCAGCCGGACAAGTTCTTTATGGAGTGGGCGAATGTCGCGGACGACAGGACATGCGAACAGTATCTCACTCTTGTCGACAGACGTTCCGCACGCGAACCGCTGCAATACATTATCGGCACTCAGGAGTTCATGGGTTATACGATGAAGACATCGCCGCAGGTGCTTATTCCGAGGTTCGATACGGAGCCGGTCGTGGAAAAGGCGGTCGGACTGCTCGAGGGGCAGAAAGCGCCGGCTGTGCTCGATCTGTGCTGCGGCAGCGGTGCGATAGGCATTGCAGTCGCGAAGATGACGGAGGCAAAAGTTACAGCAGCTGATCTCAGCGAAGATGCAGTTGCTCTCACAAAAGAGAACGCCGCGTCGAACAGCGCCGCGCTGACGGTGGTGCAGGGCGATCTCTTCGAAGCTGTCGGCAAGAAGAAATTTGACATGGTGATATCGAATCCTCCTTATATCGAGAGCGATATTATCCCGACGCTCATGCCGGAAGTCAGAGATTATGAACCGCTCGAGGCGCTTGACGGCGGTGCGGACGGTCTTGATTTTTACCGGAGCATCATCGCAGATGCGCCGGATCACATCAGGGACGACGGCCTTCTCGTGCTCGAGATAGGCGACGACCAGGCTGAAGCAGTAACGCAGCTGATTGCTGACACTGAACGTTTCGACCCGGCGGAAGTAGGCCGTGACCTCGCGGGACATGACCGCATCGTGACCGCAGTAATGCTCGGCAAAAAGACGCTGAAGGCGCGCGCGAAGAAACGCGCAGCCGAAGAAAAGCAGCGCGCGAAGGAAGAGGCCGCCGCGGCAAAACAGCGGGCAAAGGAAGAAGCGGCCAAAGCGAAGCAGGACGCGATCGACGCGAAGGCCAAAGCGAAGCAGGACGCGGTCGACGCGAAAGCCAAAGCGAAGCAGGATGCGGTCGACGCGAAAGCCAAAGCGAAGCAGGATGCGGTCGACGCGAAAGCCAAAGCGAAGCAGGATGCGGTCGACGCGAAAAACAAGGCGGCTGAGGAAAAACAGCGTGCTAAGGAAGAAGCTGCCGCTGCCAGACAGGCCGCGAAAGAAGAAAAGAAAAACAAATAAATGAGTCAGCAGTCTCATTGCCGTTGCGTGCGGTGAGATTTTCCCCTGGCCCTTTAAAACCGCCGGCGGGGAAATAGCGGAAAAAGCTTGCATTATGCGGGATGCTGTGATATTCTATTAAAGCTGTCATATCAGGGGCAGACGCCGGCAATAGAGCCGGCGAGCATAAGATGCTTGGGGCATCCTGAGCAGGGAAAGAAGGGAAACAGCATGAAGGAAGGAATCCATCCAGATTATATGGAATGTAAAGTAACTTGCGCATGCGGTAATACATTTATGACCAGGTCGAATAAGCCTGAGATCAGAACCGATGTTTGTTCAGCGTGCCACCCGTTCTTTACAGGTCAGCAGAAGTTCATCAACCGTGGTGGACGTGTTGAGAAGTTCAAGAACAAGTACGGCATCGAATAATGATACCAATGCTGAGGACGGGTTTACCCGTCCTTTTTATTTACGGCCGCAGATATTGAATTTATTGCGGTCAAAGGCATTGATGTGATACAATAATAAATTGATATCGTTTGGATATTGTATTCAATAAGAAAGCAGGAACAAGATGTTTGGGAAATTAGATTTTATAACAGATAAATATAAGGAGCTCGCGGAAAAATGTTCCGATCCCGAAGTCATCGCGAACCAGCCCGTCTGGCAGAAAAATGCTAAAGAGATGGGCGAGATGGAGCCGATCGTCAAAAAGTACGATGAGTATAAAAAAGTAAAGGAAGAAATCACTTCCACGAAAGAACTCATCAGCGAAGCGGGCGACGACGACGAGATGAAAGAACTCGCGAAGGAAGAACTCGGCGAACTTGAGGCAAAAGTAGAACCGCTCGAAGAAGAACTCAAGATATTACTGCTCCCGAAAGACCCTAATGACGACAAGAACGTAATCCTCGAGATCAGAGCGGGCACGGGCGGTGAAGAGGCTGCTCTGTTCGGCGCGGACCTTCTGAGGATGTACCAGATGTATGCTGAAAGGCGCGGCTGGAAGACCGAGATCATCGAGATCAACGACACCGGTCTCGGCGGGGTGAAAGAGGCAGTAATGCTCGTGAAGGGCAGGGGCGCGTATTCGCGGCTCAAGTACGAGAGCGGCGCGCACAGGGTCCAGAGAGTGCCTGAAACCGAATCGTCGGGCAGGATACATACATCGGCGGCAACAGTCGCGGTGCTGCCTGAGATCGATGACGTGGAGATCGATGTTGACCCTAACGATGTCAGAGTCGACGTTTACAGGGCATCCGGAAACGGCGGCCAGTGCGTAAATACGACCGACTCGGCTGTCAGACTCACGCATATCCCGACAGGGCTCGTGGTAACATGCCAGGATGAAAAATCACAGATAAAAAATAAAGCGAAGGCGTTCAAAGTCCTCAATTCGAGGCTGTACGACCTCAAGATGCAGGAACAGAACGATAAGCTTTCAGCGGAAAGAAAGAGCCAGGTGGGCACCGGAGACAGATCGGAACGTATCAGGACATATAACTTTCCGCAGGGGAGGATCTCCGATCACCGCACAGGAACGACGATATACAAACTGGAGAACTTCCTCAACGGAGACATGGACGAAATAATAGACGGACTGATCACAAACGATCAGGCGGAAAAAATGAAGAACTTTTAAAACATTTCAGGAGCTAATTAATGAAGACAGTCATTTATGAACCTACAGAAGAAAATATAAAAAAATGTGCCGAAATCATCCGCCGGGGCGGGCTCGTGGCGTTTCCGACCGAAACGGTATACGGACTCGGCGCGGACGCATTCAACGAGGATGCATGCAGAAGAGTTTATGAAGCAAAGGGCAGACCAAGCGACAATCCCCTCATCGTGCACATTGCGAGAGCTAGCGATATAGGACAGCTCACACCGAGATTAAGCGAAGACATAGTAAAACTCATAGACAACTTCTGGCCGGGACCGCTTACGATCGTAGTCAAAAAGAAAGATACGATTTCCAGAACAGTCAGCGGCGGACTTGATACAGTAGCGGTCAGACTGCCGGACAGCGAAGCGACACGCGCGCTCATCAACTGGGCGGGAACACCGATAGTGGGACCGAGTGCGAATACATCAGGAAAGCCGAGCCCGACAAAGGCCGAACATGTGCTGCACGATCTCGACGGCAGGATAGATGCGATAATAGATGAAGGCGACTGCCGTGTAGGCATCGAATCGACAGTCCTCGACATGACGGGCGACGTGCCGACAATACTGCGTCCGGGCATAGTCACGAAAGAAAACATCGAGGCGGCACTGGGCAAAACTGTCGAACTCGATCCGACCCTTACTGCAGGAAAACCGGCCGGCGAAGACTTCCAGCCGAAAGCTCCGGGAATGAAATATAAACATTACGCTCCAAAAGCCGATATGCTGATCGTCGAAGGCAACAGGGAAGCCGTGAAAAATGAAGTCGAAAGGCTCCGTATACTAAACGAAAAACTGGGCAATAAAGTCGGCATTCTGCTGTTCGAAGAAAAGACATTCAACGAAGCCGCGCACGAATTCTTTGCGGATCTGCGCGATATGGACGAGCAGGGAGTCGACATGATCCTTGCGGGAGCCTTGTCGGACGCCGAAGGCGTGGGGTTTGCAGTAATGAACAGGATGCTCAAGTCGGCAGGTTACAATATTGTGAGAGTGTAGGAGGTTATTCATATGGAAGCAAAGAAAATGTGCATCGCGTCTGATCATGCGGGATGGGAACTTAAAGAACTGATCATCGGCTACCTGGAGAGCCTGGAAATATATCCGGACGATCTGGGCTGCTACTCGAAGGAATCTGTCGATTACCCGGAGTACGGAAAGAAGTGCGGCGAAGCCGTTGCGTCCGGAAAGTACGCTGCGGGCATCGTGATCTGCGGCACGGGTATAGGCATTTCCATGGCCGCTAATAAAGTTAAAGGCGTAAGATGCGCGCTCTGCACAAGCACGGAAATGGCGGAATACGCAGCAAGACACAACAATGCGAATATATTGGCGCTCGGAGCGAGAACGACTCCTCCGGAGGTCGCCCTTCAGATACTGACAACATGGATGAACACAGAATTCGAAGGCGGCAGACATAAGAGACGCACCGATATGCTGGACGCAATGTAAGGAGGTTTCCAGATGAGCAAAGTATTTGTATTCGATCACCCTCTCATTCAGCACAAAGTTGCTATGCTGAGAGACAAAGACACAAGCACGAAAGATTTTCGCGAGCTGGTCAACGAGATAGGACTGCTGATGGGTTATGAAGCGACGAGAGATCTTCCGCTGGAAGAAAAGTATATCGAAACGCCGATAGCCAAAACGACAGTCAAGATGCTGTCGGGAGAAACTGTTGCCATAGTACCGATCCTGAGAGCGGGACTCGGTCTGGTCGACGGGATGCTGGCGCTTATTCCGAACGCAAAAGTCGGACACATCGGACTTTACAGAGATCCCGAGACGCATAAACCGGTCGAGTATTACTGCAAAATGCCGGCGGACATAGACAAGAGAAGGATCTTCGTGGTAGACCCGATGCTCGCAACAGGCGGCAGCGCTTCGGCGGCGATCGATTTCATAAAGCAGCGCGGAGGAAAGGACATTGTATTTATGTGCCTTATCGCTGCGCCGGAAGGGATCGAGGAACTTCAGAAAAATCATCCTGACGTAGACATCTTTATTGCCGCAAAGGACGATCACCTCAACAGCGACGCCTATATCGTGCCTGGACTCGGCGATGCCGGAGACAGGCTTTACGGTACAAAATAGCGGATCCGGGCGGCGCGCAGCCGCGGATATAAGGATAAAAGGAACAGGAAAGAGAGATTTTCACAATGATAAAGATACCTGACAGTGTAAGTGAGCACACCAATGTATATGATGTCCTGAAAGAGAGAGGATTCATCGAGCAGTGCACGAACGAAGAAGAAGTCCGCGATATGCTCGGCAGAGAAAAGATTAAGTTCTACATCGGATTCGATCCGACGGCTGACTGCCTTCACGTGGGACATTTCATGCAGACGATAATCATGATGTACATGCAGAAGTACGGCCATACGCCTATCGTACTCCTCGGAGGCGGCACAGGAATGGTCGGAGATCCTTCGGGCAGAAACGACATGAGGAAGATGATGACGGTCGAGACGATCGAGAACAACTGCCGTCAGTTCAAGCAGCTGTTTGACAGATACCTTGACTTTGACGATGAATATGAATATTTCGGACATCAGCCGGGAGATCCGGACGATGCGCCTGTACAGAACAAGGAGCCGGAGGCCGGCAAAGCTATCAGCGTAAACAACGCAAAATGGCTCATGCCTCTCAATTACATCGAGTTCGTGCGCGAGATCGGCAGACATTTCTCAGTCAACGAGATGCTCCGCATGGAATGTTACAAAGAAAGACTCGAGCAGGGACTCACATTCCTCGAGTTCAACTATCTGCTCATGCAGAGTTACGACTTCTACGTAATGTCGCATGATATCGACTGCAAGATGCAGTTCGGCGGCAATGACCAGTGGTCGAATATTCTCGGCGGCATCGATCTCGTAAGACGCAGGGACCAGAAGACGGTTTACGGCCTGACGTTCGCGCTCCTGACAAATTCCGAGGGCAAGAAAATGGGCAAGACCGGCAAAGGAGCGCTCTGGCTCGGAGCCGAGAAGACTTCGCCGTACGAGTTTTATCAGTACTGGAGAAACGTTGCGGACGCAGACGTGGAAAAATGCCTGAGGATGCTGACATTCCTGCCTATGGATGAAGTTAAGAGACTCGCATCGCTCCAGGGCGAAGAGATCAACAAGGCGAAGGAGATCCTTGCATTCAAGGTAACTGAGCTCGTTCACGGCACAGAGGAAGCGCAGAAAGCACAGGAAGGCGCAAGAGCTGCGTTTGAAGGCGGAGCTGCTATAGAACACATGCCGACAACAAAGATGACCGAAGCCGACTTTGCAGGCGACGGCATCGGCGTGCTCGAACTCCTCAGCAGGATCGGTCTTGCAGCATCGAACAGCGACGCGAGAAGAACTGTTGAACAGGGCGGACTCACAGTCGCGGGAGAAAAAATCACCGACCCTAAGACATGCATTACTGCAGATAAATTCGACGACGACGGAAAGCTCCTGATCCAGAAGGGGAAGAAAGTCTTCCATATCATCGATATCAAGTAGTCGGGCGGCGAAATTCTTTGACAAACGCGTCATGAACGTGTAAAATATTCATTGCCGTGTGAAAACGGCAGGCAATAGCCGAGGCAGGGTTCTCACGCCCGGATACCGAGGCTGCTAAAGCAATTTTTAGTTATGCCGAACACGATCTGCAGGCGGCCGGAAACGACACGCCGGATCCGAGTAGGCAGTACCGAAAACGTTCGCAGGCGAACCGAGTAGGGAGAAAGGAAAAGGAAAATGGATAAGTCATTTATTCAGAAGCCTCAGGAGGTAGAACGCAAGTGGTATCTCGTCGACGCAGAGGGTCAGACTCTCGGCAGGATGGCGGCGCAGATCGCAGCGATACTCAGAGGCAAGAACAAACCGACATTCACACCGCATGTAGACTGCGGAGATTATGTCATCGTGATCAACGCAGAAAAAGTTGCTGTAACAGGCAAGAAGAGACACGACAAGAAGTATGTGAGATTTACCGGCTATCCGGGCGGTCTCAGAGAGACGAGCTTCGAAGAGATGATGGAAAAGCATCCTGAAGAAGCAGTACGTCACGCAGTCAAGGGCATGATGCCTAAGGGCAGACTTGGCAGACAGATGTACAAGAAACTCAAGGTATATGCAGGACCTGAGCATGATCATGCAGCTCAGAAGCCTGAAAAGATTGAACTTTAGAAGGGAGGAACTGAACAATGGCAAAAATGCAGTATTTCGGCACAGGCAGAAGAAAATCTTCAGTAGCTAGAGTCAGGTTGATCCCGGGCAAAGGCGAAATCACAGTCAATAAAAAACCGCTCGACGACTATATCGCACTCGAGATAGTCAAGAGAGAGGTAAGAAGACCTTTTGAGATCGCAGGATGCGACGGCAAGTTCGACGTTATCGCTACAGTTAGAGGCGGCGGTTACACAGGACAGGCAGGAGCACTCAGACACGGTATCGCCAGGGCTTTATGCCAGGCAGATGCAGAAGCTTACAGAGCACCTCTGAAAGCAGCAGGCTTCCTGACAAGAGACTCGAGAATGAAGGAAAGAAAGAAATACGGACTCAAGAAAGCTCGTAGAGCTTCACAGTTCAGCAAGAGATAATCATTACTCGGGCAAACAAAACCGAAACAAAAGTCTTCCGCATCATGCGGGAGACTTTTTTCGGTATGAATGAAAACGGCGCGCGGGCCGATTTGTACCGCGCCGCGCCGGTTTCTGTCTAATGGAGTGCGCTCCTGGTTTCTCAGGAGCGTTCATTTTTTGATGAAATGAGGAAACCGTGGTGCAGATCCGGGTGATCCGCAAATCTGCACCACGGTTTTCAACGTTTGAAGCCCCTCATCGGCGGCGTGGAGACGAAAACTCCTGCTGAGCGGTCACTCAACCGCTGCAGCCCAGTGAATGGTGGTGCAGATCAGTATAATTTGAAAATCTGCACCACATTTCCGGGGACACGCCACATTTCCGGGGACACGCCACATTCCCGGGGACACGCCACATTCCCGGGACGCCGGGACACGCCACATTCCCGGGACGCCGGGACATGCCACATTCCTGATCCGCGTCCTGCCCCACTGCGGATACGGATCGCCACGTTTTATGTTTCCGGTGCGTTGTCTGTGGTACAATAGTACAGTAATAATAAAGAGCGGGACAGCTCAATATGGAGGTCAGAATTATGGCAGAAAGAACAGATATTGCGATCATCGGCAGCGGACCGGCGGGAATGTCGGCGGCTATTACAGCGGCGGCGCGCGGACGCAGCATTATGCTTTTCGGAAGCACTGCGGTCAGTGAAAAACTGTCGAAAGCGCATCAGATAAACAATTACCCGGGATTTTACGGGCAGAGCGGCGAAGAAATTGCTGCGGCCTTCAACGCTCACCTCGAGGCGATGGGCATCAGGGTAACAGAAGGAAAAGTCGGGAGCATTTACAGCATGGGAGATTACTTCAGCATGGCCGTCGATACGGACGTATATGAAGCGACAACGGTTATCCTGGCGAGCGGCGTCAGCTTTGGCAGGCCGCTGCCGGGTGAAGACGAACTTCTGGGGCGCGGCGTGAGTTACTGCGCGACCTGTGACGGCATGCTCTACCGGGGCAGAAAAGCGGCAGTCCTCGCATATGCGCAGGAAGAAGAGCGCGAAGCGGATTTCCTGGCATCGATCGGCGTAAATGTCGACTACATTCCGCTGTACAAAGAGGAACCGGCGCTGCAGAACGAGATGAACATTATCCGCGGTGCACAGCCGGGGAGCATAGAGGGTGAGGGCAAGGTCGAAAAACTGATCCTCAGAGACGGCACCGGACTTGAAGAAGACGCGGTCTTCATTCTGAGAAGCAGCATTGCGCCTGACAAAATCATCGGCGGACTCGAACTCGACGGCAATCACGTGAAGGTCGACCGCGGGATGCGCACGAACATACCGGGCTTCTTCGCGGCAGGCGATATTACAGGCACCCCTTATCAGTACGTCAAGTCTGCGGGCGAGGGCAATGTCGCGGCACTGTCGGCGGCAGGCTACATCGACGCGCTGTCGAGAAAGTGAGGCGGCAGTAATGAAATTGATTTCCTGGAATGTGAACGGGCTTCGCGCATGCATGGGCAAAGGCTTCGTGGAATTCGTGCAGGAGGCGGATCCGGATGTGATCTGTGTGCAGGAGACTAAGATGCAGGAAGGCCAGGCGGAAGTGCCGCTGGCAGGCTATCACGAATACTGGTGCAGCGCGGATAAAAAAGGATACAGCGGGACATTGACGCTGTCGAAAAAAGAGCCGGTCTCGGTGAGCACCGGCATAGGAATAGACGGGCACGATCACGAGGGACGCGTCGTATGCTGCGAGTATGATGATTTCTTTCTCGTGAATGTCTACACGCCGAACTCGCAGAACGAGCTCAGAAGACTGGATTACAGGATGGAGTGGGAAGATGATTTCCGCGGATATCTACAGAAACTGGAGACGAAAAAGCCGGTCGTGGTGTGCGGGGACATGAATGTCGCGCATAAAGAGATAGACATCAAAAATCCGCAGACGAACCACAGAAATGCGGGCTTTACGGATGAGGAACGCGCGAAGATGACGGTGCTCCAGGACGCGGGGTTTATTGACACATTCAGATATTTCCATCCTGACGAAGAAGGCATTTACTCCTGGTGGAGTTACAGATTCCATGCACGCGAAAAAAATGCAGGATGGCGTATCGATTATTTCCTGGCTTCAAAAGCGCTGGAAGGCAGATTAAAAGACGCCGGCATCATGACCGAAGTCATGGGCAGCGATCACTGCCCGGTTTATCTTGTGCTGGAATAAAACGCTCATATAGTTAAAGACGCGGCCGTACAGAAGCAGCGGCTGCATTACCGATCATAATACGTCGCTGATACCGATATCGGCGACTATTATATTGCCGCACCTGTCAAGGGCATCTCTGTATTCGTGGATCTGCTTTTTCGCATGGAACGTGACAGTTGTCGAAGCAATGACCGACTGCCCGAGGCTGAATCCGCGTGCATCGTCCCCGGCATCGGCTCCGTCATCGGCCGGAACGCCGGACGGAACATCGCCCGGGAGTCCGGACGGTATGTCGAGCGCGAGAACCTTCGCGTCCCTGACAGAATTGATCAGTTCGACAGCTGCAGCGCCTTCACTGCGCATCTCGCCGTGGAAGCCTGTGCCGTAAAGAGCGTCAACAATAAGATCGGCACTTATCATATCGGGGACCCCGACCCGCACTTCAATATCCATTTTCTTCAGAAGCTTGAAATTAGCGATGGCATCCTTTGTCTTCGGCTCGCCTGATACAAGGACCACCTTGACATCGGCGCCCTTCTGCTTGAGAATGCGCGCGAGCACAAAACCGTCGCCCGCGTTGTTTCCGCTGCCCGCGAAAACATAAGTGGTCCCGCCTGACAATATGCTCGGACACATAAAAATAGCAATGCCCGCGGCCGCCTTGCCCGCGTTTTCCATCATGTCGTAAAAACTGAGCCCGGCAGCATCAGCTGCACGTTCGAGCTCCTTCATTTCGGCGCACGACACAACGCCGTGAGATACGTTCTCACTCATTGTAATACCTCATTCATCCCGGTGTCATATATTTGCGAATGACCTCCGTCTGCGCATTATGCGAGACTCAGGTGATCATACCTGTTCAGGAACGGCTTGATCTTCAGCATCATTGCTTCGCAGCCGCTCGCGCTGTCCGATTCGACATTCATCGGCATAAGGGGTTCGTGCAGCGACATACGGATCAGGAACCAGCCCTTCACTTTGCCGTCATCGTACGAAACGCGTACGCCTTCGTAATTGGGCTCGACGACAGTCATATCTTTCTGCTCGTTCGCCCATGCCCTGATATCGTCCAGTATTTTCTGCGCATATTCTCTGAAATCGCCGCAGTCGATCGGCATGCGGTACTCGACCGCTTCAGCCGGTTCGACAAGATCCGCGATCATGTCGCTCACAGATTTTCCGTCTCTGTGCATGCGTGCTTCTTCGATCACGATCCTGGCTGCAAGATATGCGCCGTCATCCATGAAGTAATTATCTCTCATCGCGCAGTGCCCCGACGTTTCAATCGCGAGTGCACTGTCAGTTCCTTCGTTTTCAAGCTCGATCGCCTTGCCGATCACATTTCTGTAACCGCGTTTGAAGCGCAGATGCTTCAGCCCGAGACCCTCGATGAAATCAGTGAGATGATCCGAAGTCACACTGTCCGTAACGACAGTCGTGCCCGGTGCGTCTTTGGCAGTAATAGCCGCGGCCAGGGCGACGATCGCATTTCTCGAAATCTCGCGGCCGTCCGATGCGACTGCGGACGATCTGTCGACGTCAGTGTCGAAAATAAGACCGAGATCCGCGCCGTTGGCTGTTACTGCAAGACGTATGCTGTCCATTGCTTCCTGATTTTCAGGGTTCGGAATGTGATTCGGGAAATTGCCGTCTGGATCGAGAAACTGACTCGATCCGATATCTGCGCCGAGAGGTTCGAGAACATCGCGCGCGTAAAACCCGCCGCTGCCGTTGCCGGCATCGACAACTATTTTCAGGCCTTCAAGAGGCTTTTCGCCGCCGGAGAATCCGAGCGACATCGTAATAAGCTTTCTAAGATGCGCGGAATACGCCGTCATGAGATCGGCGCTGTGCGCGGGATAAACGATATGACCGCCGGTGATGACATAGCCCATGTCGTTTGTTGTTTGTCCGAGACCGGCAAGCTGAGTATCCGATTCGGCATATTCTATAATACGCGCAATGTCGGTCTTCTCGAGACCGCCGCCGCGTGTAAAAAATTTGAAACCGTTGCGTTCATAAGGAAGATGACTGGCGGTGATCATTACTGCACCGTCGCATGCGAACTCCGGGAAAACCGTCGACATGAACATCGCCGGCGTCGTTGCAAGACCGCAGTCGAGAAGACATACACCGTAGGGAACGAGCGAATTCGTAAGCCATCTCTGAAGATCGGGGCCCGAAAGTCTCGGGTCGCGGCCTATCGAAATACGGAGCTCCCCCGGAGCCTTGCCGGTTTTGCGGCTCAGCCAGAGCAGAAAACCCTTGCCTATTCTGTCGGTCGAACGTTCGGTAAGATCGGGTTTTTCGCCGGATCCTGTCTCAAGTGCGATACCTCGGATGTCGCTGCCGTTCTGCAGCTCTTTAAAATCATACACTGCCATTATATGTTAGGTCCTCCTTGTGCGGTTAGCTGCGGCTCCGGCATTATGCCTGAGCCTCATACTCCTCAACTGCCTTGTTCACGCTGTCCTCGCATGTGCGCATGGCTTCGATCGTTTCCTCGAAAAGCTCGGGCAGTTCCCAGCCGAGCATGTCAGCGCCCTGCTGGATCACATCTCTGCTGCAGCCCGCTGCGAATTTCTTATCCTTGAATTTTTTCTTGAGCGATTTGACTTCCATGTCCTGAACGCTCTTCGACGGACGCATGAGTGCCGCTGCACCAATAAGTCCGGTCAGTTCGTCGCACGCGAAAAGGAATCTTTCCATTTCGTGTTCCGGCTTAACATCGGAAACCAGTCCGTAGCCGTGGCTGACTATCGCATGCACCATATCTTCAGGCGCATCTATTTCCGCCAGAAGTTCAGGAGCCTTCTGACAGTGCTCCTCAGGCCATTCCTCGAAGTCCACATCATGAAGCAGACCGACTATTCCCCAGAAATCGACATCTTCCGCGAAACCCATTTTCTCCGCCAGATAGCGCATTACTCCTTCGACTGTCAATGCATGTCTGATATGAAATTCATCCTTGTTATATTTTGTGAGCAGTGCCCACGCCTGATCTCTTGTTACTTCTGCCATTATTATGCTTCCTTTCCGCGGCGCGCCTTCAGCTCATCGAGCGGAGGCATCTGCGCCAAAATTATCGCTGTGAACATAAGCACACAGCCAATAAGTTCCCTGCCCGTCATTCGTTCGCTCAGGAAGAGCGCACCGGAGATGGCGGCAAAAACCGATTCGAGCGACATCAGCAGTGATGCCACCGTCGGGTCCGTGTTCCTCTGCCCTATGATCTGCAAAGTATATGCGACGCCGCATGACAGGGCGCCCGTATATAATATCTGAGGCCAGCACGACATGATCGGTCCGATCGACGGCTGCTCAAAAATCAACATGAACGGCAACGATATTATACCACAAATGAGGAACTCCATACACGACAACATCAGAGGATTGAGTTTCGGGGAGTAATAGTCAACTGCGTGGATCTGCATCGCAAACGCGAACGATCCGAGGATCATCAGCAGATCTCCCGACTGTATCCTGAATCCGGTCTTGACGCAGAGCAGGTAAAGTCCGATAACAGCGAGGGCAACGCACAGCCACAGCGTCGGGCGTATCTTCTTGTGCATGAATATCCCCGACAGCGGTACGATGACGACGTACAGTGCAGTAATAAATCCGGCTTTTCCCGCGGTGGTGTATATCAGGCCGATCTGCTGCAGTGTCGTGCCGAGGAATATGAAGATGCCGCAGGCCAGTGAGCCGCGTATCATCATGCGGGTCTGTCTTCGCTTTTCGTCAGGCAGCAGAGAATCGGCGCCCGGCTGTTTTCCGAGCTTCAGAAAAGGCAGCAGCACAAGAGAACCGATCAGCATTCTTATACAATTGAATGTGAAAGGCCCGATATAATCCATCCCCGATTTCTGAGTAACAAATGCGGTGCCCCAGATCAGCGAGGTGATAAGCAGCAGAATACTTCCGCGTGCCTTTTTTTTCATTGACGCTGCCCCCTTTTAAATGTCAAATACCTTAAAATAATAGCATATCGCAGTGAATTTGTACAGTTACGCGCCTGCCTGCCGCGCTGCCGGGCACATCGCCGGCTGCACGGGCGGCCGCATCATTTGGAAATTCTGACGCCGCCTCCACACGTTGAAATACTATGCAGAAGTCCACTTTTGTGATAAAATCAATCTTACGAAAAAATAAGCAAATGGAAAGAGGTTTATAATGGCAAATTTGTGGAGCGGCAGATTCGAAAAAGGAATGGACGAAATCGTTGAAAAATTCAACGCGTCAATAACATTCGACAAGAGGCTGTATGAATGCGATATCAGGGGAAGCATCGCACATGCGAACATGCTCGCGCAGCAGGGGATCATTACTGCAGAGGAACGTGACGACATCGTGCGCGGTCTGGGCGGGATCAAAGAAAGGATCGACCGCGGTGACTTTGAGTTTTCTGCGAAGAACGAAGACATCCACATGAGCGTGGAGAGTGCGCTTATCGAGGCGCTGGGCGAAACGGGCAAAAAGCTCCACACGGCGAGAAGCAGGAACGACCAGGTTCAGGTCGACATGCGGCTTTATACCAAGGAAGAAATAAATGAACTGCGCGAAGATCTGGTTTTTCTCGAGAACGTACTGCTGGACAAGGCGGAGCAGTATGCCGACAAGATCACGATCGGATTCACGCATATGCAGCATGCGCAGCCGGTAACGATCGGCTTCCATCTGATGGCATATTTTCAGATGTTCAAGCGCGATCTCGAGAGACTCGACGACTGCTGGATGAGAATGGATTACTGCCCGCTCGGGGCCTGCGCGCTTGCGGGGACTACGATGCCTATAGACAGATTTGCAACGGCGTATGAACTGGGATTTTTCGCTCCGACAGAGAATGCAATGGATTCTGTGAGCGACAGGGACTATGTGATCGAACTGCTTTCGGCGGCTTCGATATCGATGATGCATATCAGCAGATTTGCAGAAGAATGTGTCCTCTGGAACAGTTCGGAATTCAGCTACATAGCGATCGACGACAGCTTCTGCACAGGCAGCAGCATCATGCCGCAGAAAAAAAATCCGGACATGGCTGAGCTCCTGCGCGGCAAGGTCGGCAGGGTCTACGGCGATCTGATGCAGATGCTTACAGTAATGAAGGGCACGCCGCTTGCGTATAACAAGGATTTCCAGGAGGATAAGGAGGGCATGTTCGACGCGGTCGATACGTGGAAGGATTCCCTCGTGATCCTCGCGAAGATGATAGAGAAGACAGAGTTCCGTCTGGACAAGATCGCGGATCAGCTCGGCAAGGGCTTCCTGAATGCGACGGATATCGCGGAGCATCTCGCAAAGCAGGGCATCCCGTTCCGCGAGGCGCACAACATTGTCGGGAACATGGTCAAGATGTGCGAGAACAGGGACTGCGATTTTGAAGATCTGACTGACAGCGAACTGGCTTCGATCGACAGCCGCATCAGTTCAGACATGCTCGGAGACATCAGCATTACTGCCTGCGTCGATGCGCGCGTTTCTTACGGAGGCACAGCGCCTGCGGAGGTACGCCGCCAGATCGCGTCCGGGCGCGAATGGCTCGAGAGAGCAGCGGAGGCCGAGTAATGGAATTTCTTTATGTCGGCGGTAATAATAACGGCATGCGTGAACGTGCCGAGGAAGTCGCAAAGCTTTCCGGGGATGTGTTCGATGTCCCTCTCTGTTATGTCTCGACGCTGAGTCCGCAGGATTACGAAGAGAGTACGACACAGACTATGCGCGAGAAGCATTATGCTTCAAGAGGATTCAGGATCGAGAAGTGCGAAAGAGACATATGCAGCCTGCTGGATAAGGCTGATACCCGCGCGATCTTCATTGTTGACAGCATCACATCGCTGCTGCGCAATGAGATGTTCGGTACTGATGAAGCCGGCGGACGTTACGGCGAATCGGGCGGCGAATCGTTCGATGTGCTCGCGACAGGGCGGGTAATAGAAGATCTTCAGACATTCGCGCAGAATGTACGCAGCACGCTTTATATCGGGCATTACATCTTCAGCGGTACGGGACGGCGCATGGACAACGCCGGAGTGCTCGACAGGAGCCGCGACCACGTGGAATATTTCCGCAAGGGGCTTGCGCTTCTGGAACGCGATCTCGCATCACGGTGCGACCGCGTTGAAGAATTTTCGTACGGGATGAGATACCGGTTTAAATAAAATGGCAGAGAACACGCGGCAGAAGCATGTCCGCGCGGTATGAAAAAGAGTGAATGGGGAAAGATGAGAGGCAGAAAATGGAACTGATTTTCGGAGGGGCTTACCAGGGGAAACTGGATTATGCGACTGAAAAATATGATACGATGGATATATATCACTGCAGAAAGGATGTATCTGATCCGGCCTTCGACAGGATGATAATCGATGCACTGGAAGAGTTCGTGTATGCGTGCGTGAAGGACGGAGTGGATCCGGTGGAGTATTTAAAGGAAAAGGACGAAGTGATCAGCAGCAGGGCTGCGGTGATCGTGAAGGATATTTCACTCGGACTTACGCCTTCGAATCCCGTTATGAGGGAGTGGCGCAGGCAGAACAGCCTTACCATGAAATACCTTGCCCAGAGGGCCGACATAGTTACCAGAGTCTGGTGCGGCCTTACACAGAAAGTAAAATGACGAAAAAAATCCGCCCGCGGGCGGATTTTGCATTATCAGAGCTTAAGCTTCCCGTTATGGACATTCAGAATATCCATTACAGCACGGTTGTAAGGAACCGGTACACCGAACTCTTCGCCGAGACGGGCGACTTCACCGGACAGTATGTCGACCTCCATCGGACGCTTTTCAATGAAGTCCTGGTAGATGGAAGGGACTGTCGCTGCCGGAGATTCCCTGACAAATTCGAGGTTCTCGGCTATCATGCGGTCAGTGCCGGCAATGCCGAGTTTCCTGGCGATTTCGGCGACCTCGTCCATCAGGTGGGCCGAAAGATCCATGCCGCCGGGGATGCGGGTGTACGGAGTCCAGTCGGAGTTGTAGAGCACTGTCGGCTGATTGAAGGCGACGAGCATCATGAACTTCGACCACAGCTTGTATTTTATATTTTCATGAACGCTGATATCGAGACCGGCACCGGCGAACAGCTTTTCCAGAGCATCTACACGCTCAGAGCGTGAGGCGCCTTCTAGTTCGCCGATAAATGATTTGAAGATCCCGTCATGCGTCACGGAGCCGTTCGTATTCTGCCCCGGATGACCGAGGAAAACAGCGCCGACGACATGCTCCATGCCGAACCGTTCCCCGATGATGCGTTCGCTGCTGATCCCGTTCATGAAAGAAATGATGACAGTATCGTCTTTGATGACGCCGGCCATTTCATCCAGCGCCGCGCTGAGTCCGGAGGACTTGGTCGTGACGATCACGAGATCGGCCTTTGCCACGCTGCTGCCTGCGGTAATGTACTCATAGTCTTTCCGCACGCCGTTGAACATGCGGCCGTCCTTTGCGTAACGCTCTCTGCGTGCCTCGTCGACGATCCCGTAGATTTTAACGCCCGGCACTCTTTCCAGCGCGTCTGCATAAATCATGCCGAGTGCGCCGAGACCGGCGATCATAATATTTTTATACTCCATGAGAGATCACTTCAGCTTTCTTCTGTTCCCCGGCCGCTTCCCATACTTCCCTGAACGCCGGCAGGGAACGCACGATCGTGTCATAGGCGACGCAGTAGGATATCCTGGCGTATCCCGGGCAGCCGAACGCCGAGCCGGGAGCCGTGAGTATGTGGTGTTCCGCCGCGAGATCGCAGAATGCTCCGTCATCCGCAAGCGGTGTTTTGATAAAAAGGTAAAACGCACCCTGCGGCCTGGCAAATTCATAACCGATTTCAGAGAGCCCTGCCATCAGTGTATCACGGTTCTTTTTGTATATTCCGATATCGACCTTCGCATCGAGACAGCGCATTACTGCACGCTGAAAAAGCGACGGTGCATTCGTGATCCCGAGATTGACGATGCCGGCCGCCGCTGCGGCAACGAGGTCGTCCTTTTCGTCCATATCATGCGTGAACGCGATGTAGCCGAGCCTTTCGCCCGGGAGCGACAGAGTCTTGGAATACGAATATTCGACGATCGTATTGCGGTAATAATCAGGCACGAACGGTACTTCGACATTGTCGTCATAAACGAGTTCACGGTACGGCTCGTCGGATATCAGCGCGATAGAGATCCCCAGTTCCTGCTGTTTGCGTTCGAGGATTTCCGCGAGAGCCTTTAGAGTGGCGGCAGAGTAAATAACACCCGCGGGATTGTTCGGGGAGTTTATTACTACAGCCTTCGTCCTCGGGCCGATCAGAGATTCCATTTTTGCGAGGTCGGGCTGAAAAGTCTCAGTGTCGGCCGGAACGACTTTGAGTTTCCCGCCGAAATTCGCCGCGTAATTGCCGTAAGCAAGGAAATATGGAGCGAAGACGATTATTTCATCGTCTTCGTCAAGCAGCGTGCAGAATGTCAGTACGAGCGCTGTGCCCGCACCGACAGTCATCACTATATCTTCCTTTGTATACGATGCGCCGAATTTTTTGTTGAGACTGTCTGCGATCGCTCTGCGTACATCCGCATATCCGACATTCGGCATATAGCCGTGAAGGAAAACGGGATCTTCATTGTCCAGCTCATACCTGACGGCATCCGCCACCTCCGGCGGAGCAGGCACATTCGGGTTGCCGATGCTGAAATCGAAAACGTTCTCCGCACCGAATTCCCTGCGCTGTCTTTCGCCCTCGTTGAACATCCTGCGGATTGCGGATGAACCGCCGAGGAACGGTCTCATTTTTTCTGCAAGCATCTAAAACTCCATTCCTATGCCGGGAAGAAATCCGTCAGCGGATATTTATCCGTGAGTTCCTTCACGATAGCACGGGCCTTGTCCCTGTTCGCTTCGCTTTCGACGCAGAGCGCGATTGCTTCCGCGATCTTCGCCATGTCATCTTCCTTCATGCCGCGCGTCGTGACGGCAGGTGTGCCGACTCTCAGCCCGCTTGTGACGAACGGTGACTGCGGATCGTTAGGGACAGTGTTTTTATTACAGGTAATGTGCGCTTCGTCCAGGAGCTTCTCCATTTCTTTGCCCGTCTTGCCGGACTTCACGAGGTTCACGAGCATAAGGTGGTTGTCAGTTCCTCCCGAAACTATATCTACGCCGCGGTCCATGAGACCTTTGCAGAGAGCCTGTGCGTTCGAGCAGAGCTGTCCGACGTATTCCCTGAATTCAGGTTTGAGATCTTCTCCGAAGCATACGGCCTTGGCAGCGATCACATGCTCGAGCGGTCCGCCCTGGATGCCCGGGAATATTGCCTTGTTGAAATTGAATTTTTCATTCGCTGCATTTGTAGCCATAATGATCCCGCCTCTCGGGCCGCGGAGAGTCTTGTGGGTAGTCGATGTAACTATGTCGCAGTAAGGCACAGGGCTCATGTGATAACCTGTCGCAACGAGTCCCGCGATATGAGCGATGTCCGCAAAGAGAACAGCGCCTACTTCATCGGCGATCTCTCTGAATTTGCTGAAGTCGATCTTTCTCGCATATGCGCTTGCCCCGCAGACGATCATCTTCGGTCTGCATTCCTTCGCGATCTTCAGGACTTCGTCGTAGTCGATCATGCCGTTTTCATCAACGCCGTAAGGCACGCAGTTGAAATATGTGCCCGAGAAGTTGGCAGGGGATCCGTGACTTAAATGTCCGCCCTGGTCGAGACTCATGCCCATGAATGTGTCTCCCGGCTTTAGTACTGCAAAGAAGACCGCCATGTTGGCCTGTGCGCCCGAATGAGGCTGCACGTTCGCGTATTCGCATCCGAAGAGTTCCTTCAGTCTTTCGATCGCAAGGGTTTCGACGATGTCGACATTTTCGCAGCCGCCGTAATATCTCTTGCCGCTGTAACCTTCAGCATATTTGTTGGTGAAAGGGCTGCCCATAGCCGCCATGACGGCCTTGCTTACCCAGTTTTCAGATGCAATGAGCTCGATATGCGAATTCTGCCTCTCGAGCTCTTTGAGAATAGCTTCAGCTATCTCAGGATCAGCTGTTTTGATTTCGTTGAATGAGTACATGATTACCTCCCGAATTGTTCATTTGCAAATAATAGTAGGATTATAACACACAGCTTGAAAAAAGAAAATATATGCATGTAAATACACTCGAAAAAGGTTCGGAGGATCGGCGGAAGCGGAAAGCAAAAGGAGAAAAATAGACGCGGATAAAAAAAGTAAATTTTCTGAAAATATCACTTGAAATACCCCGGTCCCTGTGCTAATATAATGATACAAAGAAGAGCAAAGCGAGGGAGAGATCCCCGATTAGCTTTTAAAATATGATTAAACTTTGAACCCCGGCAGGACGGGAAGAAGTCCTGCAGGTTGCCGGAAGGCTGGGGCGGAGAAGTCAAGAAAGAGGGTGGGCCCGCCAGAAATGTCAAATGAAAAAGAAATACAAAAGAGATAGTACCGATCAAAATCTCGAACTACCTGGCCGCGGAGGTCCGCGGGGGTGAATCAGAAAGCGGAAACCTTAAGTACCGCGTGAACTCATGGATCAGAAAAAACTATTGAAATTGCCGATGAATATTTTGAACGTGCGGCAGAAGAATCCGGTGAGAGTTTAAAGCGTTAAGGATGGAAACTTTGGTGTCGAAGTGTTCAGACGAGGTCGGTGCTGTTTTTTTGTCGTTTTTGCTATTCTGCATAGATTTGGTATATAATAAAAAAATCATATTGCTCAGAACAGTTTTCAGGGTGGACAATGGAAGACAGAGTATACAGATCAAGGCACGATATTCTCACGGGCCTGTATGACCCGCAGACTTTTATTGCTAAAACAGTAGAGATGCTGAGTAAGAACCGCGATGTAAAGTACACATTCATTTCTATTGATATAGACAAATTCAAGGCGATAAACGATATGTTCGGTACGCGTCTCGGAGATATTGTGCTGAGAAGAGTCGCGGAATGGCTGCGGGAATACTGCGGCAGCAGCGGTACATATTCGAGGATCGGCGGCGATCATTTTGCCGCCTGCCTGCCGACGGAGCTCGTCGACGCGGATTATCTCGAGTCCTGCTCGCCTATCGACCTGTCGGAATACGAGATCGAGTACACGGCTATCAGTCATTTCGGCCTGTATGAGATCGAAGACAACGATATGGGGATACATGCCATGCGCGACCGCGCGGAAAGCGCGCTCGATGCGGTCAAAGGAAATTATCTGAAGAGAACGATGTATTACAGCGAACTCCAGAACGGCATTGCGCTCGAACACGAAATAGCCGGACGCATGGAGTACGCTCTTGCACACGGTGAATTCAAACTTTTCTTTCAGCCGGTGTTCAGCCTGTCGGAATACGCTCCGGTATCAGCCGAGGTGCTGGTGAGGTGGGAAAATCCGGCCATGGGGACGATCACGCCGGACTCTTTTATTCCGGTATTTGAACATAATTACTTTATTACTAAGCTGGATGTTTACGTCTGGGAGCAGGCCTGCCGAATGATCAGAGAGGTCAGGGAGAAAACGGGCCGCGCGCTCAGGCTGTCGGTCAATATGTCGAGCATTGATTTATACATACAGGGCATCGCGGAAAAGTTCATTGCCCTTCTGGATAAATATGAAATCGGACCGGGAGAACTCAATGTCGAGATCACGGAAACGGCCTATCTGGATTTTCCGCAGAGGCTGGCAGTGTTTGTCGACAAGATCAGGGAACGCGGCGTGAAGACACTGCTCGATGATTTCGGGAGCGGGTTTTCATCGTTCGGCATGCTGCGGGATATCGATGTCGATATCATCAAGATCGACCGCGGGCTGGTAAAAGACCTGGGCACAAATGCGGGAAGACCCGGGAATATCGTGAATAGTATTATCCGTACTGCGAAAATGCTCGGCGCGCAGGTCGTGGCCGAAGGCGCGGAGACCGATGATCAGATCAAGTTCCTGGCGGAGACGGGCTGCGACCTGGTGCAGGGGGATTACTTTTCGAAACCGCTGTCTGAAGAGGATTTCGAACATTACCTGGAACAGCGCGAGGGCAGAAAATTCCTGGATGTCGCATATCAGAAGCTGAGCGAGCTCGATATAGACAGCATCTGGGAATCAGGGCGTTCAACGAATATGATCTTCGAAAGCGTGCCCGGCGGTGTCGGTATCTTTGAACGCGAGGGCAGTCATATTTCGGCGATCAGAGTCAACCGGCGTTATTATGAAATAACCGGGACCGATCCTTCGATGCTGTTCGACGGTCAGTACGATCTGAGCAATTCCATCCAGGATGCGGACCGCGTAAAGCTGCTCGCGGCCTGCGACAGATCCGAGGCGAGCAGAGAGGTGGAAGTGGTGATATGCAGCATGAAGCATGTCGGAGGACAGATCATGCTGGTCGAGATCAGGATGTGCTTCGTCGGCAGAGCGGGGGAACTTGCTATTTATTCCTTTGCGCTGCAGGAGATACGCGACAGAGTGATATACGAACCGGTGAACCGCGCGGCCGCCGGCATGGATGAATATATAAGGCTGGCGAAGCAGCGGCTGACCGACAGATACATTGAGGGCGGGATAATCGCCGTATACTGCGAACACAATTCGCCGATATATTACTGCGAGGATCACTTCGCGCAGATCGGAGGCTTCGAGAACGCGGAGGACCTGGTGAAAAGTACAGGAGGCAATATGGTCGGCCTGGTCAGCCACGAGGATTACAGACGGCTTGCGGAAAGCGCCGGCCGGGTGTGGTCGGCGGACGGTGAACATTCTATCGACGCCGGCAGATGCAAACTCCTGCGAAAGGACGGCTCGTTTTTCTGGGTCAATATTTCGGGGACTGTCGCGGAAACAGAGGACGGCCGCCGGATCGCGGTCATGATGTGCGTGGACAAGACAGCGGAGGTCGAGGCGGAAAACGAGGTCAGACGGCAGCTCGAAAGATTCAGGCTGCTGGCCGAGAGCGAGCATTCCATTACATTTGATTATGGTCCCGTTTCCGGCACGAATGTGTTTGAGGTCTCGTTTCCGGGCGAGAGGACCAGGCAGTATCGTGTGGAAAGATATATGGATCATGTTGCCGACAGCACAAATATTTTCCCTGCGGACAAAGAAATGTATCTCGGTAAGCTCAGGCAGGTGACGCTTGTGGGCGGGCGCGGGACGTTCGACTTCAGACACAATCTTTTCAAAGGCAGGTACATCTGGAGCAGGGTGTTTTTTACCGCAGTAACGAATGATGCCGGTGATGTGGTCAGGGTGGTCGGCAGGATCGACGATATCGATGACGAGGTGCGGGCGCACGACGAGCTTGTGCTGCGCGCGGACAAGGACAGTCTGAGCGGACTGCTCACGAGGCGCGCCACTTTTGACAAGATCAAGGAGATCATGAGAAACAGCGAGTCGCGTGAGAATGCGGTATTTATGATCTTTGACCTGGATAATTTTAAATCCGTGAACGACACGATGGGACACGTCGCGGGCGACGGTGTTATTACTGCCGTAGGCAATGCCCTGCACCAGGCGTTCAGAAGATCGACCGACATTATCGGCAGGCTCGGCGGCGATGAATTTGTTGTTTATTACATCGGAACGGTGCATAATAATTTTATCGAAGAACGATATTCGGCAGCGAGAGAAAATGTCATCAGAGCAATGGCGGAATTCGAGGCCGGAGGGCTGAAAGTGGATCTCAGCGCGGGAGCTGCGATAGTCGGGCCGGAGGACACGTTCACAACGCTTTACCAGCGCGCGGACGATGCGCTCTACCGGGCCAAGCGGAACCGCACACACTGCGAGATCGGATAAGACAGAAAGCGAGGAGAAGTAATGATCATACCGGGAAAGAAAAGAGGAGTTAAGGCTTGGAAATGCGACGTCTGCGGAGCGGTCATCAAAGGAGATACACCGCCGGAGACATGTCCGGTCTGCGGCAAGGGACCTGAACATTTCATTGAAGTAACGATCGAGGAGATAGAGTTCAGCAGCAGCGCCGACCTGAAATTCGTCATCATAGGCGGAGGTATCGCGGGACTGACGGCAGCCGACGAAATCAGAAAGAGGAATGACGTTGCCGGCATCGAGATCATTTCGGATGAAGATGTCGTATGCTACAATAGACCGATGCTCACGAAGGGCCTGCTCGCAGAACCGGAGTCGAATGAATTTTATGTACAGCAGCCGAACTGGTACGGCGAAAAAAAGATAAAGACTACGCTCGGAGTTTCGGCTGTTTCGATCGATGCGGCGGCGAAGACGGTTGCTCTTTCCAATGGCGAAACGAGAGAATATGATAAACTTATATATGCGGCGGGTTCGGAGTGCAATGTGATCCCTATCCCCGGCGCCGACAAGGATATCGTTAAAGTAATAAGAAAGATAGCGGACGTGCATGCGATACAGACGCGTCTCGATGAGATCGACAGTGTGGCAGTAATAGGCGGCGGTGTTCTCGGTCTGGAGGCCGGCTGGGAGCTTGCAAGAGCAGGCAAGAAGGTCACGATACTGCAGAACGGCGGCTACGTCATGAACCGTCAGCTCGACAGGGCCGCAGCGGAAACTCTGCAGGCGGCTGCTGAAAAATCCGGCGTAACGATCATCACCGGAGCAAAAACTAAGGAAATCACCGACAGCGGCGTAACGCTCGAGGACGGAGAAGTCGAAGCACAGCTTGTAATAATCTCGGCCGGTACAGTGCCTAATGTAAAAATGGCTCTCGACGCGGGACTCAAAGGCGACAGATTCATCGAAGTCGACAGCCGCATGCGCACCAGCGACCCGGACATCTATGCAGCCGGCGACTGCGCCGCTTTCACCGGCGTATCGTACGGACTGTGGAACCAGAGCCTGGACCAGGGACGCATCGCCGGCATCAACGCAGTCGGAGATGACGAGGAATACGAGCATATCGTTCCGGCCGTCGCCTTAACCGGCTTCGGCATCGAAGTATTCGCAGTAGGCGACGTCGGCAACGGCGGCAAAGAATACAAAGTCGAAGAAAAGAACGAACCTGACAAAAATATCTGCAGAAGACTCTACACTGCAGACGGCGTGCTCACCGGCGGCATCGCAATAAATGATGAAAACCTCGGCGTCAAAATCATGGATGCCTATAAGAACAAAAAAGACCTGCACCTGTAAAGCGCAGGTCCAAAGGATGAAGAAAACCCCCGGCGGCGATCCCTGCCTGCGCAGATCGCCCCGGGGTTTTCCTCACTATTTTATGAAATGAGGAAAAGGTGGTGCGGATTTTCGAAAAGCCGAAATCTGCACCACCTTTTTCAACGTTTGAAGGCCCTCGCTGCGTGAGCGGAAGGTAAAACGCCCGCTGGGCGAACGCTCAACCGCTGTAGCCCGGTAAACCGTGGTGCAGATAAGCGGAAAGGCAATATTTGCACCAAAAATCAGCGCTATGCCGGCCCGGCGCGATGTCATGGCAAATGCGGAACCCGGTTTGACACAGGCCGGATATGGCGTTAAACTATAAGTCTTACAGGGGTGCGCCGGAAGGCGCGTAAATCAGGCATTTTTGACATTTTTTTCAAAAGGGTACACAGCGGGGAGAACGGGAAGAATATGACTTACATGAGAAGCATGATGAAAAGTTCAGAGAAATTTTCTGAAAAAAGTACGGGAAAAAGTACAAAGAAACGTTCGCTTCAGAACGCAGAGCACATTAACAGGGCAGGCGGAACGGGGCTCAAAAGAGTCCTGGCTTTTGCTGTCTCGACAGTAATGGTGGTTTCACTTATGCTGGCGGCGGCGCCGCAGGATGTGCACGCGCTGTACAAGGACGCAATGAGTGTCTATGATCCGTATGTCATAAAGGCAGACGGGCAGCAGCTCGCGGTCGTGGCGTCGAGAGATTCGGCGCAGGCGGTCGTTACCGGATTGAAACTGTATTACTGCAAAGACGTGGCGGCGGAACAGGCGGCGACAGTCACGACATCGGTGACTTTTGAGAAGCTGCCGCTTTCAGCCGGCGGAAAAACTCCGATAGTTTCGACGGAGGCGGCTGTCAGGCATATTGTCAGTCTGAACAAGACACAGGCGGAGCCGGCTGTCAAGGTCGAGTCTAAATCGATAGGGACGGAGACGCAGGCTATAAAACACAAGACGAAGGTCATCAAAACCGACAAGCTTTACCGCGGCACGAAAGAGATCGCGGAGAAGGGCAGCGACGGCGAGCAGGAAGTGACGTCCTCCATTACGACGGTGAACGGCGAGGTCACGGAGAAGAATGTGGTTTCGACGGAGGTCACGAAGAAGGCGCAGACAAAGGTCGTCCTCAGGGGGACGAAGGATATTGAAGGGATCGAGGTCGATCCGGACAGCGGCGCGACGGGCGTGAAGGTCGTGGAGTATGCGATGAAATGGCTCGGAAATCCGTATGTCTGGGGCGGCGAGAGTCTGACGGACGGCTGCGACTGTTCGGGATTCACGATGCTCGTTTACGGGCACTTCGGAGTCGAGCTTCCGCATTACTCATACTCGCAGGAAGCGTACGGCAAAGAAATCAAGTCGCTCGATGAGGCGGCCGCGGGGGATCTGATCTGTTACGGCAGCCACGTTGCGATATATATCGGGAACGACAAGATGATCAATGCGGCTAACCCGAAAGCCGGCATCACGATAGGCACAGCGGATTACCGCAAGATCGTCACGATCAGAAGGCTCGTGTAGCGGAGGCCGAAAGCGGGATCGGGCGGTGTTTGAAACCGCGAAGCCGGGAAGTCGGCCGGCGCCGGGAGGCAGTTTGAAGGGACTGCGCAAAAACTACGAATCTTAAAACACAAGAAGTTGATAAAGTTCGGTACATGCCGAACTTTATTTTTAATTAGACCGCCTTTTTACTGTAAATAGCCGGGAAATGTGATACTATTAATTCGCATACGTAGGAAAATAACTTAAAAACACGAACTTTACATGGCGAAGAGCCGGGAGAGAGGCGAAACAATGGTAAGAAGAGTTTACGTTGAGAAGAAAGAAGGTTTCGATGTCGAGGCGCAGGGTCTTTATGAAGACGTCCGCACTAACCTCGGAATAAAGGGACTTACCGGAGTCAGGATCATCAACAGGTATGATGTCCAGGGACTCGATGAGGAGACATTTGAAGCAGCAAAATATTCAGTGTTCGCAGAACCGTCGATCGATATGGCATACGACGAGACTATGCCGGGAGATCTGAGTTCTGTGAAATTTTTTGCGCAGGAATATCTGCCGGGGCAGTTCGACCAGAGAGCGGATTCTGCGGCGCAGTGCATAAGACTTATGAAGCCGGGTACAGACCCGACGGTAAAATTTGCGCGCATTACTGTACTTGAAGGGGAGATCACAAATGAGGAGCTTGATACGATCAGGCATTACTGCATCAACCCTGTCGATTCGCAGGAGGCGGATCTCGGAAAGCCGGAGACGCTGAGCGTGATGTATGATTCACCTGAGGATGTCGAGACAGTCGAAGGGTTCATAAAGATGAGCGATGACGAGATCGAGGCGTACAGGAAGAAGCTGGACTTTGCGATGAGCCGCGACGACATCATTTTCATCCGCGACTATTTCGCAAAAGAAGAAAAAAGAAATCCGACTATTACTGAGCTCAAGGTCATAGACACATACTGGTCGGATCACTGCAGACACACGACATTCAACACGACGCTGACCGACGTGTATTTCGAGGACGGCCCGTACGGAGATATTGTCAAGGAAGCGTTCCAGGAATACATGGATATAAGGGGCGAGGTCTACGGCGACCGCAAGAAAGACATCTGCCTCATGGATATGGGCACGATCGGTTCGAAATACATAAAAAAGGAAGGTCTGGCAAACGATCTCGACGAATCTGATGAGATCAACGCCTGCTCCATCAAGGTAAAGGCCGACATCAACGGAGAAAAGCAGGACTGGCTCGTCATGTTCAAGAACGAGACGCATAACCACCCTACTGAGATCGAGCCTTTCGGCGGCGCGGCGACTTGCCTCGGCGGAGCGATCAGAGATCCTCTTTCGGGCAGAGTTTACGTCTATCAGGCGATGAGAGTCACAGGCGCGGCCGACCCGAGAGCGACGCTTGCGGAAACGCGTCCGGGCAAACTGCCGCAGAGGAAGATCACGATCGGCGCGGCTCACGGCTACAGTTCGTACGGCAACCAGATCGGACTTGCGACGGGACTTGTTGATGAAGTCTATCATCCGAATTATGTGGCTAAGCGTATGGAGGTCGGCGCTGTCATCGGCGCTGCGCCTGCGGACCATGTGAAGAGGAGCGAGCCGCAGCCGGGTGATGTAGTAATACTCGTCGGCGGCCGCACGGGACGCGACGGCATGGGCGGAGCTACCGGCTCATCGAAGAAGCACACAACGGCATCGCTTTCAACATGCGGAGCCGAGGTACAGAAGGGAAATCCTCCTGTCGAAAGAAATATACAGAGACTGTTCAGAAGAAAAGAAGTCGCGACGCTCATCAAGCGCTGCAACGACTTCGGCGCGGGCGGAGTTTCCGTAGCTATCGGCGAACTCGCGGACGGACTCGAGATCAATCTGGATCTCGTGCCGAAGAAATACGAGGGACTCGACGGAACAGAACTCGCGATCTCCGAATCACAGGAGAGAATGGCCGTCGTCGTTACTGCGGCGGACGAGAAGGCATTCAAGGATTACGCGGCATCGGAAAACCTCGAAGCAACTACTGTGGCCGCAGTAGTGGAAGAGAAGCGGATCACCATGAGATGGAGAGGCCATATCGTGCTGAACCTCTCGAGAGCGTTCCTCGACACGAACGGCGCCAGACAGGCGGCTGTCGTCAAGATCCCGGGCAAAGCGGATTTCGCGGACTTCGAAGCATACGAAGACCCTGAGAGATATCTTACGGATCTCAACTGCTGTTCGAAGAAGGGCCTCATAGAAAGATTCGACTCGACGATCGGCGCGGGCACAGTGCTCATGCCGCTCGGCGGAAAATATCAGCTTTCGCCTGAAGCAGGAATGGCTGCCAAGCTCCCTGTTACGGAAGGCGAAACAAATACAGCCACGCTCATGACCTACGGCTATGATGCGCATCTCGCGGAATGCTCGCCGTTCCACGGAGCGGTTTATGCCGTGGTCGATTCGGTCACCAAGATAGTTGCCATGGGCGGAGACAGAAAGAAAGTACGTCTCACATTCCAGGAGTTCTTCGGCAGAATGGCTTCGGACGTTATGTGGGGCAAGCCGATGGCGGCTCTTCTCGGCGCGCTCAAAGTGCAGAAGGAACTCGGCATCCCGGCGATCGGAGGCAAGGACTCGATGTCCGGAACATTTGAAGACATCAACGTGCCGCCGGCACTCGTGTCGTTTGCGGTCTGCGCTGCCGATGCCGACAGGATCATCAGCACAGAGTTCAAGAAATGCGGCAGCACGATCGTCCTCGTACCTGCGGTATGGGATGAAAACAAGATGATAGATTTCGAAGCCTACAGAAACAGCATGGACAAAGTCAGCGAGCTTATAGCCGACGGAAAAGTCCTCGCTGCCGACACGATCGGCAGAGGCGGCGCGTTTATGACGCTGTTCAAAATGGCGGCCGGCAACAAGATCGGCTTCAATGTCAGAGATCTCACGAGTGAAGAATATGCGGACGCGAGATACGGCGGCCTGATTCTCGAGATCCCGAAGAAGGAAGACGCGGATGCGCTCTTCGCGGGGATCGGCTACAAGGTCATCGGCGAAACGGCTGATCAGGCGGCTATGAAATTCGTTGTCGACGGCGCTGAAAAGAAGGTCGGTCTCAGTGAAGCAATCAAGAAATGGCAGAGCCCGCTCGAAAGCGTATTCCCTGTCAGATATGCGGACGCGAAGGACAAGTGCGAAGGCAATGTCGACGCGGTCAGCTATGAGATGAGATACGGCAAGGCGCCGGCAATAAAGACGGCCAGACCTAAGGTAGTGATACCGGCGTTCCCGGGCACGAACTGCGAGATGGATTCGAAGCGCGCGTTCGAAAGAGCCGGAGCGGATGCCGACATACACATGATAAGAAATCTCAACGAACTCGCTATGGTCGAATCGATCAGCGAACTCGCGACAAAGATAAAAGAGTCCCAGATCATCATGATCCCGGGCGGATTCAGCGGAGGAGACGAACCTGACGGATCGGCGAAGTTTATTACTGCCGTATTCAGGAACCCGCTCATCAGCGAAGCCGTTCAGGATCTGCTCGATAACAGAGACGGACTCATGCTCGGAGTCTGCAACGGATTCCAGGCCCTGATAAAACTCGGTCTCGTGCCTTACGGCGAAATCAGACCGATGGAGGAAACAAGCCCGACGCTGACCTACAACAAGATCGGACGCCATGCATCATGTCTCGTGAGAACGAGAGTCGGCTCTGTCAAATCACCGTGGCTCGCAGGCTGCGAAGTCGGCGACACATTCACGATACCGGTATCGCACGGCGAAGGCAATTTCGTCTGCAGCGACGAGATCCTGCAGGAGCTCAGAAACGGCGGACAGATAGCTACGCAGTATGTTGACTTCAGCGACAAGCCTTCGATGGATATCAAGTTCAACCCTAACCATTCGAAGTTCGCTATCGAGGGCATCACGAGCCCGGACGGCAGAGTCTTCGGCAAGATGGGACACTCGGAGCGTATCGGCAGAAACGTCTATAAAAATGTACCGGGAGAGAAAGATATGAAGATCTTCGAATCCGGAGTTAATTATTTCAAATAGAAAAGAATAAAAGAGGTATTGAAATGAAAGCAGCAGTAGTAATGGGCAGCAAGTCCGATTACGATCAGGTCAAAAAGTGTGTTGACGTCCTGAAGGATTTCGGCGTGGAAACAGAAGTCAGAGTCATTTCGGCGCACAGAACGCCGGCTCAGGCGGTCGAATTCGCGGCGGGGGCCGAGGACAGAGGCGTTGAAGTAATAATCGCCTGCGCGGGCATGGCGGCTCATCTCGCGGGTTTCGTGGCGGCGAACACACCTGTCCCGGTGATAGGCGTACCGATGAAATCGGCTGCGCTCGACGGCATGGACGCACTTCTGGCTACAGTAATGATGCCTTCGGGCGTACCTGTGGCTGCAGTCGCGATAGACGGAACGAAAAACGCCGGCTATCTCGCGGTGCAGATCCTGAGCGTAAAATATCCTGAGCTGAGACAGAAGATGAAAGATTTCAAGAAGAAGCAGGAAGAAGACATCATTAAGATCGATGCGGAGCTTGAGAGATAGAAGGAATTAATATGGCAGAAGAGATGAACAACCTCAGCCGCATGCTGAGAGACGACGATCATTTCCATGATGAATGCGGGGTCATCGGGATCTATTCTCCCGGTGATGCCGGCATCGCCAGGGACATATACTTCGGGCTCCACAGCCTGCAGCACCGCGGGCAGGAAAGCGCGGGGATCGCGGTCAACAGATACGGCAATATCGATTACCATAAGGGAATGGGTCTTGTCCAGGAAGTATTTTCGGACGACAGGATCAGGACTATGCAGGGGGATATAGCCATTGGACACGTCAGATATTCGACAACGGGAGCGAGCCTTGCGGGCAATGCGCAGCCGCTGGTAGTGTTCTTCAAGGGCGGCGCGATAGCGCTGGGACACAACGGGAATCTCGTGAACTCGAATATTCTCAGAGATGAACTGCAGGAAGAGGGTTACCTTTTCCAGACGACTATCGATACAGAAGTCCTCGCGGCATATATCGCCAGAAACATCAAAGACGGAGACATCGAGGGCGCGATCGCCAAAACGATGGAAATCGCCAAAGGCGCATACGCACTTGTTATTACTTCGGGAGAGAAACTCATCGGCGTGCGCGATCCGCTGGGACTGAGACCGCTGGTGCTCGGAAAGACGAAGAACGGATATGTGCTGTCCTCCGAGACATGCAACTTCAACCTGCTCGGCGCGGAAAAAGTCCGCGACATAGATCCGGGAGAGATCATTACCATAGAAAACGGCGAGATCTCCAGCATGAAGTTCGACTTCGGAAACACGAGAAAAACATGTTCGTTCGAGTATGTTTATTTTGCGCGTCCGGACAGCGTCATGGACGGAAGGAGCATTTATCTTGCGCGCCACGAGTGCGGCAGGAACCTTGCGAAGGAGCAGCCGGCGGCAGCCGATGTTGTCATCGCGGTGCCGGATTCCGGCAATGTCGCCGCGATGGGATATGCGGAGCAGTCGGGGATTCCTTTCGGCATCGGGCTCATCAAGAACAGATATGTCGGCAGGACGTTCATCCAGCCTGACCAGAAAATGAGAGACATCAGCGTAAGGCTGAAGCTCAACGTTCTCAAGGAGAATGTCGAAGGCAAGAGAGTCGTCATGGTGGACGATTCGATCGTGCGCGGCACGACGAGCGGACAGATAGTGCGGCTGCTGAAAGACGCGGGGGCGAAGGAAGTCCACCTGAGAGTGGCCTGCCCTCCTGTTACAGATCCGTGCTTCTTCGGCATTGACACGCCGGAAAAGAAACAGCTGATGGCCGCCAGATATTCCGTAGAGGAAATGTGCGGCATGATAGGAGCCGATTCGCTCGGCTTCCTCAGCGTGGAAGGCATGACGGATGCGATAGGTCTCGGACGTGATAATGTATGCACCGCCTGTTTCACAGGTGATTACCCGATGGAACTACCGGAAAGAAAGGATAAATAAATGGCAAATCTAACATACAAAGACGCGGGAGTCGATACCAAAGAAGGCGCGCGCGCCGTTGATCTCATGAAGGAAAACGTGAAGGCCACGTTCAGCGACAATGTCCTGACAGGACTCGGAAGCTTCGGCAGCCTGTATAAACTGCCGGGCGGCATGAAGGAACCCGTACTGGTCAGCGGCACGGACGGCGTAGGCACAAAACTCAAAGTCGCATTCATGATGGACCGTCACGATACCGTGGGGATAGACTGCGTGGCAATGTGCGTGAATGACGTCCTCTGCCAGGGCGCGACACCGCTGTTTTTCCTCGATTATATAGCTACAGGAAAAGTCACGGCGGAAAAGATCGCCGATATCGTCAAGGGCGTCGCGGACGGCTGCCTGCAGGGCAACAGCGCTCTGGTCGGCGGCGAGACTGCTGAGATGCCGGGATTCTACGGCGAAGGCGAATACGACATGGCCGGCTTCAGCGTCGGCATCGTCGATAAAGACAAGATGATCACGGGAGCAAAGATCGAAGAAGGGAACGTCATCATCGGACTCCCTTCGAGCGGCATCCACAGCAACGGATATTCGCTGGTCAGAAAGCTCCTGTTCGAACAGATGGGATACGGCGTCGACACGATGGTCGAAGGACTCGACGAGCCGCTGGGAGAAGCATTGCTGCGTCCGACAAGGATCTACGCGAAACAATGCGCCGCGGTCGTGCCGAACTTCGACATCAAGGGCATCTGCCACATTACCGGCGGCGGATTCTACGAAAACGTGCCGAGAGTGCTGCCGGAAGGCATTGCCGCATCATTCAAAAAAGGAACCTGGGACATCCCGCCGATCTTCAGTGTCATACAGCGCGACGGCGAGATCACCGAGACGGAAATGTTCTCGACATTCAACATGGGCATCGGCATGATGATGTTCACCGCGGCGGAGGACAGGGATGCAGTAATGGATGCTCTCCGCGCAGCGGGCGAGCATCCGCAGGTCATCGGAGAGGCGATACATTCGGATACCGAAAAGGTGATCATCCATGAGTAAAATGCGCATAAGCGTACTCGCGTCCGGCGGCGGCACTGATTTCCAGTCCGTCATCGATGCGGTCGAGAGCGGATATCTGGAGGACAGCGAGATCGTCCAGCTCATAGCGGGCAAGGACGGGATCGGCGCGGCGGAACGCGCGGAGAAGCACGGCATAAAGGTAAAGGCGATCACGAAAGCGAATTATCCGGACATGAACGAGCGTATGAACGAGGTGGCGGCAGCGCTCGCTGAAGAGGATACAGACCTGGTAGTGCTCGCGGGGTATCTCAGCATCGTCGCTCCTCAGGTCATAAAAAAATACGATCACAGGATAATAAACATACACCCTGCGCTCCTGCCGAAGCACGGCGGGAAGGACTGTTACGGCATGAATGTGCACCGGATGGTCCTCGAAGCGGGCGATACAGAGAGCGGCGCGACCGTGCATTACGTGAACGAGGGCATCGACTCGGGGAATATCATTCTCCAGAGCCATGTGCCTGTGCTCGAGGGCGATACGCCTGAAGATCTCGCGGCCAGAGTGCTCGAGACGGAACATATTATATTGCCGGCGGCTATCAGGATGATAGAGAAAGCGAGGGAGAAGTAATGGGCGGCGTCTTTGGGGTTATTTCAAAAAGTGACTGTGTGACTGATGTGTTCTTCGGAACCGATTATCATTCACACCTCGGAACAAAAAACGGCGGCATGTGCATACTGCAGGACGACGGATTCAACCGTTCGATCCATAGTATTTCGAATGCCGCATTCAGGAGCAAGTTCGATTCGGAACTGGCGGAAATGCAGGGGAAAGCAGGCATCGGCGCGCTGTCGGACGGAGATCCGCAGCCGCTGACTATAAAGAGCAGACAGGGCTTCTACGCAGTAGCCACTGTCGGCAGGATCAACAACAAGAAAGAACTGGTCGACGAGATCATCGGCAAGAACGAGGGGCTTTTCATGTCTATGAGCGGCAACGGCATCAATGATACCGAACTCGTGGCTTCGCTGATATCCGAAAAGGATTCGATCGTCGACGGCATCAGAAATGTTCAGGAGAAGATCGACGGTTCGATGACCATGCTGGTCCTCACTGAAGAGGGCCTGTACGCGGCCAGAGACAAGTTCGGCAGGACGCCGCTCATCATCGGCTGCAAGGACGGCGAATCGATGTGCGCGGCTTCGGAGTCGTTCACGTTCATAAATCTGGGATATCATCACGTCCGCGACATAGGACCGGGCGAAGTCGTTCTCATTCAGGCGGAGTCGGAAAAAACAGTAGTCGAGCCGCAGAAAGAGATGCGCATCTGCGCCTTCCTCTGGTCGTACTTCGGCTATCCTCCGGCTACATACGAAGGGCAGAACGTAGAGGATGTCAGAAACAGAAACGGCGCTCTGATAGCGGAAAGCGACGGGCCGATGGATGTCGATTATGTCGCGGGAGTGCCTGACAGCGGTGTTGCGCATGCGCTTGGATATGCGGGGGAATCGGGCATTACTTATGCGCGCCCTCTCATAAAATATACGCCGACCTGGCCGCGGAGCTTCATGCCTCCGAATCAGAACGTCAGAAATCTGATCGCGAAGATGAAACTCGTGCCTGTGTTCGAGCTGATACACGGAAAGAAATTCGTGCTGGTCGACGACTCGATCGTCCGCGGCACACAGCTGCGCGAAACGGTGTCTTATCTCATCGACAACGGCGCGGAGAAAATACATGTGCGCTCGGCGTGCCCGCCGATAATGTTCGGCTGCAAATATCTGAACTTCTCGCGGAGCGTCAGCGACAACGAACTTATAGCCAGAAGATGCGTCAACGAACTCGAGGGCCTGAAGGAAGGCGAGACTCCGACCTGGGCGACGCTGCAGGAATACGCGGACAGCCACACGGAAAAGCATCAGAAGCTCGTTGACCTCATTCAGGAAAAAATGCAGTTCGACAGTCTGAAGTTCCAGGATCTCGACAAGCTGATCGAGGCGATCGCAGTGCCTGAATGCAAGCTGTGCACATATTGCTGGAACGGAAAGGAATAGAAAATGAAAGTACTGGTAGTCGGCGGCGGCGGCCGTGAACATTCAATAGTCTGGAAGCTTAAACAGAGCCCGAAGGTAGATGAACTCTGGTGCGCTCCGGGGAATGCCGGGATAGCGGCGGACGCGAAGTGCGTGGACATAGACGCGGAAGACATCGACGGAATAGTAAAATTCGCATATGAAAAAAAGATCGATCTGGCAGTAATAGGGCCTGAAGTCCCGCTTTCGATGGGTATCGTGGATGCGCTCGAAGCACACGGCGTCAGAGCGTTCGGCCCGAACAAAAAATGCGCGCAGCTCGAAGGAAGCAAGTCATTCACCAAGAGCTTCCTCGCGCGCCACAACATTCCTACGGCCAAATACAAAGAATACACGGACAAGGAAAGCCTGACGGCGGATATCGGCATCTACGGTTTCCCGATGGTCCTGAAGGCCGACGGGCTCGCGGCGGGCAAGGGCGTAATAATCGCTCAGGACGCCGATGAAGCGGCGGCCGGCATCGAAGAGCTGATGGGATCGAAGAAGTTCGGTGAAGCGGGCGACCTCGTCGTCGTGGAAGAATGCCTGACCGGCGTCGAAGCGTCAATGCTCTGCTTCGTGGACGAGAACACTATCGTTCCGATGGAATCCGCCCAGGACTATAAGCGCATTTTCGACGGTGACAAAGGGCCGAACACGGGCGGCATGGGATCATATTCCCCGAGTCTGGTCTTCACCCCGGAACTTGAAAAGCGTATAATGGATGAAATACTCCAGCCGACTCTCCGCGGTTTCCGGGAGGACGGCCTCGATTTTCAGGGCGTGCTTTTCGTAGGCCTCATGATCTCGGAGGACGGCCCTAAGGTAATAGAATTCAACAACAGGTTCGGAGACCCTGAGTGCCAGTCGGTGCTCGCACGTCTCGATACGGATCTCTGTGAAATATTCGAAGCGGTCAGAGACAACAGACTCGCCGATGTCGACATGAAGTGGAGCGATAAGCGTGCAGTAACGGTCGTTCTCGCGTCGGGCGGCTATCCGGGTTCGTACGAAAAAGGCAAAGTGATCTCGGGCCTCGGCGATGTCGACGACGACTGCGTGGTCTTCCACGCGGGCACGAAGTTCGACGAAAGCGGCAATATAGTAACGAACGGAGGCCGGGTCCTCGGCGTCATGTGCATGGGCGAAACGCACGACGAAGCGCGCGCCAGAGCATTCGACAACACGAAAAGGATAACCTTCGAAGGCGCACATTACCGCAGAGATGTCGGCAGCATAGTAAAGCACGACTGAACAGCCGGAACAGCAGGCCTGATTGAACGCCGCAATAAAGGGTAAAAATCATATTACGGGGAAGAACCACATTACGTGGAAGAATCACATTACGGAGGGATCCCATCATGAAAAAGCAGATCGTAACGATAAGCCGTGAATACGGAAGCGGCGGAAGGACAATAGGCAACCGCCTGGCTAAAGCCATGGGCGTGCCGTATTATGAGCGGCAGCTGCTGGACAAGATCGCCAGAGAAAGCGGCTTCACGCGCAAACTTATCGAAGAAGATGAGTCGAAATCAAAACGCGGCTTCCTCTACGCTCTTTCAATGGCATTCTCCGCAAACTCCGGCACAAATTCCGAATACCTGTCGGCGAACGAACAGTTCTTCATGGCGCAGTTCGACTACATCAGAAAAATGGCCGCCGAAGAAGAAAGCTTCGTTATAGTCGGCCGCTGCGCGGATTACATACTGCGTGACATGCCGGATGTGACAAACGTATTCATTTACGCCGGCGAAGAAGACAAGCTGAAGCGCGCCATGACGGTCTACGGTCTGACCGAGGAGGATGCGCGGAAGATCATGGCCAACATGGACAAGACGAGAGCGAATTATTACAACTATCACACCGGTCAGGTCTGGGGCGATTATCATAATTACGACCTTTCGATCAACAGCTCGAAAATCAGCGAGGACGGCGCAGTGCAGCTCATTCTCGACTACATAGAACTGCGGTCCTGAAGACAGCATTATGATAGCAGTCCGCGCTGCATGCAGAAAAAAAGACAAACTATTTCAAAGGAGGCAAAGAAATGTTAGATAAAAAAGTAATCGACTTATTGCAGGATCAGGTCAACAAAGAGTACTACTCGGCGTATCTCTATCTTGATTTCGCGTCATATTATGCAGACGTGAATCTCGACGGATTCCAGAACTGGTACGAGATCCAGGCACAGGAAGAAAGGGACCACGCCCAGCTGATGGTGAAATACCTGCAGAACAACGGCGTCAAGGTCGTTTATGAAGCAATCGCCAGGCCTGATAAAGTAATGAAGAAGCACGATGACGCGCTGAAGTTCGGCTTCGAGCACGAGCAGTACGTAACGAGCCTTATCCACAATATTTACGACGCGGCATTCAAGGCAAAGGACTACCGCACGATGCAGTTCCTCGACTGGTTCGTCAAAGAACAGGGCGAAGAAGAGCAGAACGCGGACGACCTCATCAAGAAGTACGAGCTCTACGGCTCAGACCCGAAGGGACTCTACTCTCTGAACGATGAACTCAAAGCAAGAATGTACAACCCGCCTTCACTCGTGATCTAGCGCAGAAAAGGACGGCCATACAAAGATGATAAAGCCTGCTCCGGGATCGGAGCGGGCTTTCTGCTGTCCGGGAGAAAGAAGAAAGACGCCGGGCGGGTGCCGGCGGACTTTCTCACCGTCTGACTATGGCCGGCACGGGGACGATGATCCCGGCTGCCGGATCTGAACTTTGCACTTCCCGCCTATATTGTCTGAAAAATCACTTGACACGGGAGGTAATTGTAATATAAGATGAAGCTGTAAAAAGCAAAACCGAAGTGATTCGGCGACGCAAAACTATAGGGTCTAAGGGTGAGAGGGTAAACTTTTAGGATAATATATTTGTGTGACGCTTCAGATAGCCAGTTGCCTTAACGATTTAGGGCGGCTTTTTTTATTGCATTACAGCGACTGCGGGCAGGCGCCTGTGCCGGAAACGGTGCGGTGCCGTGATATATCAGCGCGGATATGCAGGGCCGCATCCCATCGAATTCAGGGATACGTTAGGGAGGTCACTAATATGAGGAAATTATTTATCGGGCACGAACTGCCCAGAAGGCTTGCAGCTGTCGCATTAGCACTTGCGATGGTAATTATGTATATGCCTTCTTTGGCATTCGCGGGAACAACCGGAACTGTAAGCGGTTCCGATTATGTCTGCTCCGAAACCGACGGCTGGGGAGTGGATTTCAACAAGCTGAACTGGAGCAGCGGGACTGACGACAATATTCTCGGGTCCGCGGCGAACTGGAACGCGCTGATATTCGGCAGCAGCAAGGACACTGTTGATGTCGAGGGACCTGTCGCGGTCCAGGGCGATTTCACCAATGTCCAAAAGGGCTTTTCGATAGGATCGGGGTGGAAGAGCAGCAGCATCGACTCGACGAGTCTGCTGGTCGGCGGCAGCCTTTCGGTGAATGGTTATCTGTCAGCGAAAGGCCACGTGGCGGCTGCGGGTACTGTTTCACTTCCGGGCGGAAGCGATGCGAGCATTACCAAAAACAGCGATGCGAATCAGTACGCCGAACTGCAGGATCTGTACAAAAACAGTACTGAAGTGGTGAAACAGACAAGCAGCTACCTGGCGCGTTCGACCGCACCGGCAACTACGGCGATCAGTCTTTCTTCGAGCGATGTCTCGGAATATTTCGCAAAAGCCAAGGCGGCGATGGAATCTCTGAACGAGGATCTGGCGTCGCGCGCAAGCACGGTATCGACAAGCGATATCGTCTATGATGCGAGTGCCAAGAATCTGACGCTGAAGGAAACGAGCGATTCGCTCAACATCTTCAACATCAAGAAGGGCATGATTGTTACGGACACAAACGGAAAAACGACGACGCTTGATACGATCGATGTCAAGATCACGATCGACCAGAACGGGCACAAAGATGGAGCCACGAACATCGTCAACATTTCCGGATTCCCGACGATTGAACATTCGTCGCAGGCCTGGGGCGAAAGCTCGATGAGCACGACCACACTCTTCAACATTACTGACGCAGAGACGGCCGACTTCACGAACGGGGTCGCGATATTCGGATCACTGCTTGCTCCTGACACGGCATTCACATTCAGCAGCGGCAATGTCAACGGGAACGCGATCATCGGCAGCTCGGACGGACTCAATACCGGTTTCGAATTCCACTGGCACCCGTTCAAGGGCAAAATCCCGACGACAGGCAGCATTACAGTAAAGAAAAACGTAGAGATCACCGGCAATTCCGATGAAGCGGAAGCGATGACCAAGGACTTCTATGTGACGCTTTTCTCCGACAAGGACTGCAAGACAAAGGCCGTTACAGCAAACGCGACCAAGACGATACATGTCAAGGACGGCAAAGCAGATAACGACGTTACCTGGAGCGGCCTCGAGAAAGGCAAGACTTACTACGTCGCGGAAACCGACGCGCAGGGAAATGTTATTACAGCGAGCGACACATCATCACTTAACGTAAACGGATATAAATTTGAGACAGCGGGCTCGACGCTCGGCGCGCAGACTGTACAGGTCGCTTCGACGGGCGATGCAGCAGCGACATGTACGATCAAGAACTGCTATAAAGTCAAGGATGCAAGCCTGAAAATAACCAAGAAAGTCGAAGGCACAGGCAATATCACGAAGACATTCTATGTCGCAGTATTCAGCGACAAGGCGTGCAAGAATAGAGTCGGCGGCATCTATACGATAAATATTAAAGACGGAGTTTCCGGAAGCGTGTCGGTCTATGACCTGACGGCCGGAGCAACATATTATGTCGCTGAAGTCGACAGCACCGGCAAGCGCGCGACGGATCAGTCTGATGATCTTCAGATCGACGGCTATAACCTGACAGCGATAAGCGCGGCTCAGGCAGTAACGATCCCGGGCGGAAGTTCTGCGGCGAGCGCGGTGCATTTCGTCAGCAAGATCGGTTCGACAAGCTCCAAGATAAAGATCGCTGATTCCAATGATGCGAACTTCTTCTTCGCGGTCAAGCAGGCAAGCGGGCTTTGCTCGGTCTGGGTCAAAGGCTCATATGACGCGTCCCAGATCATATCTGTACTGCAGGCTAACGACGGCAGCCTGAAAAACTACAGCAGCAGTCAATTCGAGTTCCATACATTCACAACGGCTCTCATCGGCAACACTGCGGGCTTCGATATCTTCACCGCCAGCAACGGTACGAACCTGGCGACACACGCATACGTCACGACAGGGACCGACGGCGCTTTGTACATCCAGATGGATCAGGGCAAATTCAGCCATATCGACATCGGCACACTCGGAAAGACCGAGGATGTCATTGTTACTAATACATATGAAAAAAAGCCTGCTAAGGCATCACTCGCAATAAAGAAACTCGTCAGCGGGAATTACAGCGGCAGCGCCTCGTTCGACTTCGTGCTCACAAGCGCGAACGCCGAGGGAGAAGCGGCATCACCGCTCCCGGCCGACACGGAAGTTTCCTGCACGAACGGCGAGACAAAGTCATTCGGCGACATCACGTATACTTCTGCCGGAACGTATTACTACAAGATCAGTGAAGTAATACCGACGCAGAAGGTCAAGGGGATCACTTATTCACAGACTCCGGTCTACGCGAAGGTGGTCGTGAGCGAGAGCACAGACGGTTCTCTCCAGGCGGCAGTAACGTACGGAGCAAGCAAGGACACATGCACTGCGACAACGGTGCAGGCGGTCACGAACTATTACAACTGGGTGCCGGCGAACGCGGCGCTGCAGGTGAAGAAAGCGGTCAGCGGGACATACAGCGGATCCGAGATCTTCAATTTCAACATCGAGGCAGTCAGCGGCAACGCTGCGAAATACCTCCCGGCTGTCACAAAGGCTTCGTGCCAGAACAGCGGAACGGCGACATTCGGTTCGGTGGCTTATGATGAGACGGGAACGTACATCTACAAGATCACCGAACAGGCGGGCAGCGACACGCACATGACATATTCGCAGACTCCGGTCTACGCGAAAGTAGTCGTGACGGACCCGAACAACGACGGCAACCTCGTCGCGGCAGTAACATACGGTGCGGGCAGCACGAGCATTACTGCAACAGCGGTGCAGACAGTAACGAACACCTACACGAACCCGGGCTCGCTCGAAGTAACGAAGGCAGTAACGGGGATCGACGATGGCGATATTGCGGTCGCTGATGCGACATACAAGATCGAGCTCTACAAGAAATCAGACAACACTCTCGTCGGTACAAAAAACATCGAAGTAGAGAACGGCGTCGCGATGAACAAGGCGGAGTTCACGGATCTCGAGCCGGGCGAGTATTACATCGTGGAAAAGAACAGCGACGGCAGCGCGGTCACGACATCAGTGCTCGGGAACTACAGCCTGGACAGTGTCACGATCACGAACCTCGGCGCAGTCACAGTCAGCGCGGGACAGAAGTCCGCAGCGACAGTGACCAACCATTACACGCACAAGCTTGCAAAGCTGACGATCGAGAAAAATGTCGCAGGCGCGGGCAGTGTCACGAAGACATTCCACGTCGCAGTGTTCAGCAACGCGGCTCTTACTGAGAGGGTCGGCAGTGTGCATACGATCACAGTGACGAACGGCACGAGCGGTTCGGTCGAGGTCGAAGGACTCAATGTCGGCGAAACATATTATGTAGCAGAGACCGACGCGCAGGGCAATGTCGCGACGACATCGACGGCGGAGCTGGCGGTCAGCGGCTACAACCTGAGCACTATAAGCTGCAGCAATAACGGCGCGGCGACTATAGCGGAAAACAACAGCGCGAAGGTAACGGTAACGAACACTTATACTAAGAAACTCGGCAGCCTCGAGATCACCAAGAATGTCGCAGGCGCGGGTAATGTGACGAAGACATTCCACGTTGCGGTCTACAGTGATGCGGACCTGACGACAATGGTCGGAAGCGTCCACGCCATTACAGTGACAAACGGCACGAGCGGTACAGTAACAGTCAGCGGACTGCAGGCGGACCGCACATACTATGTAGCTGAAGTCGACGCAGACGGGAACGTCGCGACAACAGCGACAACAGAACTGCAGATCACGAATTACAACCTTACGACCATCAACAGCTCCGCGGACAACGGCGTGGCGGTGACAGAAGGCGGAACGGCGAAGGCGTCAGTGACAAACACATACACGCACAAACTCGCGAAGCTGACGATCACCAAGAACGTTGCGGGCGCGGGCGATGTCACGAAGAAGTTCTATGTGGCGGTATACAGCGACGCGGCTAAAACGCAGAGAGTCGGCAATGTTCATGAGATCACAGTAACGAACGGCACGAGCGGTTCGGTCGAGGTCGCAGGACTTACCGCCGGCGCGACATACTACGTGGCGGAGACCGACGCGCAGGGCAACATCGCAACGACATCGACAACGGACCTCGCTGTTACGGGGTATGAACTTACCGCGATCGGATACAGCAACAGCGGCGCGGCGACTATAGCAGAAAACAACAGATCTAACGTAACGGTGACGAACACATACAGAGAATACGCAAAGATAATCGTGACCAAGGCGGTCGCCAAGAACGGCACGGTCACAGATTCGAAGATGAACGGCACCGTCGGCATCGCGCTTTACGATAACGCGGAAGGCACGGGCACACCGGTCAGGACAGGCACGATCACCATCACGAACGGAACGGCAGCGGGCACACTGACATTTGAAAACCTCAGCCCGGGCACATACTACGTGAAGGAGACCAATGCGGTCGGAACATATCTCAGCCAGAACGTGCGCCTCGAAGCGAAGGCTTACTCCACGGACGGAGGAGCTGTCACGGTGACGGCGGGAGCGACCGGAAATGAAACAGTAACGAATACATATAAAGAGATCACGGGCGCGCTCGCGATCACGAAGGAAGTAACAGGCGCGGGCAATGTGACGAAGACATTCCACGTCGCGGTCTACAGTGACGCAGCAATGACGACAAGAGTCGGCGACATCCACGACATCACGATCACGAACGGCCAGAGCGGTACAGTAACAGTCAACGGACTTACAGCGGGTCAGACATATTATGTGGCAGAGGTCGATGCGAACGGAAATGTGGCGACGACAGCAACAGCGGGCCTGGCGGTCAGCGGCTACAACCTGACAGCGATAAATTACAGCACGACGGGCGGAGCGGCAGCAATAACAGAAAACGGCACCGCGCAGGTCAAAGTCACGAACGTCTATGATAAAAAACTCGGCAGCCTCGAGATCACCAAGAATGTCGCAGGCGCGGGTAATGTGACGAAGACATTCCACGTTGCGGTGTTCAGCAATGCGGACCTGACGACAATGGTCGGAAGCGTCCACGCCATTACAGTGACAAACGGCACGAGCGGTACAGTAACAGTCAGCGGACTGCAGGCGGATCGCACATACTATGTAGCTGAAGTCGACGAGAACGGAAACATCGCGACAACAGAGACAGCAGAACTCGCGATCACGGGATACAACATTACTGCTATAAGCAGCAGTGCGGCGAACGGCGTCGCGGTGACAGAAGGCGGAACGGCGAAGGCATCCGTCACCAACACATATGAAGAAGATCTCGCCAGCCTGAACATCACGAAGACAGTCACGGGCGCAGGCAATGTCACCAAGACCTTCCACGTTGCGGTATTCAGCGACGCGGCGCTCAAGACAAGGGCAGGCGATATCCATAACATTACGATAACCAACGGCACAAGCAACACGATCACAGTCAACGGACTGCAGGTCGGCAAGACATATTACGTGGCAGAGGTCGATGCGAACGGAAATATCGCGACGACATCAACAGCGGATCTGACGATCAGCGGCTACAACCTGACGGCGATAAATTACAGCACGGTTAACGGCGCGGCGCAGATCGCCAAGGACAATACCGCAGCGGTAACGGTCACGAATTCGTACACGACACCGCCGCCACCGCCGCCGGGACTCGGCAGCCTGCAGGTCACGAAAAACGTGACACTCAACGGTGCGGATACGACGCTCATCAGCGGAACATTCTATATGACCCTGTTCAGTGACGCGGACTGCACGCAGAAGGTTGCGGGGACGACGACTCAGGCGATCACTGTTCTGAACGGTGTGGCTCAGAATACGGCGACCTGGTCGAACCTGGCCTACGGCACATATTATCCGGCGGAAACGAACGCGGACGGCAGCATCGTTTACAATGTTGTGGCCCCGGGGATCGACAACTACACATCGAGCGGAGTCACGGGCAGCGGCAATGCGGTTTCGATCACATCGAGCACTCTCGTGAGCACATCCGTTACGAACGGATACACGACAACGACACCTCCGGAAAATCCGAAGGACGGCGGAGATTCCGCAACAACGACATCAACAACACCGCAGTCGGCGGCGACGGGCGACATCTGGAACGGATCGCCTTGGATGCTGCTGGCACTGCTCGGAGCAACAGGACTGCTGCTCGCAGCGGCTATGAGAAAACGCGACGAGTAATAAAGCGGCCTTCCACTAATGATAGTTAAGCAGAAATGCTTTTCTATACCCTAACCCTTATACCCATCGAAAAAGCCCCTTACCCTGGGGGCTTTTTCATTGGCCGCGAAGATGTCCTCGACAGTGACCGCGGCTGCGGCGCCGGCCGTTTGTATACCCTATTCCGCGATTAGATGAGGTCTGCAGGCCTGTAAAGCGGCCGGCAGACCTTACTGCTGTACCGCAAATGGCAGGAGGCTGTTGATTTGTGCGCTGCGATGAGCAGGAGACCGGCTAAGTCTTTGCCTTACAAAAAAAATATAAATGATAACTCACTTTTCTCTTGACAATGGTACTGCCAATGGGTATTATTAGGTTAGCTAAAAGCACAACCGAAGTGATTCGGCGTCGCAAAGCTATAGGGTCTAGGGTAAAACAACATAAACATGAAGAATTTGGGTAGTTCTTTTTTATAGTAGTTTTTGAATTCTAGATAGCCAGTTGCCTTTTAACTTAGAGGCAGCTTTTTTATTTGCTGCCGGCACCTAAAATGTTAAAGGGAGAGATTTATATGAAAGGTATTAGAACTAAGGGTAAAACAGGGAACAATGTGATCAGGAAAAGGCTGTTGTGTGCAGCCCTTGCCCTGGGAATGGTCATTATGTATATGCCGCAGACGGCATTTGCAGATGACGGAACAGGGGCAGAGGGGACATCGGCGACACCTGCAGCGACAGAACAGCAGACACCGGCAGCGACAGAACAGCAGACACCGGCAGCGGCAGAAACTCCTTCAACGGCAGAAACTCCTTCAACGACAGAAACTCCTTCCAACACAGAAACTTCGACTGCAGAAGGAACGACAGGAAAATCAGCATCGACGCCTGAAGTCCCGGCTTATGTTGCTACATTTTATAAAAATGATGGTACAACAGATGTAGCAGCGACAGTAACAGCAACTATCGGCGAGGACGGAACTCAGACAGCAGCACTGCCTGCAGCGCCTGCCAGAAGCGGATATACATTCAAAGGCTGGAGCACATCAAAGGATGGTTCGGCTATCAGCGAAAGCAGTGTTACTTTGACAGCGGATACATCATACTATGCAATCTGGAAAGCAAAATCCATTAATGAGGAATGGGGCAATACTACATATAAAACTCCGGATTATACTAATGGTATTGATACATACAACAGCTGGAAGCTTTCAAAAATAACAGATCCAAGTCAGGCTACGGATTCAGGTCGCATCTACTTCATTCTTGACAAATCAAGCAATACAATAACTTATATTATTCCGAAAGGGTATAAAGGAGATAATATAAACTTTGATCCGTCAAATGACGGCGGCAACGGCGGCGTTATCCTGATGCCGGGCGCAATTGTGAAATATAAGATAAAGGTCATCAACTATTCTGATTATGATTATGAATACGTTAACAACTCATTGCTTATCACCACAGAAGATTATCGCGGACTGGATACCACGGGAACACTGGCAAAGGGCTTTGACGGACAGCCGATGATAAATTATAGTCAATATGGGCTCTACACACGCACGCGTTATGTTGCAAACAATGCTGTCATCGATGCTGTTGCAGAAATGGCGAATTTGACAAGAGAAAAAGCTGCAGAATATTGCAACTCAAACAGCAATAACACGAAGATATTGAATTATCTTAACAGCTATTTGACAAAGCATCATATGACGTTGTCTCAATATTATCTTAGCTACTACGCGCAAAAATATAATGTTGACTTATCGGGGAAAACGGATGCTTCGTTGAAAGATCTTCCTGAAGAAGCAATATTGGACATGAGCGGCGCATACGGGAATAACTTAGTTGGCGGCAACGCATTAGGTGCATTTGTAATGGACAGTGAGGTAAACGCAGCATTATATGATTACTTTTGGAATAGATTAGTAACTGTCAATTCCGTTGATACAAATGGCAAAGAAATCGTAGGTGAACATAATTCATACGGCGATTACATGAGAGGTACAAGTGATGGCAAGCTGGAAGAGGCATTCAGAAGTGCAATAGGTGTGCTGACAGGAAACGGAACATCAAGCGGAGTAATATCAATGCTTAGCGATTATAATGGACCTTTGGCAAAGAATGCGTATTCAGACTACTCGTTTGCAGTGCGCTTAAATTTCCAGCTTTCACAGAAAGCATATAACGCTACATACGTCTGGGAGGGCGACCATCCGGACGCAGCTGTTCCGACGGACAGCACAAAGTACCACAAAGGTGATACAGTAACGGCTGATACTACACAGTATGTGGCCGGAAAAACATCACTCGCAGGCACAAAAGATGGGGTAGAAGGAACCTGGACATTCAATAAATGGACACCGGGCGAATATGCAAATATTACAGGCAATGTTCAGTTCGTCGGGACATGGACATTCACACCGACTCCGGCGCCTGTAACGCCTGATCCGACACAGCCGACAGATCCTACGAAACCGGTAGTCCCAGTTACACCTGTAACACCGGACCCGGAAAATCCGCAGAATCCGACAACACCAGCCAAAACAACAACAACGACACCTGCTTCGGACAAATCACCGACGACAGGCGATAACTGGAACGGCGGACTTATGATGATGCTCATACTCCTCGGAGCTGCAGGCGCATTCACACCGCTGGCACTCAGAAAAAAAGAGTCTGAGAAATAAATCACGATAGAAAGCAATAATGCTTTTCTATAACCCTAAAAACCCTAATACCCAAAGAAAAAGTCCCCTTTCCCGGGGACTTTTTCATATCATCTTTTTTGAATTTTCCGGTGATCAATAAGCGGTATACTTCGCATTGAGCGATACACCCGAGTCCTCAAGCAGCGTCTGATAAGCAGAGAGCTGCGCCGCCGGGATATTGAACTGCAGCGTGCGCGCAGTGCGTGCAAACGCTCTGCTGCCGACCGTTGTCAGAGCCGTGCCGCTGAACGTAACAGTTCTGAGCCGATGGCAATTCAGGAACGCTCTGGTGCCGATCGAAGTCACATTCGCGCCGATCGTAATATTTCTCAGCTTCTGACAGCCGCTGAACGCGCCCGCGCCGATTGCCGCGACATCATAATCGGTTCCGCCGATCGTTACTGTATCCGGAATGACCAGCGAAGTATATGTTCTCCTGGCAGTACTCGTCACAACAGCCGAGCCGCCGCTGATCTTATACTTGAGCTTGCCGACAGTATTGGCCGTGCTCGCCGAACCTGTGACAACTATTTTCGCCGTATCGGAAGTCAGGCTCACATAGCCGCTTTCCTCCTCGTCGAGACCGTTCGTTACTGCAGCGCGGTAATACATCGTGCCTTCGGTCGCGGTGTTCACTCTGTAAGCACATCTGTCCGCTCCGTCGATCGCTTTCCAGGTCTCGCCGTCGCTGCTGCTGTACCACTGGACATCGCCGTTGCCGACAAAATCGACCTTGAGCTTCACGCTCTTGCCCGCGTTATACGAACCGCCCTTAGGCTGTGCCGTGATCGCGAGCTCCCTGACCGTGATTTCCGCTGCATCGGAAGTGAGCGTATTTCCGTCACCGTTTTCTATGACGCAGTAATAATACGTTGTTCCGGTTTTTGCTGTTGAAATGTCGTCACCGCTCAGGACCGCGCCGGTCGCGCCGCTGATCGCCGAAGCGCCTTCGCTGCTGTCTGTGGTGTTCATATACCACTGGAAAGATGCGCTGCTGTCATCGCCGCTGAGCTCGACTTCGAGATCCTCGGCATAGTTTCCGACAGCATAAACCGCGCTCTCGGGATCTTCTTCGATCGCAAGCTCGCCGGTATCATCGTAATCAGCATCTTCTTCGCCGTCCTGACCGTCATTGTCATCGTTCCACGACCAGCCGCCGCCCATGCCGCCGCCGGAGCCATTACTGCCGCCGCTGCTGAACTGGCCGCCGCCGAAGTCCCGGCCGCTGCCCTGATGATCGCCCGGAGCAGCCGCATGCGCACCCGCCGGAAGGACCAGCATCGTGCCCATAGAAATAGCTACCGCGAGCGCAAGAACGAACGCAAATAGCCTCCTGGAAATTGTTGTCTGTGATTTGATCAAAATAAACACCTCCATCTTTAAATAAAACAGATGCAGATATAATATTTTCATCAACCCTATTCCAAAATCATTATACAGGGAAACATTCAAAAAGAAAAGTGAAATTTAAGTGTAGAATCTAAATAATGAAGCGGGCAGGCGCTGAACAGCTTGACCGGGATAGAGGTATGTGTCAGAATATACAAGGGAAAGAGAGGGAGATAATGTATTGTTACAAATGCGGCGCGAAAATCGACGACTGCGCACTGTTCTGTCCGAACTGCGGGGCGGAACTCAGCAGCGGGCCGGGAGAAAGCCGGAACTATAATAATGGTAATTACAGCAGATGCGGGAATGACGTTGACTATGCGTGCGGGGTCAGGCAGCGCAGCCTCATATGGGCGGTAATATTTTCGATCATTACCTGCGGCATCTATCAGATGTACTGGTTCGCGGCGCTGACAAACGAAATCAACTGCATGACAGATGTGCCGCCGAGAACGAGCGGCGGACTCAGTCTGGTGCTCAATATCATCACGTTCGGCATATACGGATTCTACTGGTCATATAAAATGGGAGAAAAAGTAACGGATATCCGCAGGCGTCACGGGGTATATGACGGCGGTAATACAAATGTGATTTATCTCATTTTGTATCTTTTTGTCGCCGGGATCGTCGTTCTCGCGTTCTGCCAGAACGAAGTAAATAATGTCACACCTGAATAAATTATATGTTTTTAATGTTTCTTTAATGAATTCTAGTGTATAGTTATACCGTAGACAAACTGGCGGAGCCGGCGAATATCGTTTTTGTCACTATTTTGTGACTGCGATATGCTTGTTTTTATAGGATGTTTATAGTAAAATATTGCTATATGGGGTTTTGGTACAAACGCCAAAAATCCATAATGTATAACTTTATAGTCAACAAGTTATACCATGCTTACAAGTTATTTTCATAAAGAAATGGAGGGATAATACAATGGTTAACACCCAGACAAGTATTTCCAAAAAGGTTTTAGCGATCGTGCTCGCAGTAGCTTGCATGGTTTGCTTCACACCTTCTATCGCATTCACACAGGATGCACATGCAGCATCAACTGGCGGTACAGTAACAGCTGCAACACAGGCAGCAGATATTGCTACAATATTTGATACAACAACTGCAAATGTTACCGGAGCAGAAACAGCAAACGTAACAGTAAAATTATCAAAGGCACTTGATATCTCTGCACCAATTATTGTTGGTGAAGGAGTTAATCTGACTGTCGATGCGAACGGTTATGACATTACTGAAAGTACTGCTACAAAAGATGCTTTTCAGGTATTCACAACAGGTTCTCTTATTTTAACAAACACATCAACAACTACGGCTACAGTAACAGGCACAGCTGATGCAATCAACGCTGCCGTTGCTGGGAGTTTAGCAACAACTGGCACAATTAGTGTCGGTACTGGCGTTGCGATTACAGGAGTTAATGGTATAGTTGTTGATTCAGCAGCATTTACAGGTAAAATCCAGGTTGCTGGCTCGGTAACAGGAACTACCAAAGGCATAACAAATGCAACAAAAGCATCGGAAGTAAGTGGAAACGGAATCGTTACAGGCGGAGTTGATCCTTCAACAAAGTACACTGCTTGCACTGGATTAACAGTAACGAATGTTACAGGTAAAACAACCACGACAGCGCCTGCAATCGGAGATGTTATGAATGCAGCAGCTAGTGGTACGGCTAACGTTGGTTACACATATCAGTGGTATGCTGCAACGACACAGGCAAAAGCTGATGCGTTTGATGGCACAGCAATTTCAGGAGCAACAGCTCAGAGATATACAGTAACTAAGGATGTTGCTGGCAAATATCTTTATTGCGTAGTAAAAGACGGCACACTGTTAGGAACAACTTCTGCAGCATTCACAGGCGTAGTTGAAAATGCTCTGACAGGTGCTACAGTATCACCGGCAAGCCAGACAGTACTTGTTGGAGGAACAGCTACTGATGTAACGGCTACTGCTACGGGTGGAGCTGCTACAACATATCAGTGGTATAAGAGCAGCACAAAAGATGCTAATAAAGCTACCGCTTTAACTGCTACTGAGAATGCTCTTGGCACTGGCTATTATTCAGGAATCAAAACAGCTACTCTTACTATCGGAGGAACTGCAACAGCAGCTAACGTTGGCACAACATACTACTTCTGCAAAGTATCCAATGGCGCAAGTGAAGCTTGGTCTGATGCTGTTACGGTTGACGTTCAGGCAAAGGGCCTTGCAGTAAAAACACAGCCTACAGATTTAACTCTTGCTCAGGGTGACGCTGCAGTTGCAACAGTTACAACTGCAAACGCTGACACAACATTTGTTGTAAGCGGCGTTTCAACAGGAACAACATTCCAGTGGTACTCGAATTCAACAAATGCAAGCACTGGTGGAACAGCTATCTCAGCTGATGCATCAGTAGCAAAAGCAACAGGAATTACTGGAATCTCAGCTAAGATTGTTGCTGGCGGTAATACAACTGGCATCGCATTTGATGTAGCATCAACAGCTAAAGCTGGCACATACTACTTCTATTGCACCGCTACAAACGGCACAGCAGTTGCTAAGTCAAACGTAATCGCTCTGACAGTAGCAGCTCCAGCAGTAACAACTTCGCCAAAGTCAAAGACATATGCTGTCAATGATGATGCTGTACAGATGAAGGCTGCTATGAACAGCAAGAATACAATTGCTTACACATGGTATGCAAGCACAGCTGCATATGCTGCTGCACCGACAGATGCTACAGTTAAGGCTGGCATTGATGCTGGAACAACAACAAAGATCACGGCAGACAACTTCAAGACATATTTCACAAGCGATTCCAATATTGCAACGGGAGCAGTTACACCTCTGACAACTACAAAGGGCACAACATACTTCTTCTGCATGATGGTACCTGCTGGCAGCACAACAAATTACTATACAAGTGTTGCTAAGATCGAAGTTGGCGCTACTGCAGTTACATCCGTAACAACAGGCAACGTTAAGTACACACTGAGCGGAACAACAGCAAAGGCTACAAAGATCACAAAGACTTCAGCTAAGTCGATCACAATCGCAAAGACAGTATCGGCTAACGGCAAGACTTACAAGGTAACAGGAATTGCTTCCAAGGTATTTGCTAAGTCGAAGGCTACAACAGTCACAGTTAAGAGCACAACTCTTACAAAGGCTGGAGTAAAGAACTGCTTCAAGAGCTCAAAGGTTAAGACTGTAAAGGTACCTAAGGCTAAGAAGTCAGCTTACAAGAAGATCTTCACAAAGTCGAACTGCGGCAAAACAGTTACAGTAAAATAGTAAAACTATTAACAACTACTTCCGTTGAAAAAGTACGGAAACTAAATAGCGAAGTCTGACTCTTTGGGAAGCATGGCAAAGAGCCAGAACCAAAAGAGTTAAACTTCATTAAAAATGCAAATATTCTAAATGACTATAAAGCATGGATATTGCAGCGGGAGCTGGGGAGCAATCCCCGGCTTCTGTGTTTTTTGGAGTCGTATAACATGTTAATGCAAGGAGTCATACAAGTACATCGATATGAATAAATCGAATAACGAACTGAATAAGAAGCTGGCTGCAGCCGGCCTCGAGATCTGCTGCATGAGCGAGCCGTTCATCGATACGAACATCCCGGCGTATGAATTTGATGCTGCCATATACCAGGGCGATGATATTCTGGCCTCTCTTTCCGGGTGGTCGCTGCCACCTGAGTATGAGTACGGACATGAAGCAATCGAAGAACTGTGCGATGCGACGAGCGGCGATCTGTTGTCTGCCTACGGGGCCGTGGTTTGCGGCAAGAGATACGAATCGCAGAAACCCGTAGTGGTTATCCACGACGTGAAATGCGAGCTGATTTATATGGAAATGTACAACTCATTCTTCCCTCTTATAGCGGAGAAGATCCCGTACGGCTATGGCACGATCTGCGCCTTATTATCGGTAAAAGACGAGTCTCCGGAGATAATGAGGTATATGAAAAACAGGTGGAGGTGCAAACACAATGATCGCGGGACATGGGTTGCTATCAGGTGGTGAGCGGAAAAGATGCCCTTACTTTTATTATATCTAAAATTTGAAATCAACATTTATATTTGTTTTGTTCATCGACCAATGGTCAATAATAGTTTGCGTTAAGTCGGCAAGTGCGTGTTGCATAAAGTATTGTAAGATCATACGATGTTCTTCATTAACTTTTAATAAAAAAGCATATAACTTTTCTTCATCACGTGAATAAATAGCAGTACGAACATATTTACGCTGCAAAGAGTGTATTAATTCTATGAGCTCTGTGTTTTCACATTTATTAAGGTACACATCATGGAAATATTCTTGCTGATCATTATACAATTCGTAATTTCTACTTTTAATAGCGAAATCAAGGGTTTGAATTGTTGCATCCATTTTATTATAATCGTCGGCATTCATATTATCTATTACTAGTTCGGCGGCATAAGAATCCAAACGTGCAACAATAAGGTAATTATAATGAACCTGCTTTGGGTCAAACCGAACAACGAAAAAACCTTTTCGAGGAATACTATTCAATATTCCGTCAGATGATAATTGAATCAAAGCCTCACGTATTGGCGTACGCGAGATTCCTAATTGTTCAATAAGATCTGTTTCAACAATCTTATCACCAGGTTCAAATTTACCGATTTTAATTTGGCGAACAATATAGTCATAAACTTGATTACTAAGAGATTTAAGCATTTTCATATTGGCCTTCCTCTGCATGTACAAAATATATTATATATGGCATTATAATATACTCAATATAAAGAGTCAAATATCAATAGTTATAAGTTGTAATAAGTGGGTTCTATATGTGCGTATCATAAAATATATTTTATCATTATATTATTGACAATAATATATTATACTGCTAAACTACCATTGTACGGGAAGACTATAGTCCGAATATTATGAAATGTCATAAAATTGCGATTGCTATGAATGGAGGAACGAAATTGAGCAAGATAATTGTGAAGCAGGAAAGATGCAAAGCCTGTGAATACTGTATTGTTGCCTGCCCTAAGAAAGCAATTACGGCAACAGGAAATATTAATGCCAAAGGTTATAGTACGGTCACTGTAGATAGTGAAAAATGTATTCAATGTGGCATATGTTATCATGTGTGTCCCGATTGTGTCTTTGAAATGGAGGGATAAAGAATGGCAAAATCAAAAACATTAATTAAAGGTAATTACGCCATAGCAGAAGCAGCTATAAGGTCAGGATGCACATTTTTCGCCGGGTATCCAATTACACCTCAAAGTGATATTCCTGAATATATGTCTTCTCGAATGCCCGAGATCGGGGGTACATTTGTACAGTCGGAATCAGAGATTGCAGGAATATCCATGGTTTATGGAGCAGGAGCTTGCGGATATAGAGCAATGACGAGTTCTTCAGGTCCTGGTATTAGCTTAATGCAAGAAGGAATATCATATATGGCATCATCCGAAGTTCCGGCAGTTATAGTTGATATTACTAGATATGGTTGTGGGCTTGGGGACATATCGCCGTCGCAAGGAGATTATTTACAAGTTGCGAAGAACGGTGGTCATGGGGATTATCGATGCATAGTACTTGCCCCCGGGTTTTTGCAAGAAGCGGTTGATGATATGCCATTGGCATTTGAACTCGCAGAAAAGTATAGGAATCCTGTTCTAGTTGTATGTGATGGCAGTATAGGTCAAATGATTGAAGCAGTTGACTTGCCTGATGGAATAAAAGATCATGATGCGAATCAATTTGAATGGTCTATAAAGCATACGCGCAATGGTAAACACAAAACGTTCTGCCCCCCTTTCTATTATGATATAACGATTGAAGAAAATGATAGACTAGTAAGGCAGAAATACGAAGATATCAAAGCCAATGAAGCAAGAGGTGAAACATTTTATATTGAAGACGCTGAATTAATTTTAGTTGCTTACGGAACCACATCAAGAATTTGCAAAGAGGCTGTAATTAAAGCGCGCAGCGAGGGATTAAAGCTGGGACTTATTCGGCCAATGACTCTATGGCCATATCCAGTTGATTTATTTAAAACTATAACGCCAAAAGCTTTTTTAACTGTAGAAATGTGTGTAATACCACAAATGGTCGAAGATGTTGCTTTAGCGGCAAGAGGTATAGCACCGGTTTATTCATTCGCCACTGGATCGAGTTACCCGAGTGTAAAAAACATAATTGAGGAAGCAAATAGAGCGATTGCCGGTGGATGCAAGGAGGTGTAATAATGACAAAAGAATTAAAAATACCAGATTTGATTATTAGTGAAAACGGATTCTGTCCAGGCTGCGGACATGGTGTTATGGCCAAGCTACTAAGCAATATATTTGTTGATAAACACATAGATGATATTGCCATTGCAGCAGCTGCTGTTGGTTGCGGTTGTATGATTAAAGGAACTTTTGGAATTGATTGGGTCCAAGCGCAGCATGGCAGAGCGGCTGCTGTTGCATCAGGAATGAAAAAAGTCAGACCGGATAATTTTGTCTTTTCATATCAAGGCGATGGGGATGCAGGATCCATTGGTATAGCTGAAACCATTTATGCTGCCAAACGTAACGATAATATTACAACTTTTTTCATCAATAATGGTGTCTTTGGAATGACTGGTGGGCAGACAGCTCCAACTACATTAAAGGACCAAATAACGACAACGGCTAAGAATGGATGTGATTATAACGTATTCGGAGAACCGCTTAAACTTGCAGAACTGATTTCAACATTTAATGTTGGATATGTAGCTAGAGGAAGTATTTCTAGTTACAAGGAAATGCAGAAAACAAAAAAATATATTGAAACAGCTATCGATTGCCAAATGAATGGCAACGGATATTCCTTTGTTGAAATACTGTCGCCATGTCCAACAAACTGGAAATTATCACCGATTCAAAGCTTGTCTAGAATTGATAAAGAAATGATGGAGTTCTTTAATTGTGGCGAATTGAAAGGAAATGGTGGTTCATCATGCTAAATAAAATTGTATGTGCTGGCGTTGGGGGTCAAGGCGTACTTACCCTTGGCATGATTCTAGCCAAAGCCGCTGCTTCTCAAGGCGAGTATGTAACATGGGTACCTGAATACGGATCTGAAATGCGAGGAGGAAATGCTTGTTGTAAGGTCAAAATAAGTGATGAGCCCATTGTGAATCCATTTATGGAAGAAATCAATATTCTTATTGCTTTGTGTGATGAGGCTCTAATACAAAATTATCAACAGGTAGAAGATGGCGGAATTATTATGATTGATAGTGACCTAGTAGAGTCGATACCAGCCAAGATCAAGAATAATATTATCAAGGTCCCAGCCACTGCAATAGCTAACAATAATAACAATAATAAAGGCATGAGCATTGCCATGGTAGGAGCTATTATGGCAGTTACTGAGTTATTCACAATGGAAGAGGGACTCAATGCTGTATCAGCATACTTTGATTCTAAGCATTTGTCATTAGAAAAGAATATTTCAGTTTTTAAAGATGGTTATTGTTTTATAAAAAACAACTAGGAGGAGAAAATGGAAAAAGAATATAGTAAAGGGAGACTATTTGCAACATTATTTGCATTAGGAATCTCTGGAGGATCAATTTTTATTATCCCGTACATAAAATTTGTATTCTACGATTTACAAATCCAAGTTACGGGAATGACAAATACAGAATCAGCGTTATTGCTAACTGTTTATTCAATAGCGTCTTTAGTCTTGGATATTCCCGGAGGCATGATATGCGATAAAATCGATTCTAAAAAAGGTTTGCTGTTTGCATTACTGTGTACTACTCTAGTAACGTTGATATATGCATTTGTAAATACTTCATTTATTATATCGATGATTATTTGGGCAATTCTTGCATTTACAACGATGGCTATTTATTGGCCTATATTCTCGAAAGTACTTAATATATTAGGTAAAAAGACAGGTGTATCAGGAAGAGCCGGTGCAACATTCGGATGGTATTATGCGTTTAATGGAATAAGTGCAGCTATTCTTCAGGCTATAGCGTTATGGGCATCCACACAGTTCGCAACACCAGTTGCAAACTTTAGAGCAGCAATATTTGTAGCTGCAGGGTCAACTTTACTGGCAACAATTCTTGTTATGTTCTTGTTTGATAAAGATATGGTTGCTCCTACACCTGATATGGCATCAGAAATGATAACAGAAAAGAAGAATAGTAAATTTGACTTAAGCCAATTAGGCACAGTATTAAAAATGCCTATGGTTTGGGCGATAATGCTAGTATGTATGATTGCATATTGTATGTACAGCATGATGTCCTACTTCACACCATATCTTACCGCTGTTGTAGGTGTTTCGCCTTCAGCGTCAGGAGCTATCGCTATTATTAGAACATATGTCTTCCTGATACTAGCATTAGTAGGAGGAACAATTGCTGATAGAGTATTCAAAGGTACTGCCAAGTGGATTATGATAGTGTTCATTGCTTGTGCCTGCATTATCGGAGGGCTTTTGCTATTGCCTAAGGGAAGCAGTGCTATGTTTGTAAGTATATATACTTTACTTCCGGCAGCATTAGTACAAATGTCATATCCAATAAAATACTCTGTTATCGGTGAAGTTGGAATTAATCCATACTTATTTGCGACAGTTACAGGTCTAGCAGCATTTTTCGGTGCATTGCCTGATTTGATTCTAGGGCCAATTATTGGCAGCCTGCTAGATAGTAGGGGAAATGATGCATATACAATACTATTCATTATATTAATAGTACTACTAATTATCGGCGCAGTTTGCGCATATGCAATTGTAAGACACAAAAAGAATATAGTCACGGAATAACAACATAATTACTTATACAAATATACTTAATATAGAAATGGTGATGAGCCGCAAAAAGCTCATCATCATTATGAGATAACAATGAAAGGATAACGACATGGTACATTTTGCGAATCGAACTAAATTGATGCAAGCATCAGAAATAAGAGAATCATATAAACTAATGGGCATACCAGGAATGATCTCCATGGCATCAGGTAGCCCTGATTCAGATCTATTTCCAGTAGAAGATATAATCGAATCGATAATGAGCACATTTAAATATCATGCGAGCGAAGCATTACAATACGCTACAACTGAAGGATATCTTCCCCTTCGCGAAAAACTTGTTGAGAAGATGAAACAGACCGCAAAAGTAGAATGTACTACTGACAATATCATTTTGGTCAGTGGCTCACAGCAAGGGCTTGAATTATCAGCTAAAATATTTGTTAATGAAGGCGATTATATTGCATGCGAATCGCCATCATACATGGGCGCATTCAATGCGTTCTGCCCATACCTTCCAGAATATGAAAGCATACCTACTGATGATATCGGGATTATACCGGAAGAGCTCGATAAAGTATTAGCACGAAATGAGAAAGTGAGTATGATTTATGTTATCCCAAATTTTCAAAATCCAACAGGGCACACTTGGAGTTTGGAAAGAAGAAGAGCTTTTATGGATGTCATTCAAAAATATAATGTCCCAGTTATTGAAGATGATCCATACGGTGAAATACGATATGAGGGTGAATCCCTTCCGAGTTTGAAATCCATGGATACGAAAGGGCAAATAGTTTATCTTGGATCATTCTCTAAGATAATGGCCCCGGGCTTTAGAGTCGGCTGGATATGTGCTGAGCCAGAGATAATTGAAAAATTTGTATTCGCAAAACAAGGATGTGATATGCAAGTTACAGCTTTTGCACCAATTATTTTGAGTGAATATATGGAAGCACACGACTTAAATAAACATGTTAAAAAAATATGTGACTCTAATAAACGAAAAAGAGATTTGATGTTAAATCAAATGGAGGAGAACTTTCCAGATACCGTGAAATGGTTTAAACCTGAAGGCGGGCTTTTCATTTGGGTTACCTTACCTGAAGGGATAAACTCAAAATATGTTTTAGACAGATGCGTGGAGAATAATGTAATTTTTGTAACAGGGAAATTATTTTATCCGATGAATGGTCCAGAGAATACGTTCAGATTGAATTTCTCGAAAATGAGTGAAGAAAACATTGTTGAAGGTATAAAACGTCTCGGTGCGATTCTCAAAGATATCGTAAACAATAGGGAGATATTATGATTGAAAAAATGACGGATATTAATACAGCACTTAATATTGTTAAATCCGGGGATACTATTATGGTAGGCGGCTTTACATTATCAGGATGCCCTATTAATTTACTTAAAAAATTGGCAGAGAAAAGTGTAAATGACTTAACGGCAATTTCGGAAGATGTTGGTTATGCGAATGACATTTATAATAATGCAGTAACCTCTTTGTTTGAAAATGAAACGATAAAAAAAATATGCGTTTCCTTCATTGGCTCAAATGAATTAATAAATAAATTAATCAACGAGGGAAAACTGACTTATGAATTGATTCCGCAAGGCACTTTGGCAGAAAGAATTAGAATTGCAGGTTCTGGAATTGGCGGCTTCTATACGCCAACCGGGATCGGAACTGTTGCTGAGGAAGGAAAGGAAAAACGACTAATCAATGGGCAGTGGCAACTACTTGAATTGCCACTTTACGCAGATGTTGCATTGATTAAAGCTTATAAAGCTGATCATATGGGGAATGCAGTTTTTAAATACTCTGCTCAAAATTTTAATCCTCTAATGGCAATGGCAGCAACGACAGTTATACTCGAAGTAGAAAAAGTTGTTGAAAATGGTGAGATTGAGCCAGATGAAGTTCAATTACCAGGAGTTTTTATCGATCATATAGTACTATGCAATGAGGAGTGAATAATAATGTCAAACAGTAGAAAAATGATTGCAAAAAACATTGCTAATATGTTGCATGATGGGGACTTCGTAAACCTTGGAGTAGGTATTCCAACATTAGTAAGCAACTATATACCAAAAGATATTACAGTTCTACTACATGCAGAAAATGGGTGCATTGGTCAAGATAATACTATTATAATAGAAAAAAAACATGTTGCTAAGTGGGAGGCAGAACACAGCGGAGATAGTAGCAATTGGGAATCAGGGCATAAAGATTTATCAAATGCTAATTGTGATTATATTACTTTAATAAAGGGTGGTTGCTGCTTTGATAGTTCAGTTTCTTTTGCAATAGCAAGGGGGGGACATTTAAATGCGACAATATTAGGCGGACTGCAAGTCGATAGTAAGGGGAATCTAGCTAATTGGATTATTCCCGGAACAAGAGTAACCGGTATGGGGGGAGCAATGGATCTTGTATCTGGCGCACAAAAAGTCATCATAGCAATGGAACATTGTACCAAAGAAGGTGACCCTAAAATACGAAAAGAATGCACGTTACCTCTTACCGCAGTTAAATGTGTAGATGTTATTGTAACCGAATTGTGTATTCTTGAATGTTATGGTTCAGATCTTCATGTAATTGGAATCGCACCACATATCTCCCCAAAAGAGCTCCAAGAAAAAACCAATGCGAAGTTATTGTTCGATCATAATATTAAAAAAATGTTAATTCCTTAATACTATGTATACTTAGATTTATGCTTGTTGTCATATAATAGGGAGGAATAAAATTGATATTGAATGCAGTAATAAGAGTTCTAAATTGTTTAATAGTTATTGGAAACTTCCTATGGGGAAAGCCCATGATAATTTTTTTATGTATTGTTGCGATTATATATACTATTGGAGTCAAAGGCTTTCAGTTTTCATATTTACGTCATATATTTCGTAACACATTTGGCAAGAAGTTATTCGGCGTTAAAACATCAAACAAAGGCATTTCTTCCTTTAAAGCATTGTGTATGGCTTTAAGTAATACCTTGGGCGTTGGAAATATTGCAGGTGTTGCAATGGCAATAGCACTGGGTGGGCCAGGGGCAGTCTTATGGATATGGATTGCAGCACTGTTAGCATTAGTAATAAAATATGCTGAAATCACTTTAGGAGTCAAGTATAGAGAAATAGATCCTAATACTGGCGTATATCGTGGAGGGTTCATGTTTTATGTAAAAAATGGACTGGGGAAAAAGTGGACATGGATAGCAATTGCTTATGCAGGGCTTAATACCGTGGCATATATAAATGCTCCCGGAGTACAGATAAACACTATTGCCTCTTCAGTCACGACATATTTGGATGTTCCACCATTAGCTATAGGAATTGTTTGTGCTATCTTGCTGGGTATCGTATTAATTGGCGGAGTCAATAGAGTCTCATCTTTTGCGGAAAAAGTTGTACCCGCAATGACAATTGCATATTGTGTTATGACATTAATAGTACTTGTCTTAAACATAACAGCTATACCGCATGCGTTTGCAATTATTTTCAAATATGCAATTACAGACGCAAAAGCAATAGCTGGTGGATTTGGAGGAGCAACCGTAGCATTGGCATTAAGATATGGTTTAGCAAGAGGGTTTTATTCTAATGGTGCAGGAACAGGCGACTCACCAATGGCTCATGCAAGCGCAGATGTTGACCATCCATGCAAACAAGGTATTTGGGGTATTAGTGAAGTTATCGTTGATGTGATAGTTTGTACATGTACTGCGTTAGTTATATTAGTTACCGGAGTTTGGCAAACAGGAAAATCTGGCGCAGCTTTAACAGCTTCTGCTTTTGCAACAGCATTTCATAGCGAAGCGCTTGGTAATATACTGATTATGATAATTATTATTTTTTTCGCATTTACTACCGCAGTCGTATGCGCGTATTATGGAGAGACTTGTTTAAAGTACTTTACCCTTAATAGCAAGATAATAACGTTTTATAGATTGCTGATTTGCGTAGCCGTTGCTTTTGATACTAACCCTATATTTGTTGATAAACTCAATATTTTGTGGGGTGTTGGAGATTTTAATGTTGCTATAGCGATAATGTTGAATTTGATAGTCTTAGTTGTTTTACGAAAAGAAGTTTTTGCTTCAACAGAAGAATATAAGGAACTTGTTTCCGGGCGTGTGAAGGAATATATGTAAATACAAAATAATAATAGGTCTTCTATGGTAGAATTACCAAATGCAGCGGTCCGAAACGGCCGCTGTTTTGTCATGCTTGAAGAAGCGCAGCAGCGGCCATTACATTCACCGGCGGCATCGGCAACAAGGACAATGCAAACGCACCATTCAGCATCGGCGTAGCTTTCAGTGGAGCTGTAGCGATCAGCGGAGGCATTCAGCAAATGCTGCAATGGCATGACGTTCAGGCTCCCGAAGGCGAAGTACAGCACCTCAAGAAGAGCGGCGTGCCGACAGGAATGAAACATAAGAAAATATAGGTGGATCATAGATATCCTAATATCTATTTCAGAAGAGGCATCTGGTCACAGTAATCTGGTGTCTTTTCTATTTTTTGAAAGTTCATAACCTTGCTCACGGTAAAAGATGAGTCTCCGGAGATAATGAGGTATATGAAAAACGGTTGGAGATGCAAGCACAATGATCGCGTGACCTGGGTTGCGATCAGGTGATAATTGTATTGAATGTATACTGAGAATTTTATATAATATAAGAGAACCATAGATGGCCACCGCTGACGGGAATTGCACCCTGAGTGCTTGTACCAGCTATCGGTTCTTTTTTAATTCTGGAGATATAGCTACTTTGTATATCACAAGGAACACCGTATAGTATCCTAAAAATTACTCTCTCCAAAGTTTTATATCCACCCCCTTTCCCATAACAAAATCGTATAATAGAAAAGAACAACCAGGCATTGAAAAAGAACATTTGTTCGTATATAATAAAACCACATCAGATAAGTATTGCTGCGGAGACTTTTCCCTTCTCCGGATACGGGAGGTCTGATGATAGGAAGCTGAATATAAAAAACGGTTTCATAAAGGAGGCCTGAAATAAATGCAGGAGTTTACGGAAAGCCATCCACATTATTGGCGGACAATGTTAATAGCGGAATGTACGGATAAACACTTGTCACAGCATACACAACGAATAATATATTTAAGTCTTCCAGAGTTTGGAAATCTGGAAACGGCAGCGAAAGTGCTGCTTGAGAAGATAAGAGACAAAACGGAAGATGAAATCTTTGAGATGCTGGGGCTGGAGGAAAAAAGTTTTCTTAATTAATAATAGCATCTTTTCTTAAAAAACAAACTAATGATCATGAAAATAGAATTGATCAGGAGGCAGAACATGAGGGTATATAATTTACCGGCAGATGCTCTGGTCGTATTCAGTGCAGCCACAAATATGCCGAGGCCATATAAAATAAAATATCAGACCGAATACGGAAAGACCGTAACAGTGAAGGTCGATACGATCCTTTACACAGAAAAACAGAAATACTGCGGGAAGAACGTGCTGCTTTTTCACTGCCAGAGTGAGATCAAAGGAAATATGTACAGGTTCGATCTCAGATATTATTACGATGAAACGCGATGGGAGCTTTTTAAGCTGTGAGGTGTGAGATGAACGAAAGAGAAGTAATAGACCTGGAAGGTAAAACGGTCTGCACAGTATATCCGGATGAGAGGGCAGTAGAAATCAACAACGGAGGATATATAACAAAAGTCAGGTTCACACAGGATGGCTGTCGCGTGATGATAGTAGAAAACAACATCATGAAACTGTCGGACCATATCATGAGCGGACTCGATCTTAGAAACAAACAGTATCGAGGGGGTGAACCCATATGAAAAAGAGCGTAATGATCCGCTGTCCGAGATGCGGAAGAAGGCTGCTGAGTGTATCGTCAGATGCAAAAGGAACTGCGGAAATAAAGTGTACGAAGTGTGGATATATAGCGGTATTGGAACTTGGAGGACTTACAACCGCGGCGTGTAAAATGACGAACGATAAAAAATTGAATTAGGATGCGTACCGAGCAACGGGCCCTTTATGAGACACCAAATAGCCGGATGATTGAAAGTAGAGATGCTTTCTGTCATCCGGTTTTTTTATATATTTCAAAACATATACCCGAATGTGGCAAATAACCTGCCACATTAAATCATATCATCAAAACAAATCCAGAGGAAAGGAGGGAGAAAGAGATGAAGCTTACTGCGATCGAACGCAGGCTCGAGATCATAGAGATCATAAAATCAAACAGCATTACGAGCCTAAGCAGCATCGCAAGGCAGCTTGATGTCTCGTACCGGACTATAAGGACGGACATCGAAGTCATCTCCCTCTCCTACCCCATAGAAGTCCTTCCGGGAGCAGCAGGCGGAGTAAGAGTAATACCCGGATACCGCATGGATAAGAAGTACTTTACAAAGGAGCAGACGGAGCTTCTAAAAAAGTACAGAGAGATCATGTTGCCGGAGGAGCAGAAGATTCTGGATTCGATATTGATAACCAACTCAATGAACAGGTGATTTAAGTCACAGAAAGGAAATTAAAATGAGTAAAACGCCGTGGCAGGCGACATGCGATCACAAGTATCTTGGCGCATGGGATCTGCCGGAAAAGAAGGACCTTAAGGCAACGATCGACAAAGTCATGCAAGAAGACTTATCAAATCCTACTACAGGAGAAGTAAAAAAAGCGGTCATCTGCTATTTCAAGGATAATCTTAAGCCTATGATCCTGAACAAGACGAATAAGGAGAGCATCGCCAAGGCGACCGGAGAAGAATGCATCGAGGACTGGGCCGGGCACCAGATCCAGCTGTTCTATGCGACGGTATCCGCGTTTGGAGGAATGAAGCCGGCTTTAAGAATTAGAGACAGAGAACCTAAGTAGGAGGAAATGATGGAAGAACTAAATGAAATGAATTACTTCTCGGTCGAAAACAACATGAGGTATTTCGGGAGCTCGCAGATAAAAAGCTTCCTTCAGTGCGAAGCAAAAGGCCTTGCCGAAGCAAGAGACGATTTCGTCAGGACAGAATCGGACGCATTCGCAGTCGGAAAATTTGTGGATGCCTGGATGACAGGCGGCATGGACATGTTTATCGACGAGCACCCGGAGATGTTTAAAAAGGACGGGATGCTCAAGGTTCAGTACAAGAAATGCATGGATGCAGTGGATCGCGCGGCAAGAGACGATGTGTTTATGGAATACATGTCCGGCAGGAAGCAGGTCATCATGACAGGCAAGGTGTACGGCTATGACTTCAAGATAAAGGTCGATGTGCTGCATGACGACAAGATCGTCGATCTCAAATACGTGAAGGATTTCGGGAGAGTCTACCTGGATGGCGTAGGCTATACGGACTTCATCACAGCCTGGGGCTACGATCTTCAGGCCTTCATCTATCAGAAGGTTGTAGAAAGTAATACCGACAAGACGCTGCCGTTCTACATTGCAGCAATCACAAAGGAGACTGTTCCGGATATCGCCGTGATCCACATCCCGGACTGGAAGATGCAGTCTGCGGGCGAAGTGATTGAAGAGACGATAGAACGCTTTCACGATATAAAAGTCGGAAAAGTACAGCCGGAAAGATGTGGGAAATGCGATTACTGCAAACAGACAAAAGTACTGGATGGCCCGGAGGAATACGAAGACTTCATCGGGCTCGAAGAATAACAGGAGGAAAAGAAATGCTGGATTTTGATCTAAATGACTACAGGGAAAATACAGGCGGATACGCAGGGCCGGTAAACGGAGGATACATTCTCCGTATCGTAAAGGTGCATGACGATCCGGAAAAGGAAACGCTGATGTGCGAACTTGATATCGAAGGAGGTGAATATGATCACTACTACGAAAAACTCATGCAGGAACACGGCTTCTGGGGATTCAGACTCTTTCAGTCACATAAGCCGAAAGCGAGAGGATTCTTTAAACACTTTATAAACAACATTGCAAAATCCAACGATGGATTTGAATGGGCCGGCGACGAAAACGCGCTCGAAGGAAAGCTCGTAGGCGGAGTGTGCAGGCTCAAGGAATACGTCGGAAACGACGGCAAAACGAAGTGCAAGCTGGAAGTTGCGGAGACTGTTCCCGCATCTGACATAAAAAAAGGCACCTACAGGCAAGCAAAAGACAGATTGCTTGATGATGAGATGCCGGAAGCAGTAGACGCAGGGTCCGATTCCTTTAAGGAGATCCCGGATGACGACGTCCCGTTCTAGCCATGGCGTTGATCGAAGACACCAGGCAGAAGCTTGGTAAACATGAACTTAAAAACGAGGTCTGGAACCGGAGCGGAGTAAAAGTCATCCGGTGCCGCCTCCCCTTCGGGGATTATGCATTGATGCCTAAAGCTGCAGTCGACACAAAGGAAGGACTGTCTGAAATAGCACAGAACTTATGCGGGTCCGTTGCGGATAAAAAGCGTTTTTATGCTGAGTGCTATAACGCGAAAGCAGCGGGAGTCCATCTCATGTTCCTTGTAGAAGAAGAGACAGTGACATGCGTAATGGAACTTTACAGAATTGCGGGAGTGCATCTTGGAAACGGCATGGTCATATCCGGGACGCAGCTTGCAAGGGCCATGCACATTGTATCTGAAAAGTACGGCTGCAGTTTTCATTTCTGCAAACCGGAAGCAGCAGGTAAAAGAGTCATTGAATTATTGGAGAGTGATAGTAATGGATGAGGCAAGACTTGTAAAAGAAAGGACCGATATTAAGTGCGTCATGGAAAACTACGGCGTAATATTCGGCAGAAACAGATACGCCATATGTCCTTTTCATAATGAAAAGACCGCGAGCCTGTCAGTCAGAAATGGAAGATATAAATGTTTCGGGTGCGGAAAAAGCGGTGACGTGATCGATTTCGTGATGGATTACTTCGGGTTGGATTTCCGGCAGGCGCTGCTTAAACTCGATACCGACTTCTCTCTCCATGTGTTCAGCGAAAGGCCAATGACCCATAAGGAAAGGAAAAAGGCACGGGAACAGGAACAGTTAATAAAAAACTATTACCGATGGAAAAATGAGAGGCGTAGTGAGATAGAGGAACGGATAGAAACCCTTAGCTCAGTGATGCGTAAACTCGAATTCCTGCTGCTCACGTCTGACGATAAAAGGCTTCTTGAACTGGAAAGTTCGCTGATATCAGAGCTTGGCAAACTTGAAAAGGAGATTCAATGGATAACGAAATAGAAAGGAAAGAAGGATGGCCGGTATATACGCTTCAGGATTTCCGCGAAGACGCTCCGTACATAGAGATCTACAGGCTAAGAAATAATAAGTTCGAGATGGAAGGCAGAAAGGAAGTCATAGCTTCAAATGCAAAAGCTGTCGGATACAAAGGATTTGCAAGACGTCTTAAGGCATACTTCGAAATGCAGAAGAGGATGCAGGTAGTGTCAATGTCAGATAATGTGACTGAATTCGCAGGCCAGCCTATGGAGCTAAAAACCGGTATGTGGGAGTGCGACGATGACGGTGTGTTTGTAACAGACGGACACGGAAATGAAATAAGCGCCTGCCCTCACCCGATCATGCCTGTAGCAAGAGTCGCAGATATCGATACAGGCCTTGAGCGGATCGCGCTGGCATTCTCCAGAAACGGCAGATGGCGTACTGAAATATTCGATAAAAGCGTCGTATCGTCAGCTGCCAGGATAACTCAGACAGCTGATCACGGGATAATGGTCACATCTGAAAACGCCAGGTATCTCGTACAGTACCTTAATGAAATCGAAGCACTGAACGAGGACAAGATTGAAATAAAGCAGTGCATATCAAGGTGCGGCTGGATAAAGGAATACGGATTTGTTCCGTACTGTGAAGCAGTCATGGTAGAAGCAGGCAGTTTCAAGGCATTGTTTGAATCAATCGAGCAAACAGGAACTCTTGATGCATGGAAAGGTGCAGTAAGCGTATTAAGGACTGAAGACAACGTTCCGGGAAGAATCATTCTGGCATCGAGCTTCGCATCGGTACTTGTAGCTCATTTAAGCAACCAACCGTTCATAGTACACATTTGGGGAACGAGATCCGGAACTGGTAAAAGTGTTGCTGCGTTCGCTGCGGCTTCTGTCTGGGGATATCCCGATATAGGCAGATACGTAAGGACATTCAACAGCACTCTTGTCGCAAAGGAGCTTACATCGAACTTTCTTAATTCACTGCCTTTAGTGCTGGACGAGTTGCAGCTTTCCAAAGACAGAAAGACATTCGATAACACTATTTATGCTCTCGCAGAAGGCGGAGGCAGAGACAGAGGCAATAAATTCGGCGGCGTTAACAGACTCACATCCTGGCGCAACTGCATAATAACGTCAGGCGAGATGCCCATAACGAATGACAGGTCCGGAGGCGGATCAATAAACAGAGTCATAAATGTCGACTGCGAAGACAAAACTGTTGTTCCGGCAAACGCAGCTCCTATGCTGATGGACAGCATTCGCAGCAATCACGGGACCGCCGGAAAGGTATTTGTGGAGCATCTCCTTAAAAAAGGCGGCCTGGAACTTGCGAAAAAACGTTACAAAGAATTTGCCGATCAGCTATCCGATGATTCAAAACTTGGAGGAAAGCAGACAAACAGCGCAGCTACGATTCTTACGGCGGACAGTCTGATATCGGAATGGATATTTAGTGACGATCTTGCCCTTAGCGCTGCCGACATAACTCCGTACCTCGCTACAAACGAGGACATCGACCAGAACGAGAAAGCATTCGAATGGCTCGAAGGCTGGGTCACGCAGAATATTGCATTCTTCTATGCCGACGAGTTCAAAGCTGTAAGGCGGATCGGCTCAGTCACAAAGTCACATATCTATATTATCAAATCGGTATTTGACGATGCATGCAGGGAAGCACAGTATAGCCCGGAATCGCTTCTGGTATGGATGATATCTAGGAAATATGCGGATACCGATGTAAAACGCAAAACAAAAGTTGCTTCAATATCCGGCCAGAGCTGCAGATGCGTTGCCCTTAACAGGCCGAGATTCGAGAAGCAGCTGGGATGCAGCATGGACGCAGATGAGTATTTTGAATATGCGGTCCAGGAAGGAATGATGTTTTGAGAAATTACCATATGGTTGAAGCGGAAACGGCTTGATTTCAAGGACTTAAAGGAAATATTACCAAATTACCGCTACGCAGAAAAAATACACAAGGCTTTATGGAAGAATATAAAAGGAAACGTATAGTCCCTTATATATATTAATAATATTATTGGTAATTATATATATTATATATCTTTTATATGCCTACAGCCCTTGAAAATGCTGCGTTCAGCGTTATACCACTCAGCGGTAACAAAATGGTGGTTTTGGAAGAACGGCAAAGAGGCCTTTCTATAGGAACATGCGGAAAGGCCCGGAAGGAAGCCAAAATGATAGATATAAAACAGGCGATCGGGAAGTACAGATGTGATAAATGCATCTTCAGATCGGATAGAACAAAGTATTGCAAAGTAACATCTAAAAAAGTCGAAGGTCACATGATCTGCGACGCATTCAGGAAAAGAAAGGAAAAAACATGGTTATCATAAATACAAAGAACGGTCCAGTCGCACTTAAAGCGGATGACATCCGGATTATGATGGAAGACAGAAGAAGACTTGCGGAAAAGAACGATGAACTTGAGAAACGAATATCGCACATTATAAAAGAAGAGAGCGTCATAGAGAGATATGCCGTAAAGTCGATCGATAAGCTTGAGAATCACTTAAGGAAAGCAAGACGCCAGCGCGATACCGAAAAACTGAAAGCTGATAAGCTCAAAAAGCTTCTCGATGAGTCGATCGGAATGTAGGTGACGTCATGAATGATATTGAAAAAGCATACAGGGCTCTTGCCGCATCGATCGTGCTGCAGGCAGCAAAGGACTATAGGCATGCCGTCTGGAAAGCGATGCACAGGCAGGATATGAAGGCGGCATACGTAATAAAAAAACTCGAGAAGTTCTTAAGGTCATCATGGTGCTTTGATCTCTGCGATATCGATGGCGAAAGGATAATAAAAACGCTAAGAAAGGAGTGCCGATATGATAGCAAAAGAATACCTTATGCAGGTAAATAAAATAGACAAGGATATTGATCTGAAGCTTGAGCAGCTGGATTCGCTCTACGCACTTGCCACGAAGGCAACAACCGTCCTGTCCGATATGCCGAAAAGCTGCGCTGGAGGAGAAAGCAGAATGGAGAACACGATAGTCAAGATCGTAGACCTTGAGAACGAGATCAATGACGAGATCGATCATCTGGTTGACCTTAAGAAACAGATATGCGACATGATCGGCAGCATGGATAACGTCGACTACAGGATCGTTCTCGCATCACGTTATATTAACGGGAAGCAGTGGACGGAGATAGCTGAGGCTGCAGGTTATGAGCGGCGTTACATTTTGAAGCTTCATGACAAGGCACTTTTAGAAATTCAGGCGAAATTGGACACTTCAGGTATATAAAAGACACATCATGTCTATTGTAGACACTCTGGCAGTTGTGGTACTATATAATCAGCAAAGAAGATAAAAAATGATGAAGGCCTCCTGGGGAAATCCCGGAGGTTTTTCTATTACCGCAGATAAACGTTTCCTTACGGGCTTCGATTATTCATCTTGACTCAGAAGCATAATTGTAATACAATGTATTACAGAAAGAAGAGGAGAACACAATGCCAATATCAGTGAGACTTAACAGCAAAGATGAGTTGCTGATAAAAAAGTATGCGAAAATGCACAATATATCTATTTCGGAATTGGTGAGAGACAGCGTCATTGCACGTATCGAGGATGAAATAGATCTTGCTGCTTATGACAAAGCCATGGCAGAATACAGGAAAGATCCTACGACATATTCGCATGAAGAAATTAAAAAAATGTTAGGATAAAAAATGTACGACGTAATGTATACAAAGCAGGCAGTTAAAGAGTTAAAAAAAATAGACGCACCTACACGAGCTATAATTTTAGGATGGATCGAGAAAAACCTTGTCGGGTGTGAAGATCCACGTGCTAAAGGAAAAGGACTGACGGCAAATAAAAGCGGAGAGTGGAGATACCGGGTAGGCGACTACAGAATTCTGGCAAACATTGAAGACGACAAAGTGATTATACTCATCCTTACGGTAGGGCATCGAAGTAAAGTATATCGATGAAAATAGGTATATGAATTTGCAAGATGACACTTCGTGGTTCTTGAAGACACTCTGGCAGTTGTGATAGTATATACTTAGCAAAGAAGATAAAAAATGATGAAGGCCTCCTGGGAAATCCCCGGAGGTTTTTCTATTGCAGGAAGGAGTGAGCCTAATGCTTGACTGTTTTGCAAAGAAGGGCTCAATGTGCAAAGCCCTGAGCGTAAGAAGATGCCTGGGATCAGCGTGCCCTTTTTATAAAACGAAGAACGAAGCAATCGAATCGGAAGCCTATGCGAAGAAACTTATCGCCGCCCTTCCGGATGACATTCAGACGTGGATCGCAGATACATATTATGCGGGAGAGATAAGGTGGTAGCATGTAATGGAATCTTAAGCGATACTGCCATAAATGCATAATATAGAATGATATGCATTACTCAGTATGATATAATTTAATCGTGAGGATTTCGAGAGGAGGAGATCATATATGGGTAATTTTAAAGCTAGAAAGATTCTGGCTGTAATTCTTTGTGTTGCAGTGACTGTTACTTTTATTCCGCAGCTTGCATATGCAAAGTCGAATGTACCAGGCAAAGTGTCGGGCATTAGGGCAACGTTTATACGTGACTCGCATTTGACACTTAACTGGAGTAAAGCGTCAGGCGCACAGAAATATCAGATCTTTGAAGAAGATGGTACCAATTACGAGTTGATAAAAACGACATCGTTACGGAAATACACAGTAAAAGATCTGGATTCTGAGACATCGTATAATTTCAAGATAAGAGCATACAGAACGGTAAATCATAAACGAAGATACGGAAGTTATTCGAATGTATTTAGCGTGAAAACGGCAATGGGCGCGCCAGTCATAACGGCTCAACCGGAGAACAAAGCCGTTGCATCAGGAAATAGCGTTACGATCGCGATCACAGCACAGAACACCAAATCATATCAGTGGTATAAGGATGGTACAGCAATTACGGGCGCTACAACAAGGATGTATACTATCTCGTCTGCGTCGGCTTCGGATGCTGGAAGCTATTACTGCATGGTGTCAAACGGCAGCAAGTCGCTGAAATCAGATACAGCTAAACTGACCCTAGAAGCAGCGTCCGGTAATTCCGGCGGAGCTGCAAGCGGAGGCGGAGGTGGAAGCACAGCTCCTGATTATACACCGAAAATAGTTACGCAGCCAAAGTCGCAAACAGTCAACAGTGCTGATGCTGTTAATTTGACGGTTGAAGCTGTAAATGGCTTGTCGTATCAGTGGTACAAAGATGGGAATGCACTTAGTGATGGAACATCAAGTACATTATCACTAGAACCTGCTATGACAAAAGATGCAGGGAAATACTACTGCATAGTTAAAAACGGGAATCTGTCAGCAACGTCTGATACGGTAACCCTTACTGTAAATAAATATGTTGTTAAAACATATAACATAGGTGCGCCTGACGGAGTTACTATTGCATATAATGAAGATACCGCAAAAAATAATGTACAGGCTAAAATATATTCTACAGGGGAGTTATCTTTCGAAGGTAAAGGTAATACGCAGTACTTTGAAGATGAGTCACCTTGGTATTGGTACTGTGATACGAATGAAATATCGATAACTTCAGCAAGCATTGATGCAGCGGTTAAACCATTAGACATGAGTAAATGGTTCGAAGACGCTGACATTACGACATCGCCTGCCATACCTGAAACAGTAACTAAAATGGATGGAACGTTTAGCGGCTGTAAGAAATTATCAACGGCACCGTCAATCCCGCAGTCCGTAAAATCAATGGAGTCTACTTTTGAACGTTGTACTTCGCTCACTACCATGCCGTCTTTTACAAACGCGACTGGTGTTACTGATATGGATAGAACATTCTCAAATTGTAAAGCTCTTACTAACATTACAAATCTTCCTGTAAATGTTACAGCGTTAGCGAGCACATTTTACAACTGCATTTCGCTTAAAACGGCACCTGCGATTCCGGAATCTGTTACAGATTTAAGCCATACATTTTCCGGATGCACAAGGCTTATAAACGCACCTGATATTCCGGCCAACGTGTCGGGAGCATACTATGCCTTTTCGCAGTGTGAGTCATTGAATTGTACGATGAAAATCTATTCTTCAAAGTTTGTGCCAGAAGGTATGTTTTATTATGCTGCAACTGACAGCTCGGCACATTTGACAATTAATTATACAACTGCAAGTAAGAGCATAGTAGATTCAATAATTGCACAGTATGGTCCGAGTGGTACATTAACCAAGGGAAATATTTATTTGGGATCATAATTATAATAACTATATTCAATATGAACATTATGAACGGCGACCTTTTATGTAAAGGCCGCTGTTTTTATGGAGGAAATCATGCCAAAGAAACCATTTAAACCATGCAAGCATCCTGGATGTCCGAACCTGACCGAAGGTGACTACTGCGACGTGCATGCTCCGCTTCACCGGTCAGACCGTGAGTCGGCAGGAAAGCGCGGATACACTTCAAGGTGGCAGAAGATCAGCAAAGCGTACTTAAGAAAGCATCCGCTCTGCGCATCGTGCTTAAAAGAAGGCAGAGTCACCAAGGCAACCGTCGTCGACCACATCGTGCCTCACCGAGGAAACCAGCAGCTATTCTGGGACGAGAGCAACTGGCAGCCGCTGTGCAAGCACTGTCACGACGTTAAGACTATGACAGAAGAAGGACATAAAGTATATAGATTTTAGCACCGGCAAGGTGCTTTTTTTATTGGAGGCAGATATGGGCACAACTGAAAACAAGAAATCAGGAAGGACAGTTCATCACAAAATATGTGAGCAATGCGGTAAACCGTTTGACACAATATATAAAGCCAACCGCTTCTGCTGCTCAACATGCGGCTCAAGACACTACGCTGAGACGCAGAAGAAGGAAAGGACATGTGCTTACTGCGGAAAGAAGTTCTGGAAGCCTAATGGCCACAAGATCAAGTACTGCAGTAAAGAGTGCAGAGAAGCTGCGATTGCATCAAGACGAAAGCCTCCAAAAGAAAAATCGGAACCTAAGCTTTACAAAAAGATATGTAAACATTGCGGCAAAGAATTCGAAACGAAATACAGCCACCAGATCTATTGTTCGAGAGAATGCGGATATGCTGCCACTCTTAAACAGAAGCGCGATGAGTGGGCAGATCAGCATGTCACTCAGGTACGTGTGTGCAAGGAATGCGGAGCAGTCTTTGCTACAAAATGCGGCGACACAAGAAAGCAGTTCTGCTGCAAAGCGTGCGCAGATAAAAATGAAAGACGTAAAGAGCATGCAACTACCAGGCACAAAGAATACAACAAGAGGTACAGAAAGCAAAGAGACCAGCAGCTTAAAGATCAGTTTGTCGAAGACGTATCGTACGAAGACATATATGAACGGGACGAAGGTATCTGTCAGATCTGCGGACTTCCTGTGCATCCTGTAAAAGGCATCGACAACAACTGGGACGGAACAATAGATCATATCATACCGCTTTCAAAAGGCGGCGATCATTCAATGGCAAACTGCCAGCTGTCTCATCGCATCTGCAATTCACTTAAAGGACAGATCAAAGGCAGTTACTCCATCGACTGGTATGAAAAGATAACGGAAGGCAACTACTGGCGTCTCAAGTTTATGCGTGAGCTTGAACTGATAGAAGCGATGAAGAAACTATCAGGTCAAAGAAACATAGCAATTGCAACGGATGAGGCCGCCCCCGTATCAATCTCTACAACCCTTTAAAATGGAGACCGGCGGTCCCAAGCGTACACAAAATTGCGTAAGTTTTTGGGGTATTAAGCACAATTTGAAAGGAATAAGACATGGGAAAACGAGGACCGCTGCCGGGAACGGGCGGAAGACCGGCAAAGCCTTTGGCAGATAAGATTGCAGACGGGAATCCCGGGAGGAGGCCGCTAAAGGTTATAGACCTTCCGGAAGCTGATGAACTTTCCGGAAGCGATATGCCGGAGCCTAAGGCATACATGAAAGACAAACAGAAGAACGGCATCGACCTGTGCGCGGACGAAGTGTACGAAGAGACATGGAACTGGCTTAAGGACCGCGGCTGCGAGAAGCTAGTCAGCATCCAGGTCTTAAGCGAGTACTCGATGTTCGTCGCAAGATGGATACAGTGTGAGCGTGCGATATCGGAATACGGGTTCCTCGCAAAGCACCCTACTACGGGAGCCGCGATCGCGTCGCCTTACGTCAGTATGAGCCAGACGTACATGAAACAGGTTAATCAGATGTGGGCTCAGATATATCAGATCGTAAAAGAGAACTGTTCGTCGGATTACCGGGGAGCAACTCCGCAGGACGATGTAATGGAGAGACTTCTCCGTACCAGGAAAGGATAAGAGATGGCAGATACAAAAAAGATAGAACAGGTGGAAGTGGATAAGCTGATCCCGTACGCGCGGAACGCAAGGACCCACTCCCCTTCACAGATAAATCAGATACGGGCATCGCTCCGTGAGTTCGGATTCGTATCGCCTGCCGTGATAGACGCGGACTTAAATGTCCTTGTCGGACACGGAAGGATCGAAGCCGCGAAGCAGGAAGGATACAAAACAGTTCCGTGCGTGTTCGCAGAAGATCTCACCGATGCGCAGAAGAAGGCATACATCCTCGCGGACAACAGGCTCGCGCTCAACGCCGGCTGGGACGAAGAGATGCTTGCGGTTGAGCTTTCAGATCTTCAGGGAACGGATTTCGATGTGGATCTTCTCGGGTTTGACGATAGCGAGATCAATAAGCTATTAACTGATGATGACATTCAGGACGATGACTTCGATGTGGATGAAGAGCTGAAGAAGCCGGCGGTAACAAAGCTTGGCGATCTGTGGCTCATCGGTAATCACAGACTATACTGCGGAGACAGCACAGTCCCGGAAACATACGAAGCACTGATGGACGGAAAGAAAGCAAACCTTGTCGTAACTGATCCGCCGTACAACGTGGACTATGAAGGAAGCGCAGGCAAGATAAAGAACGACAACATGGGTAGCAGCAAGTTCTATCAGTTCCTTTATGATGCGTTTCTAAATACCGAAAAGGTCATGGCGGATGATGCGAGCATATATGTGTTCCATGCAGATACCGAAGGACTGAACTTCAGGAAAGCTTTTCAGGACGCCGGCTTTTATCTCTCCGGCTGCTGCATATGGAAGAAGCAGAGCCTGGTGCTCGGGCGCTCTCCATACCAGTGGCAGCACGAACCGATCCTTTACGGGTGGAAGAAGAAAGGAAAGCACGAATGGTATAACGGCAGGAAGGAATCTACTATCTGGGAATACGATAAGCCGAAGAAGAACACCGATCATCCTACGATGAAGCCGGTACCTCTTCTTGCATACCCAATCGTGAACTCATCCATGACGGGATGTATAGTGCTCGATCCGTTCATCGGATCTGGCAGCACAATGGTCGCCTGTAAGCAGACGGACCGCATCTGCTACGGGATAGAGCTTGACGAGAAGTTCTGCGACGTGGTCGTGAGCCGCATGATAGAGCAGACCGGATCATCCGATGACGTGGTCCTCATAAGGGGCGGCAAGGAATATTCTTTCGCTGAAGCTGCAGAATTAGCTTGATATTATGTACTTTCAGAGTGATATATGTAAGTACCAAAAAGGGAGGTACACATAATGGCAGAAGTAGAAAAGATCGAAGTCAAGATCCCGTCAGATGGATACGACGGCAAGGCGCTAACGAATCTCGTGAACATGATAAAGAGCTGGCAGTATCTGCTGGCAAAGGCTATGGGAAGCGAAGTCCTGTCGGCGTCAGATAATCTTGTCGAAGAACTCGAAGGTGCAAAGCCGGAAACAAAGGCTGACTTCATGGAGTCGCTTAAGAGCTGCGGGAAAGACGCTCTCAAGGGAGTAAAGATCACAGCGAAGGAAATTACATTCACGTTTCCGAGCGACAATCAGATTAGGCCGATCGACTATACGGAGCTTGCATCTGCAATGTGCAGAGAGGCAAAGGAAAGAAGAAGCATACAGCCAAAGCCGCACGAACCGGAAAACGAAAAGTACGCTATGAGAACATGGCTGGTCCGGATCGGCTTTGGACCGGAAAATCCGGAGCCAAGGACAGCATTCCTAAGGAGGCTTAAAGGAAACTGCGCATTCAAAACAGAAGAGCAGCTTAGAGCTGCAACTATAAAAGTCAGGGAGGCAAGACATGAGAACGCCAAGTAGAGAAATCATCGAAAGCCTTAGGAAAGAATATCCTGCAGGCACAATAGTAGAGCTCGTCCGCATGGATAAGATCCGCAGGCGCCGCCGGCAGGCACAACTGGAACTATTACAGGAATCGATGCTATCGGAAGCATAATGGTTTCATGGAATAATGGGTCAAGCCTCAATGTAATACCGGGAGAAGACGTTATAAAAATCATACAGGAGAAAACGAAATGAATGACAAAGTGAAAGCGGAAATACTGCAGGTGAGTGACACCGGCAGGACGAATATGGTAGATGTAGTTATGGTCCAGCGGATAGCATTTGAAATGGACTTATATGCGCTGGTGACATATCTTGAGGACCACCGGAAAGAATATGTTCACTTTATTATGACTGGGGAGGATAGCTGATATGGGAGATAACATAAATCATCCGGACCATTACTGCGATGGAGGAATAGAAACTATTGATTTTATCGAAGCTAAAGGTCTCGGGTACTCACTCGGGAATGCAGTGAAATACATATCGCGCGCCGGCAAAAAGGATCCGGGGAAATACGTCGAGGACCTTGAAAAAGCACGCTGGTATATTGATAGAGAAATACATAAAAAGACTCTGAAATAGCTTGATATATGTACCGTCAAGAGCGTTAATGTACATACCAAAAGAGAACATTAACAAAGAGAAAGGACGGAACCAAAATGACAGAGAACATGAAAGAATACAGAAACGAACTCCAGAAACAGCTTTACGAAGCAACAGCAAGATTCGAAGAAGCAAAGAAAGAAGCAGCCGAGAAAATCTTAAGCCTTACATGGAGCACTGCAGAAACCTGCGGAGCAGGATACGCAGCAAGCATAGAAAAGATCACAATTGAAGGCGCAAAGATGAGAGCCCTCGGGATTACCATTTCAGACTTCGACTACTTCGCAGCGCAGGAGGAGAAAGAAGAAGCTAACAAGGCACTCGGAATCACGGCAGAAACAGGACACTGCTACAAGGTCACAGTAAATTTTGGCGGAGAGTCGGTCGATCCTAGTTCGCTTCCGACGGCGGTTACAGAGGACTTCATGGTAATGACCTGCAGCGCAAGCCAGGCAAAGAAGCAGGTCGAGAATTACCTCAGCGCAGGCGGATTTGAAAACTACGAAATCAAGGACGCAGAGTTCATGACGACGGTGGAAAGATAAGGAGTGGCCATGGAAAAGAGCAGCGAAAAGCTTCTAAAGGAAATACACGAAGCGGAAGAAGAACTGAAGAAGTTCACACCGGAGCAGATAAGGAAAGCTCTTCAGGGTTACAAAGGGTTTGATGAATATGAGTACGAGAGAGGAATGAAAAAATGCATAACGAAGGAACGCTAAAAATCGGAAGCTGCATTATTCATTACTGGGTGAAGCACTTCGACGAGTCCAGCGTCTACGGGATAGACGAAGGACGCATCTCAAAGCTCACACTGAAGCAGGATGGTAAATTCATAGCAAACTTCGATCGCGGATGGGACATTGTTCCCGAAACGTACGAAGCAAAGGCAGCACTCGCAATACTTATGAAAAAATACAACTAAAGAATACCGGAAGAGCTTAGAGGCTCTTTTGGTCGTACAGGCCATACGGTCTTTTTTTATTGCCGTGAAAGGAGGCATCATGCGGAAGCTAAAAGATTACAAACCGACAGAGTTCATGGCCGAAGGCTCCGCATACGATATGGACGCTGCAGATTATGCGGTGAACTTCATTGAATGCCTCTGTCACACAAAAGGTACCTGGGCCGGAAAGCCGTTCGAACTGATCGACTGGCAGGAACGTATCGTGCGAGACCTCTTCGGAGTCCTAAAGGGAAACGGATACAGGCAGTTCAACACCGCCTACATAGAAATACCCAAAAAGATGGGGAAGCAGCTCGCACTTGATACGCTAATTCCCACTCCGGATGGATTTGTGAATATGGGAAATATAGCCGTAGGCGATACGGTGTTTTCAGATACGGGAAAGCAATGCCGCGTAACAGCGAAAAGCAAAGTCGACTTCGATGAACAGGCATACAGGATCACATTCAGAGACGGCCAGGTAATAGAAGCGGGAGAGCATCATCAGTGGGAAGGAGAATATACATGCGGAAAAAGAAAGCACTGCATCATGACTACCGAAGAGCTTTACAGGATGCCGCGTGACGGGAGCTGCGTAAGGTTCCGCATTCCACTTCCGGGAGCGATCGAAGCTCCTGACGCGGACCTTCCAATAGAGCCGTACCTTATGGGATACTGGCTCGGGAACGGTAATGCCGTTAAACCCGAGATCACTGTAAGGACTGGAGATATTGCAGGAGTGCTGCGCGAGATCACACCGTACTACCACGAAATACATTCATGGCAGAACGTAGGCGACAGCATCATACTCAGGATACCGGAGCTTAAAGCTGTGCTTCTTGAAAGCTTCAGAGACAAGGTGATCCCGGTAAGTTATCTCAGGGCGTCATATGATCAGAGGCTGAGACTACTGCAGGGACTTATGGATTCGGACGGCGCAGTAAGCACTAGAAAAGGCCAGGGCATCTACACATCGACTGAGAAGGCATTATCCGAAAGCGTAAGCGAGCTCCTGTGGAGCCTCGGGATCAAGAACGCAGTAACAACTGCAGTATCGACTCAGAGAAACGACTGGGGAAAGCCAAGCTCCGAGTGCGGAAGGAAAGAGACCGGGGAGACGCTGTACTATGTAAAGTTTACGGCATTCAGCGATACGAAGGTAAGCTGCCTTTCAAGGAAGCAGGATAACAGCGCAGAAAGAGATCCTGGGACAAGAAGCCACTTCAGATATATACGGTCGATAGAGAAAACAGAAAACAGAGGCATGCAGTGCATACAGGTGGACAGCCCGTCGCATCAGTATCTTGTAGGACGTTCGTTTTTGCCTACTCATAACAGCGAGCTCGCTGCAGCTGTAGCGCTGCTTCTATGCTGCGGAGACGGAGAGGAACGGGCCGAGGTCTACGGATGCGCTGCAGATAGGCAGCAGGCCGCGATCGTGTTCGACGTAGCTGCCGATATGGTAAGGATGTGTCCTGCTCTCGGAAAAAGGGTCAAGATACTGGCATCTCAGAAAAGGATAATATATCAGCCGACGAACAGCTTCTATCAGGTACTGTCCGCGGAAGCATATTCAAAGCACGGCTTCAACATACACGGAGTCGTATTCGACGAACTTCATACGCAGCCTAACAGAAAGCTTTTCGATGTAATGACGAAAGGCTCCGGGGACGCGAGGATGCAGCCGATGTACTTTCTGATCACAACTGCAGGAACGGACCGAAACTCGATCTGCTATGAACAGCACGAAAAGGCGCTCGATATATTAGAGGGCAGAAAGATCGACCCGACATTCTACCCTGTCATATACGGGGCGGACGAATCGGAGGACTGGACAGATCCCAAGGTATGGAAGAAAGCGAATCCGTCGCTTGGCATAACGGTCGGGATAGACAAGGTCGAAGCAGCATGCAGCTCAGCAAGGCAGAACCCGGCCGAGGAAAACTCGTTCAGGCAGCTCAGGCTAAATCAGTGGGTAAAGCAGTCGGTAAGATGGATGCCGATGGAGAAATGGGACGCATGCGGATTCAAGGTGCTGCCGGAAGAACTAAAAGGTCGTGAATGCTACGGCGGTCTGGATCTTTCGAGCACTACGGATATTACGGCATTCGTGCTCATGTTTCCTCCGAGAACCGACGACGAGAAGTACATAGTGCTTCCCTTCTTCTGGATACCGGAAGAGAACATGGATTTAAGGGTCCGTCGGGATCACGTACCGTATGATCTTTGGGAAAAGGAAGGCACCCTCAATACCACAGAAGGCAATGTCATCCATTACGGGTTCATAGAAAAGTTCATAGACGATCTCGGCAAAGACTACAACATAAAAGAGATCGCGTTTGACAGATGGGGAGCCGTGCAGATGGTGCAGAACCTTGAAGGTCTCGGCTTCACCGTAGTGCCATTCGGTCAGGGGTACAAGGACATGTCCCCTGCCACAAAGGAGCTCATGAAACTTACTCTGGAACAGAAGATCGCGCACGGCGGCAACAAAGTGCTGCGCTGGATGATGGACAATGTCTATGTAAGGACCGATCCTGCCGGGAACATCAAGATGGATAAGGAAAAGTCTACAGAAAAGATCGACGGAGCAGTGGCAACAGTCATGGCACTTGACCGTGCGATACGTCACCAGGACAGCGAAAGTATATATGACCAGAGAGGCATAGTTGTTATATGAGAAATATACGGCTTAACTTTCTGCATATATAATGCGAAATAATATGCAGAAACATCTAACTTGAGATGCTATTTCATGCAGTAAAAGGAGGAGCACATGTCACTAATGGACAAACTAAGAAAACCGAGGGACAAGCCGGTAACGAACTATCTTTCGCAAATGAATATTAGGTGCTCTCTTGCAGGTGACCTAAGATGAGATATTGCTGTTGCCAGGAAGTCTGGGAACCGGGATCCATTATACGCAGCTCTTGAATTGTACTGTAAAATGCGTTACATTGTTGGCAAGGAGATGATGATAATGGAAAAAACAGCAACGCTCAATTTAAGAGTAGATCCTTCCGATAAAAAGAACGCTGAATACGTATTGTCTCAGCTTGGTATTTCGATGTCGTCAGCAGTGAACGTTTATCTAAAGCAGATAGCATTGACAGGAGGCATTCCATTTCCTGTATCGCTTCCGAAGGCACCTGCGTCAGTTGATGCCGAGAAAATGTCGGCAGCAGAAATACGGTCAAAAATTAGCGACGGAATAAATGATGTAAAATCCGGAGAGACGATTGATGCAAAGGAGGCATTTGATGTATTCAAGAATCGGCGCTGATATGGATAGGTACGCAGTGCTGTCGATATAGAAAACACGACGGTAATAGACACAAATGTATTTTACGGTGCCTCAGACATAAGCAGAAAACTTGCGGAGCTGGACTGATAATAGTTCAAAACACAGTTGAAACTTTTATGCGTAGTCATTTCAATGCAGAAATATGGTTTAAGTTATATGCACATAAAAGACAAAATAATGTGCATATAATTTCAATTTAACAGTATATATCTTAGCAGAGCGCTTCTTATGAGGCGCTTTTTTAGTAATCAAAAAGGAGGGCCTCATGTCACTAATGGACAAACTGAGAAAACCGAGAGACAAGCCGGTAACTAATTATCTCTCGCAGCCGTATTCGTTCTTCTTCGGAGCGAGCACGGCCGGGAAGCAGGTAAACGAACGTACGGCAATGCAGACCACCGCGGTGTATTCGTGTGTAAGGATACTTTCGGAGGCGATAGCGTCGCTGCCATTAAACGTCTACCGGTACACGGATGGCGGCAAGGAAATGGACCACCTGCATCCCCTGTTCTACGTTCTTCATAACGAACCGAATAAGGAAATGACGTCGTTCATATTCAGGGAAGCTCTGATGAGCCACCTACTAATATGGGGAAACGCCTACGCGCAGATCATACGTGATAACGCGGGAAGAGTTGTCGCACTGTATCCGCTCCTTCCGGACAGGATGGAAGTAGACCGGGGCTCTGACGGAAAGATAGTTTACAGGTACACAAGATACGACGGGAACGATCCGTATATGAAAAAGGACGGTGTTATAGTCCTTTCAGGTGAAGACGTGCTGCATATACCGGGGCTCGGGTTCGACGGCCTCATAGGCTATTCTCCTATCGCTATGGCGAGGAACGCTGTCGGCATGACGCTTGCGTGCGAAGAATACGGCGCGAGCTTTTTCGCTAACGGCGCAAATCCGGGAGGAGTCCTGGAGCACCCTGGGATACTGAAAGACCCCGGAAAGGTACGGGAATCCTGGAACTCGGTCTATCAGGGAAGCGGCAACGCACATAAGGTGGCGGTCCTAGAAGAAGGAATGAAGTTCCAGCAGATAGGTATTGCAGTAACAGATGAGAATGCAAACCACAAGGAGGAATGGACTTTCTACTATATGTGCGCTGCAACGGTATCAACGCCAAATTCCAGCGAAGCGTATGAAGCTGCAACTACCAATGAAAGGGAGCAGATATGCTTCACTGTGCGGTTCACGACGCTTCTCCTTCCCGTAAGGCCTAAAGGATACCGGGTGATCTACAACAATAAGGCATTTAGCATTGTGGGGATAGATCCTATGGGAGACCGCAGGACCTGTATGAAGATAAAAGCGGAGAGAGAAAATGGGTGAAAGCATTAAGCCGGAGGACCTTGCCAAGGCCATAAATTCCGAGATGAAAAGATATGCTGATGTAGTGACAGATGACATCAAGGAATGCGTAAAGGACGCTGCGGACGAAGTAAAGTCCGAGATCAGAGATAACGCACCGGTCCTAACAGGCAAATATAAAAAGAGCTGGGGCATCGTAAAAAGCAAGGAAGATAAGGATGGCATAATCCTAATCGTCCGGTCAAAGGATAGGTACAGGCTAACGCACCTGCTTGAAAACGGCCACGTAAAAAGGGGAGGAGGAAGAGTAAGAGCAATACCTCACATAGGACCTGCCGAAGAAAAAGGAAAGCGGAAACTGATCGAAGACATCGAAAAGAAGATCACGGAAAAATAGGCTTGATTTATCATATATTCAATGTATCCTTGATATAGGAAAGGAAGCGGCACTATGCAGGTAAATACAAAGAATCTGGTTTCGATGACAGAAGCCAATCAAAACTTTTCTAAAGTTGCAAAACTGGTAGACGAGAATGGCGCAGTTGTAATATTGAAGAACAATACCCCACGGTATATTGTGATCGGGTACGATGAAATATCAGGGCAGGATCTTGCTGACGATATTTCTGTAGAAGCTGCCGCCGGGGAAATACTCGCAAAGCATGAAAAAGCATTTAGGAAGCTGGCTAAATAGTTACTTTATATATAATGAAATATGATTTCAGAATGTTTTAAGGCAGTCATTGTATAGTGACATTGTTAAAACAAATAAATATCTCATCCTCTCAACAAAACACAACATTGCAGCGACCATTAATGGCCGCTGTTTTGCTGTACAGAGAATGGATGAGTTTGAAAGGAAAACATAAAATGGATCATAAAGATGTCATAGCGATGATAGAAGGGACTTCCCTGCCCTACTCCTACGACCATTTTGCGGAAGGGGAGGTGCCGGAGCTTCCGTACATCGCGTTCAGATATCCGGCGTCAGATAACACTGCGGCAGACGGGATGACGTATCTTACTTCGGCGAGATTAAACATCGAGCTGTATTCGGATATAAAAGACCCTGCTGCAGAAGAGAAAGTGGAAGCCGTGCTTAACAGCTACGGCATCATATTTAACAAAAGCGAAGAATGGATAGAGTCCGAAAAGCTCTATGAAGTTCTGTATGAGATGGAAGTATGACCCCTGCCGCTATCGGTAATAAATAACAAATATATGCAGGATAAAAACCATTTATTGCCGATAATATGGTATAATAGCTGTATGCAGGAGGCAGGACATGAAATATCTATCAGTAAGTAAAACAGCTGAAAAATGGGGGCTGTCCGAAAGGACTGTCAGAAATTACTGCGCACATGGAAGAATCCCAGGTGCATTCATTACCGGCAAGACATGGAACATTCCGGAGGGAGCACTGCGGCCGGGACGCATCAACGGCAAATCCGATATGCCATTTTCCCTTCTCGAAATAATGAGAGCTGAGAGAAAGAGCAGCATATCAGGCGGCATTTATCATCAGATCCAGATAGATCTAACATATAACTCGAATCATATCGAAGGCAGCAGCCTGACCCACGATCAGACGCGGTACATATTTGAAACAAACACCCTCGGTATCACCGATGCGGCCGTGAACGTCGATGACATCGTTGAAACTGCAAATCATTTCAGATGCATAGATATGATCATAGATGATGCGGGGCTGGGTATCAGCGAGGCTATGATAAAACGGCTGCACTTCATCCTGAAGAACGGGACAAGCGATTCAAGGAAAGACTGGTTCGCAGTCGGAGAATATAAAAAGCTTCCTAACGAGGTCGGCGGATCCGCGACTGCGCTTCCTGAAAATGTTGCGGCAGAGATGAAGTCCCTTATTGCAGGATATAACGGCAGGAAGACAAAAAAGTTCGAAGACATAATAGCATTTCACTACGAGTTCGAAATGATACATCCTTTCCAGGACGGGAACGGACGAGTGGGAAGACTTCTAATGTTCAAGGAGTGTCTCAGAAATGATATAGTCCCGTTCATAATAGACGAAGAACATAAAATGTTTTACTACCGGGGTCTGAAAGAATGGAAACATGAAAAAGGATACCTTATTGACACCTGCCTAAGTGCGCAGGATGAGTTCAAAAAACGCCTGGACTATTTCAGGATAAAATATTGATACAGTAAACGGAAATGAGGACGTTAAAAGCGTCCTTTTTCTATTGCATAAAAAAGGAGAGATATATATGGCAACAGCAAATAACAAGAAGCACTTCGACGTGCTCAATTTCTACTATGCTGTAGGGACCAAAGACCAGGCGACCGGCATGGTGACATACGGAGTTCCCGTAAAGGAGCCCGGCATCGAATCGATAGCCGCAAAGGCTCAGGGCAGCCAGAGCATAACGAGAGCCGACGGGATAAACTATCTCGTCAATGTCAGCAATACGGGATATGAGATCACCGCGAAAGAGGTAATGCTCTCAGACGCTATGAGGCAGGCAGTCCTCGCGGAGGTAAAAGATAGTACCAAGGGCCTTCAGTACGAAGATGCGGATGCGGAGATGCCTGTATTCGCTTGTCTTTTTGAGTTCAAAGGCGACGTCAACCACACAAGACACGTGATGTATAACTGCACAGCATCGAGGCCTGACCTCGCTGGTGAAAACAAGGATAACCAGCAGGAGCCGGATGAAGACGAGATCACGATCACAGCCAGTCCTCAGCCGATGACGGTCGACGCTGCTGGAACAGTGAAGAACATCGTGAAGGCATTTGCAAACGAAGCAGACTCTGTATATACAGGCTGGTTCTCTGCAGTGCCTACTCCTGAGTACACTAAATCAACTACAAGTTCGACGTCCGGAAGCTGATGGAGGTAACACATGAAGAAAACGATCGATATAGACGGAAAAGAAGTGCTGTTCGAAGCGACAGCGATAACTCCGATAATCTACCATAACGTGAGCGGAGGAGATCTCGTAAAAGACATGGAGGAAATGGACGAAGGCACGGGCGATGCATTCATGACAGTCTCGATGCTGGCTGGCGTCATGGCTCTTCAGCCAGGTAAAACGCTTACGGAGCTTATGAATGTAAGCAGGACCGATGTATATGAATGGCTGATGGGAATCGACTCCCCTCTTGCTCTGGTAGAACAGGCAAAAGACATCATGGACCTCTGGGCAAAGTCCAGCAAGACGAGCGTATCCGCAAAAAAAAAGGAGAAATAGACCGCCCCGTTACTACTGCGCTTTACATCTTAAGGCTGCGGCAGACGGGGCTTTCTCTTGCCGAAATAAGGATGATCGATACAGGACTCGCGTTAGACATGATCACGGAGCAGATGAACGATCAGTATGACTGGCCGGAGAAAGCAACACAGGAAGACTTTGATAATTTCAGAGACATGTAGCAGATAATGATTGATTTTCACCTCAAAATCGAATATAATGCGAGTATGAGGTGAAAATATGATAAATACTACAGGAATGATAGTGAATGGTCTAAAAGAATATAAAAGTCCTTATGACAAGCTGTCACGGATGGTAAGAGACGGCGTCTACATACCTATTACGAAGGGTATATATGAAACTGATGCTTCAACACCGGGATATCTTCTCGCGGGTGCGATTTACGGCCCGTCGTATTTGTCGTTCGAATACGCGCTGCAGCATTACGGGATGATACCGGAAGGCGTTATTGCATTTACATCTGCGACCTTCGGTAAAAAGAAAAAGAAAAAGTACGAAAACAAGTTCGGAGTATACACATACAGGGACGTTCCCGATGACGTGTATCATCTTGGGATCGAATATATGCAGGAAGGACAGTATTCATATTTCATTGCTTCACGGGAAAAGGCAATATGCGATGAGCTATATAAGCAGCGGCCTGTTTCAAATTACAGTGAACTTAAAGCCATGCTTTTCGGAGATCTCAGGATAGATGAATATGAACTGGGGAAAATAGATCCGGGCAGTCTTGAGATAATTGCCGACAGCTATCCGAGCACCAATGTGAAACGTTTTTACAGATATATCAGGAGAAACTCAAAATGAATACCATTATTGAAACGATGATCAGCTCATATAAAACGGAAACGATATACGACAAGAAAAATGCCATGAAGGAAGTGCTTCAGGAAATAATTCTGTGCGGACTCAGCAGAGCGGGATTCTTTCAAAGGGCTGCTTTTTACGGAGGTACTGCATTAAGAATGTTTTACGGACTCGACCGTTTTTCGGAGGATCTCGATTTTTCACTTGAAGAACCGGATGATACTTTTGACATTAAAAAGTATTTTCCTGAGCTTGAAAAAGAGATAGCCGCTTACGGGCTGCATGCTGATATACGGGAGAAGAAAAAAAGCGGGGATTCAAATATCAAATCAGCTTTTGTAAAAGGAAATACTGTAGAGCATCTTTTGATGTTTTATCCGGATGAGTCATCGGACTTTGGCATAAATAAAAACGAACTGACTAAAATCAAACTGGAGGTAGATACCAATCCGCCTAAGTATGCTGCATTTGAAAGGCGCTATCGCCTGAGGCCGATGCCGTATGAAGTAAATCTATATGATGAGCCGTCTTTATTCGCGGGCAAGATCCATGCTGTTATAGGCCGATCTTGGAGCAACAGGATAAAAGGACGAGATCTGTATGATTATGTTTTCTACATTGCAGGAAATGTTCCTGTGAACAGGATGCATCTAAAAGACAGATTAGTTCAGTCGGGACACTTAGAAGAAAATGATCCTTTTGAACTCGAAGATCTGAAAGCGATGCTTTGCAGTAAATTTGACAGTATTGACTATTCTCAGGCGAAAGAAGATGTTATTCCATTTTTGCGGAATCCCGGCGAAACCGACTTATGGAGTGCAGAATTCTTCAAACAGATTACAGACAGTTTGACGGAAAGATAGTACAATATTAAGCGGCGCCATGGTAAAACAAATACATATACGGGTAAAATGAAATTTGCTGAGGTAAAGACATATGGAAATTAAAAAGTATAACCAAGAAATGTCAGTATGTAAGGTTACAGATTACAGTAAAGTAAACTTGAACGATGAGTTTGTATTCATCGGGAAGACAGACGAGGAGTTGTCTCTGGTATGCTGTACAGAAAATGTTCCTCAAAATATTATTGAGAGAGATGATGGATGGAAAATGATGAGGATACAAGGTATTCTCGATTTTTCTTTCATCGGGATATTGTCGAAAATTTCAGCTGCGCTTGCAGATAATGAGGTCGGAATTTTTGCTGTTTCTACTTTTAATACAGATTATATTCTTGTGAAAGCAGAGGATTACGATAAATCTCTGAAAGTACTTGGAAAATCGGGTTATATAATTGTGTAGTGATGCAAATCCCTACTTTAGGATATCAAAGATAATATAACTTAGAATTGGGTATTTCCATTTTGGAAACAACCACATGCCTATAGTTAATAAATAGCATCTGCCTTCAGCGGCAGGTGTCTTTTGTTATACGCAAAAAGGAGGAGCCGGTATGGCATCAAATAATATAAAAGGGATCACCGTTAAGATCGGCGGGAATACCGGTCCTCTTAAAAACGCCCTTAAGGACGTGGATAAGCAGGCAAGAAATACCCAGTCCGAACTCACAAAAGTCGGAAGGCTCCTGAAGTTCAACCCCGGGAATGTAGAGCTTCTTAAGCAGAAGCAGGACGCCCTTACGAGCTCCGTGAAGAATACATCTGAAAGGCTAAAGACCTTAAGGGCAGCCCAGGAGCAGTACGTGTCATCTGGAAAAGACTTAGGCGCCGATTCATACAAGGCTCTTCAGCGTGAGATCATCGAAAGCGAATCGAAGCTGAAGCACTTTGAGAATGAACTTAAGAAGTTCGGAAGCGTCGGAGCCCAGAGAGTGGCAGCAGTAGGAGCAAAGTTCAAGTCCGTTGGATCAAAGATAACGAACGCCGGCATGGCGGTCAGCAGATCTCTCGGGGTCATGTCTGCCGCAGCAGTGTATGCAGGTAAACAGGCGATAGATGCCGCAACCACGCAGCAGAACGCGGAAAACAAACTGACTGAGATCTACAGGTCCAGGATGGGAGCGACAAGAGCGGCAGCAAAGGCAACTGAAGAATACGCATCGAAGCTACAGAGAGAAGGAGTCGTAGGAGATGAGGTTACTCTTTCCGGCGCGCAGCAGCTCGCTACTTTTGCGAAGATGCCGGAGACAGTGAACAAACTGCTTCCTGCTATGGATAACCTCCTGGTCCAGCAGAAAGGATATGCGGGGACCGCTCAGGACGCAACCCAGATAGCGAACCTCATGGGTAAAGCCATGAACGGAAACGTGGGAGCGCTTAAAAGAGTCGGCATATCATTTACCGACGCGCAGGCCGATGTCATAAAGTACGGCACGGAATCCGAAAAGGCCGCAATGCTTTCGCAGGTCATAACCGATAACGTGGGAGAGATGAACAGCAAGTTCGCAGGTACGGATCTCGGAAAGATACAGCAGGCAAAGAACGTCCTCGGGGATACCGCAGAAGAGCTCGGTGCGGTTCTTCTTCCGGCAGTAGCAGAGGCCGCTAAATGGATATCTGCGAACCTGGTGCCTAAGCTCAGTGAAATGATAAGCATATGTAAGCAGCATCCGGTCATTGCTAAAGTCGCGCTTGCTCTTACAGGGATAGGCCTTGTAATAGGCCCACTCATAGTGTCGATCGGTTCCTTTGCAACCTCGATCGGAGCGATAGCATCCGCTGCGCCTGATCTTCTTAGATTCGGAAGCGTGCTGACCAGGTTCGGGTCCGGCATCGCGGGAGCTTTCACAGCAATCCCTGGCATCATAGCAGCAGCCGGTGCAGGAATAAGAGCATTCGGCGTTTCGATCGCGGCGGCGCTTGGCCCGGTCGGACTTATCATCGCGGGGATAGCTGCGGCAGTCGCGGTATTTGTACTTCTCTGGCATAAGTCTGAGGGGTTTCGGAATTTCTGGAAAGGGTTATGGAAAGGCATCAAAAGTACTTTGTCATCCGCCGTTACCGCGATAAAGCACCTCATGAAGGGATTGGCTTCGTTTTTCGGCAACGTATGGAAAGGCATAAAGTCGGCAGTGGTTACGATCGTTAAAGGATTCGTTAACGCTATAGTTACTGTGATCAAGGTAAAGTTCGCGGTGATAAAGGCAGCACTGACACTCCTTAAGCACGCCTTTAGCCTGGCCTTTAAGGGGATAAGGACGTTAGCGGGCATCCTCCTTAATGCGTTAAGGGCGGTATTCAGTAAGATCAAGGGCGTGTTCTCCAAAGTTAAGTCCTTCCTATCCTGGTTCGGAGGGCTAGGTAAAAAAGCATATAACTGGGGCAAGGACCTGGTCGGCGGCTTTATAAAGGGGCTCGCGAGTCATGTGAAGAGCCTTTACGGTAAGGTGAAGGGAATAGCGAGCTTCATAGCAAAACATCTACACTTCTCTGTTCCGGAAGAAGGACCTCTTAAGGACTTCGATAAGTCGGGCGCAGACATGGTGGATCTGTTCACGAGCGGCATAAGCAGCAGGTTAGGCGCGCTAAAGTCATCGGTAAGCAGCATGGCAGGTACGTTAGCAGGTGCAAGCCCTGGTTACGGGACAGTTAGCCTTGATACGTCGGGATTAACCGATGCGGTAAGGGCCGGAATGGCAGTTAGCGGCGCTAACCTGTCACAGCCTGTATACTGCACGGTCAAGATAGGAGAAACTACGCTCGAATCGCAGGTAGTTAATGCAGTAAGAAAAGTAAGCAGAAGATCGGGAGGTTATTAAAATGCTAAAGGGTTATCTTTACTTATCGGACGATAACAGTACGTGGGAGAGGCTCCCGGACCCGGAATCATACAGCGTTAAGCCGGAGAAAGTGGAAGACATACTTACAGCGGAATCAGGAAGGACGATAAAGGTGGTGCGTGACTCAAGGAAAGTAACCGTGTCATGCACCTTCTGCTTAACGGACGCATGGCTGAATAGGCTCGCAGCATGGAACGACAAGACTTCGTTTTACCTTAAGTACTACGACGACCTGTCTAAGTCTGACTGCGTGATCGAATGCTACGCGGACGGGTGGAATCCGGAGCTTATCCGGGAATCCGTTAACCACGAAGATATAAAGGGAGCATGGAACTGCCCTCTAAACTTTCAGGAACTATAGGAGAGAAAAATGTACGGCGTAAGTGAAAACTACATAAAGGCGATGAACGCGGCAGTGCATCAGTGGTATGTTACGGGAGCAGTGACTCTAAAGGACGGCACGGTCATCGATCTTACGGAAGACGACATCCTCCAGGGAAGCCTCCTTATCCAGAACCAGTGCGCGGGAGATGGCAGCATCGATATCGGCCAGGTATATATGGGCGAGATGGATATGACGGTGATCCGTCAGGATATAAAAAAGTCGGAGTGGCTCGGCGCGGTAATAAAGCTAATGTTCCACAGGCGTGAGTTCGACGGCGATTTCGCGGAGATATCGCCTGATATCACAGCCGCTGACAGTTTTGGAACTATCCATGCATCGCATGAAAAGGAAGGATATGAAGCGTGGCGCGCATTCGAAAGCAGCGGAAGTACATACTGGGACGCGGGAGCAGGAAGCGCTGCTCTTGAATGGAACTTTCCCTGTCTTACGAGGATAAGGCACATCTCTCTTAACAATCTTCCGGGTACTTACTACCAGGGCCTAGAAGCTTCGGATGGTGGGACGCTTGCAGATTCTGACGGAAACATGCTTATGGCAGTAAGGACATCCGGTTTCGATGTGTCGAAGACCGTAAGCGTGTACACCGACTCAGTCAAAACAAAGCTGATCGGTACCGCGGATTTCAGAGATTCAGGATACAGCTTCGTGGGTTTCACCCCGGAAGGCGGTTATATTGACACCTATGCTCTTTACTTCGAATTCCCGGATTCATACGGTGACGATGTCGGGCTCAGCGGCTGCGATGTTTATCAGGAAGCATGGAACGATAACTTCTGGGCCGACATCCCCATAGGGACATGGAACGTGGACAATGCCGAAAGTTCGGAAGGCGGAGTTGCTCTCACCTGTTACGACAATATGCTGGCGTTCGAAGAAGAATACGATGAAGATGTAAAAAGCATCACGGCATTCCTTGATTCAAGTCCGTACACGTTCCTTAAGAATATGATCGGCTACGTATCGTCTGAGAGCGGTATAACGACCCGCTTTTACAATTCCTCATCTGCTACAGCAGCGCTCATAAACGGAAGCAGCAGCATATTATTCAAGACAGTTTCTGATACAAAAGACTGGAAGACGTGGCGTGACGTTCTGTCGTCAGCCGCGGCTGCTCTCGGAGGATTCGCTGCAGCAAACAGGTACGGCAGGATAGAGATCAGAAATTACAGGGACGATCCGGTAGATGCAATAACAGCGGACACGTTCCTGCATGAAGGAAGCACGTTCTCCGACAGCGAAAAAGACGTAAGAAGAGTGAACGCTGCTTTAGATGACAGCACCAGACTCAAGGTAAAGAACAGCAACTGGGGGACCGGAATAAAATCATACACGCTCGATCTCGGGACGAATCCGTTCATAGCAGTAAAGAGCAAGGAAGATGCGACGGTGATCGTGACCAACATATCAAATGGCCTTCAGCCTGTTAAGTTCAGCGCGTTCTCCATAGAAAGAGCGGCTGATCCCGTTTACGACCTGGGAGACAGAGTCAGCATATCAGGCGGCGGAGCAAAAGATACGTTCAGTTATCATATCACGAAGTTCAGCTTCGACAGCCACAAGTATCACATGGAAGGAGTGACTCCCATAAAGCTCGGGTCGTCATCATCCGGTGGTACATCTTCATCGAAGAGCTCCGGGTCTTACCTGAAGACTAACGGCTCCAATATGTCTAAAGCATTCACTGCAAGTCCTGCATCGTTCAGGGTAGGCGGAAATATCTGCTTCCCGAATGTCTACGACAGGACAATAGACACCGATCCCTAACATGGCAATAAACAGCAACGGATATATTTACAGATCGGCAGCTGATGCTAATCTCCATATAAACTACAGCGGGTATCTTTCGCGGGGAGTCCCCAATATGTACATCGATTCAGCCGGCTCTTTATACAGGTGCGGAAAGCCGAACTACACATGGCTTATGGGAAGCGGCATGAAGGGCTACAACTGGGACTGCTGCGTATATGCAGAAAATAAGTTCGTTGCCGTAGGGTCGGTCCCGATAGAAGGAACAGAAACATACAAAGTAGCTCGTGCCGAATCAAAGTACGGCTATGAATGGGAAGTAACGGAGATAGGCACTTATAACGCACCTCCTATAAAAATGGCGTATGACGGGAAAGGCAACTTCGTTATCGTGTTCTGCAGAAGGATCCTCTATGAAACGTTTCAGCCTTACGGCGGCATGAGCTATATCTATCATTCCGATGACGAATGCAGGACCCTTAAACAGAGGGTAGCTTCTGACGGAAGGATAACAAGCGCAGCATACGGGTCCGGCAAGTTCATGGCAATAGGATACACCTGGACATTCGGAGACGTCGCGGGCATATTTAACAGAGAGAATAATCCGAGGACAGGCCTCATACTTATGGAATCGTCCGACGGGATTTCATGGCAAGATGTTTCAGCTGTGGGAATCGACACAAAATACTTAAATGACTCAGGCGCTGTGCATTATGAAAAAATCGATACTGCTGCAGATAGCATCCTGGACTTTGAAACAGGCTCTCCTTATCAGCTCATCGAATATCATTTCGGATATTTTTTTGCGGTCTCAGGCATGCACGTTTCAAATCCGTATCCCGATGCTCCGGACTTCGCTCATATGTGGAGATACTTTGGTCAGGGAAAGATCGCCTGGTCGGAGGACGGCCGGACATGGACGCAGACGCAGACGGCAGACGGCATCATAAAAAATAACCCGCTGAGGATCAAAAGCTTCCACAGGAGCATATATGGAAAAGATCCGACAAAATATGCTGAAATAGGCGGAGTAAAACTGGACCTCGTATATATCGAATTCTCAGCGCCTCAAAGAGATTATTTCCCCGCGTATAACCCGAACGAGGCATGGCAGCTTCAGGAAACTGAAAGAGACGAGAATACCATGTGCGTGGGACTTGGGGCAGGCAGCACCCTTGATAATAAATATTATGAGGACGGTGAGTATCCCTATCTTAAAGTAAATTCCCGTTATCCGAAAAGACTGGATAAGCAGGATGAATACGACGAAACCGATCAGGCATCGGACGGATGGGCATACTCTCTGCGGCATCAGCACCTTGCACGCAGCAGCTCAGTGGATGGACAGGGAACCACCGAACGTCCATGGGACTGGTCCTTCGGGCAGAATATTTTCACACCGCTGGACATCGATAAATCGCAGCTGTGCTGCTGCGTATGCGGAGGACCGCACATAATAGTGGCTCTCGGAAATCAGTACAGGACAGACGGGAACTGTTCATATTTCCAGACGATAAAAGACGAAAGGTAGGAAGCTATGAGTGAATATAGACTAAGTCAGACGGGAGCGGTGATCCAGCAGGCCATAACCAAAATGGCGGCAGTCACCGTTACCGCAGATCAGATAAACGAAGGAGTAACAAAGGCGGAAGCTCTTACTCACACAGTGACGGAGATAGACGCAGGCGTTACAAAGATCGGGGCGATCACGCAGACCGCAGCCGAAATACAGGAGATACTTAATGTGGGAGCGCGGGTAGCGTCACCTGATTCGGCATCTTCCGGTGAGGTCCTTACGGCGGACGGGTCAGGCGGGACATCATGGGCCGCGGGTGGCGGAGGATCGGGCGCCGTATCATCTGTCGACGGAAAAACGGGAGCGGTCACTCTTACCGATACCTACCTCGGACTAGCAGGCGGCACACTTACGGGAACGCTGAACATAGGAACGACGGAGACTGCAGTCTACACAGGGGTCTGCACATGGAGGAAATGCGCGAACGATTCGGGCAATGTCCACCAGGCGGCCTTTTTTGTCAACTCCGACGGAACAGCAAAGTTCGTGAACAGAGGCGCAAGCGGATCAGCTGATACCGCATCGCTTACGTTCGGAGCAGGCGGGTTCAAATGCATCATGGGCACATCGAAAACCGTAGCAAGTATAGATGCAAACGGCGGTGTGACGATTACAGGTGAACTCACGGGACCGGATCACACCGGCGGCACGGCTACTTTTGGTTATCTTGCAGAAAACGCAAAGACTACGGAAATATTTATGTCGGCAGGTGAAGTCACGATCACAGCTTCCGAATGGACCGCATCGACCGACGCCGCGGGATATTACGAGGCAGCAGCTGCCGTGGACGGGATGTGCGCCTGCTATCATCAGATGACCCTTATAGCGGCATCGGGTATCGTTCCCACGGAAACGGAACGCACCGAGTTTAGTAAGATCGTTCACATTACCGATGCTGACAGCACGACTCTTAAGCTCTATGCGACGGCGGCTCCCACATGTGATCTTAACATTGCAATAAGCGGGACATATGTATTGCTTTAGAAGCAGCATAAGCAGCATTTTTTATTGGAGGAAATAACATGAAAATACATAAGAAGATAAGCAGATACAATTCATCGGAAAGGAACGGCGAAAAGATAAAGTACATAGTGATCCACTATGTCGGAGCCGTATCGTCCGCGAAGAACAACTGCATATATTTCGGAGGAGGAGACCGCCAGGCGTCGGCCCACTATTTCGTCGATGACAAGATCTGGCAGTGCATCAAAGAATCGCGCGCGGCATGGCACTGCGGAGGAGGGCTCCAGGACTACGGGAAGACCTCTGTCGGAGGAAACAGAGGAGCGGCTCTCCACTACATATGCACCAACAGGAACAGCATCGGGATAGAGCTCTGCTGCGAAAAGAGTGGCGGTGAGATCGTGCCAACTAAGGAAGCGATACAGACTGCTGCGCCTCTTGTACGGCACCTCATGAAAAAGTACGGCATCCCAGCGGAAAGAGTCGTAAGACATTTTGATGTTACGGGAAAGTGCTGTCCGAACGGATACATCAGTAAAAAGTCATGGAAGAAGCTTCGTGATTATCTTACGGAAGGCACAGGTGAGTAAATGGACTGGCAGACGATACTTGCAATAGCAGGCGGGATAGTCCTTATTGGGAACGCAGCCGCGCTTATATATAAATGGCTTAGGCCTGCATATCAGCTGACGCAGAGAGTGAAAACCCTGGAAGAGCACGACCGGAAGGACTACGAAACCATCGAGTCACTTCGGGAGCTTAGTAAAGCCCAGTGCAGCGCGCTATTATCTATCATCAATCACATGATAGACGGAAACAACAAAGAGGATATGAAGAAGACACGCGAGCAGATCGCGAAGATACTCATATCGATGAAGTAGGAGGTAATATACATGAAAGTTAAATCTGATACTATAGCCAGGACGATCGTCCTTATGATAACGCTTCTTAACCTGGTGCTGGGCCTTCTCGGAAAGACGGCCCTTAAGATAGACGAATCTGTGATATATGAGGCATGCTCTGTCGGAGCCGTGATAATAGCGGCAGTAATATCCTGGTGGAAGAACAACTCGTTCACACAGGCGGCGCTAAAGGCCGATGAAGTCATGAAAAGCGAGAAAGCACTTAAAGCAGCGAACAGGCAGTAGCATATTATCCTTTCCAATTTAGACTGCGGGTATGATATAATTAATTATCAGAATATTATATTTTTACATCGCTTATATATCATGCCATATTTATCGAAAAGTTTAATATCTTTTTCTCACGCTCAAAGTGCGAGATTCCCCGGAAACATGCATCTAATAGGGTGAAAGGGGAAAAACATGAAATACTCAAAGGAAGAAACGATTCGGGAAATACGGAGAAGAGAAACGGCCATCCGTGAAAAGAGATACAGACTGGATACGTGTATCCTTGGCGGCAGCAGCGTAATACTGACTGCGGCGATATGTATCATCATGTACGGCGGCCCCGAAAGTACGATCATCGGAAGTCGGAATTACGGCACGATGCTGCTGGGAGGCAGTATTGGCGCGTATGTTCTGGCAGCGGTGACAGCATTCATGGCAGGAGCCATGATAACAGCAGAAAGGATGAGGAAAAGATGAATAAAGCAATATCCAGGCGAATACTGGCTTTCGTGCTCGCGATAGCTACAGTGATCGCATTCACACCGGCGATAGCATTCACGCAGAGCGCACATGCGGCAACAGGTGATATTATCGTTGGCAATGTTACATTAAACAGCACAGGCACGGCGGTATATGCTCTTACGGATAATGCCGGTGCTGTTACAACAGATGGGGCAGATGCATCGAACTATAACATAATGTGGGACGGCAGTACGCTGACGCTGAACGGTGCGGCGATAAACGGTGTTGCTAAAAATAACGGCGCCGGGATATATTATGCTGGAACTACACCCATCACGATCGATGTCGAGGGCACGAATACGGTAGAGGGAGCGGATAGTAGCGATAATGCGTATGGTCTGTATACTAAAGGAGATCTGACTTTCAAAGGCAGCGGCAGCCTTGGCGTGACAGGCGGTACAGCAGGGGCTAACAGTTACGGCATACGCAGCTACGGATCCATGACAGTGAGCGGCGGTACGATAACTGCCACAGGCGGTGCAGCAGAAGCAGCGCATGAGAGTGACGGCATATCCTGTGGCGAATCCATGACAGTGAATGGAGGAACGGTGACAGGAAACGGGGATGATACGGGTTCAAGTAAAGTTACATATGGCATATTCTGCGGATCAGGGAGTCTGACAGTGAGCGGAGGCTCTGTGACGGGAAATGGCGGCAAGGGATCGTCGTCAAGTTATGGGATCAGTGCTAACGGCATAAATGAGAGCGGAGGAGCAATAAAGGGGACAAGCGGAGGAGCCGCTGTGAATTATGGCATAATGAGTGCTGGTTATATCAAAGTGGACGGCGGCGCGTTCGAAGGCACAGCCGCTGCTGCTACGGGAAGCTATGGTATCATTTATTGGAAAGGTCAGACTTTTAATATAAACGGAGGCAGAGTGACCGGAAAGGGCGAGACATGTGCTGTAGGGTATTTTGATAACGGAGAAAAGAGCGGTGCTCCGGTCCTTGGCACCGGTATATATGCAGTAACAAATACTGCTTCAGATAAGACCGGGACATCAGGTACATATAAAAATGGTGATTCTCTTTCGGGAGTAGAATATTTCTTAGCAGATGCCGGATCTTCTGTAATTGTCGGTGATAAAACTATGAGCGTAAACTGCACGAAACCTGTTGAATATGCAACTACTACTACCAGCGGCAGCGTCAGTGATCCTGTTGATACTGAGCCACAGGGCGGATATAATGTGAAACTTTCATATGACAGTAATGATCTGCCTGTACTGACATTTAAAGACGCGACGATAAACGGTGTTGCTGATAGTAATTACGGCGCCGGGATATATTATGCTGGAACTACAGCCATCACAATCGATGTCGAGGGCACGAATACGGTAAGGGGAGCGGGTAGTAGCAATAATGCGTATGGTCTGTATACTAAAGGAGATCTGACTTTCAAAGGCAGCGGCAGCCTTGGCGTGACAGGCGGTACGTTAACGATGGAGAGCAGTTACGGTATATACAGCGGAGGATCCATGACAGTGAGCGGAGGTACGATAACTGCCACAGGCGTTGCAAAAATGAAAGGGACTAGTTACGGCATATACAGCAACGAATCCATGACAGTGAATGGAGGAACGGTGACAGGAAACGGAGATAATACGGGTTCAAGTAGTATTACATTTGGCATATTCTGCAGATCAGGGAGTCTAACAGTGGACGGCGGCTCTGTGACGGGAAATGGCGGAAAGGGATCGAATCAAAGTTACGGGATCGGTGCTAACGGCATAAATGAGAGCGGAGGAGCAATAAAAGGGACAAGCGAAGGAACTGTCTTAAATGGTGGCATAATGAGTGATGGTGATATCAAAGTGGACGGCGGCGCGTTCGAAGGCACAGCCGCTGCTGCTACGAGAAGCTATGGTATCATTTATGTGACAAACAAGACTTTTTATATAAACGGAGGCAGAGTGACCGGAAAAGGCGAGACATGTGCGGTAGAGAGAAGCAATAACGGTCCGGTCCTTGGCGCAGGCGTCACGGCATATACAGCAACTGATACTGCAGGGACGACAGGGATAACGCAATATACAAACGGAAGTACGCTGTCTGATAACGCAAAGTTCTTCGGATCCCCATATACAGCACCTGCACCTGTGGCTTATCCTCCAACTGTAACGACTCAGCCAACCGGCGGATCATACGATATCGGCGGCACGGTAACTCCCCTCAAGGTAGCTACGAGCGATTCGGGAGCAACGTACCAGTGGCAGAAGTCGGCAGACGGGGCGACTTGGACGAATATCGACGGAGCGACGAACCCGACTTATACGCCATCTGCAGGTGCAAGCGGTTCAACTAAGTACAGATGTCTCATCACAGGAAGCAACGGCGCATCGACATATTCAGATGCAGTGACCATTACTGTAAGCAGCCGTTACGCAGTCGGTGCCAAGTTCACAAATGGGCTGCTCACATTCAAGGTAAATAAGCAGCCTGCAGCAAAGACTACAAGCGCTTCCAAGAACGGGACGGTCCAGGTCGTGAAACCTGTAAAGAAAACATATAAGAGCATCACCGTTCCGACCTCGGTCAAGATGAACGGATATACTTACAACGTTACGACGATAGGGAAGAAGGCGTTCTACAAGAACAGCAAGCTCAAAACCGTGACGATCAAGTCTACGAAGATCACATCGATAGGGTCCAAAGCGTTCAAGGGCTGCAAGAAAGCCATGACGATCAAAGTGCCGAAGTCAAAGTACAAGGCATACAAGAAGCTCCTCAAAGGCAAAGTACCTGCGGGGACAAAGATCAGGAAAATATAGGGACGCTCCCTATGTGAACATAACCTAATATCCGGAGAGGCGCTGAGCAATAATGCCCGGCGTCTTTTCTTACGTGAAGTCTGCAAACATATTATCCTTTCCACATTGAACTTATGGTATGGTATAATTAATTACCATACTATTGGCAAATCTAATAGAGCCATGTTGTATTACACCCTTAGCTGATTATAGAAAGGATGAAGAAAGATGACCAATGCAGTATCCAGGCGTATCCTGGCGTTCGTACTCGCGATAGCTGTAGTGATCGCATTCACACCGGCAATAGCATTCACGCAGAGTGCATCGGCAGCGACAAGGCCGGGCAAAGTCCAGTGGTCAAGTATCACTAAAACACCGACAACAATAACGCTCAAATGGAAGAAAGCATCGAAAGCGAGCGGCTACTCGGTGTACCAGAAGAAGAGCGGGAAATACAAGAAGATAAAAACCACGACGAAGAGAGCGTACACCGTAAAGAAGCTAAAGGCCTTCACGAGCTACAGCTTCAAAGTCCGCGCTTACAGGATGAGCGGCGGCAAGAAAGTCTACGGCAAGTACTCTTCAGCGAAGAAAGTGACAACGGCGGCTTCTAAGATCACGGACGTTACGATCACAAGCTCGGCATCGTCAGTATCCGCGGGCAGCAATGTCACGTTCACTGCGACTGTTACAGGAGGGACGAAGCCTCTAAAGTATCAGTGGTACAAAGACGGCGCCCTGATCGAAGGCGCGACGGATAGCACCTATACGGCAGCGCTCAGTTCATCAGACAGCGGAGCCAAGTTCACGTGCAAAGTCACAGGCCCTGACGGAAAGAGTCTTACTTCGGAAGAAGCGGGAAGCGTGACGGTATATAACACGGTCACCAGGACAGTAGTCAAAAGCTGGAACATAGGCGCGGCAAACGGAACTACAGACTATGATGGTTCTAATGGAACTTCAGATGTAGTTGCTACACTGTACAGTGACGGAGAACTGGCAGTAACAGGTAAAGGCGATACAGTGGTGTTCGGTACAGCAAGTATAGGAACAGGATATGCATGGGCTGCGCCGTGGTGCACAGATACTTATAACGACAAAGTAACATCGTCAACGATCGAATCGACGGTTGGAACTACAGATATGAGTTACTGGTATTATAGATGCCACAAATTAACAGGTGCGCCTGCGATACCGAGTAGTGTGACGGGGATGGGCGGTACATTCCAAAACTGCACCGCGCTTACTGCAGCACCGGCTATACCAAATGATGTAACCATCATGCAAGATACATTTTATGGTTGCACATCGCTTACTACAGCACCGACGATACCTGGCAGTGTGGAGTATATGGGCAGTACATTCTACGGCTGCACCGCGCTCACTGCAGCACCGACGATACCGAGCAACGTGATGAATATGGGAAGTACATTCTCTGGCTGCACTGCGCTCACTGCAGCACCGACGATACCGAGCAGTGTAAAGAATATGTACTGTACATTCGGTGGCTGCACCGCGCTCACAACAGCACCAACGATACCGAGCAGCGTAGCTAATATGGACAGTACATTCCTAGACTGCGCCGCGCTCACCGGCACGATGCTAATAAAGGCAAATATAAGCAACAGTGACGATTATTTTAATTGTTTCAATGGTGCCTCGACCAACAGCACGGCATCATTGAAAGTCTACGGACTTGATACTACTAATGAGTCAGCAGTAAAGGCAATAGTAACCGACACCAATACCCATAGTCCAAGCTCACATATCACATACGGCGGTTACAAGGTCGCAAGCTGGAACATAGGGTCTGATACGGCAAAAAATAATTATAACGGATCGAACGGAACTGATAAGGTCGTTGCCACACTGTACAGCGAAGGAGAACTGGCAGTGACGGGTTCAGGCGATACTGTGGTGTTCGATTCTAATGCCCCGTGGACTGCAGATACATACAAATCACAGGTAAAGACGTCGACGATAGCCTCTACAGTCAAAACAACTGATATGTCTTACTGGTATGACGGCTGCACCGCGCTCACAACAGCACCGACGATACCGGGCAGCGTGATGGATATGAGCAGTACATTCGAGAACTGCAAAGCACTCACCACAGCACCAACGATACCGAGCAGTGTAAAGAATATGTACTGTACATTCGGTGGCTGCACCGCGCTCACAACAGCACCAACGATACCGAGCAGTGTGACGGATATGTACTGTACATTCTCTAGCTGCATCGCACTCACCGGCACGATGCTTATAAAGGCGACTCCATCAAATTATAATGGATGTTTCGTCTTCGCTGCGACAAACGGCGGAACGAACCTGAAGGTGAATTATACAAGCACAAGTGAGAGCTTTGTTGATACGATCATCTCAAATTGGGGGCCGTCAGGAAGGTTTTCGTATGGGAATATCGCAAAAGCCTTCACCTATGTAGATGTAGATGATCAGACAGCATCAAGCGGAACAGCAACGTTTACTGCTACTTTCAGCACTGCGCCGGCATCATATCAGTGGCAGAAGTCGACTGACGGAGGCAAGACATTTGCTGATATAACCGGTGCAACTTCTTATGAGCTTTCACTGACTGAACTTAAAACATCAGATAACGGCAACATATACAGATGCGTAGTCAAAGACAATAGTAGCTCAGCTAAGGAAGCATACGGCGAAGGTACGCTGACAGTAACAACACCATAATTAATCAAAACTCATAACCAATCGAGGAGGCAGCCGGTAACTGCCTTCTCTTTTTGTGCCGCACAGCGCCGGGGATATGATCTGCCGGCGTATTGTTATGCGCACGGAAATAGCCATTAAGGAAATTATCGCACCCTGCCCGGCCCAAAAACAGTCTGTTTTTCAAAATTTTTTTATGCTAATTTTTATTCACAGGCTGCTGCAGAAACGTCGGAACGGATGCGTAAAACAGGCTTGACTATACGGCGCCGAAGAGTGATGTATAGCTATGCAAGGTATCAGGTCATACAATGAAAGGGGAATACAGAGTATGGAAAATAAGGAAAAGGCAGCGAAGGTCACAAAGGCCGTCGGCATGAAAATGGATGACAAGGGAGCGTGGCACGAAAGCTATATGGACTTCTACGGCGCGACCGAAGAGGACGCGGAAGAGAGCTACGAAAAATGGCAGCAGGACTGCTACGGGTACGACACTTCCCTGCCCCTCGGCGACCTCGTCGAAAAGTACATCTACGAGATACTCATAAACGACCGCAACATACGTTACAACACCAAAGCCGAATACATATCGGCCTACAAGAACTACTTCCGGGAAATGCCCGCAGCAAGGCGCCCTCTCAAAAACATCAGAGCGATCGACCTGCAGATACAGTACAACCAGATGAACTGCGAAGGGAGATACATAAGACTCGCCAACACACTCATCGGAAAACTGTACGCATTCCTGCAGCTGCAGATGAACATCCAGGACATCACGAAGCAGGTCACCGTGCCTCAGCTCGTCATGAAGTCGGGGGTCGATATAGAGGTGTGGTCGGACGAAGAACTGGCAGTAATAAAAGCTAATCTTCCTAACGCGCCGAGGATACGGTTCCTCATAGTGCTTCTCATGAACACCGGCTGCAGGATATCGGAACTGCTCGCACTCAAGTACAACGACATAGACGTTAAGACCAGGACGCTCACGATCAACAAACAGCTCGCGAAGGAAAAGGACCTGCAGGACAGGAGCAAGGGTTCCTGGTTCGAACTGGCGCCTACCAAGTCGCAGAGCAGCAACAGACGCATACCCCTTTCGGATTACGTCATGGAGGAATTCGAGATCCACAAAGAATGGCACAGAGGACAGATGGAACGTTACCGCTTCGAGACCGACTACATCTTCACATCGCTTCACGGCAATGCCATAGACAAGCGCACGGAGATAGTCACATTCAAGAGGTTCTATAAGCGCATCGGAGTCCCCTACAGGAGCTACCATGTTTACAGGCATACATTCGGGACAAATCTCTGCAGGAACAATGTACCGATACAGGTCGCCAGCAAGCTGCTCGGGCATTCGTCCATCAATGTCACAGGCAAGTATTACATCAACGTGGACGATCAGCAGAAGATCGATGCAATAAACAAAATGACGCTGAGTTAAAGGCGTACTGCCGGCCCGGGGAAACCCGGGTCTTTTTAGTATTAGTAAATAATGACATAACTGGCAAATTATAGTCAACAAGTTATACCATGCTTACAAGTTATTTTCAAAATTCAAAGGAGGGAAATAATACTATGGTTAATACCAAGACAAGTATTTCCAAGAAAGTGCTGGCACTCGTACTCGCAGTAGCCTGCACGATCGCCTTCACACCTGCTATCGCATTCACACAGAGTGCACATGCAGCTAACGCTGCTGCAACCGGAGCAGGTGGTCTGATCAGTGATACAGCTACAGCACAGGCTGCTTTTGGCACAGCTGCAGTAGTAACAGGCACAACATCAGATATGACGGTCACAATCAACAATAATACAGATCTCACATTAACTACTCCTGTAGTAGTTGGACAGAACATTAAGCTTACTGTTACATCGAATGGTCAGAAGGCTACAGATGTAAAAGTAATCGGTTCTTTCAAGCTTCAGAGCGGCGCAAGTCTTGACATCGAGGGATATACAGATGTAGCTCCTGCAAGTTCTTCTGCAGGTACTGCAGCAATCGATGGCACAAGCATGGCTGCCGGCAATATCACTGTTGGTGAAAATGCAACAGTAACAGGCGGAGCAGCATCGGCTGGAAACGCAAATGGCGGAGATGCTATCGTTGTTGCAGGAAGTGCAACTACAGTAACGACTACAACAGGTTCTGTAGTCGTAAACGGAACAGTAACAGGTGGAGCCAAGAATGGTACAGGAAACGATGGCTATGGCGTGAATCTCCTTGGTTCAGGCACATATCCAGCAGTAGCTCTTTCGGGTTCAGGTTCTGTTTCATCGGTAAACCCATCAACAAGTGCCTGGACACCTTCAACAGTCACATTCTCAGCAGAGAAATCAGCTACAAATGCAGCATCAGCAACGGTATCTGCTCTTGTAGCAGGCAATGTTCTTAAAGCTTCTTCAGAGGCAATAACAGGACATGCATATACAGTTGAAATCTCTAAGCGTCAGACTGTTAATGGAAAGACAACAACCACAAAAGTTGCAACAGTAACCGGTACTGCAGGCGTAGCAGCAGTTGCTTCGTACGTAGTAACAAAAGAAGATGCAAGTGCTACATTCACAGCAAAAGTTTATGAAGGCAGCAAGGTTGGATCAGCAACGACTTCAGGAGCAGCAGCAGTTGCTGCACCGACAATCGCTGACATCACAGGAAATGCAGATGCAGTAGTTGGTGCTACAGACGTTCTCAGCACAGGTGCTGTTACAGGCGGAACTGCTGGACAGATGAGCTATCAGTGGTATACAAATACAGCTGACAGCACAACAGGCGGAACTGCTATCCAGTCTACAAGTGATACTGGTGCAGTAACAGCTGGAGCAAGCACATACAAGTTCACACCGGCAGCAGCCGGCACAACATATTTCTATGTTGTTGCTACAGATAAGGCAACAGGACTTACAGCAACATCAAAGACTTTCAAAGTTGTTGCTACAACAAGCGGATTCACAACGGATCTTAAAGATATGCAGTATAACATGCAGGATGATGCGGTAGTAGCTGATTTCGGAGTAAAAGCTAATGTTTCCGGAAACATTACATGGTACTGGAACGCATCAGCAGCTTCTGAAACAGGAGCACAGGTTCTGACAGCAAGTACATCGTATACAGCTGGTGCTACAGCTGCACCGGGTTCAGTTCCAACAAAACCAACAGCAGCCACAGGCGGTTCATATTATGTATATGCTAAGATCATTACAAGCGACAGCAAAACATATATGACGAAGATTGCTAAAGTCACGTTCAATCAGGCACCTGTTATTGATACAACAGCTACCGATTACAACATGAGCGATGCAACATACCTCAAAGGTACGTCAACTGCTGTTAAAGCTCTTGCACCAAAAGTTGTTGGAAAAGCAACAGGTGTAACATCTCAGTGGTACACAAACACAACTGGTACAGTGGACACTGCAAAAGATGCAAAAATTGCAACAACAGATATATATACACCTGTTATTACAGCTGCTGGAACAAATTACTATTACTGCGTAATTACGCAGAATGGTAAAACTGTGACAAGTGCAGTTGCAAAGATCACTGTAAATGATAAGTTTGAAATCACGACACAGCCTGCTGCTGCAAAAACTGTAGTAGTTGGTGCAGACGTTGCTCTGAAAGTTGCATATAACGATCCTAACGCAACAGTTCAGTGGTATAAAGCTTCTACAGAAACTGTTCCTGCTAACGCAGCAGCATTAGCTGCAGCTAAGTTAGCTGGAACAATTACAGAAATTGATAAAGCACAGGGCAACACATATGCTCCTGACACAGATGTAGCTGGAACATATTACTACTTCGCAGTGGTTACTGATTCTACAGCAGCTCAAGATGCGCACTTTACAACAATGTCAACTGTTACAGTTAAGGCTCCGGTTACATCCGTAACAACAGGCAACGTTAAGTACACACTGAGCGGAACAACAGCAAAGGCTGCAAAGATCACAAAGACTTCAGCTAAGTCGATTACAATTGCTAAGACTGTATCGGCTAACGGCAAGACTTACAAAGTAACAGGAATCGCTTCCAAGGTATTTGCTAAGTCGAAGGCTACAACAGTCACAGTTAAGAGCACAACTCTTACAAAGGCTGGAGTTAAGAACTGCTTCAAGAGCTCAAAGGTTAAGACTGTAAAGGTGCCTGCAAGCAAGAAGTCAGCTTACAAGAAGATCTTCACAAAGTCGAACTGTGGCAAAACAGTTACAGTAAAATAGTAAAACTATTAACAACTACTTCCGTTGAAAAAGTACGGAAACTAAATAGCGAAGTCTGACTCTTTGGGAAGCATGGCAAAGAGCCAGAACCAAAAGAGTTAAA